>Ga0172372_10001347_pt1 | contig 38120 bp, 34 predicted proteins | sample LakKiv5m_2_FD_114544 | JGI IMG/M metagenome (GOLD analysis project Ga0172372, IMG submission 114544) | Freshwater microbial communities from Kabuno Bay, South-Kivu, Congo - kab_092012_9.5m | ecosystem: Environmental > Aquatic > Freshwater > Lake | place: Democratic Republic of the Congo...
AAGGACGGCATTTAGCAAAGTGAAATCACCTGGTCGATGTGAAATTGTCTACACAGATCCAATGGTAATTATTGATGCTGCGCACAACCCTCACGGAATTGCTGCAATTGCTCAAACAATTGACTCAGAGTTTGATTTTGAAATAGTAATAGCAGTAGTTGCAGTGCTAGCAGATAAAGATGTAGATGGAATTTTAGCAAAGCTGGCAAATTTAGTTAATTACATAGTTATAACTCAAAGTACTTCACCCAGAGCATTACCAGCCGATCAATTATCTAAAATAGCTGCGAATTACTTTAAACCTGAGCAAATTGAGTTAATCTCAGATCTAGCTGGAGCACTTACCTTTGCTATTGAAAAAGCATCACTAGCAAACCAAGTAAGTGATGGTGTTGCTGCAGTTCTTGTCACTGGCTCAGTAGCAACTGCAGGCAGTGCTCGTTCGATCATTAGAAAGTTAGGAGAAAAAACTTTATGAGAATCATGTGTGCCACAGTTTTAACTATGGAGTCAATTCTTATGGGCTTCGCACTTTTAATTGCAAAAGATCAAGCGACATCACTTCAAATGTGGCTCGGCGGTTTGCTTGCTATTTTGTTTTTACTAACTGCGGGTGTTCTTAAGCGTAAGGGTGGGTATTTGCTGGGATCTATCCTGCAGTTTTTGGTAGTTGGATATGGCTTTGTGATTTCCTTGATGTTTTATATGGGTGGATTATTTGCCATTTTATGGGTGGTTGCAATTTTTCTGGGGCGAAGAGGTGAGGCGATAAAGGATGCTTTAATCGCATCTGCAGATAAGAATGGGCCAAAAAAGCCTTAATTTTCAGCAGGGGTAAAACCTGCGTAGAATAAGAAAGTGATTTCAGAGCAAACCTTAATTTTGGTAAAACCAGATGGCGTTAAACGCGGCTTGGTTGGCGAAGTAATTGCGCGCATTGAACGAAAAGGTTACAAGATAACAAATTTAAGAATGTTAACTGCAGATCGAAATATTCTTGCTAAGCATTATGCCGAGCATGAAGGAAAACCTTTTTATGAACCATTAATGGAGTTCATGGCATCTGGACCGATTGTGGCAATGGTGGCAGAGGGAGAGCGCGTTATTGAAGGTTTTAGAAAGTTAGCTGGTGCTACCGATCCAACTACTGCAGAACCAGGAACTATTAGGGGTGATCTTGCGCGTGATCAAGGTACTAAGGTGGTTCAAAACATAGTTCATGGCTCAGACTCGCCAGAATCTGCAAATCGTGAAATTAAGATTTTCTTTAACAACTAATAGATTATTATCCAAGTAAAATAAGGAGAAACAGATGGCTAAAGGTCAGAATCGAATGTCTTGGATCGGTCGCGATATGGCGGTTGATTTAGGAACAGCAAATACATTGGTTTATGTCCGTGGCCGTGGCATTGTGCTTAATGAGCCATCAGTTGTTGCAGTAAATCAAGATACTGGTGCAATTTTGGCAGTGGGACTTGAAGCTAAGCGAATGATAGGAAGAACTCCAGGAAATATTGTTGCTATCCGCCCACTAAAAGATGGTGTTATTGCCGATTTTGATACGACCGAGCGAATGCTTAAATACTTTATTCAGAAAGTACATAAGCGTCGTTACTTAGCAAAACCTAGAATTGTTGTTTGTGTTCCATCTGGAATTACCGGAGTTGAACAGCGTGCAGTTAAAGATGCCGGTTATGCAGCAGGTGCGCGTAAGGTTTACATAATTGAAGAGCCAATGGCAGCAGCAATTGGTGCAGATTTACCAATTCATGAACCAACTGGAAATATGGTTGTAGATATTGGTGGTGGTACTACTGAGGTTGCAGTTATTTCACTTGGTGGAGTAGTCGCAGCACTTTCCATTCGAGTCGGTGGCGATGAGTTAGATCAATCAATTATTAATTGGGTAAAGCGCGAGTTCTCACTGCTTTTAGGTGAGCGCACTGCAGAAGAAATTAAAATGGCAATAGGTTCAGCATTCCCGCTTCCAGGTGAGCCAGATGCTGAAATTCGTGGTCGAGATCTAGCTACGGGATTGCCAAAAACTATCTTGGTAACTTCAGCTGATATCCGTAAGGCATTAGAAGAGCCAGTATCTGCAATCGTCAATGCAGTAAAAAACACATTAGATAAGACACCGCCAGAGCTAGCTAGCGATTTAATGGATCGTGGAATTGTTCTTACCGGAGGCGGAGCGCTTCTTCGTGGGCTTGATGAAAGATTGCGTCATGAAACTGGAATGCCTATACATATTTCTGAACGACCACTTCAAGCAGTTGCTGAAGGTTCTGGAAAATGTATTGAAGAGTTTGAAGCCTTAGAGAAGGTTTTAATCTCTGAACCTCGGCGTTAATCATTTGCAAGGGAGTTTGTTGTGGCTAAGGGCGGCGGTAATCGTTCGCGGCTCTTATTAGTCCTACTTCTTGTTTCGTCATTATTTCTAATTACTTTAGACCTACGGGGCGTCAATTTAGCTAGTGGCATCCGAGGGACAGTAGCCTCAGTTTTTTCACCGGTTGAGAAATTATTTTCAAATCTATTCTCACCTATCGGAAATTTCGCAGGTGACTTAAGAAATTTAGGTCAATCAAATGAAAAAATCGATGATTTAACAAAGGAAATCGATCAGCTTAAATCTAAAGAGATATTAGATGAAGACACTATTGGACAATTAAGCCAATTACGAAATGTATTAGATCTTGCAGCTCGAGGTAACTACAAAGTAGTAGCGGCTAAAGTAATTAATCGGGGATCTTCAGCAACTTTTAAAGAGACAATCACAATTGATGTTGGCGGCAGTTCTGGAATTAGTAAGAATATGACTGTTATCTCTGATGGTGGCTTAGTTGGTGTGGTTAAATCTGTTAGTTCATCATCATCAACTGTACTTCTGATGAGTGATCCAACCTTTAAAATTGGTGTTCGAATTGCTGGTACTCAAAGTATTGGTGTTCTTAGTGGTCAGGGCGGTAATACCTACCTACTGCAATTATTAGATGCAACTGGTGAAATTAAAGTTGGCGATAAATTAGTTGCTCGCGGAAGTGAAGGCGGAAGGCCATTTGTGCCTGGAGTACCAGTTGGATCAGTAATTGAGGTTCAAAGTAACGCTTCATCTATCACTCAAAATGCTGATGTTGAAGCTTCTGCAAATTTAAATCGAATAGGCATTGTCGCGGTAGTAGTTTCACCACCTAAGAGTGATCCAAGGGATTCACTTATACCTAAACCAAATCCAACCGTTACAGTTTATGTAACACCAACACCTACTCCTTCACCAAGTAATTAATATAATGAGCCAATTAAGAGTCTTTAATACATCAATATTTTTATTTGTTATTTTCTTAATTCAAGAAACCCTAGTTTCTCGTATTAATTTTCCAATTAAAGGCTTCTCGCTGTATATAGCAGCATTAATGGTGGTGTTATCTCTAGAGGGTCGAACCGGATCAATGGCTTTTGGTTTTATTGGTGGCATAATTATGGATCTTTCAATAGCTGCAGATACGCCATTTGGGCAGTGGGCATTAGTTATGACTGTTATGGGATATTTATTTTCTATTAACAAAGAAAGTATTGGAGATTTTACTGAAACGCCAGTGCTATTTGTCGGATTTATTAGTATCGCATCTGGCCTATCGCTAATATTTTTTGCCATCCTTGGCGCACTTTTAGGTGAAGAAATGGGTGGAATATTTAGAAACGCACAGTTGATATTTATAAATAGCCTATGGACTTTTTTAATTATCCCGTTATTCCTACCATTTATTGTAAAAATGAGAAAAATTATGATGACAAGTAGGGAAAAATCATGAGCGAACGGGGAAAGATTAATTTAATTATTTTTCAAACTCTAATATTCTCACTTATGTTTGCTCTATTTGGCAGACTTTTCTACCTTCAAGTATTAGATAGTGATAGATATCAAGATGCTGCAATAAGCATCCAAAGCAGAGATATTGTTACACCAGCAGTGCGTGGTGCCATTACTGATATTCATGGCAGTCCATTAGTTGTTGATCTACCTGGCTTAGTTGTATTTGCCGATCGCAGTACATTAGATGAGCAACCAGATAAAGGTGTATCAGTTCTTGGTAGAACAGCTAATTTATTTAGCCTTGAATACTCAGATGTATACCAAAGAACTAGATTATGTGGTGAATTACCAAAGGATAGTAGGGCTGGTTGTTGGAATGGCACTAGGTATCAACCAATTCCACTAGTAGGAAATGCTAATCAAGATCTAGCACTTAAAGTATTAGAGAATTCAGATTTATATCTTGGAATTCAGGTTCAAACAGTCCCGATTCGAAGTTATCCATCCCTTGAGGGTGAGAATGTTGCACATGTTCTAGGTTATGTAGGTTCGGTCACCGATGAAGACTTGAAGAATCCAGAGAAAAATTATTACCGTAATGAAGTAGTTGGTAAATCTGGTTTAGAGGTTAAATACAATGAATTTTTGCGAGGCGCTCCTGGAGTTCGAACATTTCTAGTAAATCGTAAAGAGGTTGTAACTAAAGAGTCTAAAAACTTTAAGGCGATAGCTGGAAATAATTTAATAACTAATATTGACTCAAAATTACAAGCATCTGCCGAAAGTGCTTTAGCAAATGCTATAAATCGAGCAAGAGCATCTGGATACCGTGGTGATTCAGGGGCAGCAATTGTTATGGAGATAAAGACTGGTCGAGTGTTAGCAATGGCCTCTTATCCAACTTATGATCCAACAATCTGGCAGCGTGGCCTAACAGTTAAGCAGGCAAAGGATTTATTTAGTGAGAGCAAAGGTGTACCAGCTTTATCTAGACCTATCCAAGGTCTATTTGCGCCGGCTTCAACATTTAAATCAATTTCAGTATTGGCAGCAGCAAAGGCAGGATACTCATTAGATGCTAGATATGACTGCCCTGCAACAGTTGATATCGGTACTAGAACCTATAAGAACTTTGGTAGTGCTGCAGCTGGCAGAATTCCACTTGATGTTGGTATGGCAATTTCATGCGACTCACTTTGGTATCAAATAGCTTACGATGAATGGGTAAGAGATGGTGGACTGCGGCCAAAATCTAATCCAAATGATTATTTCTTTAAGGCTGCTAAATTATTTGATATCGATAAGGTAACTGGAATCGATTTACCCAGTGAATTAAAAGGTCGAGTACCTGATCGCCAATGGAAGCAGGATTGGTATGGCTCAAATAAGGACTTCTTTTGCAATTACAAAGACCGTGCTAAAAAGCAGGATTTAACTCCTTATTTAATTGAGATTGCTCGCGAGAATTGCTTAGATGGAAATAAAGTTAGAGCTGGAGATGCAGTTAACTTTTCAATTGGTCAAGGTGATACTTTGGTCACGCCATTGAAATTAGCTGAAATTTATGCCGCCATTGCAAACGATGGCGTTTACTATAAACCTCAAGTAGCCAGGGCAATTGTTGATGTTGACGGTAAGGTAATCAAAGAATTTAAACCAGAAATTGGCGGCAAAGTTGAAGCGGCTGAAAGTACTTGGGATTTTCTAAATCGATCACTTCGAATGGTTGTTACGCAAGGAACTGCTGCTGGAGTTTTCTCTGGTTTTCCAGTTGAGGTAAGTGGTAAGACTGGAACAGCTGAAGTATTTGGTAGAAATCCAGATGGAAGTGCAAAAGATGACACATCTTGGTTTGCAGCGTATGCACCATCTTCAGATCCTAAATATGTCGCAGTGATGATGGTGAGCCAAGGTGGCTTCGGTGCTTCAACCTCTGGTGTGGCTGCAAAAGATGTGCTTGCCACTTTATTTGGTGTTAGTGGCGGCAAGGTTGATCCAACAAAAGCTATATTTCCTTCAGGTGTTCCTAATACTATTGCTAAAGTAGATTTAATAAGAGCGGCAAAGGAATCAAAGAAGACAATTACTTCTGGCAGCAAAATTGGTGGTGTAATCGTAAAATGAGTCAATCAGTTAAATACCGCTCTGCCAATCGCTTAAGTTTTTCAAATTTTGATAATATTTTAAATTTTGCAGTTATTGGATTATTAGCAATAGGAACATTGCTAGTTTATGCTGGAACTAGAGAGTGGTTTAGATCCTATGGTTTAGACCCAGAGTATTACTTAAAGCGTCACTCCTTAAACATTTTAATTGGAATTCTTTTAGCGTATGGCACCACACTAATTGATTATCGATTGCTTCGTGCCTACACACCAGTTATCTGGTTAGCTGCTGTAATCGGTTTAGGTTTAGTTTTAACTCCAGGTATTGGTGCAGAAATTAATGGTGCCAGAGCTTGGATAGCTCTACCGGGAGGTTTTCAGATCCAGCCTGCTGAACTTGCAAAGATTGCAATAATTGTTGGAATTGCCATGATCTTGGCAGATCGCGAGCAAAAAAATGATGACCCATCTGACTTAGATGTATTAAAGGCATTGGCAATTGCAGCTATCCCAATTTTGTTAATTGTTGCCCAACCTGATTTAGGAACTGTATTGATTATTTCAGCTGCTGTTGTAGCAATGATTGGTGCCTCCGGCGCTAGAGCTATTTGGGTAATCGGATTACTACTTGTTGGAGTTATTGGAGTTTTCACTGCGGTTCAAACTGGGGCAGTAAATGAATATCAAGTAGCCAGATTGCAATCATTTGTCGATCCATCAGCTGATCCGCAAGCAACTGGTTATCAACTTCGCCAATCTCGAATAACTATTGGATCAGGTGGAATATTTGGTAAGGGATTATTTGAAGGGCCACAAACTAATGGTCGCTTCGTGCCAGAGCAACAGACTGACTTTATTTTCACTGTAGCCGGGGAAGAGCTTGGCTTTATTGGCTCTTCATTTATTTTATTTTTATACTTTTTGATATTTGTTCGAGCATTTGCAATCTGTAAACGAAGCAGCGATTTGTTTGGCCGACTCGTTTGTATTGGTGTGATTGCTTGGTTTGGTTTTCAAACATTTGAAAATATTGGTATGGCAATGGGATTAATGCCAATGACGGGTGTGCCATTACCATTTCTGTCATATGGGGGATCATCAATGTTCGCTAATTTGATTGGTATTGGCCTTCTTCAGAATATTTATGCTCGTAGCCGTTAAACACGCTTAGATAGTGCCGAGTTGGCGGTTTGCTTCTAATCTGCGATACTTATCCCACGCATTCAGCGCGAGGATAAAAATCCACCGCCGCGATTACGTCGATATTTTTAGCAAGTTAATTAACCAGATTAATTAGAAAAAGTATTGTAAGAGATACTGCAAAACTGCAGTAATTAGTTTTGAAAAGGATTTGATTGATATGGCCGATGAGCCTAAAGCACCACGTAAGCGCGCTGCCAAAAAGGCTGCGAGCGAAGAGAAAAAACCCGCAAAGAAGACAGCGGTTATTCCAGTTCCACTTTTTCAAGCAGCACCAGTAACAAAAATACCTAAAGCTGCTAAAGTTATAAAAGCTGCTGCAACTGACGCTTCAGTAGAGAAAAAAGATAACGACAGTGACAGTGAAGAGTTTCGTCGCAGACGCCGTCGTGGCGGAAGAGGTCGCCGTCGTAATGGAAAAGAAATTTCAGATGATGCCGATATTGAATCTGTAGATAGCTCAGCAGATTCTGATTCATCAGAGCAAACCCATAAGCGCCGACGCCGCCGCAGAGCGCGAGGTGAAGGTGTTGTTCCAGGTGAGACTATTGAAGAAGATGGTGTAATCACCGTAGTTAAAGTTCGAGAAGCCAGGGTTAGACCAGCTAGAAGTGAGAGTAAGAGTTTTCCAAGGCGAGATAGAAATAAATTTGATCGTCCAGATCGCAGAGAGCGTCGCGACTTTACTCGTAGACGTGGAACTGTCATTACCGAGTCAGAGTTTCTAGCGCGCCGAGAGGCTGTTGAACGCTCGATGTTGGTTAGACAAATTTCAGATCGAACCCAAATTGCAATAATTGAAGATGATTTAATGGTTGAGCACTATGTAAATAGAAATAGCAATATTTCCTATGTTGGTAACGTGTATCTTGGAAAAGTTCAAAATGTTTTACCATCTATGGAAGCAGCATTCGTTGATATTGGTAAAGGCCGAAATGCAGTTTTGTATGCTGGCGAAGTTAATTGGGATGCCCATGGTTTATCAGATACGGCGCCAAGAAAAATTGAGCATGTTCTAAAATCTGGTCAATCAGTTTTAGTTCAGGTAACCAAAGATCCAATCGGACAAAAGGGTGCCAGACTTACAAGTCAGATCTCACTTCCAGGTCGTTATCTTGTATATGTACCAGGCGGTGGCATGAGTGGAATTTCTAAACGACTTCCAGATAATGAACGAAATCGTTTGAAGTCAATATTAAAGAGTTTAATCCCGGATCAAGCTGGAGTAATTATTAGAACTGCAGCTGAAGGCGCACCGGAGGCAGAGCTAGAAAGAGATGTCATTCGCCTTAAAGCGCAATGGGAAGATATTGAAAAGAAAGCCAATAGCTCAAGTACATCTGCGCCATCACTTCTTTATGGTGAACCAGATCTAACAGTTCGAGTTATCCGCGATATCTTTAATGAAGATTTTAATAAGATGCTAGTCCAAGGTGATCAAGCCTGGGATGATATTCAAAACTATATCGGTCATATTGCACCAGAGTTAGCTAGCAAGATTGAAAAATGGAGCAGTAATAAAGATTTATTTACTGAAAACCGAGTTGAAGAGCAATTAGCAAAAGCTTTTGATCGCAAGGTTTACTTACCATCTGGTGGTTCTTTAGTTATCGATCGAACAGAGGCAATGATCGTAATTGATGTTAACACTGGAAAGTTTATTGGTAAGGGTGGAAATCTAGAAGAAACAGTCACTAAAAATAACCTAGAAGCTGCAGAAGAGATTGCAAGACAACTTCGTCTGCGCGATATGGGTGGAATTATTGTGATTGACTTTATTGATATGACTTTAGAATCAAACCGAGAGCTAGTACTTCGTAGATTAGTTGAGTGTTTAGGCCGAGATCGAACTAAGCATCAAGTTGCTGAAGTAACCTCTCTTGGATTAGTCCAAATGACTCGTAAGCGCGTAGGCCAGGGATTGATAGAAGCCTTCTCTACTACCTGTGAAAGTTGTGGCGGCCGTGGTATTCATATTCATAGCGACCCAGTTAATAAAGTCACATTAGAAAAAGATATGGAACAAAGGTATTCAAAAACTAGCAAAGCATCTGCTGAAGATGACAGCGATGATGAGTTAGATAATCAATCTGAAGTTAGTGAACAAAGTAATCCAGAACCAGAAGATGAAATAGTAGAAATTGCTCCAGCTGCAGATGCCGGCAGACGTAAAGGTCGCCGAGCGGTCAGTACTGGGGTGATTTCCACTAATTAATCGCTGCATTTGACCAGGTAGAGATCAATCTCTACCCTTATCCACCTAACCAGATCTGATAAATGATTATGGTTTATAACTAGCAAGGAGCAGATCGTGTACGCAATTGTTAAGGCTGGCGGACGCCAAGAGAAGGTTTCAGTTGGTGAAACACTTGTCGTCGATCGCCTAGAAGCTGCAATTGGCTCATCTGTAACTTTTCCAGCAGTTTTATTAGTTGATGGTGCAGATGTAACAACAGATCCAAAAGCATTAGCGGCCGTAAAAGTAACTGGTGAAGTTCTTGCTGAACAAAAGGGTCCAAAGATTGCAATTTTAAGATACAAGAGTAAAACTGGATATCGCCGCCGTCAGGGATATCGTTTAAAACTTACTCGCGTTAAAATAACCGGAATTAATAAGTAACTACTAACTAAGGCAGGTGAAAGCAGATGGCAAGTAAAAAGGGTGTCTCCTCCACACGAAATGGTCGCGACTCAAATCCTCAGTACCTTGGCATTAAAAGATTTGCAGGTCAGGTAGTTAAAGGTGGCGAAATATTAGTTCGCCAGCGCGGTACTTATTTTCATCCAGGAAAAAATGTTGGAATTGGAAAAGATGACACATTATTTGCACTTGAGGGTGGATCAGTTGAGTTTAGTCGCGCTCGCGGTCGTCGAGTAGTTAATATCGTTACGGTTTCATAACTTAAGCGGATTGTTAAATTGTGGGTCCGCTAACTGCGGGCCCATTTTTATTTTTACATCATTAGGAAGGAGTTCACATGGCAACCTTCGTTGATCGCGTGACCCTTCATGCATCAGCAGGTAAAGGTGGTGATGGTTGCGTATCTGTGCACCGCGAAAAATTCAAACCATTAGGTGGTCCTGATGGTGGAAATGGTGGCAGAGGAGGCGATGTTGTTTTAGTTGTCGATCCAGATGTGACAACCTTGTTAGATTTTCACCATTCACCACATCGTAAATCTACAGATGGTCGACAAGGTGCTGGAGATTTCTGCAATGGCGCTGAAGGAAAGGATTTGATTCTTTCTGTTCCCAATGGAACTGTAGTAAAAGATATGAGCGGTAATGTAATTGCAGATTTAGTTGGCTTTGGAACAAGATTTATGGCAGCTCAAGGTGGAAAAGGTGGACTTGGAAACGCCGGTCTTGCTAACTCAAAACGTCGCGCTCCAGGCTTTGCATTACTTGGTGAGCCAGGTGAAACTAGAACTTTATTTTTAGAGTTAAAGAGCGTTGCTGATATCGGATTAGTTGGTTATCCAAGTGCAGGTAAATCTTCTTTGATTGCAGCCATGTCAGCTGCTCGGCCAAAAATTGCTGATTATCCATTCACTACATTGGTACCAAATTTAGGAGTTGTACAAGCAGGTGACACAAGATTTACCGCAGCAGATGTACCAGGACTGATACCAGGTGCTAGCCAAGGAAAAGGATTAGGACATGAATTCTTACGCCATGTTGAAAGATGTGCCGCGTTAGTTCATGTATTGGATTGCGCAACTTTAGAGACTGATCGCGATCCAGTTAAGGATTTTGATGTAATCGAAGAAGAGTTAAAAGAGTACGGCGGATTAGCAGATCGCCCAAGGATTATTGCTCTAAATAAGATTGATTTGCCAGATGGAAAAGCGATGGCAGATATGGTTCAAAAAACTTTAGAAGATCGAGGTTTTCCAGTTTTCCAAGTTTCTGCAGCCTCTCGTCAAGGTGTTCAAGAGTTGATATATGCAATGGCTCAGATAATTCAAAAGGTTAGAAAAGAACAGAAAGATGAACAGGTCACGCGCATTGTCTTACGTCCAATTGCTGTTGATGATGCTGGTTTTGTTGTCATCGCTAACGAAGATGGCTCATTTAATGTAATCGGTGATAAGCCAGAGCGATGGGTTAAGCAAACTGATTTTGCAAATGCCGAAGCTATTGGCTACTTAGCAGATCGCTTAGCGTCATACGGTGTTGAAAAAGAGTTGTTTAAACAAGGTGCTAAATCAGGTGATGAAGTCAGAATTGGTTCAGGGCAAGAAGCAGTAATCTTTGATTGGGAGCCAAGTATTGAAGCTGGTGCAGAGTTATTAGCTGGCCCACGCGGAGAAGATTTAAGGCTATCAACACCTTGGCGTATGAATTTACTAGAAGATGACATTGATCAGCTAAGTGATGATGAGATAGAAATGCAATGGGAGTACAATGTACCTAACCCAAAAAATCCTAGAATAGATGAAGATGTCCATTAACATAAATGAAATCCACCGCGTTGTAATAAAGGTTGGCTCATCTACATTAACTGGTAAAGCTGGTGCAAATTTAGACCCAAAGGCAATTGATGATTTAGTTGATGTTGTAGCCAATATTAAATCTCGAAACAAAGAGGTAATTGTTGTTTCATCGGGTGCAATTGCTGCTGGTTTAGCACCACTGGGCTTAACAGCACGCCCTTTGGATTTAACTTCCCAACAAGCTGCTGCATCTGTAGGTCAAGGTCTGTTAATGGCCAAATACACCCAATCCTTTAATAGATTTAAGATCACAACCTCACAGATTTTAATTACGCTAGAAGATATAACAAAGAAATCTCATGTTGCCAATATCAAGGGTGTACTAAATTCTCTTTTAGAATTAGGTGTTGTCCCAGTTATTAATGAAAATGACACCGTAGGCACTGAAGAAATTAAATATGGCGATAATGATGGATTAGCAGCGCGAGTTACTAAGTTAGTTGATGCTGATTTATTAGTTTTAATCACCGATATTGATGGTTTGTATGATGCTAATCCAAGCACACCAGGTGCTAAACAAATTCATTTAGTATCAGATATTTCAAAAATTAATACTGCATCCCTTGGGGGCGCAGGTTCTGCTGGAGTTGGTAGCGGTGGCATGATCACAAAGATTGAAGCTGCCAAAGTTGTTACTACCTCAGGAATTGGAATGCTTTTAACAAAAATATCTGATCTATCAGCTGCTCTAGATGGCAAGCAGGTTGGGACGTATTTTCTACCTAATTCTTAAGGTTTGAAATTTCTAATAATGCTTTAGCAGTATCTGATTCATGATCTGAGTCGGTTGGGTTATCACTTAATTTCACAATTACCGTCCTGGTTTCAGGATTTATAAAAATAAATTGACCATGTAATCCCATTGCCATATAAATATTTGGATATGGATGCCAAAGTTGCGCAGCATAACCCCAGTTACGATCTAGTGTTGTAACTGGGGTTGTCATTCGCTTCAGCCATGCTTTATCAATAACTTTATTTGGACCTGCATATCCACCATTGAGGATCAACATTCCTATCCGGGCATAATCAATTCCAGATGCGTTAAAGCAACAGAAAGTCTTCTCAGTACCACCTACGCGATCCACATTCCAGGTAGCTGGATACTTTGCACCGACAATCTGCCACACATTTTGACTAAAGTAATCTGCAATTTTCTTACCAGTAACTTTTTTAATAATCATTCCCAACATCTGAGTATCAACGCTTCGGTACTCAGATTCAGTACCTGGTTCAAAAGCCATTTTTCTATTATTTTTTAAGAACCAATCTAAATCGGTCGTAGCATACATCTGAGCTATGGCAACACCCCAACCAGATGGTCCTGATGGGTAGTTATCACTAACTCCAACTCCTGCCTGCATATCCAATAGTTGTTTAATTGTTACTAAATCAAAACTACTTCCATTTTTTAAATCCGGGAAGTAATCAACAAATTTGTCACTCTCTTTGATCTTGCCTTGAGAGACTAACTGACCAATCATTATTGAGGTCATAGTTTTTGCAACAGAATAAGATGGTAATTGTGTTTGCTGTGATACGCCATCTTTATACCATTCAAAAGTCATCACACCATTTCGTAAAACAATAAAAGCATTTGTATCGGTTTGTTTTAAGAATTCATTAAATGGAAGTGAAGTTCCCTTATACATAATTTCATCAGGCATCTTTTCGGCGGTTATTGGTATAGCTGTTGGCTTTAATGCAGGATCAATTACATGCCAAGGCATGAGAGTAGGAGTTTTAGATGCAGGTGCTAAGCCAAGTTTTATGGATGCAATTGGATCTGGATAGTGAATAACTCGAGTAAAAACAAACAAGGCAATGTATAAAACACCTAGTGAAATTACGGTATTTCTTAGCACCTTAAACAGCCGTTTCATCCCCATAGCCTAATTGGCCTTAGGCTTAGCCCATGGCTGCCACATCGGTGATTGAGAGTATTGCAAAGAGTGCCCGCTTGGCCGCGCGAACTCTTGCTGGGTCTACAACAGATCAACGCAATCAAGTTTTACTAAATATTGCAGATGAATTAGAAAAAAACTTAATAGTAATTTTAGAGGCAAATCAATTAGATATGGATCTAGCTAAAGCATCTGGCATGAATCAATCACTTCAGGATCGACTACTTCTTACTAAGACCAGAGTTTTATCAATGGCAAATGCTGCCAGAGAAATAACTAAATTACCTGATCCATTAAATCGGGTTTTAGTTGATAGGAATTTGGAAAATGGTTTAAATCTAAAGCAAAAAAGTGTTCCATTTGGGGTTGTGGGGATGGTTTATGAAGCTCGACCAAATGTAACAGTTGATGCTGCAGTAATACTTATTAAATCTGGGAATGCAGCGCTATTACGGGGATCGGCATCAGCGGCAAACAGTAACAAAATTCTAATTGATATTATGCATAAAGCGTTTAAGGAAACATCAATTTCACCAGATGTAATTCAATTAGTTCCATCAGATGATCGCAGCACAGTAACTGCTTTACTAAAGGCTAGAGGTTTTGTAGATTTAGTAATCCCTAGAGGAAGTGCTTCACTGATTAGAACCGTAGTAGATGAAGCGACTGTCCCAACTATCGAGACTGGTGCCGGTGTTTGTCATGTTTACGTAGATAAATCTGCCGACTTAGAAAAAGCAGTTTCGATTCTGATTAATTCTAAATGTGATCGCCCAAGTGTTTGCAACGCAGCTGAAACATTGTTAATTGATAGCAAAATTGCAGATAAGTTCCTTCCAATTGCACTTAAAGCATTATCCGATGCCAATGTAGTTATCAACATTGATTCTGTCAGTAAAGTAGTTGCCGATAAATTAGGGATTTCAACTAAGTTAGCCAGTGAAGATTCTTGGTCAACTGAGTATGGAACTTTAGAGATAAATATTGCTCAAGTAGATGGCGTAACTAATGCAATTGAACATATCTTAAAATATGGAACTAAACATACTGAAGCAATTGTTGCCGAAGATAAAGAGGCAATTGAGATATTTACCGCATTAAATGATTGTGCTGCAGTAATGATTAATGCTTCAACTAGGTTTACAGATGGCGAACAAATGGGATTTGGAGCTGAAATCGGTATTTCAAATCAAAAAATGCATGCGCGTGGTCCAATGGGGCTTGAGCAAATGACGACTACAACTTGGATAGTCAGCGGAAACGGCCAAATTCGCAAGTAAATTAACACCAGTTATACTCGCCAATTATGGCTGCAATCTCTCGCGATGAAGTCGCAAATTTAGCTCGCTTAGCTCGTATTGCAATGAGCGATGCAGAACTTGATCATTTAGCTGGCGAAATGGATGTAATTCTTGGTGCTGTTGCCAGAGTTCAAGAGGTTGCCGGTAAAGATGTGCCTGCAACATCTCACCCATTAGATGTAAACAATGTGGTCCGTGAAGATGAAGTACTCCCAAGTCTTTTGCCATCTGAAGCTTTATCTGGTGCACCAGCGAGTGAAGATCAAAGATTTAAAGTCCCACAGATTTTAGGTGAAGAGTAAATGTCAATTAGAGATAACGCTTCACAAATGGCCACCGCATTAGCTAATAAGGAAATAAGCGCGGTAGAACTTACTAATCAGCATTACCAGCAAATTGAAGCTGTTGATAAAGATGTGCATGCATTCTTGCATTTAGATAAAGAGGGTGCAATTTCACAAGCAACTGAAATTGATAAAAAGCGAGCTGCAGGCGAAAAATTATCTCCTCTTGCTGGTGTACCACTTGCACTTAAAGATGTTTTAACTCAAAAGGGTGTACCTACTACTTGTGGCTCTAAGATTCTTGAAGGCTGGCGACCACCATATGATTCAACAGTTGTTTCAAAGTTAAAGTCTGCCGGCATAATTATTTTAGGCAAGACAAATATGGATGAGTTTGCAATGGGATCATCAACTGAAAACTCAGCTTTTGGTCCAACTCATAATCCGTGGGACTTATCGCGAATTCCTGGAGGTTCAGGTGGAGGTTCAGCTGCAGCACTTGCCGCATTCGAAGCACCTCTTTCAATTGGAACTGATACTGGCGGGTCAATTCGTCAACCTGCTGCAGTTACTGGCACAGTTGGCGTTAAACCCACATACGGTGGTGTTTCAAGATACGGACTTGTAGCTTTCTCATCTTCATTAGATCAAGCCGGACCTTGTGCAAGAACTGTTTTAGATACAGCTCTTTTACACCAAGTAATTGCTGGATTTGATCCAAAGGATTCAACAAGTATTAACCATGCTGTTCCTGATGTTGTTGCAGCTGCAAAAAAGCTGGAAGTAAAAGGTATGAAAATTGGTATTGTAAAACAGCTTTCTGGAAGTGGATATCAAAAAGGTGTCGAGAATAAATTTAATGAAGCTATTGTGGAATTGGTTAAACTTGGCGCAGAAATTGTTGAGGTATCTTGCCCAAACTTTGAGTACGCCCTTGCTGCATATTATTTAATTGCGCCAAGTGAGTGTTCATCAAATCTTGCCCGATTTGATTCGATTCGCTTTGGCTTAAGAGTTGGCGATGATGGTTCTAAAGGTGCTGAAGAGGTTATGAATTTAACTAGGCAGGCAGGTTTTGGTCGTGAAGTAAAACGCAGAATTATTTTAGGAACCTACGCACTATCTTCAGGTTATTACGATGCATATTATGGTTCAGCACAAAAAGTTAGAACATTAATTAAACGTGATTTTGAAGCGGCATTTGAAAAATGTGATGTATTAGTTTCACCTACAGCACCCACCACTGCTTTTAAAATTGGCGAAAAAGCAGATGATCCACTTGCTATGTATCTAAATGACATTGCCACAATTCCAGTAAACATGGCAGGAATTGGTGGCATGAGTTTGCCTTGTGGATTAGCTGAAGAAGATGGGCTTCCGGTTGGATTTCAAATCATGTCTCCTGCAATGAAGGATGATCGGATGTATATTGTTGGTGGCGCTCTTGAGGCAGCATTGCTTGCAAAGTGGGGAAAGCCAATCTTAGATTTTGCACCAAAATTGGCGGGATCAAAATGAGTTTAAATTACGATCAAGCAATTGCGAAATATGAGCCAACACTTGGCCTAGAGGTTCACGTTGAGCTAAACACAAACTCCAAAATGTTTTGTGGCTGCGCAACTGAATTTGGTGCTAAGCCAAATACTCAAACTTGTCCGGTTTGCCTAGGACTTCCTGGTGCACTCCCAGTTGTTAATAAAAAGGCTATCGAAAGCACAATCTTAATCGGCTTAGCACTTAATTGCTCAATTGCGCCTTATTCAAGATTTGCTAGAAAAAATTACTTTTATCCAGATATGCCAAAGAATTTTCAAACTTCACAGTATGACGAGCCAATCTGTATAAATGGCTATCTAGATGTAGAGGTTGAAACAGATGAAGGTAATAAGAGTTTTAAGATTGAGATTGAAAGAGTGCATATGGAAGAGGACACTGGTAAATCTCTTCATGTTGGTGGAGATACTGGTCGAATTCATGGCGCTGACTACTCGCTTCTGGACTATAACCGAGCTGGGATTCCACTAGTTGAAATTGTTACCAAGATAATTCCTAACACTGGAAAATACGCGCCACAAGTAGCTCGAGCTTACGTTGCAGCACTGCGTGATATTTTGCGTGGTCTTGAAGTCTCTGATGTGAAAATGGAACAAGGCTCACTCCGATGTGATGTTAATTTGTCGCTTGCAAATATTGGAAGTGGAAAATTAGGTACTAGAAGTGAAACCAAAAACGTTAACTCACTTAGATCAGTGGAACGAGCTGTTACTGGTGAAATAATTAGACAGTCATCTCGCTTAGAACAAGGAGAGCGCATAATTCAGGAGACTCGTCACTTCTTAGAAGAAAGTGGCCAAACTCGTCCTGGAAGATCAAAGGAACAAGCTGAAGATTATCGTTACTTCCCAGAGCCAGATTTAGTTCCAGTTGTGCCAGATAACAAATGGATCGAAGAGCTAAGAAAATCACTTCCAGAAAAACCTGCCGATAGAAGAAAACGTCTGCAATTGGCTTGGTCTGTTCCGGATAAAGAGATGACAGCCATGGTTAATGCTGATCTTTTAGATACTGTAGAACAGACAGTTTTATTAGGTGCAGACCCTACTAAAGCTAGATCTTGGTGGTTGGGTGAGATTTCAAGAATTGCCAATGATCGTGAAGTATTTCCAACAGATTTAATTACAACAAAAGATGTTGCAGAAATTATCGCACTAATTGCAAACGGTGATTTGACTGACAAATTAGCACGTCAAGTAGTTGAAGGTGTGATTGCTGGCGAGGGCTCTGCTACTGATGTAATCACTAAACGTGGACTAAAAGTTGTCTCAGATGACTCTCAACTTATGAAGGCAATAGAGAATGCAATTGCAGCTTCGCCAGAGACTGCTGACCGTGTTCGAGGTGGAAATGTTCCAGCAGCCGGTGCGTTAATTGGTGCTGTGATGAAAGCAACTGGTGGTCAGGCTGATGCGGCAAAGGTCCGAGAACTATTACTTAAGTACTTAGGGCAATAAACTAATCCCATGAGCGAAAAACAACCGCCAAATAAAATGAAGCCGCGTTCTGGCTTAGTTACTGATGGTTTAGAGCGAGCTCCAGCACGAGGAATGCTACGTGCAGTTGGATTTAAAGATGAAGATTTTGCTAAGGCTCAGATTGGTATTGCATCATCTTGGAATGAGATAACTCCTTGTAATTTATCTTTAGATAGATTGGCAAAGGCATCTAAAAAAGGTGTGATTGAAGCTGGCGGATTTCCAATGCAATTTGGAACTATCTCTGTATCTGATGGCATATCAATGGGGCATGAAGGAATGCACTTCTCATTAGTATCAAGAGAAGTAATTGCAGATTCAGTTGAAGCAGTTATGCAGGCAGAGCGATTAGATGGAATGGTTACCTTTGCTGGTTGCGATAAATCTTTACCCGGAATGATGATGGCAGCTGCCAGATTAGATGTGGCATCAGTCTTTGTTTATGCCGGATCAATTATGCCTGGAAAAGTAGATGGTAGAGATGTAACAATCATTGATGCTTTTGAAGCAGTTGGTGCTTGCGCTAGAGGAATAATCACAGAAGCAGAGGTAGATAAAATTGAACGGGCAATTTGTCCTGGTGAGGGTGCATGCGGAGGCATGTATACCGCAAACACTATGGCAGCAATCGGTGAGGCAATTGGTTTGTCTTTGCCAGGATCTGCTTCACCACCATCTATTGATCGCCGTCGCGATGATTATGCAATTAAGTCGGGAGCTGCAGTAGTTGAATTAATTCGTAAAGGAATTACTACTAGACAGATTTTAACTAAAAAAGCTTTTGAAAATGCAATTACAATTTTAATGGCATTGGGTGGATCGACCAATGCTGTTCTTCACCTTTTGGCAATCGCTCATGAGGCGGAGGTGGATTTAACCCTTGAGGATTTTGAAAGAGTTGGATCAAAGTTACCGCTGCTTGGAGATTTAAAACCATTTGGAAAGTATGTAATGACTGATGTAGACAAAATTGGCGGTATCCCAGTTGTGCTTAGAGCATTACTTGATGCTGGCTTACTACATGGCGATTGCTTAACTGTTACCGGAAAAACAATGGCAGAGAATCTAAAAGATATTAAGCCACCAGATCCAGATGGTGAAATTCTTAAAGCTGTAAAAAACCCACTATCTCTTGGTGGCGGAATTACAATTCTAAATGGTTCACTTACACCAGAGGGTGCAGTTTGCAAGACAGCAGGAATTGGTGTGGATCTTTTTGAAGGACCAGCTAAAGTTTTCGAAAGAGAACAAGCAGCAATGAATGCATTAGAAAATGGTTCTATTGTCGCAGGTGATGTTGTAGTAATTAGATATGAAGGTCCAAAAGGTGGTCCTGGAATGCGCGAAATGTTAATGATAACTGGCGCAATAAAAGGTGCCGGTCTTGGTAAATCAGTTTTACTTTTAACAGATGGAAGATTCTCAGGCGGAACCACCGGATTATGCGTCGGCCATGTTTCACCTGAAGCTGTCGACGGCGGTCCAATTGCATTTGTAAAAAATGGAGATCGAGTAAGAATTGATGTTAAAAAGCGAACCTTAGATTTATTAGTTGATGAGAAAGAGTTAGTAGAGCGTAGAAAAAATTTCACACCACTTTCCCATATGTATCGCCGCGGCGTCTTAGCGAAATACTCCAAACTAGTTGGAAGTGCTGCAAAAGGCGCAGTCTGCGATTAAAACTTTTTTGTTATAGAAGTACGCTCAAATATTGAGATCAATATCTCAGGGGTTGACTAGATGTCCATGCACCTGAGAAACTAACCCAATGAAGAAATCATCGCTTATCTCACAAATCGTGATCACATCTGTGGTCGTGGTGATTATTGAGCGTGCGCGCTAACAGAAACAGTTAGTTCGCACCCCTCAGATAAAACTGGGGGGTTTTGTTTTAGTTCAGGCAAGATATAGAAAGGAGGATATGAGCAAGATGAATGGTGCGCAAAGTTTAGTTAACGCACTTGAAGCTGCCGGTGTTGATGTCATGTTTGGCATCCCAGGTGGTGCGATTCTTCCTGCTTACGATCCAATCTTTGATTCTAAAATTAGACATATTTTAGTAAGACATGAACAAGGTGCAGGTCACGCTGCCACCGGATATGCACAAGTAACTGGTCGAGTTGGCGTATGTATTGCTACCTCTGGACCTGGTGCAACAAACTTAGTAACACCATTAGCAGATGCACAAATGGATTCAGTACCAATAGTTGCAATCACTGGACAAGTTCCATCTGCAGCAATTGGAACAGATGCATTTCAAGAAGCAGATATTCGCGGCGTAACTATGCCGGTTACTAAACATAATTATTTGATAACCGATCCTGCCGATATTCCACGTGCGATCGCTGAGGCATTTCATATTGCTAGTACTGGCCGGCCTGGTGCAGTATTAGTTGATATTGCTAAAGATTCGCTGCAAAAAGAGACAACATTTAACTATCCTAAAAATGTTTCACTTGCTGGGTATAACCCAGTGCTAGAACCAAAGCAGGATGCCATAAATGATGCTGCAGCTTTAATTGCTCAATCAAAAAAACCAGTTTTATATGTTGGTGGCGGAGTTATCAAGGCAAATGCAGCAAAAGAATTACTTCAACTTGCTGAGATAACTGGCGCACCAGTTGTAACTACATTAATGGCACGAGGTGCTTTCCCTGATTCACACCAACAACATCTTGGCATGCCTGGTATGCATGGCACCGTAGCTGCAGTTACAGCACTTCAAAAAGCTGATCTACTTATTACCTTAGGAGCCAGATTTGATGACCGGGTGACTGGCAAACTTTCTACCTTTGCTCCAAATGCCAAGATAATTCATGCAGATATTGATCCAGCAGAGATTGGTAAAAATAGGCATGCCGATGTGGCATTAATTGGAGATCTAAAAAATATTTTAAGAGCACTAAGCCCTGCAACTAAAAGTGCACTAGCAAAGTCACAACCTGATTTAACGCCATGGCTTACAGAAACTTATGGTTGGCGTAGCAAGTTCCCATTGGGCTATGACAAACCAAGTGATGGCTCAGTTTCACCTCAGTATGTGATCGAAAGAATTGGAAAAATATCTGGCCCAGACACAATTTTTGCTGCTGGTGTTGGCCAACATCAGATGTGGGCTTCACAATTTATTGGTTATGAAAAACCACGTACTTGGCTTAACTCTGGAGGACTTGGAACTATGGGTTATGCAGTTCCAGCTGCCATGGGTGCAAAGGTAGGTGCTCCAGATACCACTGTTTGGGCAATCGATGGTGATGGTTGTTTTCAGATGACAAATCAAGAGTTGGTAACTTGTGCATTAAATAATATTCCAATTAAAGTTGCTGTAATTAATAATGAGTCACTTGGTATGGTGCGCCAATGGCAAACATTGTTCTACAACCAAAGGTATTCAAATACAGATCTGCACTCAAAACGTGTTCCTGACTTTAAGTTGTTAGCAGAAGCCATGGGATGTGTCGGTTTAAGGTGTGAATCACCAGGTGATGTTGATAAAACAATTGAAGCGGCAATGGCTATAAATGATCGACCAGTAGTTGTTGATTTTAATGTGCAAAGAGATGCAATGGTGTGGCCAATGGTGGCTGCTGGAACTTCAAATGATGACATAACTGTGGCTAGATCTATGGCTCCAGTATGGGATTCACAGGAGTTGTAATGGCGATTCATACATTAGCTGTTCTAGTGGAAAACTCACCCGGTGTATTGGCGCGAGTAGCTTCTCTATTTTCTCGACGCGGATACAACATCGATTCACTTGCTGTGGGACCAACTGAGAATCCGAAGGTATCTAGAATGACAATTGTGTTAAATCTTGAAGGACATGCTTTAGATCAAGTAAGTGCACAATTATTTAAGCTAGTAAATGTCATCGGAATTTCTGAGATGAAAGATTCTGATTCATTAAAGCGTGAAATCCTATTAGTTAAGGTTGTTAACAACGACAAAACTAAGGAGATTGCTAAAAAACATAATGTCTTAGTAGCTGATGAAAATAAATCGACCATATCGATCGAAGCTGTTGGTGCATCAAAAGATATTGAGGCATTACTTATAGAACTTAAACCTCATGGAATTCGGGAGTTAGTCCAATCAGGCTTAGTGGCGTTAGAGCGGGGGGCTAGAACTTTGGCTGACCGTACGCTGAGCACTATGGGAACTGCTAACGAATCTGATTCAAATAGTTCAACAGCTGATTACCAAAATTAACCACAATAACTACTAATAAGGAGAACCACAGTGGCAACGATGTATCATGATGAAGATGCAGATCTAGCAATTATTCAATCTAAAAAGGTTGCAGTAATTGGATATGGATCTCAAGGACATGCACACGCTTTATCACTTCGCGATAGCGGAGTTGATGTGGTCGTCGGATTAGCCGAAGGTTCTAAATCTCGCGCAAAGGCAGAGTCTGAAGGACTAAAAGTTGCCACAGTTGCAGAGGCAGTTAAGGGCGCAGACATTATTATGTTGTTAGCACCAGATCATGTACAACGCCATATTTATAACGATTCAATTGCGCCAAACATTAAAGCCGGTGCCGCTTTGTTCTTTGGTCATGGGTTTAACATCCGATTTGGTTATATCAAACCACCTGCAAATGTTGATGTTTGTATGGTGGCACCAAAGGGTCCAGGGCATTTAGTTCGCCGTGAATATTCTGCTGGTCGAGGTGTACCGGTAATTGTGGCAGTAGAACAAGATTCAACTGGCAATGCATGGCCAATCACACTTTCCTATGCAAAGGCAATTGGTGGATTAAGAGCTGGTGGAATTTTGACTACCTTTACTGAAGAGTGTGAAACAGATCTATTTGGTGAGCAATCTGTACTTTGTGGTGGTGCATCTCAGTTAGTTATGTATGGTTTTGAAACATTAATTGAAGCCGGATATCAGCCAGAGGTTGCCTACTTTGAATGTTTACATGAGTTAAAACTAATTGTTGACCTTATGTATGAAGGTGGAATTGCAAAACAGAGATGGTCAGTATCTGATACAGCTGAGTATGGTGACTATATCTCTGGTCCAAGAGTCATTGACCCAAGAGTTAAAGAGAATATGAAAGCAGTACTTGCTGATATTCAGTCAGGTGCATTTGCAAAAAGATTTATTGATGATCAGGATGCTGGTGCGCCAGAGTTTAAGTCACTTCGTGCTAAAGGCGAGTCACACCCAATCGAAGCAGTTGGTAGAGAACTTCGAAAGATGATGTCATGGGTTAAATCTGCGAATAAAGATGATTACAAAGAGGGAAATGCGGCGCGTGGCTAAACCTGTAGTTTTAATTGCTGAAGAGTTAAGCCCGGCTACATTAGAAGCGCTTGGGCCTGACTTTGAGGTGCGCAATTGCAACGGTGTAGACCGAAGTAAGTTGCTATCAGCATTAAGTAAAGGTGTGGATGCTGTATTGGTCCGTTCTGCTACCAAAATGGATGCGGAGGCTATTTCAGCAGCTAAAGGTTTAAAAGTTATTGCAAGAGCTGGAGTTGGTTTAGATAATGTTGATATTCCAGCGGCAACTGATGCTGGTGTCATGGTTGTTAATGCGCCTACTTCAAATATCGTTTCAGCTGCAGAGTTAGCAATTGGCTTACTCCTTGCATCAGCTAGATCCATATCACCTGCTCATGCTGCTCTGCGAAATGGTAAATGGGCTAGATCTAAATACACCGGAGCTGAGTTATTTGAGAAGACATTAGGAATTGTTGGCTTTGGTCGCATCGGTCAGTTAGTAGCTGCTCGAATGCAAGCCTTTGGTATGAATGTAGTTGCTTACGATCCCTACCTTCAACCTGCAAGAGCAGCCCAATTAAATGTTCGATTAGTTGATTTAGATGAGCTGCTAAAAGTTAGCGATTTCATCACAATTCATTTACCTAAAACTAAGGAAACAGCTAATTTAATTGGAACTGATGCATTTAACAAAGTAAAACCATCGGTAAGAATTATCAATGCAGCACGAGGTGGCGTATTAGATGAGGCAGCACTTTATGAGGCATTAAAAGCTGGAAAGGTGGCAGGTGCTGGAATTGATGTTTTTGCTACTGAACCTTGCACTGATTCACCTTTATTTACTTTAGATAATGTTGTTGCCACACCTCACTTGGGAGCTTCAACAGATGAAGCTCAAGAGCGTGCTGGAATTGCTGTTGCAATTTCAGTTAGAAAAGCATTATCTGGTGAATTAGTTCCTGATGCTGTAAATGTTAAGGGTGGAGTAATAGAAGAAGCGGTTAGACCGGCTTTGCCACTTGTTGAAAAATTGGCGCAGGTAGCAATTGCACTAGCAACTGATGTGGTTTCATCTGTTGATGTTGAAGTTCGTGGTGAGATTTCTGCAATGGATGTTTCAGTTCTAGCAACTAGCGCATTAAAAGGCGCGCTAATTGGTATGGGATCTGAAGATGTTACTTACGTAAATGCTCCAGCGCTTGCAAGTCAGCGGTCACTGACATCTACTATTTCAACTAACCCAGAAAGCCCAGATCATCGCAACCTAGTTTCAGTCAGAGCTGCATGCGCTGATGGATCCCAAGTATTTGTAAGTGGAACACTTATGGGAATAAAACAAACTCAAAAGATAGTAGCGATAGATGAATTAGATTTAGATTTAAAGCCAACAAGCAATCTACTTTTCCTTCGTTATACCGATCAGCCAGGTGTAGTTGGTGTGGTTGGTAACTCCTTAGGTAAATTAAAAATCAACATTGCAGATATGCAAGTGGGACGTACACAAGTAGGCGGTAAAGCATTAATGGCACTTACTGTGGACTCAGTAATTCCAAATGATCTAATTCAAGTTATCACTAAGGAGACTGGTGCGACCTTAGTACGGTTTGTAAATTTGGTGAGCGAATGAAGAGCTTTAATCTGGCGGTAATTGCAGGTGATGGAATTGGGCCTGAGGTAGTTAATGAAGGATTAAAGGTTTTAGATGCGGTTGCAAAAAAGTATGACTTAAACTTTAATAAAACTAATTATGAACTAGGTGCAGCATATTGGCATAAAACTGGTGAAACTTTGCCGGATTTAGTCATGGCAGAGCTAGCAAAGGCGGATGTAATTTTATTAGGTGCAGTAGGAGATCCAACTGTTCCTAGCGGTGTATTAGAGCGCGGCCTACTTCTTAAATTAAGGTTTGCATTTGAGCACTATATAAATTTAAGACCAGCTAAATTATTTCCAGGGGTTACTTCACCAATTACAAATAATAAGGAAATCGACTTTGTTGTTGTTCGTGAGGGTACTGAAGGGTTATATGTTGGCGCAGGCTCTATTAAGGATGAGGGAACAAATAAAGAGCTAGCTATTGAGGAATCGATAAATACCTATAAGGGTGTTGAGCGAGTTATTCGTGATGCATTTAACCGTGCCAAAAGCAGACCTAGAAAGAAATTAACTTTAGTTCACAAGAACAATGTTCTAACCCGTGCAGGTGGGCTATGGAGCCGAGTATTTAAAGAGGTAGCAAATGATTTTCCAGAGGTAACTACTGATTATTTACATGTTGATGCGGCATCAATGTTTTTTGTAACTAATCCTGAGCGCTTTGATGTGGTTGTTACCGATAATCTCTTTGGCGACATAATCACCGATATTGCAGCAGCTATCTGCGGCGGTATTGGTTTGGCTGCCAGTGGCAACATAAATCCAACTGGTGAATTTCCGTCAATGTTTGAACCAGTTCATGGCTCAGCTCCAGATATCGCTGGTAAGAACCTAGCTGATCCCACCGCCACAGTATTATCAGTTGCCATGATGCTAAATCATTTAGGTCAAAGCCAAGCAGCAGCCGATGTTGAGAATTCGGTAGCGCAAGATCTGTTATCTCGTGGTGATAAAAAGCGGACAACTACTGAGATTGGCCAAGCGCTTGTGAAGGGTGTGTCATGAAAGTTATTAACAACCCAAATAAAAGTCCGCTAGCTAATGTCGAGCGAGATCAAAGAGTAAGTGAACCTGGTTTTGGAAAGTACTACACAGATAATATGGTTATTGCTCAGTGGAGTGAAGCCGATGGTTGGCAAGATGCTGAATTAAAAGCATATGGTCCATTAACTCTTGATCCAGCCACCATGGTTTTTCATTACGGACAAGAAGTATTTGAAGGAATGAAGGCATATAGCCAACCAGCTGGTGGCATATCTCTTTTTCGCCCCGAAGCAAATGCTAAAAGATTTGCAAAGTCTGCTGCACGAATTGCACTTCCGGAGATGCCAGTTGATTTTTTTGTTAAAACTGTTGAGGAATTAGTTAAGCAAGAAAAGGATTGGGTACCTAAGAAAACAGGAGAGTCTCTTTATCTTCGTCCATTTTTAATTGCAACTGAAGTTGGATTAGGAGTTAGACCATCAAACCATGCCACATATGTTTTGATTGCAACTCCAGCAGCTGCTTATTTTAATGCTACTAAAGCTGTAACGGTATGGATCTCAACTGAGTATGTGCGCGCAGCACTTGGTGGAACAGGGGAAGCAAAATGTGGTGGAAATTATGCTGCCTCTCTGCTTGCTCAAAAACAAGCAGCACAAGAAGGTTGCGATCAGGTTGCCTATATTGATGCGAAAGAGCGCAAGTGTGTTGAAGAAATGGGTGGAATGAATCTTTACTTCATAAAAGGAAGTGGAAAAGATGCCACGATCATGACTCCAAAATTAACTGGGACATTACTGCCGGGAATAACTAGAGATTCAATACTTACTTTGGCAAAAGATCTTGGCTACAAGACAGAAGAAAGCATGATCTCAATTGATCAGTGGCGTGATGGTGTTCAAAGTGGTGAGATAACTGAAATTTTTGCATGTGGAACAGCTGCAGTTATATCTGCAGTAGGTGCTGCAAAGAGTGCTCAAGGAACCTGGCAAACAGGTGATGGTAAGCCCGGTGTGATTACTAATGAAATCAGAGCTGCCTTGCTAGCAATACAACATGGCACAGCTCCCGATAAGCATGGCTGGAATAGGCGAGTTATCTAGTGGCCATTAATGATTCGTTTCATATTTATGACACCACATTACGTGATGGTGCCCAACAAGAGGGATTAAATCTTTCAGTTCATGACAAGCTGACCATTGCCCGGCATTTAGATGACCTAGGTGTGGGATTTATCGAGGGCGGATGGCCTGGTGCAAATCCAAAAGACACTGAGTTTTTTAAGTTAGCTCAAACTGAACTCAAACTTAAGAATGCAACCTTTGTTGCTTTCGGTGCAACTAGACGCCCTGGCGTTAAAGCAGCTGATGATCAGCTACTAAGAGCATTACAAGATTCCAAAGCACCAGTTGTAACACTTGTAGCCAAAAGTCATGATCGGCATGTTGATTTAGCATTAAAAACACAACTTGATGAAAACCTAGCAATGATTACTGATTCTATTAAGTTCTTAAAATCTGGCGGGCAGCGAGTATTTCTAGATGCTGAGCATTTTTTTGATGGCTATCTGTCAAACAAAGCCTATGCACTTGAGGTTGTAAGGGCTGCAGTTGAAGCAGGTGCTGATGTTGTCGCACTTTGCGATACCAATGGTGGAATGTTGCCAGATGAGTTATCAAATATTGTTCATGAGGTATTGAGTGCATCAAGTGCTCGCCTTGGAATTCATTGTCATAATGACACAGGATGTGCAGTTGCTAACTCTTTAGCTGCAATCTCAGCCGGTGTTACTCACGTTCAAGGAACTTTAAATGGGTATGGAGAGCGAACTGGAAATGCTGATTTAGTAAATATCATTGCAAATCTAGAATTAAAGAAAGAAAAAAATGTTTTACCAGCTGGTAAATTACAAGAGGCATTTAGAATTTCTCATGCAGTTGCTGAAATTACAAATGTTGCACCAAGTGCGCGCCAGCCATATGTTGGTACCTCAGCATTTGCACACAAAGCAGGATTACATGCTTCAGCCATAAAGGTTGATCCAATGATGTATCAACATGAAACGCCAGAGTCGGTTGGTAATGACATGCGAATGTTGGTCTCGGAAATGGCAGGACGTGCTTCAATCGAACTTAAATCTGCTGAACTTGGAATTGATTTGGGTGGAGATAAAGATTTAATTGGCAGAGTTGTTGATAAGGTTAAAGATCTTGAAGGAAAAGGCTTTACATTTGAGGCAGCTGATGCATCATTCGAATTGCTGTTGCGAACTGAAGTTCTTGGTAAGAGGCCAAGCTTTTTCACGATCGAAGATTGGCAGACAACAGTCCATCAAGATGAATCTGGCAAGGTAACATCAAAAGCAACTGTAAAGATAAATGCAAAAAATGAATTAATATCTGCAACTGGAGTTGGAAACGGCCCAGTTAATGCAATAGATAATGCACTTCGTTCTGGACTTGAGAAGTTCTACCCTGAGCTTTCAAAATTAGAGCTAACCGATTACAAAGTCCGCATATTAGAGGGTCGGCTTGGAACTGGTGCGGTTACCAGAGTTTTAGTTGAAACCAGCGATGGCGAGGGTGATTGGAGCACAGTTGGTGTTCATGAGAATGTGATCGCAGCCTCAGCAATGGCATTGGATGACGCGGTTACCTATGGCTTACTCAGACAAGGGCGTAAACCCGAGTAATCTGCTGATCATGTCAGCGGCCTTAGTAACCCAGTATGAGGAGCACTTAGCTCTAGTAAGAAATCTATCTAATAATTCAATTCGAGGTTATGTTACAGATTTAGAGTCATTTCTAAAGCATATGGAAAAACTAGGCATAGTTGAGTTCAATCAATTAGAGATTGAACATATTAGATCTTGGCTTGCTAACTTACAAAGCACCGGTGTTGCTAGAGCAACATTAACAAGAAGAATTGTTTCAATTCGAGCTTTTACGAATTGGGCAGCAGCAAATGGTTGGTTATCTTCAGATTTGGGTGCAAATCTTGCAATTCCAAAGCCACATAAGGTTCTGCCTGAAGTTTTAAATATAGATGAGGCTTCGGCAGTGATTAAATCATTAGAGGTCAGAGTTGCTGAAGAGCCAACTGCATTAAATTTTCGCGACCTAGCAATTCTAGAAGTTTTATATGGCTCTGGTATTCGAGTATCTGAATTATGTGGTCTTGATATTGGCGATATTGATAACTCTAGAAACACTTTGAATGTAATTGGAAAAGCTAGTAAGCAGCGGGTAGTTCCGCTTGGAATTCCAGCAATGAATGCACTTTCAAGTTATTTAACAAATGGCAGAGGCGAGTTTGCAAATCAATTATCACAAGATGCAGTTTTCTTAGGATCTAGAGGCAAGCGAATAGATCAAAGAACTGTGCGCCAAGTTGTCTATGAGGCTATGAAGGCAGTTGGTGCAACTATGGGGCCACATGGTCTTCGGCATAGCGCGGCTACACACTTACTTGAAGGTGGTGCAGATCTTAGAACTGTGCAAGAAATATTGGGGCATGCCTCCCTGGCAACTACTCAGATATATACCCATGTATCGCCAGAGCGGTTACAGTCAGCTTATAAACAAGCCCATCCAAGGGCGTAACTAAATGAAGATTGAATTATCAGATGCTGTTAAACAGTTATTGACTAGATTAGAAGATCCACTATTTGTTAGGGCAGTTTTAAGTGGGCAACGGCGAAATATGCAACCAGATTATGAGCGAGTAGATATAAAGCCGGTATTAATCAAAGATGAATTAAAGCTACAAATAGTAAGTAGTGATGGGAAGAAAGATATAACAAAAAATGTAGAGATGGATTTCAACTTTGAACCTCTATTTTTATCCGGATATGCCAACCTACAGGTGGATACTACGACGGAATCATATTCGGTAAGAGTTTCAAAAAAAGATCAGGCAATAGCAGGTATTAGTAAAGTGAAATTAACAAGAGAGCTATCCCATGATCGACAAAAGCAACGGATGCTACCTGAATCTAATCAAATATTTAAAGCCTTAGAAATGTCAGATATGTTGGGAAGAATTAAGCCCACCAAGATGGATAAATACAAGCAAGTCGATGAATTTCTAAGGTTAATGAGTCAATTAATTGATGGCCAGATTTCTGATCAAAAAGAAATTTCAATTCTTGATTTAGGTTGCGGACATGCTTATCTAACCTTTGCAGTCCAAGAATTCCTAAAAGATAAGTACCAGAATGTCTCAATTTTAGGAGTAGATGAGAGATTAGATTCTAAAGAGCATAATGAGAAAGTTGCCACAAAACTTAAAGTAAAAGCTAACTTCGTAGCAGCTAAAATTGCAGATGTATCTAATCAAAAAGTAGATATTGCAATTGCACTTCATGCCTGCGACACAGCAACTGATGATGCAATTAGTTGGGCGGTAAAGAATAATTCTAAGATAATTATGGCAGCGCCATGTTGTATGCATCAATTACAAACTCAGGTAAAGCAATCACCAGAACCTTGGGGATTATTGACTAAGTATGGTTTAGTAAAAGAGCGGTTAGTTGATTTGATGACAGATTCACTTCGGGCTCAGATTTTAAAGTTACTGGGATATAAAGTTGATATTGTTGAATTTATTGGTGGTGAACATACTGCAAGAAATTTGTTGATTAGAGCGGTAAAAAGTGATTCATCTGTATCTGATATTGATAGGCAAAGATATATTCAAATGTTAGAACAGTGGCAGGTAAAACCATACCTGGCAACTTTGTTAGAGCAAGAGTTAAAAGCTGCGGCGCAGATTTAGCTGTTCAATTTGAGCGCAGTACTTACCTGATGTTAACTCGCAGTTGATAACTTCAGAGTTGCCAATAGAGATACCGGCAATTAAACCAACTACTAGGGTGGTTAAGATCAAGAGGATTTGCACCCGGTGATACTGCTTTAAACTCATGTAGTTGGGTCCTCACTGAGCGCAAAATTGTGGAAAATTGGGTGTAAAAGTTCAGGTAGGATTTGCTTCAGCACAAGACCTTAAAAAGTTTTGTGACTTCACGCATCTTAAAGTGATTAATTAATTACTTAATTAAGAGCTTATGAACCTGTTCGGTGTAGTTAGATATAACTACTCGGTTCTAGATGCTAGGGATCTAGCAAATTGCTAGATCACAAACCGAGTGCTCATTACTACTTCATGTAAGTAATAATTGAGCGAAAAGGAGTGTGCCGTCATGGCAGTTGTAACAATGCGAGAACTTCTAGACAGTGGTGTGCATTTTGGACATCAGACTCGTCGATGGAATCCAAAGATGAAGCGCTATATCTTCACTGAGCGCAACGGTATTTACATTATCGATATCCAACAATCATTAGCACTAATTGATGCTGCTTATGAGTTTATTAAAGATGCAGTTGCTAAGGGTGGGCATGTGCTTTTTGTAGGAACAAAAAAGCAGGCACATGAGCCAATTAAGCAGCAATCTGCCAGAGTTGGAATGCCATATGTAACAGAGCGTTGGTTAGGTGGAATGCTTACTAACTTCCCAACTGTTTACAAGCGCGTATTAAGACTTAAAGAGTTAGAAGCACTTGAGAGTGCAAATGATCAGCTACTAACTAAAAAAGAGTTACTAGTTCTTCGCCGCGAGCGCGAGAAGTTAAATAAAAACTTAGATGGTATTCGTAATATGACCAAGCTACCTGCAGCTATTTGGGTAGTAGATACTAAGAAAGAGCACTTGGCAGTTGCTGAGGCTAAAAAACTTGGTATTCCAGTTATTGCAATCTTGGACACTAATTGTGATCCAGATGAGGTTGATTTTAAGATTCCAGGAAATGATGATGCGATTCGCTCCATCGCGCTTTTAACTCGAGTAATGACCGATGCAATTGTGGCTGGATTACAAGTTAGGTCTGCAAATGCAGCAAAGGTTGCCGATAAGGCTGCCGCAGAGGCTGCAGCTGCTGCAGAAAAGACAGCTGAGCAACCACTTGCTGACTGGGAGAAAGATTTAATCAAAGAACCAACTGAAACTGCAGGTGCTTAAGTTGTCATACACAGCAGAGGATGTTAAGAAACTACGGGAGCAAACAGCTGCCGGAATGTTAGATTGCAAGAAAGCATTAGATGAAGCAAATGGCGATTACCAAAAAGCGGTAGAGATCATTCGCGTTAAAGGTCAAAAGGGTGTTACCAAGCGCGAGGGTAGAGCTACCTCAAATGGTTTAGTAACTGCAAAAGCTGAGGGCGATCTAGGCGTAATGCTTGAACTAAATTGTGAGACTGACTTCGTGGCAAAGGGTGAGAAGTTTCAAGCACTAGCTGATGAACTTCTAAACCATCTAGCCTCATCAAAAATCGGAGAGCTAGATAAATTTTTAGCCTCTAAAGTTAACTCTGGTAAAACTGTGCAAGAGGTAATTGATGAAGGAAATGCGATGTTGGGTGAGAAGATTGAGATTAAGCGCATTAGCGTATTAACTGGCTCACCAGTATCCCTTTACCTACACAAGACCTCACCAGATCTGCCACCACAAGTTGGTGTGTTAGTTCAGCTAAAGAGTGCTGCTGAATCTGTTGGTAAAGATATTGCTCAACATATTGCTGCATTTGCTCCATTATTTGTAAGTCGTGACCAGGTTCCAGCAGATGAGATTGCTAAGGAGCGCAGACTTGCAGAGGAGACAGCTCGAACTGAAGGAAAGCCAGAGGGCTCCATTGCAAAGATTGTTGAAGGCCGGGTAACTGGGTTTGTTAAAGAGGTGTCCCTGCTTGAGCAAGCATTCGCAAAGGATGCAAAGAAAACTGTTCAACAAATCCTAGATGAGGCTAAGACAGCCGTGTCTGCCTTCAATAGATTCCGTGTAGGTCAGTAAACTTCACTTATAAATAATTAAATTAGGGAGTGCTCATGCCACGTAAGAGTTATAAACGAGTACTCCTTAAATTATCTGGTGAGGTATTTGGCGGTGAAAAAGGTATCGGTGTTGATCCCGATGTCGTTCATGATGTTGCAAATCAAATCGCAGATGTAGTCAGATCTGGAGTTCAAGTAGCAATTGTAATTGGTGGCGGAAATTACTTCAGGGGAGTTGAACTTCAACAGCGCGGTATGGATCGCGCTCGCGCAGATTACATTGGAATGCTAGGTACAGTCATGAACTGTTTAGCATTACAAGATTTTCTAGAAAAAGAGGGAATTGAAACTCGGGTTCAAACTGCAATAACGATGGGACAGGTAGCAGAGCCATATGTTCCGCGTAGAGCAATTCGCCATCTAGAAAAAGGAAGAGTTGTAATTTTTGGTGCTGGCGCAGGTATGCCATTTTTTACAACCGATACTGTTGCAGCCCAACGGGCACTTGAAATTGGTGTAGAGGCATTACTGCTGGCTAAAAGTGGAGTAGATGGTGTTTATGATGCTGATCCACGCAAAGATAAAAATGCAAAGAAGTTTGACTCTGTTTCCTATAATGAAGTTTTGAGTAAATCACTTGCAGTAGCAGATGCTGCTGCGTTTTCATTATGTCGTGAGAATAAACTGCCAATAGTTGTATTTGACCTAAAAAATAAGGGCAATATCAAGCGCGCAGTAACTGGCGAAAACATAGGCACGCTGGTTAATTAAGCCTAATTTTATCAGTCGAAGATGTCCAGTAGAGTTGTCTTAATTAAAGGGAGAATTACATGTCAGATTTGAACACATTCTTATCAGAGTGCAATAGCAAAATGAATAAGGCAATTGATGTTGCCAAAGAAGATTTTGCCACAATTCGCACAGGCAGAGCCCATCCATCTATGTTTGCAAAGCTAATGGTTGATTACTATGGCACTGGTACACCACTTGCTCAACTTGCTACCGTTCAAGTTCCAGAGGCCAGACTTGCCTTAATTACTCCCTATGACAAAGGGGCAATGGCTGCCATTGAAAAAGCAATTAGAGATTCAGATCTTGGTGTTAATCCTGGTTCAGATGGCACAGTAATAAGAGTTAACTTTCCACAACTAACTGAAGAGCGCCGTAAAGAATTCATCAAAGTTGCAAAAGCAAAGGCTGAAGATTCAAGAGTTGCAATTCGTGCAATTCGAAGAGGTGCTAAAGAAGCTATGGAAAAGTTAGAAAAAGATGGCAAAGTTGGTAAAGATGATTTGGCTAGAGCAGAAAAAGAGTTAGAAAAAGTAACTGGTGAGCACGTAACAAAAATTGATGAGTTGCTAAAGCATAAAGAAGTAGAGTTGCTAGAGGTCTAATGATGGCTGATCTGCACGCGATTAATGATGCGATAAATAAGCGAGCAGGTCGTAAGCTAATTCCTTCTATCTTTGTCTCACTTTTACTACTTGGATTAATTTTTGGCACAATCGCAATAGCCCCATTGCTATTTTTTGCTCTTATTTGGGTTGTAATAATGATCGGAATTAGGGAAATTGCTCATGCTTATCGAAAAGGTGGAATTGATCTTCCTGATTATGTATTAATGATTGCAGCTACAGTTCTTTTGGTTGCAACTTGGAATGGAAATACTCAGGGATTGGCAGTATCGGCTGGCTTAACAATTCCAATTTTAATGTTTGCGTTGCTACTAATTTCTCAAAAGGATTTTATAAAAAGATCTACCTCGGCTGTATTTATAACCTTCTATCTTGCAGTCTTGGGTGGCTTTATCTTGCTACTAGCTAATGATCAAGATGGCGCTCTTAGGATTTTTGCATTAGTTGCCTTAATTGCTTGTAATGATACTTTTGCATACTTTGCTGGAGTTTTAATCGGTAAACATAAATTGGCACCAAGTATTAGCCCAAAGAAAAGTTGGGAAGGTTTAATTGGCGGGGCAGTAGCAGCAGTTATCGGTGGCGCTGCTATTTTCCATTATCTATTTGAAACTAATTGGATAATTGGAGCAGCAATTGGACTTATGACAGTCATTACTGCCACCTGCGGTGATCTAATTGAATCTGCAATTAAGCGAGACTTAGCAATAAAAGATATGTCTAATTTACTACCGGGCCATGGTGGCATTATGGATCGATTAGATTCTGCTCTTTTTACTGCACCTGCTGTTTGGTTTGCATTCGAACTTATTGCCCGGTATATATAGATGGCTGATTTAGTTTTCGAAGCACCAGAGGTAAAAAAAAAGACACCACTTCACCTGGCGGATCTAACTATTGAAGAGCGTAAAGCTCGCGCAGAAGAATTTGGCGTCCCAGCATTTCGTGCAAATCAGCTAGCAGTTCATTTCTTTACTCACCACAATGATGATGTTCAAAGTTTTACTGATATTCCAAAAGAGTTAAGAGAAAAACTTGGTGAGGCATTTCTGCCAAAGCTATTAACCTTAGTTCGATCTGTTACCTGTGATGGTGGAAAAACTAGAAAAGATCTATGGCGCTTACATGATGGCGTTCTCGTTGAATCAGTTTTGATGCGATACACCGATCGCACAACAGTTTGTATATCCTCGCAAGCAGGGTGCGGCATGCAATGTCCCTTTTGTGCTACAGGTCAAGCAGGATTGACTAGAAACTTAACTGCAGCAGAGATTACTGCTCAAGTTGTTATGGCAGCTAAGGTTTGTGATCAAGGTGAAATGCCAGGAGGTCCAACTCGTTTATCAAATGTAGTTTTTATGGGTATGGGTGAGCCGATGGCGAATTACAAAGCAGTGATGCAAAGCATTAGAAATATAACTAATCCACAGCCAAACGGGTTAGGAATTGGTGCAAGGTCGGTAACCCTTTCAACAGTTGGTTTAGTTAGTGGAATTGAGAAATTAATTGATGAAGATATCCCAGTTACTTTAGCTATTTCACTTCACACACCAGATGATGAATTACGAGATACATTGGTACCAATCAACTCCCGCTGGAAAGTCAAAGAAGTGTTAGCTGCTGCTGATAAGTATGAGCGGAAAACTGGCCGCAGGTACTCAATTGAGTATGCATTGATTAGAGATATAAACGATCAAGCTTGGCGAGCAGATCTTCTTGGCAGATTACTTAAGAATAAGAATGCACATGTAAATTTAATTCCACTTAACCCAACTCCAGGTTCTAAATGGACTGCTTCACGGCCAGAAGATGAGCGGGCTTTTGTCGAGTTACTAGAGGGCTATGGCGTGCCAGTAACAGTGCGAGATACCAGGGGACGTGAAATTGATGGTGCGTGCGGGCAGCTAGCAGCTAGTGAAACAACTAGGTAACTGACCTCTCTTTGGATCAACCAGATTAGAGTGTGAGCAATTACGCAACATAAATGTTGCGTAATTCCCTAATTCCCGATAGCCTGCTTTCTATGAGGAAGATTAGAAATCTGGGATTTATTTCATTTCTACTACTTACTCTTACTACCGCATGTTCAACTGCAGATACCCAGGTAAGTGAGTTAACGATTTACTCAGGAAGATCTGAAGAATTTATTGCACCCTTTTTTCAAATATGGCAACAGCAATCTGGAATCAAACTAAACGTAAGGTATGGAGATTCAGCAGAGCTAGCAGCTCAAATTCTAGAAGAGGAAAAGAATTCACCGGCAGATCTTTTCTTATCTCAAGATGCTGGTTCTTTAGGGGCAATATCAAATGAACAACTCTTTGCTCAAATTCCAAGTGGCGTGGCAGATCAAATTCCAAGCCAATACTCTCAAGCTAATCGTGATTGGATTGGGGTAACTGCGCGAGTTCGAGTTTTTGCGTATGATCCAAATCGAATCAATGTCACTCCTAACTCTATTACTGACTTAACAAAACCGATCTATAAAAATCAATTAGCTATTGCCCCAACAAATGCCTCCTTTCAGGCATTCTTGACAGCAGTTATTGAAGAAAATGGCAGATCATTTACCAAGAAGTGGCTAACAGATTTAAAGACAAATGGGGTCAAAGTTTATGCAAAGAATTCAGCAATAGTTGAAGCAATTGATAAGGGTGAAGTTTCAATTGGTTTGGTAAACCATTATTACGTTTGGGAGGTATCTGAATCATTGGGTCGAAAAATCAATGTAGTCAATGGATACTTTGAGGCAAATGATCTAGGTAATTTAATAAATGTCTCAGGTATCGGAGTTCTAGCTTCGAGTAGTAAACAAGAAACAGCGCTAGATCTAATTAACTTCCTTACTTCTCCATCAACTCAGAGTAAGTTTGTTTCAGATACTCATGAGTACTCATTGATCAGCACAGTTTCACCTCCCAAGGATTTACCCTCTCTAAGCCAGATTGGGGCACCAAATATTGACCTAGAGGTTCTTAAAAATATCAGGGGTACTCAAGATCTGTTGATGGAAGTTGGGCTTCTGTAACAATGCAAACAGTAAAGTTTCCAAACAATACAAGCTCACTAAATTCATATCGCGCTAAAAATAGAACTAGTAAATCATTTTTGGCATCTTTAGTTACGTTAGTCATAGCACTTGTTTTAATCCCAATATTTTATTTAGTAACGAGGGCTAGTGAAAAATCACTAGCTCAAATCCAGGATTTATTATTTAGACAGAAGACTTTTGATGTCATAGCAACAACCTCATTACTTGTTTTGATGGTTGTATTACTTACAGCTTTCTTTGGCGTCTTAATTGCTGCCGGCTTACATTTTGTTGATATGCCCTACCGCGCAGCTTTACTAATCTTTGCTGTTTTGCCATTAGCAATTCCATCCTATGTATTCACTTACACCTGGATTGCCTTAATTCCATCTTTTTCTGGTTTTATGGCGGCAGGCTTCATTCTTTTTCTTACAACGCTGCCATATGTAATTCTTGCAACTATTGCTGGATTACGTAGAGTAGATGGTTCACAAATTGAGGTCGCCAGATCCTTTGGATTAACTCACTGGCAAATATTTTTTAAGGTCGTACTGCCGCAAATTCGGGGACATATCTCTGGAGGAGTACTGCTAGTTGGGCTCTACACAATGAGTGATTTTGGTGCTGTCTCTTTACTAAATGTAGAAACTTTAACTGTAACTATTCAAAATATGTATCGAGCTTCCTACGACCGAAATGCCGCAGCTGTAATAAGTTTGGTGTTAGTAGCCCTATCTGCATTATTTATCATAGGTGATGAACGTTTTAAATCCAAAACACTAAGAAATAAGAGCATCAAAACTACCTCATTAAAGACTTATTTAATTAATAGAA
>Ga0172372_10001348_pt1 | contig 38112 bp, 33 predicted proteins | sample LakKiv5m_2_FD_114544 | JGI IMG/M metagenome (GOLD analysis project Ga0172372, IMG submission 114544) | Freshwater microbial communities from Kabuno Bay, South-Kivu, Congo - kab_092012_9.5m | ecosystem: Environmental > Aquatic > Freshwater > Lake | place: Democratic Republic of the Congo...
GTGGCACCGCCCACCACCAGCACCCGCCGGCCGTCGTAGCGGAAGATCTCGTTTCCCATGTGCCTGCTCCCCCGGTCCGACCGCAGAGCGATCCGATGGGCCGAGCATAGGATCGATCGCACAACGGTCCAGCACGGCATGGAGGCCCTGCTCACCGTGGAGGGGGATCCATGAGCGAGTGGTGGCACGAGGAACGACTGTTCATCGACGGGCAGTTGGTGGCCGCCACCGGGGGTCGCACCTACCCCAATGTGAACCCGGCCACCGCCGAGGTCCTGGGCGTGGCCGCCGACGCGTCGGTGGCCGATGTGGAACGAGCCATCGCCGCCGCCCGCCGGGCCTTCGACACCACGACGTGGTCCACCGACATCGCGTTGCGTCAGCGCTGCCTGCGTCAGTTGCACGCGGCCATGGAGGCGGAGTTCCCGGCCCTGGCCGAGATCACCATCGCCGAGGTGGGTTGCCCGCGCATGTTCACGGAGGGCCCGCAGTTGCGAGGACCGATGGAGTACCTCACCTACTACGCCGACCTACTCGACGACTTCGAGTGGTCGACCGATCTCGGCGTGGCCACCACCATCGCCGGCACTGCGCACCGGTGGATCGAACGGGAGGCCGCCGGCGTGGTGGCCGCCATCAGCCCGTGGAACTACCCGAACCAGATCAATCTGGCCAAGTGCATCCCCGCGCTGGCCGCCGGGTGCACCGTGGTGCTCAAGCCCGCGCCCGACACGCCATGGACGGCCCTGGCGCTCGGCCGACTGGTGCACGACCACACCGACATCCCGCCGGGTGTGTTCAATGTGGTGACATCGTCCGACAAGGCGATCGGCGAGGTCCTCACCACCTCGCCCGATGTCGACATGGTGTCGTTCACCGGTTCCACCGCCACCGGTCGCCGCATCGCCGAAGCCGCGGCCGCCAATGTCACACGCGTGTTCCTCGAGTTGGGTGGCAAGAGCGCCCACATCGTGCTCGATGATGTGGAGGACATGGGTGCGGCGGTGGCCAGTCCGTGCTTCATGGTGTGCACGCATGCCGGTCAGGGGTGTGCCACGTCGTCACGACTGCTGCTGCCCCGGGCCCGCTACGACGAGGGCGTGGATGCCGCCGCCGCCCTCATCGCCGCGCTCCCCTACGGCGATCCGCAGGATCCAGGCGTGATGACCGGTGCCATCGTCAACGCCGCGCAACTCGAACGCATCGCCGGTCTCGTCGACCGGGCCGTGGCCGACGGCGCCCGCGTCGTCGTCGGTGGTGGTGTGCCCGCGCAGTTCGACCGTGGCTGGTACTACACGCCGACGCTGCTGGCCGATGTCACCAACGACATGGAGATCGCCCGTGAGGAGGTGTTCGGTCCGGTACTGGTGGCCATCGCCCACGATGGTGACGACGACGCGGTGCGCCTCGCCAACGACTCGATCTACGGACTGTCGGGCGCGGTGATGAGTGCCGATCGCCAGCGGGCCCTCGCCGTGGCCCGGCGGATCCGCACGGGCACCATGTCGATCAACGGCGGTTCGTGGTACGGCGTCGACGTGCCCTTCGGCGGCTACAAGCAGTCGGGGGTGGGTCGTGAATCGGGTGTGGCCGGGCTCGAGGAGTACCTCGAGCTCAAGGCGATGGCCGAACCGGCCTGAGACCCGGGCCCGGGACTCAGGCCCGCTGCGAACTGACCGACACGACCTCGCCGGTCATGTACGACGAGTAGTCGGAGGCCAGGAACACCATCACGTTGGCCACCTCCCACGGCTCGGCGGCCCGACCGAAGGCCTCGCGCTGGGTGAGTTCGGCCAGCGTCTCCTCGGTGGTGGCCTTGGCCAGGAAGGCGTGCATGGCCAGGCTCGGCGCCACGGCGTTGATGCGCACGCCGTGGGGTGCGGCCTCGATGGCGGCGCACCGGGTGAGGGCCATGACGCCGGCCTTGGCCGCGGCGTAATGGGCCTGACCGGCCTGGGCCCGCCAGCCGAGCACCGACGCGTTGTTGACGATCACTCCGCCGCCGTTGGCGTACAGGTACTGCAGTTCGGCGCGCAGGCAGCGGAACGTGGAGGTGAGCGTGACGTCGAGGACGAGGTCCCACTGGTCGTCGGTCATGTCGACGATCGGCACCTCACCACCGAGCCCGGCGTTGTTGATGAACACGTCGACCCCGCCCATGGCCGCCACCGCACCGTCGACCAACGCTCGCACGTCGGACTCGACGGTGACGTCGCAACCGATGCCGACCACGCCGAGCCGTTCGGCCGCCTCGGCGGTGCGGCGCTCGTGCTTGTCGGAGACCACGACCGTGGCCCCCTCCTCCACACAGCGCTGCGCCGCCTGGAACCCGATGCCGGTGCCGGCCGCGGCAGTTACCAGCACACGCTTGCCGGTCAGCAGCCCGTGACCGTCGACGTAGTCGGGTGTGGTGCTCATACGCGTTCCCGGGGCAGTCCGAGCACGCGCTCGGCGATCACGTTGCGCTGGATCTCGTTGCTGCCGCCGTAGATCGTCTCCGAACGGGTGAACAGGAACATCTTCTGATCGAGCGTCAACTCGTAGGGGAAGCCCTCGGCGATCTGGGACTCCATGCCCCCGATGTCCATGGCCAACTCACCGAGGTCGCGGTGCCATGTGCCCCAGAACAACTTGGAGATGGAGGCCTCGGGGCCCGGCACGCCCGATCCCATCGAGCGCAGTCCGTTCCACTTCATCAACTGCAGGCCGATCCACATGTCGACCAGCCGCTGCCGCAGCACCGGATCGGTGGCCCGACCGTTGCGCTGCGCCTCGGCGATCAACCCGTCGAGCTCGCGCTCGAACCCGACCTGCTGGGCCAGCGTGGAGATCCCGCGCTCGAAGGCCAGCAGGTCCATGGCCACGCCCCAGCCCTTGCCGATCTCGCCCACGATCATGTCAGCATCGGTCTCGGCGTCGGTGAGGAACACCTCGTTGAACTCGCCACCACCGGTGATCTGCACGATGGCCCGGGCCTCGATGCCGGGCTGGTCCATGGGGACGAGCAGGAACGACAGCCCCGAATGTCGGGTCGAGCCCGGTTCGGTGCGGGCCACGACGAAGCACCAGTGCGACACGTGGGCCAAGGACGTCCACACCTTCTGCCCGTTGATGACCCAGCGGTCACCGTGGAGCACGGCCCGGGTCTGCACGTTGGCCAGATCGGAGCCGGCGTTGGGCTCCGAGTAACCCTGACACCAGCGCTCCTCGCCGCGCAGGATGGGCGGCAGGAAGCGGTCGCACTGGGCGGCGGTGCCGTGGGCGATCAGGGTGGGACCGAGCAGGTTCTCGCCCATGTGATTGACCCGGCCGGGCGCCTGGGCCCGGGCGTACTCCTCGGCCCAGATGATCTGCTGGGCCACCGTGGCGTTGCGACCGCCGAACTCGGTGGGCCAACCCAGGCCGATCCAGCCGGCCTCGCCCAGCACGCGCTCCCAGCGCTCGCGGATCTCGAACCCGACCTCCTCGTCGCCGGGTCCGCCGCGACCCTTCAGTGAGGCGTACTCGCCGATGAGGTTGGCGGCCAGCCACGCCTTGGCCTCGGCGCGGAACTCCTCGTCGGACACGGTGGACACGTCGGTGGGCAGGGGCATGGGACTCCTCCGGGGGACCCGGTCATGGTAGGCCGACGACCGGCCGCTCCCCACCGTCCGGCGTCGCCGCCGGGCCGGCTCAGCCGATCTTGAGCAGCCGGGCGGCGTTATCGTGGAGGAACTTCGGCCAGACCGTGTCCTTGAAGGGGACGTCGCGCATCTCGGTCATGATCCGTTCCAGCGACAGGCCCATGGGGAAGTAGCCGGCGTAAAGCACCTTGTCGGCACCACGGGTGTTGGCGTAGTCGATGATGCGCGGGTCGTAGTGCTTCGGGGCGAAGGCCGACGTCGAGTAGTGCAGGCCGGGCCACTTGAGCATCAGCTTCACCATCAGCTCGGTCCACGGCTGGCAGCCATGACGCGACACGTAGACGAGTTCGGGGAAGTCGTACATGACCTCGTCGACCAGTTCGACGTGCTGACAGGCGAACTTGAGCCGCGGCCCGGGCACACCGGTGCACACGAACACGGGGATGTCGAGCTCACAGGCCTTGGCGTAGATCGGATACATCTTCTTGTCGTTGATGGGCACCTGCGGGAAGCACCCGGCCGGGAACATGGAGATCGACCGCACGCCCCAGGTCTCATAGGCCCGCACGATGTTCTCGATGCCCTTCATCCCGTCGTTGGGATCGGCGCCCACCGAGGCCACGAAGCGACCCGGGTAGCGCTTCAGCGCCTCCTCGCCGTGCGAGTCGCCGCCCTCCTCGCGATGACCGACGCCGACCATGCCGATGGCCACGCCCCACTTGTCCATCTGCTCGAGGGTGTAGCCGACGGGATCGTCGGACTCGCGCACCTCCTTGGTCTTGTCCGGGGGCGCCTTGAACATGTACTCGGCCGGGAACTCGAACTCGTCCTTGGACTGCGAGTCCTTCGTCTGCTTGGTGATGAAGGCGTACTGCGCCTTCAGGTCGCGGGCCGGGAAGCCGATCATCGTGTCGATGATCGGGACGTCGGTCGGCATGGCCATGGTGTTCCCCCTTCGCAGCGCCCCTGCGCCGTTTCGACTCTAGATGGCGGTGGCGCGCACGCGAACGTGGGGGCGGGTCGCCCCCACCCCCACGCGCCGACGCCGCTGGCGCGACTCAGCTGGCGATGATGCGGTCGGTCTGCTCGCGCTGTTCGAAGATCAGGCGGACCAGCCAGTAGCGGAAGTACCGGCGGATCGAGTTCACGATGAACAGGGCCGAGCCGACCACGGCCAGCACGAGACCGAACACGGCCATGGTGGCGAAGTCATCGGTCTTGGCGCCCTTGCCACTGCCCTGGATGTTGAGCCAGGCGATGAGGGCCAGCACGATGCCGGCGATCATCAGCAGTGCGCCGATCGTGGTCCAGACCCGCTCCGGATTGGCCTTCCCGCCGTCGACCTTCATGGAGTCGACCTCGGTCTGGAACTCCTGGAGTCGAGCCGACGGGGTGCTCTCGGTGTTGGACATTGGATGGTCTCCTCGTGACTACGGGTGAGCGGTTGCGCCGCCCAGATACGCCTCGGTGAGCTCCTCGGCGATGTCGGCGGGTGATCCGGTACGGGTGATGCGTCCGTGCAACATGATCGACGCCACGGTCGACACGCCCAGCACGGCCTGGGCGAACTGCTCCACCACGAGGATGGAGACACCTTGGGCCGCCAGTTCGGCGACACGCTCGTAGAGCTCCTCGACGATGATCGGGGCGAGACCCATCGACAACTCGTCGAGCAGCAACAGGGCGGGATCGACGGCCAAGGCCCGGGCCATGGCCAGCATCTGCTGCTCGCCACCCGACAGCGTGCCCGAGATCTGCTTGCGCCGTTCCTTGAGTCGGGGGAACTGGGAGAAGGACTTCTCCAGCACGTCGTCGAGCGACACGCCGGCATGGGTGAACATGCGCAGGTTCTCGGTGACGGTGAGATTGGGGAAGATCCCGCGACCTTCGGGCACCAGACACACGCCGGAGCGGGCCAGCGCATCGGAGGTGACGCCGTTGACGTCACGCCCGCTCACGATCAACTGTCCACCCGAGGGCGCGATCTGGCCCGAGCAGACCGCCAACGTCGTGGTCTTGCCGGCGCCGTTGGGGCCGAGCAGCGCGTGCACCTGTCCGGCCTCGACCACGAGGTCGACGCCATGGAGCACGTCGATGGTGCCGTAGCCACCGCGGATGTTGCGGAGCTCGAGGATCGGGGTCATGAGGCCTCCTCGACGGTCTCGGTCCCGAGATAGGCGGCCTGCACGATGGGATCGGCCTGGATCTCGGGCGGTGTGCCGGTGGCGATGATCTTGCCGAAGTCGAGCACGTTGATGTACTCGCACGTGCCCATGACGAAGGACATGTCGTGCTCGACCAGCAGCACGGCGAGTCCTTCGGCCACCAGCGTGCGCAGCAGCGAGGCCATCTCCTCGGTCTCCTCCTCGTTGAGACCCGAGGAGGGCTCGTCGAGCAGGAGCACCTTGGGATTGGTGGCCAGCGCCCGGGCCAGTTCGACGAGACGGGCGGTGCCGGTGGGCAGAGTGCCCACCATGAACTCCGACACCTCGGTGAGTCCGGTCTTGCGCAACAGTTCGTCGCACACCTCGGTGGGATCGAAGCCGGAGCGGTCCCATGTCTTGCGTTGTTCGGCCGCCACCATGATGTTCTCGCGGGCCGACAGCGAACCGAACACCTCCAACTTCTGGAAGGTGCGGGCGATGCCCATGCGGGCCCGTTTGAACGGGTTCTTGTTGGTGATGTCGCGACCCTCGAACAGCACCTTGCCCGAGGTCGGTTCCTGCAGGCCGGTGATGACGTTGAAGCAGGTGGTCTTGCCGGCGCCATTTGGACCGATCAGTCCGGTCACCCGACCGGGGTACACGTCGATGGTGGCGTGGGAGACGGCCTGCAGCACCCCGAAGCGCACGACGACCTCTCGGGTGGACAGGATCGGCTCGGTCATCGTGAACCTCCCGTGGGAACCATCTTCTGTTCGTCGAGCAGATCGGTGACACCCAGCACCCGGTCGAGTTGGGCCACCTTGTCCTCGGTGAACGGTCGAGTGAGACCCATGTCGTTGATGTCGTCGCGACGGATGTCCTGTTCTCGACGCCGGGCGTCGAGCAGTTCCTTCTCCTCGCGGGCATCGGCCCGCCATGGCATCAGACCGGCGAGATCACGTCCGGCGTAGAACACACCACCCTCGGGTCGGTAGGCCATGGTGATGGCGGCGATACCGGGACCGATGAGTGCGAGCTGCGTGAGCCATGAAGGTTCGCCGAAGACCTCGTAGATGGCCGGGAACGACGCCAGACCGATGGCGCCCATGAAGGCGGCGATGGGATAGCGCACGCCCTGGGCGGCCAGCAGCAGCACGATCGGTAGGCCGGCGAACATGGGGAACGAGTCGACGCGCAACGCGCCCTGCTGGAGGCCGAACATGCAACCGGCGAAACCGGCCATGGCGCCCGACAGCATGAACACCGCCATCTTGGTGGTGGTGAGGTTCACGCCCACCGTGGCCGAGGCCGCCGGGGAGTCCGACATGGCGATCCAACGCCGGGCCCAACGGGTGCGACGCAGCATCTCCAACATGAAGAACAACAACGAGAACGTGATGATGAGGAACATGACGAACGCCTTGCGGTCGGTGGCCGCGGCGGAGATGGAGAACCCGAACAACCTGAGGGGCTCGTAGAGCAGACCCGAGTTGGACGGGTCGAGCAGGCTCGGATGACGGGCGATCACCTTGTCGGTGAACTCGGCGAAGGCCATGGTGGCCAAGGCCAGGTACAACCCTTTGAGGCGCAACGCCGGCAGGGCGATGAGCAGACCGAGCGGGGCACACACCAACATCACCCACACGATGCCGAGCGGATTGCCGTCGCCCCCGCCGAAGTGGATGAACAGCAGGGCACCCACGCCGGCGATGGCGAAGTTGGCGAACGACACCTGACCGGCCCAGCCGATGAGCGGGATCAGGGACAACATGATGAGGCCGAACACCAGGAAACCGGCGCCCCGGCCCAACCACACCGCCGAACGTTCGCCGAAGTTGGTGCCCGAGAACCACGGGATCCACCCGTTGGCCCAAGCCCCCACGATGGCCACGAGGGTGAAGGCACCCAGCGCCGCCTCCCACGGTTTGGTCAGCCGCTCGGTGCGCTTGGTGAGGCGGATCTTGCCGGTCTCCAGACGGGCCTGGGGCAGGAAGAGCAAGGCGATGAACAGGATCACGCAGGGGATGGCCTCACCGGCGTAGTTGAAGTCGCTGCCGAACGACAGGAACACACTGGAGAAGGCCACCGCGAGGCCGATGACGATGCCGCCCACGAAGGCCATGGGGATGCTCTTGAGCTGGGCGATGGCCGCGGCCGCCGATGCGGTGATGATGATGAGCGCCAGGTTCTCCACCACCAGCCCGGTCTCGGGGGCGATGAGGATCCCGGCCAGCCCGGCCATCATGCAGCCCAGCGCCCATGACGCCCCGGAGATGATCGAGGGCTTGGCCCCGACGAGGCCGGCCAGCGACCGGCTGTCGACCACGGCCCGCATGGAGATGCCGAGACGGGTGCGGTAGAGCAGGAAGCGCAGGCCGATGGCCACCAGCAGGGCCACGATGACCACGATGATCCGGTGCCAGGTGGCGGTGATGTCGCCGATCTGCACGCCCTTCGAGTTCTCGAAGAAGTGCGGGAGGATGCGCCCGGTGCGGGGAGTCCAGACGGTGAGGGTGATGCCCATGAAGGTGAGCATGAGACCCACGGTCACCATCAACTGCACGACGAGGGCACTGTCGCGCAATCGCCGCATGATGAATCGATCGAGTCCGAAACCGATGAGGGGCGCCACCACCAGCAGCGTGATGGCGATGGCCAGCACGGTGGGGATGTTGTACTTGACGGTGAGCTGCCAATAGAAGAAGGCCAGAAAGCAGCCGATGGCCGCTTGGGCGAAGTTGAAGATGCCGGTGGTGGCGTAGGTGACGACCAGACCGCTGGCGGTGATGGCGTAGATGCCACCGAGGGCCACACCCACGACGATGAACGTCGACAGGTTCTTGGAGTCGAGGAAGGTCGCGGTCCCCCAGTTCTTGTTGATGATGAAACCGAGGATGATCGCCACGATCACGGCGGCGATGAGCCGACCGTTGATTTTCCCCCGCATTGTCCCCCCTGACTCGCGGTACCGATGAGGTCGGGTCGATCGTGCCCCCACGACCGACCCTTCGATGGTGAGTGGCCGGGGGCGCTCGCGCGCCCCCGGCCCTCATCCGGAACTACTTGACCGACTTGGCCGCTTCCTGCGGATCGAGGCGGACGGTCTTCACCTTGTCACTGGCGCACTCGAGCGTTCCCGCCTGCTTCGGGTACACACGCTCGAACTTGCCGTTGTTGATCTGCATGATGACGAAGCAGTCCGAGAACACCTTCGGGTTGGAGCGGGCTCCGATCCAGCCGTCGGCATCGAACTTGAGCGTCTTCATCTTCTCGAGCAGGTTCGGGCGGGTGATGGCGTTCGGGCCCTTCTCGGCCACGACCTCGTCGACCGCCTTCTTGAACGCCATGGCCGCCTGCCACGCCTGGGCGCCAAACGAGTCGGGCTTGCCGCCCACCGCGTCGACGTAGGCCTGCAGGGCCTTGTTGGTCGAGGCCTCCTCGAACGGGATGAACTGCATCCACACGTAGGTGCCGTCGACGGCGCTGCCGGCGTCACGGAAGTTCTGCGTGTAGCAGGCCAGCGAGCAGGCCCAGACCTTGACGCCGGTGAGGCCCTGTGCCGCGGCCTCCTTGCGCATCTTGATCATGGACACGTCGTTGGAGCCGGTCTGCAGGAAGTTCCCGTTACTGGCCTTCATGGCCTGCACGTAGGTGGCGAAGGCCGACTGCTCGGAACGACCCGAGACCTTCATGCCCTCGGTGATGGTGATCCCGGCGGTATTGGCCGCGGCGATCTGCGGCATCGACGACTGCACCGTGGTGGGCAGGTCGCCCGGGATGAGCCACACGCCCTTCAGGTTCGGATCGATCGTCTTGTAGAAGTCGAACTGACCGGTGAAGACCTTGATGTCACGGACCCCGGTGGGCACGCCGTTCGAGCAGTCCTCCGACACCGCCTGCAGCACCCACGAGTTGGCGGCGCACTGCTCGTTGATGTCGTTGGCCAGCGCCGCGAAGTTCGGGATGCCGACCGGCTGGCCGGCCTTGTCCGGGCACTTGCTCAGGTCGGTGGCGTCCGGGTTGAACAGCGCGTTGCCGCCGACCAACGCGAGGTCGTTCTTGCACGCATTCAGGATGCCGTTCTTCGACTCGGTGGGGTCGAGCTTGGAGTCCCACGTGTCGACCTTCAACTGACGACAGCCGACGCCGCCGTTGGCGTTGGCCCAGACGGCGAAGGCCTTGACCGCATCGATGTTGGCCTGGAACAGGCCGGGCGCGAGAGCCGAACCGACGTCGGCCATCACCTCGATGCTGATCGTGTCGGCGGTCACGCCGATCTCCGTCGCCTGGAGCGCTTCCTTGGTGCAGTTGGCATTCGCCTTGGAGCTCGAACCGCTGTCCGAACTCCCTGAATCGGACCCGCTGCGACCGCAGCCCACGGCGAGCACGCCGACGGCCAGGATCGAGACGAGCCCGATGGTCCACTTTCGCTTCACTCGGGGTCCCCCTTGGTCGTGCAGACCCACCCCCCGGCGAGTCAGCAGAGCGCACCCTAGCCCGCCAGCGGGACCGGTGTGACCAACAGCACAGATCCCTCGGGACGAGCCCGAGGGGCGCCGGGTCAGTCGAGGACGAGCACCCCGCGGGCCACGCCGCCCTCGTGCATGTCGTGCACGGCGTCGTGGAAGCCGTCGAGCGGATAGGTGGCGCTCACCAGCTCGTCGAGCATGAACTCGCCCCGCCGGTAGAGGTCGATGATCTGGGGCATGTGGGTGTGCGGGCTGTAGGAGCCGGCCCGACACCCGATGACCCCGCGCTCGTTCTGGGTGAACGGCTGGTAGGGCAACTCGAACTTGGCGTCGCCACCCGGTGTGCCGATGATGACCACGTTGCCGCCCCAGTCGAGCATGTTGAGGGCGTTCAGCGTGACCTCGGGTCGGGCCACCACGTCGTAGACCCAGTCCACGCCGCCGGCGCCGAACGGTCCCGAGAGCTCACCGGGCTTGTAGGGCACGAGGGTGCGCACCTGATCGACGATGTCGGCCGAGCGACCGTCGAGGAAGTCGGTGGCGCCGAAGGAACGGGCCAGCGCCTCCTTCTGGGGGTCGACGTCGATGGCGATGATGCGACTGGCCCGACGCACGCGCAACGCCTGGATGGCGTTGAGACCGACGCCGCCGCAGCCGTAGACGACGGCGGTCTGGCCGACCTCGACGTTGGAGCGGTAGAGCACCGCACCGGCGCCGGTCATCACGCCGCACCCGACGAGACAGGCCGAGGTGAAGGGCACGTCGTCGGGGATCTTCACGGCCTGGATGGCGCGCACCACGGTGCGCTCGGTGAACACCGAGGCCGCAGCGAAGTTCCAGCACGGATCGCCATCCAGAGTGAACGGTTGCGCCATGTTGCCGAGGGTCGAGCGACACCGCGTCGGCTTGCCGGCGCCGCAGGCCTTGCACATGCCGCAGGCCTGCAGGGTCGACACGATCACGTGATCACCCACGGCCACGTTGGTGACACCGGTGCCGATCTGTTCGACGATGCCCGCGCCCTCGTGGCCCAGCACGGCCGGCGCCGGCCAGCCGAAGGCGCCCGAGGCGGCGGTGATGTCGCTGTGACACACACCGGCGGCCATGATCCGCACCACGACCTCACCCGGTCCGGCGTCGCGGACCTCGAGGCCGTCGAGGACCTCGGCGCCCTCTCCCGTGTAGACGATTCCCTTCATCGTTCCCCCTTCTGGTTGTCGGGACTCACGAGCCCCAGATGATCGACTGCCATTCGGTGTAGGCGTCGAGACCCCAGTTGCCGCCGTCACGACCGATGCCGGACAGCTTGAAACCGCCGAACGGCGTCTCGTGGTGGGTCTGGACACTGTTGATGCCGACGCGCCCCGAACGGATCTGCTTGGCCACCTCGAAGGCGGCCGGCGTGTCCGAGCCGAAGACGTAGGAGAACAGTCCGTAGTCGCTGTCGTTGGCGATGGCGATGGCCTCATCGACGGTGTCGTAGGGAACCACGACCACGACTGGACCGAAGATCTCCTCGCGCACCGGCGACATGCCGTTGTGGCAGCCGGCCAGCAGGGTCGGGCCGACGTAGAAGCCCTTGGACATGCCGGTGTCGCGACCGTCGACCACCAGTTCCGCGCCCTCGGCCACCCCGTTGTCGATGTGGGCGAGGATGCGATCGCGCTGCACGGCCGAGATCACCGGACCGACGGTGGTGGCGGGATCCAGCGGATCGCCCACCTTCAGCGCCCGGGCGGCATCGGCCAGACGCGACACCAGTTCGTCGTAGCGACTGCGGTGCACGATGACGCGCGTCGGAGCGGTGCAGATCTGGCCCGAGTGGAAGGCCCACACACTGGAGATGCCGGCGACGGTCTTGTCCATGTCGGCATCGGCGAGCACGACACAGGCGCCCTTGCCGCCCAACTCGTGCAACTGGCGCTTCATGGTCGGCGCGCCGGCGGCCACGATGGCGCACCCCACGGCGGTGGAACCGGTGAACGACACCATGTCGACGTTGGGGTCGGCCACGAGGTCGGCGCCGACCTTGGCCGCACCACCGGTCACGATGTTGACCACGCCCTTGGGGAAGCCGACGTCATCGAGGATCTTGGCCAACTCGATCACGCACAGCGGATCCTGCGGGGCCGGCTTCATCACCACGGTGCAGCCCACGGCGAGAGCCGGCGCGATCTTGCCCACCGTGTTGGTGGTCGGGAAGTTGTACGGGGAGATGCAGGCCACCACGCCCACCGGCACCTTGCGGGCGTAGCCCGACATGAGCGCGCCAGCCGCCAGGGGCGTGGTGCCGATCGGTTGCGGCGGCAGGGCCACGTCGAGGTTGTGCAGCGCGCCCTTGGCGTAGCGATCGAAGCGCGAGATGGCCACCGGGATCTGCATGAGCGAACCGACCGAGGACGTGGCCCCGGCCTCGGCGATCACCAGCGGGATCAACTCGGGGGTGCGCTTGGCCAACTCGGCGCCGGCGGCGGCCAGCAGCGCGGCGCGCTCCTCGGGGGCGGTGCGGCTCCACGCCGGGAAGGCCTCGGCCGCGGCCGCCGCAGCGCGGGTCACATCCTCGGACGAGGCCTCGGGCGCAGCGGCCACCACCTGTTCGGTGGCCGGATTGATGATGTCGTAGGTGCCCGCACCCCCGGGGACCCATTCGCCCCCGATGAGTTGGCGGTACTCGGCCATGGTTGCCATGGGTTCGAACCCTACAGGCGACGTGCGAGGGCAGTATCCGGTGGTGGTGGCCGCCCCGGTGGACCGCCCGAGGCCCCCGTGTAATCTGACGGTCCGTCAGAAACACCCACGAGGGAGTGGCAATGCTCGACACGATCATCAGGGGCGGCACGCTCGTCGACGGCACGGGCGCAGCTCCCCGTCGGGCCGACATCGGCATCCGTGACGGGCGCATCGTCGCCATCGGCGAGCTCGCCGAGGACGCCACCGAGGTGATCGACGCCACCGGTCGCATGGTCATGCCCGGCGTCGTGGACGCCCACACCCACTACGACGCGCAGCTGATGTGGGATCCGTCGGCCACCCCGTCGTCGAACCACGGCGTCACCACCATCATCGCCGGCAACTGCGGCTTCACCCTGGCGCCGTTGCGCCCCACTGCCGACGAGGCCCGGTACCTGCAGGAGATGATGAGTCGCGTCGAGGGCATGCCGCTGCCGGCGCTGCGGATGCTCGACTGGGACTGGGAGACGTTCGAGGACTACCTCGGTCGCTTCGAGGGCAAGGTGGCGGTGAACGCCGGCTGGCTGGTGGGCCACTGCGCCATCCGCCGCTATGTGATGGGGCCCGACGCCGTCGGCGGCGAGGCCTCGCCCGAACAGGTCGACGCCATGGTGGCGGAACTGCGCAAGGCCATCGAGGTCGGTGCGCTGGGCTGGTCGTTCACCACCTCGGGCAGCCACAGCGACGGCGACGGTCAGCCGGTGCCCAGCCGCTGGGCCTCCACCGACGAGATGCTGGCCATGGCCACCGAGGTCGGTCGCCACGAGGGCACGACCCTCGAGGGCATCGTGCCCGGCTGTCTGGACCGCTTCGCCGACGACGAGATCGAACTGCTGGCCTCGCTCAGCGCGGCGGCACAGCGCGTCCTCAACTGGAACGTGCTCACCATCGATTCTCGCGAGGCCGACCGCGCCACCCGACAGCTGTCGGCCAATGACGTGGCCAAGGCCAAGGGCGGCCGGGTCGTGGCGCTCACCATGCCGGTGCTCGTGCCCATGAACATGAACTTCGAGACCTTCTGCGGCATCTGGCTCCTGCCCGAGTGGGAGGCCACCCTGCGCGTCGACCGCGACGAGCGCGTGCGCCGCTTGGCCGATCCCACCGTGCGGGCCAGGTTGCTCGAGCGGTCGCACTCCCCTGAGGCCGGCATCTACCGACGTCTGGCCGACTGGGAGGACTACGTCATCGGCGACACGTTCGCGCCGGAGAACGAGGGTCTGGCCGGTCGGGTGGTGGGCGACATCGCCGCCGAACGGGGCGCCGAACCGTTCGACACGTTGCTCGACATCGTCGTGGCCGATGACCTGCGCACCATCCTGTGGCCGGCCCCCAAGGACAAGGACGCCGAGTCCTGGCGCCTACGGGTCGAGGTGTGGAACGACGAGCGAGCCATGATCGGTGGCTCGGATGCCGGTGCGCACCTCGACCGCATGTGCGGCGCCACGTTCCCGACACGGTTCCTGGGCGACATGCTCAATGGTCGGAAGTTGCTCCCCATCGAGCGGGCGGTGCAATTGATCACCCAGAAGCCGGCCGACCTGTTCGGACTGGTGGGTCGGGGCTCGATCGTCGAGGGCAACTTCGCCGACATCGTCGTGTTCGATCCCGAGACCATCGGCTCGGAGAACGCCCGCCTCGTGGCCGATCTGCCCGGCGACTGCGTGCGCCTCACCGCCCGGTCCTACGGCATCGAGCGCGTGCTGGTGAACGGCACCACCGTGATCATCGATGGTGAGCCCACCGGCGCCACGCCGGGCACGGTGCTCAAGTCGGGACGCGACACGGTGACCGTCCTGCCCTGACGCACGCGCCGGGCAGTCCGGTCACACGGCTCAGGCCGGGGTGTCGGCGAGGATGCGGCCCAGTTGCAGCAGGCTGGGGGTGGTGCCACCCAGTTGCAGTTCCTGCTTCTTGGCCCACAGGTAGTAACGGTGCAGCGGGTAGTCGCGATCGACACCCACACCGCCGTGGAGGTGCGTGCAGGCCCGCACGACACTGGCGCCACCCTCGGAGGCCCAGTACTTGGCCGTGGCCGAGTGGGTGCCGGCATCGAGTCCGTCGGCCAGCCGCACGGCGGCCTGCCAGGCGGTGAGCTCGATGGCATTCGAATTGATGCGAGCGTCGGCGGCGCGTTGGGCCACGGCCTGGAACGTGGCGATCTGACGATCGAACTGCACGCGCTCCTTGACGTAGTCGGCCATGATGGCCACGGCCTTGTTCGTCACGCCGCTCATCGTCAGCGACTGACCCGTCCAACCGCTCTGGATGAGGCGATCGAGGGCCTCGGGACCGGCGATGCGCTCAGCGGCGGCGCCACCGAACGTGACCTTGGCGTCGGGGATCGAATCGGTGGTGTCCTGACGCTCGACGGTCACACCCGGGGCCGAGGCCTCGATGTAGTAGAGGCCGTCGGTGGCCGACACGATGAAGGCATCGGCCACGGTGCCGAACAGGACGTTGGTCTTCACGCCGTCGAGCGCTCCACCGGTGGCGGTGAGCGACGGCGAGTGCACATCGCCGACGAGGTCGTGCAACGCCACCGTCACGATGCGCTCGCCGCTGGCCAGACCGGCCAGGTGCTGGGGCGCGTGCTCGGCCAGGAACGGACCGGCCATGGCCATCACCGGCAGCGCCGGCACGGGGGCCACGTGGCGGCCGACCTCCTCGAGGACGATGGCGATCTCGGTCCAACCGAGACCGGCACCGCCGTCGGCCTCGGGCAGGGCGATGCCCACGATGCCGAGGTCGGCCAGTTCGCGCCACAGGTCGAGATCGACGCCGGAGCCCGACTCGACCTCCTTGAGGCGCTCCATGGTGCACCGGTCGGAGAGCACGCGGGCCACGAGGCCGCGCAGCTCCTCCTGATCAGGAGTGAGTGAGAAGTCCATTGAACCGGAGCCTTTCAGCGGGCCGAGCGGGGGAAACCGAGACCGAACATGGCGATGAGATCGCGCTGCAGCTCGTTGGTCCCTCCACCGAAGGTGAGGATGATGGTGCCGCGGATGCCAGCCTCGAGTTGCGACCGCAGGATCGACTCGGGCGAATCCGAATCGAGATAGGCGCGCGGACCGAGCACCTCCATGAGCAACTGGTAGGAGTCCAGGTAGAACTCGGTGCCGAACACCTTCACGCTGGAGGCATCGGCCGGATGCAGCGACTCGCGGTCAGCCGACCACGCCACCTTCCAGTTGGCCAGACGCAGGTACTCGAGCCGGGCGTGCACGCGGGCCAGGTTGAGTTGCACCCACTCCTGATCGATCACGCGGCGGCCGTCGGGCAGCAGCGTGTTCTGGGCCCACTCGCGCACGTTGGCCAGATGACGCTCGGGCATGCCGCTCGAACACAGCGTGACGCGCTCGTGGTTGAGCTGGCTGGTGATGAGACCCCAGCCGCCGTTCTCCTCGCCCACGAGGAACTTGGCCGGCACGCGCACGTCGTCGAAGTAGGTGGCGTTGATGTCGTGCTCACCCATGAGACGCAGCGGCTGGATGGTGATGCCGGGCGTGTCCATCGGGACGATGATCACCGAGATGCCCTTGTGCTTCTTGGCCTCGGGATCGGTGCGCACGGCGAGCCAGCAGTAGTCGGCGCCACCGGCCAGTGACGTCCACATCTTCTGACCGTTGATGACGTACTCGTCGCCATCGCGCACGGCGCGGGTCTGCAAGGCGGCGAGGTCGGTACCGGCGCCCGGCTCCGAGTACCCGATGCAGAAGTGGATGTCGCCGGCGAGGATCTTCGGGAGGAAGAACTCGCGCTGCCACTCGGTGCCGTAGTTCATGATGGTCGGGCCGACGGTGTTGAGCGTGAGCATCGGCACCGGCGCACCGGCCCGCATCGACTCGTCGAAGAACACGAACTGATCGATGGGTCCACGGGCCTGACCGCCGTACTCCTTGGGCCAGCCGATGCCGGCCCAACCGTCGGTGCACATCTGCTTCCAGACGCGCTTGGTGGCATCACCGATGCCATGACTGTGGGACAACTCTTCGACCGTCGTGGCATCGAGGAGGTTGTCGTAGTACGAGCGCAGTTCGGCCCGCAGTGCTTCCTGCTCTGGTGTGTATCCGATCTCCATGGACGGGGACACTATCCCCACGCCGGGGCCGGTCACACGCCTGCGGACCGCTAGATTCCCGGCGCGATCGACGAGGAGGGGCGATGACGTCATCGGGCACGAGGGTTCGGGTGGTGGGCGAAGGGTCCTTCGCGGCCACTGTCCGATCCGCCGCCGACCGGGTGGGGATGGAGGTGGTCGAGGACGAGACGTACCACGCCATGGTCTTCGCCCCGTGGGACACGGCGGCGATGGCCCCGGTGCCCTTCGACGAGTTGACCGACGAGCAGTTCGGGGCGGCGTGGCAGCGCACCATGGACGACGCCGTGACCGCCTGCGTGGCCGCCCGCTCCGCCTTCGGCGACACCGGTGGCGCCATCGTGCTCACCGCCCCCACCACCGGCATGGCCGGCGGGGCCCGCTACGCCCACTGGGCGGCGGCGGCCGAGGGCGTGCATGTGCTGGCCCGGTCGGTGGCCCGGCAATGGGGACCGGAGGGCATCGCCGTGAACGTGTTGGCCTTCTCCCCCGACGAACTGGGCGTGGATCCGGCCGTGGCCGGCCCGGTCTCGATCGCCACGCCGGCCCGGCCGGGCGCGTCGATCGACGGCGCGCTGCGCTTCCTGTGCTCCCCCGATGCCGCCGACGTGGCCGGCCAGACCCTGACCGTGGACGGTGGACTGTGGATGTGAACGCGCAGACCGTGACGCTCACCGGTCGGGTGGCCATCGTGACCGGGGCCGGACAGGGCGTGGGTCAGGGCATCGCCGAACGACTGGCCCAACTCGGCGCCCACGTGGTGGTGGCCGCCCGTCGGGCCGAGACCGGCGAACCGGTGGCGGCGGGCATCCGCGCCGCCGGCGGTTCGGCCGAGTGCATCGTCACCGACGTGACCACCCGGGACTCGATCGCCGCCTGTGTCGACGCCACCGTCGCCGCCCATGGTCGCCTCGACGTGATGGTGCACAACGCCTTCGCCGGTGGGAAGGCCAGTCGACTGGAGGACACGCCGCCCGACGCGTGGTTCCAGATGTCGTACACCTCGGTGTGGGCGTCGTTCTGGTGCGCGCAACTCGCTCACCCGCACCTGCGGGCCAGCGATCAGGGTCGACTGGTGCTCGTCACCTCACCGTCGGGGGTGGAGGGCAGCGCCAACATCCCGCTCTACTCCCCGGCCAAGGCCGCGCAGCGCGCCATCGCCAAGTCGCTGGCCCGTGAGTGGGGACCGGACGGCATCACCGTGAACTGCATCGCGCCGGTGGCCGAGACGCCCGCGCTGGCCGGCGCCTTCGCGCAGGTGCCGACGCTGCGGGCCGCCATCGAGGCGCGCACACCGCTGGGACGCATCGGTGACCCGACCACCGACATCGGTGGCGTGGTGGCCTTCCTCGCCGGACACGACGCCGGGTACGTCACCGGTCAGACAATCGTGTGCGACGGGGGTTCGTTCCTCGGGTTGTAGGACCTCGACGCGGCCATCGGGACCTCCGGATCCCCTGACTATCTTCTCGCCCATGATCGAGATCCCCTCCGACTCCCTCGTCTTCGGCACGCAGTTGCCGATCCAGTCACAGGGTGCAGTGTTCGTCGCCCCGTGGGAGTCCTCCGCCACGCCGGCCGATCTGCTCGGCATCGCCCGGGCCGCCGATCGCAGTGGGTTCGCCTACGTCGCCGTGTGCGATCACATCGTCATCCCCCGCGACAAGGCGGCGACGACGGGTCTGTGGTGGCAGGACTGTCTCACCACCCTCGGTTGGCTGGCCTCGGCGACGGCGAACGTGGCACTGCTCAGTCACGTGTACGTGCTGGCCTACCGGCACCCGTTGACCGCGGCCAAGGGATTCGAGACGCTCGATCACCTGTCGGGCGGACGGGCGATCGCCGGGATCGGTGCCGGTCACGTCGAGGCCGAGTTCGAGACGCTCGGAATCCCGTTCGCCGAGCGCGGACGTCTGACCGACGAGCATCTGGTGGCCTTCGCCGCGGCGATGGAGAACACCTACGTGGGCGACATGGGGGCCATGCCCCGACCGGTGCAGACGCCGCGTCCACCCATCTGGATCGGGGGCTCGTCGAAGCCGGCCATTCGTCGGGCGGCGGCATGGGACGGCTGGCTGCCCCAGGGTCCGGCCACCCGGGAGGGACTGGACCTGCTGCTGTCGACACGGGACGCGCTCGGCCGGGCCGATCGCCCGATGATGATCGGCCACATCGTGCTCCCCTTCATCCACGTGGGCACGCCCCGCACCGAACGGCGCCAGCCGTGCTACTCGGGGTCACCTGAGCAGATCGCCGAGGCGATCCTGGCCGAGACGCCCGCCGAGGTGAACCAGGTGCAGGTGAAGTTCGACGCCGATGACGCCAGCGAGTACGCCGAACAGGTCGAGGCCTTCGGCACGCAGGTGGGGCCGCTGCTGCGACGCTGACTGCGGCCGGCGGCGGGGCCGACCGGTAACGTAAGCGGTCCGCATCCGTCACCGACGGACGTCAACCACAGGGGGATCCGTGGCACTGAGCGCCAAGCCGCACCCGATCGAGGTGGGCACGTTCCTGTTCACCATGGTCGAACCGCATCCGGGCCACGAGGTGGCCTACAACCGCTGGTACGAGCACGACCACTACTACTCGGGCTGCCTCGTCGGCCCCAACGTGTTCGCCGGTGACCGGTTCGTCGCCACCAAGCGCCTCAAGAAGCTGCGCTCGAACGCCGCCACCGACATGACCCCGGACCGCATGACCGGTTCGTACCTCGCCGTGTACTGGTGGCTCAAGGGCACGACCGACGAGTGCAACCGGTGGAACGTCGACAACGTGAACAAGCTGCACCAGCAGGGACGCATGTTCGCCGAGCGCGACCATGTCCACACCCTGCTGTACGACATGCGCTGGAGCGAGGTGCGCGATCCACTCGGTTGCCCGATCGACCTGGCCCTCGACCACGGGTATCCCGGCATCGTGGTGGTGGCCGGTGACATCAACGAGGGCGTCACCCACGACCAGTGGGACGCGTGGTTCCGCGAGAACTGGTTGGCTCGGGCCTTCACCAAGAGGTGGGGGCCCGACGTGGTGGGCAGCGGCACGGTGATCCCCCTCGCCGACGACGCGCCGGCCGACGTGGTGCGGCCCGCCGCCGGCCCGCACCGGTTCCTGCAACTCCACTTCCTCGACCACGATGCCGAGGAGGGCTGGGAGAAGGGCTACGCCCGCATCGGCGAGGCCATCGACGACAGCGGACTGGCCCGTCACGTGTGGACGGCCCCGTTCCAACAGACCAACTTCGGCACCGACGACTTCACGGACCAACTGCGATGAGACCTGAACTGACCGACAAGCGCATCCTCGTCACCGGCGTCACCGGACAGGTGGCCGGACCCCTCTCGGCCAACCTGGCGGCCGCCGGGAACACCGTGTTCGGCACCTCCCGGTTCGCCGATCCCGCCGCCCGCGACGCGGTGGCCGCCACCGGTGTGACCCCGATCGCCATCGACCTGGAGACGGGTTCGTTCGACGAGATCCCCGACGACCTCGACTACGTGATCAACATGGCCGTGGCCAAGTCGAACGACTTCGACCGCGACCTCACCGCCAATGCCGAAGGTGTGGCCTTCCTCATCGAGCGCGTGAAGGGCGTCGAGGCGTTCTTCCACTGCTCCTCGTGTGCCGTCTACGAACCGAACGGCCACGTGTCGCACGTCGAGACCGATCCGCTGGGCGACAACCACCGCGCCATGGGCTTCATGCCCACCTACTCGATCTCGAAGATCGCGTCGGAATCGGCGGTCCGCTACGCGTCGCGACGCTTCGACGTGCCGGCGGTCATCGCCCGGCTCGACGTCCCCTACGGCCCGACGCATGGTTGGCCACAGATGATGGTCACGCTGGCCCAGATGGGGATCCCCACCAACATCAGCGCCGACGCGCCCAATACGCACTGCTTCCTGCACGACCGCGACATGCTCACCTCGCTCCCCTACCTGCTCGAGCAGGCCGATGTTCCTCCGCCCATCTACAACTGGTGCGCTCCCGAACTGGTGAGCATCGAGGAGTGGACGGCCGAACTCACCCGATTGACCGGTGTCGAGGTGCCGCTCGTCGTGAGCGAGCACTGCATCCCGCCGAACCCGATCGATCCGTCGAAGCTGCTCGGTCTCGGGTGGACACCCGAGGTGTCGTGGCGGGACGGCTTCCGCGAGATGTGCGCCACCTGCTTCCCCGACCTCGTGGGGGACTGAGCGTGCTGTCCGACGAGAAGATCCTCATCACCGGTCCGGCCGGGCAGATCGCCTTCCCCATGGCCCGGGACCTGGCCCGGGACAACGAGGTGTGGGGCATCGCCCGCTTCGGTGATCCGGCGACGAGGAAGATGGTGGAGGACGTGGGCGTGAAGACCCTCACCATCGACCTGGCCGAACCCGACTTCTCGAACCTGCCCGACGACTTCACCTACGTGCTCCATCTCGCCGTGGTGCAGGGACCGGGCCTCGACTACGACTTCGCCATCCGCGCCAATGCCGAGGGCACCGGCCTGCTGCTGCAGCACTGCCGCCGGGCCAAGGCGGCACTGGTGATGTCGACTCATTCGGTCTACAAGCCACCGGCCGACGGCGATCCGTGGCACGTGTTCGCCGAGACCGACCCGCTGGGCGACGTCAACGCCGCCCATGCCCCCACGTACTCGATGTCGAAGATCGCCCAGGAGGCCGTGGCCCGCACCTGTGCCCGCCTGTTCGACCTGCCGGTGACCATCGCCCGCATGAACGCGTCGTACGGACCGGACGGCACCGGCGGTCTGCCCGTGATGCAGATGGACGCGCTGATGGCCGGAAACCCGGTGGTGACGCGCTGGGATCCATGCATGTACATGCCGATCCACACCGACGACATCACCGCCCAGACCGAGGCGCTGCTCGACGGTGCATCATCGGCCCACCCCACCATCGTCAACTGGGCCGGCGACCAACCGGTGAGCGTGCAGGAATGGTGCGCCTACATCGGCGAGTTGACAAGCATCGACCCGGTGGTCGAGTCGCGTCCGGTGGACGGCACCCTGCGCGGGTCGGTCACCGACAACACCAGGCGCGCCGCCCTCACCGGTCCGTGCACCGTCGACTGGCGTGACGGCTTCCGCGACGCGCTGGCCCGTCGCCACCCCGACCGACTCGTCGGATGAGCGACGACGGGGCGCCGCTGGGCGGTCGCACCGTGGTGATCACCGGCGCGTCGTCGGGCATCGGTGCGTCGGTGGCACTGGAGGCCACCCGACGCGGTGCCCGCGTGGCGATCGTGGCCCGGCGGGCCGAGCGACTGGCCGAGGTGCTGGCCGGTTGCACGGCGATCGCCGATCGCCAGCACGTGATGGTGGCCGCCGACCTCTCCGATCTCGACGCCATCGATGGACTCGCCGACCAGCTCCGCACGGCGCTCGACGGACGGATCGACGTGGTGATCAACAACGCCGGCGTGCCCAAGCGCCGACGCACCGACGAGTTGACTCCCGGCGACGTCGAGGACGTCATGGCCATCAACTACTTCTCACCGGTGCGACTCACCCTGGCCCTGCTGCCCGGGATGCTCGAGCGAGGCGACGGCGACATCGTCAACGTGTCGTCCATGGGCGTGCATTCGGTGGCGTTCGGCGTGAGCGCCTACTCGGCCACCAAGGCGGCGTTGGAGATGTTCACCGAGGGTCTGTTCGTGGAACTGGCGACCACCGGCGTGCGGGCCCACCTGTTCGTGCCCGGCACCACGCTGAGCGAGTTCTCCACCGACAAGCCCGGCAACAACGCACCGTTCCCCACCGACCCCGCGTCGGCGTCGACCAGCGACGAGGTGGCGGTGGCGTTGCTCGACTGCATCGGGACCGACTCGTTCCGTTCCTTCACCGGCGAACGGGAAGCGGCCACGGCCGCGTCGCGCGAGGCCGACGTGAACACGTGGCTGGAACGGATGCGCAGCGTGTTGTCGAAACGCGACCGCTGAGCGGCCAGGTCCCGGTCAGGCCCCGGGCAGTTCCCAACGGGCCGGCCAGTCGAACGGCCGGTAGGTGGCCTCGGTGCCGCCGTCGCAGAACACGACCGATCCGCAGAAGAACCGGGCGTCGGGGCCGAGCAGGAAGGCCAGCAGGCCGGCGATGTCCTCGGGGCGACCGGCGTGACCGAGCGGGATGGACGCGGCGAACGCCTCCATGCCCTCGCGGATGACCGGGTCGTCGTAACCCTCCTGCACCATCGGCGTCATGATCATCCCGGGGGCGATGGCGTTCAGCGTGACGCCGGCACCGGCCCAGTCGGGAGAGATGGCGTTGGTGCGCACCCAGCGGGCCACGGCCAACTTGGTGGCCGGGTAGGCGAGGACCGATTCGGCCTGGTCGGCGATGGCCCGGGCGGCGTCCTCGTCGTCGGCCAGACAGGCCTCGACCAATTCCATCGAGTACCCGGGCTGACACGTGGTCGAGTTGGAACTGATGGCCACCGCAGCGGAGGGCGCGCCGGCCACCAGCAACGGCCGCAGCGCCGACAGCAGCCGCACCGTGCCGAAGTAGTTCACCGACACCAGCAACGAGCCGGGACGGCCGGGCAGACCGGAGATGCCGGCGCACGGCACGAAGCCATGGAGCACGCCACCCGAGCGCTCGCCGATGGCGGCGATGGCCGCGTCACGACCCTCGGGGGTGCCGAGGTCGGCCTCGATGTCGGCCCCGCGCAGATCGACACCGATCACCGTGTGGCCATCGGCCCGCAGGCGGGCGACGGTGGCCGCACCGATGCCGGAACCGGCACCGGTGATGGCGATCGTCCCCATCAGCGCTTGACCGCGTCGATGATGTTCTGCGTGTTCTGCTGGCCCTCGTACAGCTGACGCAGCAGCCACATGCGCAGGAACGCGGCCAGCGAGTAGCGCAGGAAGATCGCCGCGCCGGCCACGATCAGACCCAGTCCGGAGATGGCCAGACAGATGAGGGTCGTCACCTCGATGTCGGCGGCCTGGTTGCGGGCCGACACCCAACTGAGGAACGAGATCACGATCCCGGCCAGCATCAGCAGGAAGCCCAGCACCTGGAACGTGCGATCACGTACGGCACTGCCCGTCTTCAACTTCATGTCGTTCACATCGGCCTTGAACTGCTCGATGCGATCACCAGTGGTTTCCATGTCTCTCCGGTCTCAGGAGCCCAGGTAGGCGGCTGACAGTTCATCTTCGAGCTCAGCGGGCGTCCCCACGCGGGTGACGTTCCCATGGAGCACGATCGCGGCGTACTGGGCGATGCCCAGCACCGTCCGAGCGAACTGCTCGGACACCAGGATCGACACTCCCTCCTGCGAGACCTGAGCCACGATCTCGTAGAGGTTGGCCACCACGAGGGGGGCCAGTCCCATCGACAGTTCGTCGAGGAGGAGGATCGACGGATTCACGGACAGCGCCCGCGCCATCGACAACATCTGTTGCTCGCCACCGGACAGGGTGCCGGCGAGCTGCTTGCGCCGTTCACCGAGTCGGGGGAAACGGGCGTAGGCGGTCTCCTCGACCTCGGACAGCGAGACCCCGGCCATGGTGGCCATCCACAGGTTCTCGCGCACGGTGAGGTTGGGGAAGATGCCGCGGCCCTCGGGGATGGTGCACATGCCGAGGCGAGCCAGTTGGTCGGCCGGCGCGCCGACCACGTTGCGACCAGCGATGCGCACCTCGCCCGAGGTGGGGGTGAGCAGGCCGGAGGCCACCTTGAGGATGGTCGACTTGCCGGCGCCGTTGGGCCCGAGGAGCGCCACCACCGCACCCTGGGGCACGACGAGATCGATGCCGTGGAGCACCTCGATCGACCCGTAGGCGGCGTGGATGCCGACGAGTTCGAGCAGCGGTGCGTCGGGATCGACGCCGTGGTCCTCGTGGTAGGTCGTGTTCATCCCACACTCTCCGGCGATCCGAGATAGGCGTCGATCACAGCGGGGTCGTTGCGCACCGCATCGGCCGAACCGCTGGCGATGATCCGTCCGAAGTCGAGGACGTGGATCGTCTCGCACACCTTCATGACCAGCGACATGTCGTGCTCGACCAGACAGATGCCGAGACCGTCCTCACGGGCCAACTGCTTGAGCAGTTCACCGAACTGGTCGGTCTCCTCCTCGGTCTGACCCGAGGCGGGCTCGTCGAGCAGCAGCAGCGTCGGCTGGATCATGAGGGCGCGGGCCAACTCCACCACACGGGCCTGGCCGGTGGGGATCTCGCCCACCTCGCGATCGGCGACATCGGTCAGGCCCACGAGCGCGAGGATCCGGTCGGCCTCGGCCCGGGCGTCGATGCGAGGCGTGCGCAGGCTCCAGCGATTGCGGATCTCGCCGGCCACCAGCACGTTGTCGCGCACGGTGAGCGACGTGAACAACTCGAGCCGCTGGAAGGTGCGGGCCAGCCCCATGCGCGTGCGCTTGTGGGGCGGCAACTTGGTGACGTCGCGATCGAGGAAGGTGATCGATCCGGAGGTCAGGGACTGCAGGCCGGTGATGCAGTTGAACAGGGTGGTCTTGCCGGCGCCGTTCGGTCCGATGAGGCCGGTGACCGTGGCCGGCTCGACGGTGATCGAGACGTCGTCGAGGGCGACGTTGCCGCCGAAGCGGACCTTGACGCCGGAGGTCTCAAGCAGGGGCATCGACCTTCTCCTTCCCGGGGAGGACGACGGCATCGAGACCGAGCACCTGATCCATGTGGGCGAGATCCTCGTCGGAGTAGGGCCGCTCGATGCCGATCATCTCGGCCGGCACCGGCGGTGGGACACCGAACTTCTTCAACATGTACTTCTCGTAGATCTTGCCGCCGAGCGACGGCACGACGAAGAGGACCACGATGGTGGCGATGGCGAAGTGCCAGTTGGTGAGCACACCGGCGGCGGTGAGCGCATAGGCGAGCACCTCGAGCCCGATCATCGAGTACATGACCGGTTTGGCGTCCTTGAGGCGCGAGAAGCCCGCAACGATGTCGTTCACCGCGCCCGACGGGCTCTTGCCCATGGTGATGCCGATGGTGGCGGGGAGCACGGTCACGGCACTGACGAAGAACATGAAGATCGCCTCGAGCCCGGCGTAGTCGACGGCGAACTTCTTGAGCGATCCGTTGAGCATCTCGATGAAGGCCACGAGGAACACACCGGCGAACAGGGCACCGGACATGTACCCGATGCCACCGACCACGGTGATCATCATGAGCGACAGGCTGAGCAGGATGTCGAAGCGGTCGGCGGTGACGTTGCCGGCCTGCGCCGACAGCAGGATCCCACCGAGCCCGGCGATGGCGGCCGACAACATGAACACCGAGAGCTTGAGGCGCACCACGCTCATGCCGAGGGTGGCGCACGCCGCGGGGCTGTCCTTCATGGCCGCCAGTCGACGGCCGTACCCGCTGTGGCGCACGAACACGAGGGCGATGGCCAGCACCGCGAACAGCACCGTGACCAACATCAGGAACGTGTCCTTCGAATTGAAGTCGATCGGGCCCAACGCCGGCTTCGGGATGTTGATCTGGCCGGTGGGGAAGATGGTGAACGACAACCCGAAGATCTCGCGCTCGGAGATCTGGGTCAGCACCATCCGGGACACGAACACGCCGAAGGCCATGGTGGCCAGCGCCAGGTACAGACCACGCAGACGCAGCGCGGGCAGGGCGATGATGGCGCCGACGATGGCGGTCACCACGCAGCCGATCACGATGCCCCACAGGGTCATGCGCGCGTCCTGTCCGGAGCCGGAGATGCCGAAGTGGAAGGCCACGACGGTGGCGATGGCCCCGAACGACATCACGGCGAGGTTGATCTCGCCGGCCAGACCGGTGAGCAGCACCAACGACAGGGCGATGATGGCGATGGTCATGGCCAGGGTGAGGGTGTTGACCGCGGTGGGCGCCATGATCACGCGCAGGGCGAACACGATCCCCACCAGGATCAGACCGGCGATCCACGCCGTGCGCATCGACGGCAGGCGGAAGCGCTCACGGGTGCGCAGGATGGTGGCGCCGCGCAGACGGTCCTGCGGCAGGATGATCAACACGATGAACAGGAAGATCATCGGCAGCGACTGGCGGAGGGCGCTCGACCACGTCCAGTTGGCCGGGAAGTAGGCCACGACGTAGGTGGTGGTCAGACCGATCACCAAGGCACCGACGAAGGTGCGGGGCAGGCTGCGCAGGCGTCCGAACATGGCCGCCGCGAAGGCGTCGATGACCAACAGCGTGAGCTGCGACGCGCTCATGGCCGAGCCGATCATGGGCTGGATGAGGATGCCGGCCAGGGCGGCGAGGAAGGCGCCACCGGCCCACGACAGCATGGCCAGTCGCTCGGGCCGCCCGCCGTTGAGTTGCAGCAGGTCGGGATCGTCGACCACGGCCCGCATGGCCACACCGGAACGGGTGCGGACGAAGATCAACCGGATCCCGGCGGCGATGGCGATGGCGATGGCGAAAGAGATGACGTAGTGCCACGGGATCCGCACCTCGCCCACCTCGATGAGAGCGTTCGGACCGAAGAACTTGAGGAACTGGCGCGGCGTGCTCGCCACCGGGCTCCAGATCCAGGTGGCCAGCGCCTGGAAGCCGAGCATGACGCCGATGGACACGATGATCTTGGTGACGTCCGAGGTGCCGCGCAGGTTCCGCATGACGACGCGGTAGAGCCCGGCGCCCAACAGCGGAGCCAGCACGCCGAGGACGACGATGAGGGCGATGGGTGCCGGCCAACCCCAACCCCACCGCAACTGCCAATAGGTGAACACGGCCAGCATGGCGATGGCGCCCTGGGCGAAGTTGAAGATTCCTGAGGTCGTGTAGGTGACCACGAGGCCCGAGGCGGCGATGAAGTACGCGCCGCTGAGGGCGAGACCGAGCACGGTGTACTGCAGGAAAGTGCTCACTGCGGTGTTCCCCCGGATCTGCTGGTCGGTCGGAGCGGGATCGAGTCCGACTCGTCCGCCCCCGTGACGGGCGACACCCTAGTTGGTCGTCCCGAGCGGTTGCGCCGGTCAGTTCACCAGTCGACCGGTGTCACCCCAGTAGCGGGCGCGCAGCGTCTTCTTGTCGGGCTTGCCCAGCGCGCTCAACGGGATCGAGTCGACGAAGTCGACGGACTTCGGCGCCTGGACCGACCCCTTGGCCTCCTTGACCAGGGCGATGAGTTCGTCGGGATCGAGCTCGACGCCGGGCCGGGGCACGACCACGGCCTTGACCGCCTCGCCCCACCGGTCGTCGGGCACCCCGATCACGGCCACGGCCGACACCCCCGGGTGGGCGGACAGGACGTCCTCCACCTCGCGGGGGTACACGTTGAACCCGCCGGTGACGATCATGTCCTTCTTGCGGTCGACGATGTAGAGGAACCCCTCGTCGTCGGCCCGGGCGATGTCACCGGTGTGCAACCACCCGTGGGCGAAGGCCTCGGCCGTTTGCTCGGGCTTGCCCAGATAGCCCTTCATCGTGAGCGGGCCCCGTACGCAGATCTCGCCGGCCTCCCCCGGCTCCACCTCGACCCCGTCGTCGTCGAGCAGGGCCACGTGCAACCACGGCACGGGGCGGCCACAGCTGGCCAGCCGCTCAAGGTTCTCGGGATCGTGCTCCTCCTTGCGCAGCACGGTGATCGTCATCGGGCACTCAGCCTGACCGTAGAACTGGAAGAAGATCGGACCCATCCGGCGCACCGCTTCGGCCAGACGAGTGGGACTGATGGCCGAGGCGCCGTAGAACACCGTCTGCAGACTCGACAGGTCGTACTTGTCGAAGTCGGGATGATCGAGCAGCACATACAGCATCGTCGGGACCAACATCGTGGCGGTGATGCGGTGCTCCTGCACTGTCTGCATGAACGTGACCGGGTCGAAACCGGGCAGCACGGTGAGCGAACCACCCTTGAGCAGCGTCGGCGTGAAGAAAGCGGCACCGGCATGCGACAGCGGTGTGCAGATGAGGAAGCGCACCTCGTCGGGCCACTCCCACTCCGACATCTGGATCTGCAGCATCGACATGCCACCGCGGTAGGTGCTCATGATGCCCTTCGGCTTGCCGGTGGTGCCACCGGAGTAGGCGATGCCGCTGAGGTCCTCGGGATCGACGCGGGGCGAGACCAACGGCGCCGGATCGAAGGTGGCGGCCAGTGCGTGCAGGTCCTCGCCGAACTCGGTAGGACCGAGGGCGAGGACGTGCTCGATGCCCGGGACGCGCTCGACGAGCTCACGGGCCCGCTCGGTGAAGTTGTCGGGATCGAAGATCAGCGCCTTGGCCCCGCAGTCGTTGAGCACGTAGGCCTGATCCTCCACCGACCCCATCGGGTGCAACGGCGTGGTGCGCGTGGCCACCATCTGACTGGCGGCCATGTTGAACAGCACCTCAGGACGGTTGAGCGAGAGCACCGACATCTGCACGCCACGGGTCAGTCCCTTCGAGGCGAGGGCCTGCGCGTACCTGCTCACCTGGTCGCGCATCTGCCGGGCGGTCATCTCGCCCACCCCGATGATGTTGACGGCCGGCACGTCGGGATTGCGACCGAAGGCGTGGATGAGCAGATCGGCCGGGAAGACACCCCGGTTGAGGTCGGTGAGGTCGGCGGTGTCGTTCGTCATGGCCGGCGACGGTAGCGCGCAGGCTGTGCGCGGGTATCGGCCGGCGGGCCCGCGGGCGACTCAGCTCCAGTAGGAGCCGTTGAGCATGGCCTCCAGCAGGCGCCGGAACATGATGAGGTCGTCGGGATCCTCGGGGGCCACCGCCTGTCCGTAGGCGATGGACCGGGCACTGGTGCGCAACGAGACGGTGGCGAACCGCAGCGCGGCGAACACCTCGAACCACTCGAGGGCCTCGACGGGTCGGCCACTCAGTTCGGTGTAGAGCGCAGCCATGTCCTCACGGCGCATGAACTCGGGCAGACCGGGCATCGAGTAGGTCTCGGCCATGTCCTGGAAGAACTTGTGGAGGAAGATCATCCACGCCAAGTCGACCTCGGCCGGGCCGATGGCCGCCATCTCCCAGTCGAGGATGGCCGTCGGCGTCGGGCCGTCCCACAGCATGTTGCCGATCCGCGAATCGCCCCAGTTGAGCACCGTCGGACCGCTCAGCACGGGCCGATTGGCCTCCAGCCACTCGAAGGTCCGCTCGATGAGCGGTGAGCGCCGTTCGGCACTGGCCCACTCGTAGTAGCGGCGTTCGTGGCCCAGATGCTGATCGAGGGCGTCCTCGCCGAACTGCGGGCGGGCGAGGAACGACAGGTCGACCGTGTCGGGCCTCAACTCGTGCAGGTCGACCAGGGTCTGCACCGCGTTGCGCTGCATCGTCAACCGTTCGTCGGCCGACAGATCGCACACCCACCCGCCGAACACGTAGGGAGGGATGTCGGTCGGCGCCACCCCACCGAGGCGTTCCATCACCAGGAACGGGGTGTCGAGCACGGCGGTGTCGAGTACGACGTGCGTGACCACCGGCGCCGGCACCGAGGTGTGTCGCCGCACCGTCCGCATGGCCTCGGCCTGCAGACGGATGTCGTAGTTCTCGAACACGGGGATGACCGTGGGCAGCGGCGCCATGCGGGCCACGTAGCCCGTGGTGACGCCGTCGATGGTCACGTCGAACAACGCGCTCTCGCTCGACATGCCGTTGTCGGGCGCGGTCACGTTGGCCACCGACGCGCCCGAGCCGAACTCGGCCAGCGCCCAGTCGGTCAGTCGTCCGGTGAGTTCGGCGGGATCCCGACGCCAAGGGGTGTCGAGTTCCTGGTAGCCGGCCTCGTCGCTCACTGCGGGATCAGCGGGAAGTCGTGTCCCGTGAGCCAGTGACGTCCGACCTCCTTCACCCCCGCCCATCGGTCCACGAGGTCCTGGGCGGTACGGCCGTCACCGAGCTGACCGAGATCGGTCGGGGTCGGGCCGATCTTGTCGGAGATCTTCCGCATGGCCTCCATGTCGAAACCGAAGGCGTCGCCGGCGCTGAGTCCGAGCATCACGCGGGTCTCGTCGATGGGGATGTCGAAGAAGGTCTTCTTCATCCACTCGTGCGTCTTGGGCCACGTGCCCTCGGGATGGGGGAAGTCGGTGCCCCACAGCATGTTCTGGATGCCGATCTCGTAGCGCTGACCCAGTTCGCGACGCTTGACGTTGGCCAGGCCGGTGAAGCAGTTGCGGTCGATGTACTCGCTGGGGAGCATCTCAACCTTGCCGGTGAAGGCACCCGAGCCGAGCTTCTCCGACCCCTTCTGTCCCATCCAGAGACGGTCCCAGAACCACAGCAGCTGCGGCAGCCACCAGCAGCCACCCTCGGTGGCGCAGAACTTGAGGTTGGGGTAGCGCTCGAACACACCGGACCACAACATGAACCACATCGGTCGGGCCGGCCACCACGTGACCTCGGTGACGTAGATGCCGAGGTGGTCGCCGTACTCCTCACGAGGCGCGGAGCCCGAATGGGTGAGGATCGGCATCTCCAGTTCCTCGCACAGCGCCCAGATCGGGTCGTAGCGGCGATCGTGGTAGGGCGTCTGGTTGCACCAGCGCGCCGGGATCATGATCGCCCCGAGTCCGTGCTCCTTGGCCCAGCGGATCTCGGCCAGCGCGTCCTCCACCGGTCCGGTGATGGGCACCAGCGCCGCGCCGCACCGACGCTCGGGGTTGACCGAGCACAACTCGGCCAGCCAGCGGTTGTGGGCCTTGGCCCCGGCCAGACCCAGTTCGGGGTCGAGGTCGCCCGACAGGCCGAGGCCGGCGCCGAAGGGCACCGCCGTGCGGCTCTCCACCGCGTCGGCGTCGGGGTAGATGATCTCGCCGGCGATGCCGTCGGTGTCCATCGTCTGGTCGCGCCGCACGGTGTCCCAGCCGCCGGCCAGTTCCTCGTCGTGCTCCTCGAACCACTTCTTGGCGTACTTCTCGTCGCGCACGCCCATCGCCGTGGCCTCTTCGATGCGAGCCTGCTGCTCGAGGAGGAACTCGTCGAGTTGCGCGTGGTACTTCGACTCGAGGTACTCGCGGTACTGCCCGGTGGGCAGACCGGCGTGGGAGTCGGCGGTGATGATCAGGTACGGATCGTTCTCGGCGAAATCACTCGGCTGCATCGGTTCCCTCGCTGTGCTCGTGGTAGTGGAGTGTGTGGTGGAGTGGTGCTGGACGTGTGGTGAACGGTGGACGGGACCGGACGGTCACTCGGCGGCGAACTCGTAGCCGGCGAAGGCCGGGCACATGTTGGCGTCGCGGGGCACCGACCGGGGCGGGAGTCCGGCGAAGACCTCGTCGACCCGGGGGCCGATGCGATCGGCGATGGGTCGGAGGAAGTCGAGGTCGAAGCCGTACAACTTGGCGGCGTTGAGCGAGAGCATCTTCTCGGCCTCGTCCCGGGGCACCCCGGCGAAGGCCAGCGCGATGGCTTCGCGCGAGTAGGGCGAGCTGGCCTCCTTGTGGGGGTAGTCGCTGCCCCACATGATGCGATCGACGCCGACCTGGTGACGCACGCCCATCTCCATCGGACGGATGAAGCTGGCGCCGACGTGACACTGGCGGGCCCAGTACTCACTGGGCTTCAGCGACAACTTCGACATCACCTCGGCGCCCCACACCTGCTCCTGGGAACCGTCGGAGGAGCGCATGCGCTCGAAGAAGTAGTCGAGTCGCAGCAGTTCATCGGGCACCCACGCCGTGCCCTGTTCGGTGAACACCAGCTGCAACTCGGGATGACGCTCGAGCGCCCCACCCAGGATCAACTGGTAGAAGGCGCGGTGGGCGTACCACGACACCTCGAGCAGGAAGGTGATCGTGTCCTCGGGATCGGGACCCATGGGCGGCGCGGCGGAGCCGGTGTGATGGTTCAACGGCATGCCCAGTTCCTCACAGGCCTGCCAGATCGGTTCGTAACTGGCGTGATGCAACTGCGGGAGACCCGAACCGGGAGGGGTGCCGGGCAGCAGCACACCGCCGGTCAGTCCGTGCTCGCGCGCCCAGCGGATCTCGGCGACGGAGTTCTCCACGTCGAACAGGTTGATCTGCACCACACCGGCGCGACGGCCCGGGTAGTCGTTGCAGAAGTCGACGAGCCAACGGTTGTGGGCCTGCAGTCCGGCCCACCGACGCTCGGCATCGACGGTGGTGAGCGCCGGCGGCTGCGCCGTCAGCGAGGTCTTGGGATAGAAGGGCGGGATCGTGTTGGGGTAGAGGATCTCGGCGGCCTGTCCGTCGGCCTCGAGATCGGCCATGCGACGCGCCGAATCCCAGTTGCGACCACCGAGTTCGCCCTCGAGGTCCTCGTAGGGGTTCTCGTACTCGGCCGCCCATGCGTCGAAGTCGTCGTGCCACTTCGACTCGAGGTAGGGCCGGTAATCACCGATGTCGCCGCCGGCGTGTCCATCAGCCGAGATGACGATGTAGCGGTCGTCGCTGCTCACGTTGTCCCCCTGTCGGTGGAGTCCGGCGGGTCCCGGTGGATCCCACCGGGCACTCCGGTGCAGTCGCGTTGCGACCGCACCAACACGCTATCCGAACCCCGGAGGGTCTCCGCCCTTCAGCGCGAGCGGGGCAGACCGAGGTGGCGCTCGGCGATGTTGTTCCGATTGATCTCGGTGGTGCCGCCGTAGATGGTCATGACCGGCGAGTGGCGGGCGTCGTAGTCCACGAACCCGTCGGCCGCGGCCTGCGGCTCGTGGAACTGGAGCAACCCGGCCGGGCCGGAGGCGGCCAGCGTCCACCGGGACGCCCGCTGGTAGGCCTCGGCGGCGAACACCTTGGACATCGACCCCTCGAGGCCGGGCAGTCCGCCCGAGGCGGCGATCCACGCCGACCGCATCGTCAGGACCTGGGCCACCTGCATGTCGATGATCGACCGGACCATCCGCTCCCGGGTCACGGGCTCGTCGAGCACACCGTTGCCCACCGCCCAGTCGTGAAAGTGGCGAAGGAGGGGCACGCCCGCCTGGGTGCCGCCCATCACCCCGCGCTCGAAGGCCAGCACGGTGGTCATGGTGCGCCAGCCACCGTTGACCTCACCGAGCACAGCCTCGTCGCCCACTCGCACGTCGTCGTAGTAGGTGGCGTTGGTGATCTCGGTGCCGAGCGTGTGCACCGGGTCGACCCGGATGCCCGGTGTGTCCATCGGGAGGATGAACATGGTGAGGCCCTTGTGCTTGGGCACCTCGGTGTCGGTCCGGGTCAGGAGGATGACCCAGCGCGCCACCTGGGCCAGCGTCGTCCACATCTTGGCGCCGTTGATGACCCACTCGTCGCCGTCGCGCACGGCGCGGGTGGTGATCGAGGCCACGTCCGATCCGTGATCGGCCTCGCTGTAGCCCATGCACACCAGATCGCGCCCGGCGACGATGCCCGGGATGATGCGTTCCTTCTGATCCTCGGTACCGAGTTTGTTGACCACAGCGGCGATCATCAACGCGACGGCCAGACCGTCGTAGGGCGCGCCGGCCTTCTCCAATTCGTTGAACATCACGTACATCTCGATCGGGTCGCCCTTGCCCAGTCCGGGCACGGCGCGCTCGAGGATGCCGCGACGACCGAGTTCGAGATTCAACTCCGGCGCGTCGAACGTGCCGGACGTGTGCATGCGGTCGATCACCTTGGGCGTGACGAACTCGCGGATGATGTCGCGCATCTCGTCGCGGAAGGCCAGTACCTCGGGAGAGAGGGAGAAGTCCATCGTGGTCACCGACCTCCGGGGAACAGGGTCTCGGACAGTTCGAGGCATTCCTGCGACGGGTCACCCAGCACGTACGACCAGCCCCGCGCCCGTCGGTAGTACATCTGGATGTCGTACTCCTCGGCGAAGCCGTAGCCGCCGTGGTAGTGCAGGCTGCGGTCGGTGGCCATGAGCGCGGCCTCGGTGGCGAACAGCCAGGCCATCGAGGCCAGGGTCGGTCCGTCGGTGATGTCGTTGTGACGCCAGTCGATGGCGCCGGGTGAGGAGGACGACAGCGCCCACGCCGCCTTGTGGGTGAGCAGACGACTGCCGTCGACGGCGATCGGGAGATCGGCGAGACCGTGCTGCACCGACTGGAACGATCCGATGGGGACACCGAACTGGAAGCGCTCGGTCACGTACTGCACCGCGAGGGACAGCGCCGCGTCGGCGATGCCGGTCTGTGCCGCGGCGGTCAGCAACTTCCATCGATCGAGCACGGCAGCGAAGGCCGAGACGGGACCGACCACGCGGCGGTCACCGTCACGAGCGGCCCGATCGGCCATCGGCATCGAACCGAGGTTGCGCAGGCCGGCCATCGGCGGGGCGGACCGCACAACCACCAGGTCGTCACCATCCACGCCGAGCACGACATCGGCCACCGCACCGGCCGGCACCATCGACCACCGGCCATCGGCATCGGCCGGGTGCAGGGCGACAGCGGCGATCGACTCGCCGGCCACGAGATCGGCGTCGTCGAGCACGGCCAGCGCGGCGAGATGATCGATGAGCGGCACGGGGGCGATGGCCCGCCCGAACGATTCGGCCAGTACCACGAGATCACCCAGCGAGGCGCCGCCGCCCCCGACCTCGACGGCACTGCCCATGCCCGGGGCGCCCAGTTCGACGATCTTGTCCCACAACGCCCGGTCGAACCCGAGTGGCTCGGCGGCGCGGGCCACCGAGGTCGGTGACTCCTTGGCGAAGAACCCGTCGAACAGTTCGGCGATGGCTTCCTGGTCGGGACTGAGGCCCAGATCGACGCTCATTCGTGGTCGCTCCGTGATCGGTCGGAACGGCAGTCTCCCCCGTCGCCCCCCGTCGTGCCGAATCCGACGACGGTCATCGACCGGGTCGATGGACGACGAACCAGGCGACCACCAGCGCCACCCCATTGGTGGACAGGTGAGCGATCATCGGTGCCACCAAGCTGCGTGATCGGATGCGCAACCAGCCGAACACGGCGCCAGCCACCGACGTGGAGACGACCGCACCCACGACGAGCCCGAGACGTCCGATCGACGAGGTGTCGGCGGCGGCGAACATCTCGTTTCCACCAGCGGTGGACAGCGTCGGGAACACGTGCCACAGTCCGAACACCAGCGACGCCGCCACCAGGCCCCGCCGTCGCCCCCACCGCGCCATCGCCGCACCGAGCAGCACACCGCGGAACACCAGTTCCTCGGGCACGACGGTGCCGATGGCGATGCCGACGACGACCTCGACCACCAGCGCGCCGACCGACACATCGGCCCGGGAGTCGTCGAGGAATCCGGAGGTGGCCGGAACGACGGCAGCGGCGACGACCACCACGAGCACGAGGGCGAAGGCACCCATCCCCCACCGCACGCCAGCGCGCACATCAGCTCGGGCCAGACCGAGTTCAGCGGGCGTCATCGCGCGCCACAGCGCGACGGCCACGATGGCGAAGGAGACGATCACCGTGGCCAGATCGGCAAGACCGCCGAAGACCCCGAGACCGCGCACGACACTGAAGATGGCAAGCACCGCGACGGTCGCCCAGAACGCGCGGGCGGCGCCGGCCGGCGACCTCACGGCTGGGTGGCGGTGAGCAGATCGGTGAGGCGGGCTGAATCCGCTGCGGTCCATCCGTCGGGAGCAGCGACGGCGGCCGTGCCCTCGACGATCGACGCGTTGTAGTTGTGTCCATGACCGGGCGGTGTGCTGAAGCCCGCCATGAGGTCGAAGAGTTGCTGCACGAAGGTCACGACGGGGAACCACTGCGTGTCGGTGGGGACGTCGTAGCCGCGCGGTCCGCGCATCCACCGAGGTGTCGACCACAGCGCCGACACACTCGACCACGTGACCGGATCGGACGGTTGCGTGAGGTACACCATGTTGCGTCCGGGCAGCCGTCCGCCGCCGGCATCCGATGAACCATCGGCGGCACCGGGCGGGTTCATCGCCGTGACCCGCAGGCCGCCGCCCACCACCGGGTGCCACGCAGGCGAGGAGGGCTCGCGCCCGTCGACGACCTGCCACCAGATGGGGTTGGCGAAGGTCGGGCCGGCATACAGCACACCGTCGGCATCGGTCAGCGCGGTGCCGACGGAGTCGGCGAGGGTCGGGCCATCGAAGGCATGTTCGGAGCCGTAGGTGCCCAGGCTGATGCCGTCGATGATGAGCCTCGGCCGATCATCGACCGGCAGGGTGCGCCATTTCGACACCACCGCATCGACCGTGGCCCGTCCGCTGGCCGCCGCCTTGTCGAGATCGACGAGGAACGAGATCCAACTGGGGAGGAACGAGTACTGCGTGGCGACGATGGCGGTGTCGCCGGCGTTCATGTACTCGAGTCCGGCGGCGAACCACGGGTCGACCCATCCGGTGCCGGTGACGGTGACGACCGCGAGCACCGATCGGTTCCACGCGCCGGCGCGGTCGAGTTCGGCGACGGCCCGGTCGGCCTGGGCGCTCGGGAGATCGGGCGAGTCGCTGGGGAGGCCGACCGAATCGATCCCGACGTAGGCGCGGATCGGTTCGGTCACCGTTCGACCGGGCCCCACGAACGCTGCGATCTCGACCGCCGTGGGACCACCACCGGCGAAGTTCCGACCCTCGTAGCCGAGCGTGTCCCACGCCACCAGCGAACCGGGACCACCCGAGCGCAGCGGCGTCGTCGGCTGCTCGATCCCCGGTGGTGTCCCGGTGTCGAAGGTGCCGTAGACGCTGTTGGCCCAGTCGACGAAGCCCGACCACACCACTCGTTGGGAGACCGTCGCGCCGACGGTGACGACGATGAGTGCGGTGACGACGAAGGCGGCCCATCGGGGCAGATAGCCGACGATACGGCGATCGACGCGACGCACCAGTTCAGCGATCGACCGACCGATGGCGACGAGCACGGCACCGAGGACCAGCGACACGAGCACGACCATGATGATCGACGTCGCTCCGGTCGGATCCATGGCGACGAGCTCTCGCTGCGCGTTCTGTCGGATCAGCCACCACGGCAGCCCGACGACGAGAGCGAGGACGGTGAGACCGAGCACTGCGTTTCGTCCGATTCGTCGGGGCAACGACGGCACGGAGCGCTTCGAGACGGTCCATCCCGACCTGATGATCCAGGCCAGCAACGTCCCGATGGCCAAGCCGATCGCCGTGCTCAGTGCCGTGATCACTCCCTGGATCACCGCCGCTCTCGGCAACAACGTCGGGTACAGCGACATCCA
>Ga0172372_10001349_pt1 | contig 38107 bp, 41 predicted proteins | sample LakKiv5m_2_FD_114544 | JGI IMG/M metagenome (GOLD analysis project Ga0172372, IMG submission 114544) | Freshwater microbial communities from Kabuno Bay, South-Kivu, Congo - kab_092012_9.5m | ecosystem: Environmental > Aquatic > Freshwater > Lake | place: Democratic Republic of the Congo...
ACGCAGGCACTTGGCCAGCACACGGAAGTGAATGCCGTGCTTGGGGTGACGGTCGATCACCGCGTGCATGGCGCGGTGAATGTGCAGCAGCATGCCGTTCTTGCGGCACCACTTCGCCAGACCGGTGTTGGCGGTGAAGCCACCGGTGATGTAGTCGTGCATGATGATCGGCTGCCCAAGTTCCTTGGCGAACTCGGCCCGCTCGTACATCTCCTCAGGAGTGGCAGCGGTGCAGTTGAGGTAGTGACCCTTCTTCTCACCGGTCTCCTCCTGGGCGGAGCGCACAGCTTCGGCGACGAACTCAAAGCGGTTCTGCCAGCGCTGGAACGGCTGGGAGTTGATGTTCTCGTCGTCCTTGGTGAAGTCGAGACCGCCGCGCAGGCACTCGTACACCACACGGCCGTAGTTCTTACCGCTCAGGCCGAGCTTCGGCTTGATGGTGCAACCCAGCAGGGGACGGCCGTACTTGTTCATGCGATCGCGCTCGACCACGATGCCGTTCGGCGGACCCATGCAGGTCTTGATGAACGCCATCGGGAAGCGGATGTCTTCCAGACGCAGGTTGCGCAGGGCTTTGAAGCCAAACACGTTGCCGACCAGGGAGGTCAGCACGTTGGTGATCGAACCTTCCTCGAACAGATCGAGGGGGTAGGCGATGAAGGCATAGAAGGCGTCCTTGTCACCAGGAACGTCTTCGATCCGGTAGCAACGGCCCTTGTAGAAATCGAGGTCGGTGAGGAGCTCGGACCACACGGTGGACCAGGTGCCGGTCGAGGATTCAGCGGCCACTGCAGCGGCGACTTCCTCGCGGGGAACACCTTCCTGGCCGGTGCACTTGAAGCAGGCCAGCAGGTCGGTGTCGAGGGGGACGTAATCAGGAGTCCAATACGTGTCGCGGTACTCCTTGACCCCAGCGTCGTACTTCTTGCTCATGGAGGTTCTCCAGTTGGGTCGGGTGAAAGGGAGGGTGGAATGACAACGGGTCAACTCAGCTGCGAGAGACCGCGCTGATCAGCCGACCTCAGTCCTTCGAACCAACGAAGCCGGCGCTTCCAGCCAGGGCCGGTTCCACTTCGCGGTGGGGGCGAGCGATGATGTGGGCTGCCACCAGACCGTCGCCCACGCGCTCGCAGGCATCAGCGCCAGCGCGAACAGCGGCGTTCACGGCACCGGTCTCACCACGCACCATCACGGTGACGTAGCCGCCGCCGACGAATTCGCGGGCGATGAGGCGCACTTCGGCAGCCTTGGTCATGGCGTCGGCCGCTTCGATCGCGGGCACCAGGCCGCGGGTTTCGATCATGCCGAGGGCAATGCCCATGGTTTCGTTTGCCATTACCTGCTCCTTGAGGAGGGGGGTGGAATGTTCGCCAACAACCTTGGTCTGCTGACAAACCGTCCGTCAAGGCATTTGGGGCGCCACAGCCATCACCGTTCCTGGAACAGTTAGATAAGGAGAACTGATGCGTCTAACACAAAACGTTAGGCAATGCTTGCGCAGGGTCTGCTGACAAAGCCTGAAAATCGTGATCTCTACTACTAACAGCACGACCATCTCCAGTCGTTCGAGCTCAGGCTCAGCAAGGATCAGGACGCGTCATTTCATGGCGATCCGGCGGCAGGGATGAAGCGCTGCAACGCCGCCATATACAGGGGGATGCCCACCACGATGTTGAAGGGAAAGGTCAGTCCCAGCGATGAGGTGATGTAGAGGCTGGGGTTGGCCTGGGGCACGGTCATGCGCATGGCGGCGGGCACGGCGATGTAACTGGCACTGGCGCAGAGCACCATGAACAGCAGGGCATCGCCCTGCGGCAGCCGCAACACCACCGCCACCGCCAGACCGGCTGCGGCATGCAGCAGCGGCGCCAACAGGGCAAAGGCGATCAGGAAACCGCCTGTTTCGCGCAACTCCCTCAGACGCTGGCCGGCGACAATGCCCATATCGAGCAGAAAGAAGCTGAGGGCTCCGTAAAACAGCTGCTCGCTGAAGGGCTCCATCCTCGCCATGCCGGCAGGACTGAAGGCGGCGCTCAGCGCACCGATCGCCAGCGAGCCCACCAGCACCAGCACCGAGCTGTTGAGAAAAGCCTCATGCATCACCCCAGACCAGCCCAGATCGGACCCGCCCTCGCGCGGAGCCATGAGCCGCACCAACAGCAGACCGATGATGATCGCGGGTGATTCCATCAAGGCCAGCGCGGCCACCATGAAGCCATCAAAGGGCACACCCAGGGCCCCCAAAAAGGTCTCAGCAGTGATGAATGTCACGGCACTGATCGAGCCATAGGCCGCTGACACCGCAGCGGCGTTGTAGGTGTCAAAGCGGGTGCGCAACACCAGAAAACTCGTGATCGGAACCAGCAGGGCCATGGCCAGCGCCGCTGTGACCGTGAGCACGACAAGGCGATCGAGACCGCTTTGCTGCAGCTCCATGCCGCCCTTGAGGCCGATCGCCAGCAGCAGATACAGCGAAAACAGCTTCGGCAGCGGCGCCGGAATCTCCAGGTCGGAGCGCAACACCACCGACAGCAGTCCCAGCCCGAAAAACAGCACGGGAGGCGACAGCAGGTTCTGCAGCACCAATGAAGAATCCATCGGCTGCAGCCCAGATCTCAGGTTTCAAGTTAGGCCGCTGTCTGGTCAGCGGGTTCCATTCCATGGCCGCCGCGCGTCACGCAGGAGCCAGCCAGCCCCGCAGGCACAATGGCCAGGCCCCGTCATCGTGGTCTTGGTCGTTCTGGTGATCGCCAGCGGCAATGCCCGCAAGGTGGCCGAGATCGCCGGCATGCTCAGCGACTTGCCGCTGCAGGTGCAGCAGCAGCCCGATGGCCTGGAGGTCGAGGAAACGGGCAGCACCTATGGGGCCAACGCCCGACTCAAGGCCGAGACGGTGGCCCGGCTAACGGGCCAGTGGGCCCTGGCCGACGACTCGGGCCTCGAGGTGGATGCCCTGGGCGGAGCGCCCGGCATCTATTCGGCCCGCTATGCCGCCAGCGACCCCGACCGCATCGCACGCCTGCTGCGCGAACTGGGTGACACGCCCTATCGCAGCGCCAGTTTCAACAGCGCCATGGCCCTGGCGGGCCCTGACGGCATCACCGTGCTGGAAGCGCAGGGCATCTGCCGCGGCGAGATCCTGCACAGCCCCCAGGGCAGGGGTGGCGGCTATGACCCGATCTTCTGGGTGCGCGAGGCCGGTTGCAGCTATGCCCAGCTGAGCGAGCATCTGCGGCTCAGGTTGGGCAGCCGTGGCAAGGCCGCGCGCCAGATGGCGGCCGAGCTGCACGAACTGCTGGGCCTGGCCTCAGCCCTGGGCTGAGCGGTTGATCCCATTGACCGCCCGCATGGCGGCGGCGGCGGCCTCTTCAACATCGCCCTCGCGGCCCGCCAGGGTCAAGCGTCCAAAAGCACCGACGGCTTTGACGTCCACAACGGTGATATTGGAGGCCTTTTCGGCCTCGTTGGCGGCGATCAGCACATAACCCGCCGGTTCGGTTTCCAGAATGAACATGCTCATGCCGGCCTGGATCATCGAACCGCGACGGTTCTGGCGGTTGATCAACACGGCGTGGTCGGGCGTGATCGCGCGAATGATCTCGGTCCAGCTGACCTCGCAGCGGCTGCGACGGTTGACGCTGCTGCCGATCGCCTCGAGCACCACATCGCCCGAGTGCAGCACATTGCTCTGGTCGCGGTGATACAGAGCCAGCGAGCCGAAGGCCCGCTCGACGATCATCTGGCCCAGACGCACTGTGCTGGCCTTGAGGGCGATGTCGGTGACCCGGTGCACCGCCATACCGGGTGAGACCTCGAGCCACAGGCACGCGTCACCGGGGATCGGCAGAAAACCCTGACTGACCGTGCCCATGTAGGCCGCCAGCTGGGGCTGCAGGCTGTCGAGAAACACATAGGTGCGCAGCTCGATCGACTCCACATGGCTCGACTCGCGCGCCACGCGGGCGGTCTCGCTGTCGGTGGTGATCACGCAGCTGGCGGCCGAGGGGTGCAGATCCAACGCACCGGCGGCCCGGGCAATGCCCATGCCAAGGTCGGTACCGGTGACTTGCACCGGCCGCGCGCGTCGCCTGGCAGTGGACTCGGGCAAGGGATCAGGCGCTTGCTGCGGCAGCCATCGCGCAGGAGCTGGCTGACTTTACGGCCCGGAGTTCGGACTCTTGCGCCGCCACCTGCAGCCGGTACCGTCCGGCTATCGATGCCCGATTCGCCAATGGCTGCCAAACGTTCTTCGTCCAACGGCACGTCCAACGGATCTGCACCGGTTCAACCCGAAACCGACGAGGTGCGCCCCGAACAGGCGCTGGCGCTTGTCGGCATGGGTCTGTTGCAGAAGATGGCCGCCAACGGAGAACTGCCCTGGGTCTGGAACGAAGGGGAAGACGCTGGTGCCTGCGATCCCGCCGCCCTGCGCAACCGCCTGGAGCTCACAAACCTGGCCCTCACAACCGGTGCTCCGCTGAGCACTGCCGAGGTCACCTATCTGATGGGTGCCCGCCCGGGGGCAGCCGTGGTTGAGCGCGGTGGTCTGAAAGCCCGTCGCGTCAGCCGCAACGTCTGGAAACTGAGCCAGAGCTCCAGCAGCACTGAACAGCAGGGTTTCAGCAGCTTCAACGATGGACGCCGTCGTTTCGGCTGATCGTTTGCTTGCGAAATCCCCTGACCCCCATGGCGAGCCCGGGGGCGGTTTTTTTTGATCTAAAGCGCTACGCCTGAACCGATCAGGTTTCCTTGAGTTCGCCGAGGCCTGCATGCAGGCCATGCTCTGGCATCAGGGCATGGGCGGTCGCTTCAACGACTACCTCGAGAGCGACGCCTACAAGGCCAACGCCGACCGGGCGATCAGGGCCTACTTCAAGGGCAACCCCCTGATGCTGGGTCTGTACAAGCTCTTCCCGGACATGGTCCTGGAGCAGGTGCGCCAGTTGAGCTATTACGCCAACCTGGGCCTGTTCTGGGAGGTCATGGCCCCCGTCTTCTTCGAGATGAGCGACATCTACGACGAAGGCGGCTTCAAGGGGGTACCGGATGCCATGGACTTCCTGGTGAACGGCATCTTCGCTGTGGCCGGCAGGCCGATTTATCACCACGTGGTCATCGACGGCGAGTGCTTCGAGATCATCCCCAAGAGCGAGGGCTTCACCTGGCTCTATGAGGCCGCACTCCCCTATGTGGAAGCGGTGTTCTACCGAACCTCACCCTTTCGAGGGACCAAGAGCTACAACGCCCAGGCCGGCCAGGTGCCGTCTGATCAAGCCGACTTTCACTACGGCATCCTGTATGCCGATGTCTATCCAGTTGGATCTGCCGGCATTCCTCCCACTCTGTTGATGCAGGACATGCTGCACTTCCTGCCGCCTTACCTCAAGGAGATCTACAAGCAGCACCGGCGCGGCGACGAGGATGAGCTGGTCCAGCTCGGCATCACCTTCCAGCGCTCGATGTACAACGTGACCTCGGCGGTGATCCAGGCGTTGCGCTGCGCCCTGCTCTATCCACTGGACGACACCGACCGCGAACACCTGATGGCAAACCGCGCCTTCTTTGAAGCGCAGATGGACCGCTTTTTGCGGCCCGAAGCGCGACTGCTCGACATCCAGACCCAGGACTACCGCTGACGCCCCGCCCAACCGACCATGGCCACGATTCTTGAAACCGCAGCCTCAGCCAATTGCTTCACCACCCTGCTGGCTGCTGTCGATGCCGCCGGCCTGCGCGATGCACTTGAGAGCACAGGGCCCTTCACCGTGTTTGCACCGGTGGATGATGCCTTTGCCGCCCTGCCCCCCGGCACGGTGCAGACCCTGGTCGACAACCCGCCTCAGTTGGCGCGCATCCTCAAGTTTCATGTGCTCGCTGGTGCCCACCAGCGGGCCGATCTGGTCGGGAAACCAGAGTGGGTGAGCCTCGAAGGAGCCCCGGTGCCGATCTACCGCAGCGAACCGTTCGAAGTCAAGAATGCGATGGTGATCACAGCCGACATCGCCTGCGACAACGGCGTCGTGCATGTGATCAACCGGGTGATCCTGCCGGGCTGAACCTCACGCCAACCGCTGCAGGGCGATCGCCAGGGCTTCGTAGCACTGTTGCAGCTGCGGATCAAGGATGCTCAGCGGCGGCAGCAGATAAACGGTATTGCCCAAAGGCCGCAGATACACGCCCTGATCGAGGCAGCTTCGCTGGATCTGTTTGCCCACCGGATTGAGGTAACCACTGACCCCAGCGTCCACATCAAACGCGGCAATGGTGCCCAGAGCCCGAGGGCGACACACCCGCGGGTGCCGGGCCAGTTGCTCCAGCAGGGGGATGTGCCGCAGCTCGAACTGCTGAAACCGTTCAGGAATGGCCTGCAGCAGATCGAGGCTGGCCAGGGCCGCCGCACAACCCAGGGGGTTGGCGGTAAAGCTGTGGCCATGGAAGAAAGTGAACGAAGGGTCGCAACCGATGAAGCCCTGGTAGAGCCTCTCACTGGCCATCGTCACGCCCATCGGCAAAAAGCCGCCGGTGAGCCCCTTCGAGAGGCACATCAGATCGGGCTGCACCCCGGCCTTCTCACTGGCAAACAGGGCACCGGTGCGACCGAATCCAGTCATCACCTCATCGGCGATCAGCAACGCTCCGGCAGCCCTGACCCGCTCGGCCACCGCCCGCACAAAGCCTGGCCGCACCAGGCGCATGCCCGCAGCCCCCTGGAGCAACGGCTCAAGAATCACCGCCGCGGTCGGCGACTGCAGGGCAACGTCGAGCTGCTCAAGGGCATGCTGCTCAGCGCGATCGCAATCATGGTCTTGCCAGTGGGTGTGGGGCCATGGCACCCGGGCCACAGCAAACAACAACCGCTCAAACGGGGCCGTGAACAGGGAGCGCTCACCCAGGGCCATGGCACCAACGGTGTCGCCGTGATAGGCACCCTCAAAGGCAATGAGCTGGTGACGGGGCTCCCCCTGGTTGGTCCACCACTGCCAGGCGATCTTGAGCGCCACCTCCACGGCAGTGGAGCCATTGTCAGAGAAGAACAGGCGCTGCAGGCCGGTCAGGGCGCTGAGCCTGGTGGCCAGCTGCTCGGCCGGCGCATGGCTGAAATTGGCAAAGATCACCTGCTCGAGCTGCCTGGCCTGGGCGGCAATCGCCGCCACAATCGTCGGCTCAGCATGGCCATGCAGGGTCACCCACCAGCTGCTGATCGCATCGAGCAGGCGGCGGCCGTCTTCAAGCTCCAGCTCACAGCCGCGGGCTGAGCGCACCTGCAGCGGTTCAGGGCTGGTGGCCACCTGGGTGGTGGGATGCCACAGATGGGGGTGCCAGCCCATGCCGTTCTTTAGGCCAAACTGCTGACAGCCTGCTGCAGCGCATCCCGGCGACTGAGGCTGGTGCGCTCGGCTGGAACCTTTTGGTAGAGACCCAGCTTTTCCAGACGGCGCTGGGTGGTTCCAGTGGCACCCACCACAAACACCTGGCGGCCCTTTTCGATGGCCTCTTCAACGGCGTTCTCGACAGCAAGGGCTGCCGTGACGCCGAGGTGGGAGACCTCGGTCAGGTCAAACACCACGGCCTTGCAATCCCCGATGGCGTTGTGCTCACGGCCGATGGCCTTGGCCACCCCAAAGATCATGGCGCCGTTGAGCTGGAACAGCAGCACCTGCCCGCGACCCTGATCGAGCAACTGACGCTCGTCATCGCTGATGTCGAGGTCCCCATCGCCGGTGCTGATCGACTTGACCGACTTGCTCTGCAGGGCGCTCATCTTGTCGATGGTGAGGATGTTGGCGATGAACACGCCAATCCCAACTGCGGCGATCAGATCGACCAGCACGGTCAGAGCGATAACCAGATACATGATCACCGCACCGCTGATGGAGATGCGGTGCGCCCGCTTCAGAAAGCCCCAGTCGACGATGTCGACACCCACCTTGAGGGCGATCCCGGCCAGCACGGCCTGGGGGATCTGGGCCGCCACACCACTGAAAGCCAGGATGACCACCATCAGGATCACGGCCCGGCTGATGCCTGAAAGGGCACTGCGGCCGCCCGCCTGAATGTTGACCACAGTTCCCATGGTGGCGCCGGCACCAGCGATGCCGCCGAACAGGCCAGAAACCAGGTTGCCCAGACCCTGCCCGATCAGTTCTTTGTTGGAGTTGTGCTCGGTGCGCGTGATGCTGTCGGCGATCACGGCGGTCAGCAGCGCGTCGATGCAGCCGAGCATTCCCAGAACGGCAGCATCAACCAACATGAATCGCACCTCTCCCAGTTCGAAGTAGGGCAGCTGCAACTTCGGAAAACCGGAGGCGATCTCGCCGATGCGGCGGATCTCTTCGCCGCCTCCACCACTGAACACCGTCAGCGACAGCACGGTGCCGATGACCAGGGCGATCAGCTGGGGGGGGGCGATCTTCTTGATACGGGATGGGGTCAACCACAGGATCGCCAGGGTGATGACCGCCAGCAGCACCTCCGGCAATCGCGCGCTGGTAATCAGCTGGGGTAGGGCGTTGAGGGTGCCCATCACCCCACCTTTGGGGATGGCCTGACCCAGGAACGGGCCCAACTGAAGAATGATCAGGATGAAACCAATGCCGCTCATGAAGCCCGAGATAACCGTGTAGGGCATCTGGGTGATGTAGCGGCCCAGCTTCAGCAGACCAAAAATGATCTGAAAGACGCCGGCCAGCATCACCACCGTGAAGGCCATGGCCAGGCCATGCTCTGGGTTGCGGGCCGTGAGGCTGGCGATGACGGCCGTCATCACCACGGTCATCGGACCTGTGGGTTCCGAAATGAGCGTGGGCGTGCCGCCAAAGAGGGCTGCAAACAGGCCGACGAGCACAGCGCCCCAAAGGCCAGCGGCAGCGCCGGCGCCACTGGCGACACCGAAGGCCAGCGCCAGTGGCAGGGCGACGATGGCCGCGGTGACGCCGCCAAAGAGGTCACCTTTGATGTTGTTGGTGCTGATGTGGTTCAGCACCCGAAAAGCCGGGCGCCCAGGGGGTGCTGACGCAGTGGTCATGGGTTACAGGACTGTGTAGACGCGGAACCTTAGGGAGTGCCCCGCGGGGTTGGGGCGGCGGCCCCGAAAGAATGACTTCAGGGCAGTTACTTCAGAGCAATCCCCCCCCAAGAGGACACTCTTGGGGGGGGATCCTGGCGGTGGTGGTGGCCAGCTTTGTGGTGCTGACGCTCTGCTGTTTTGCCGCCCAGGCCATCGGCCTGGAGGCAGCCCTGGGTGCCTTTGCCGCCGGCCTGATTCTGAGCGCCTCGAAGCACACCCACGAGATTGATGCCGCTGTGAAGCCGCTGGCGGCCCTGTTTGCCACCGTGTTCTTTGTGAGATCGGCACCAACATGGATCTGTCGGTGCTCAACCCGTTGGATCCGGCCAACCGGGAAGGCCAGAAGACGCTGGCCGCGATGACGATCAGGCGGCCAGCAGGGACGCCTGTGTCATCGCATACAACCCTTCGATACCCTGCCACCCGAGATAGACACCCAGCACCAGGGCAAACACACCGACCAGCCATTCGGCCCGGTGCACCAGCCAGTCGTTGAGCCTGGTCAGCGGGTCGCGAAGCTGTCCGCGACTGAGCATCCAGGCCAATGGTGGCAACAACAATAGGGAGGTGGTCACGGCCACAAATACCGCTCCCACGGTGAGATCACCCTGGAGGCCGGTGTGGTTGGTCAGCAGCATGCTGCCCTCCTTGACATAAAAGACCAGGTTCTCGGGACTCACCAGGGCACAACCGGCGCCCAGGCCCAGTAATGGAAGCCAGTCGAGCTCGGGCAGCTGGGCCATCAATTGCATCGCCCAGTTCTCCTCGCCCATGGCCACGGCCGGGGTGAGTTGAAACAGGCCAAGACCCACCAGGGCGCCGGCACCGATCAGATCCATCAGCACTTGGCCGCGGCTGCCGACGTGCAGGGCCGTGCTGTAGCGGCTGCCGACCAGCACAACGGCGGCGAGCGCTCCGCCATTGGCCAGAGCCCAGCCCCCCAGGTAGGTGGCACAACGCCGCAGCGGGTTGCGACCCAGCAGCAACAGGGCCACCAGGGCAATGTTGATCGGACTGAAGGAGATGCCCAGTCCCAGGGCGATGGTCTGGGTGAGCCAGTGAAAAGGAAGCATGGCGCGATTGTGGCGCTTCCGCGATCCGAACCGACGGGGTTCACGCGCACCCGGTGGGTCTGCTGGGTGCCTTTGCCCTGGGTTCTGGGGAGCCACGTGCCAGCAGGGCCAACAACGATTTCTGCGAAACCGGCAGGAAGCCCTGAACGCTTCATTAGCGTCAATGGCGGGCTGACGATAACGATCGGTGAGCAGCACACGCACCTCGGCCTGGCACGCCCTCAGCGCCAGCGATGCACTCTCCGAACTGAGCTCCAGCGCGGACGGGCTCTGCACAGCCGAGGTCTTGCGCAGACGAGCCGACATCGGTCCAAATCGTCTCTCCCTCAAGGCCGGCCGCAGCAACCTCGAGATCCTTTGGGATCAGTTCAGCAACATCATGCTGATCATGCTGCTGGTCGTGGCAGCCATCTCGGCGGGCATCGATCTCTACCAGCAGACGTTTCCCAAAGATGCCATCGCGATCCTGGTGATCGTGATCCTCAATAGCCTGCTGGGCTATGCCCAGGAAAGCCGCGCGCAGAAGGCACTGCTGGCCCTGCGCAACATGGCCCAGCCGCTGGTTCAGGTGCGCCGCGACGGGCACTGGCTCAGGCTCCCCAGCGAAGAGCTGGTGCCGGGAGACCTGATTCGCCTCGAAGCCGGCGATCGGATTCCTGCCGACGCAAGGCTGCTCGACGTCGCCGATCTGGGCGTGCGCGAAGCGGCCCTGACCGGAGAGACCGAAGCCGTGTTCAAGAAGGCCGATCTGGTGCTCGACGCCGCGACGCCCGTGCTCGAGCGTCAGAACTGCGTCTTTCAGGGCACCGAGGTCGTGCGGGGACGCGGCGTGGCCGTGATCGCTGCCACCGGCATGGCCACCGAACTGGGGCAGATCGCCGAACTGATCAACACGGCCGACAGCGGCAACACCCCCCTGCAGGAGCGCCTCGATGGCCTGGCCCATGTGCTGGTGGCCAGTGCCCTGGGCCTGGCGGCCGTGGTGGTCAGTCTCGGCTGGTTCCTTGGACAGTCACTGCTGAACCTCCTCGAGGTCTCACTGTCGATGGCCGTGGCGATCGTGCCCGAGGGATTGCCCGCCGTGATCACGGTGACCCTGGCCATTGGCACCCAGCGCATGGTGCGCCGGGCGGCCCTGATTCGCCGGCTGCCCGCCGTCGAAAGCCTGGGCTCGGTAACGGTGATCTGCTCTGACAAGACCGGCACCCTGACCCAGAACCGCCAGGTGGTCCAGGAACTGCGCCTGGGAACCATCCGGGTGAAGGTGTCGGGTCAGGGATATGTGCCCTTAGGAACCTTCGACACCACTGACCTCACACCGCCGGCCGGAGCTACGCAGGGAGCCTTGCCTGGCCTGCAGCAGCTGCTGTTGCAGGCCGGCGTGCTGTGCAGCGACGCCGAGCTCAAGCAAAATCCCGATGGCAGCTGGGAGATCCTGGGTGACCCCACCGAGGGAGCTCTCTCGGTGGTAGCAGGCAAACTCGGGGTCGACGACTTTGCGCTGCGCAACCAGTACCGCCGCTGCGCCGAGATTCCCTTCAGCTCTGAGCGCCAGCTGATGGCGGTGTGGATCAACGACCCCAGCACCAGACTGCAGGCACCATTGGGCAGTAGCGCCAGCGGTTCGGGGCCCCTGTTGATCAGCAAGGGGGCGCCTGAAGTGATTATCAGCTGCTGCAATCGCTGGGTCGATGGCTCCGGTGTGGTCACCCTGAGCAGCACCCAGCGCGAGTGGTGGCAGCAGCAGGCGCAGGAGCTGGCCGCCCATGGCCTGAGGGTGCTGGCCTTTGCCTGCGACCCCGACCACCAGATTCCCGACCACGAACTCGAAGGCCAGCTGTTGTTGGGTCTGATGGCCCAGCTTGATCCCGCCCGGCCAGAGGTGAGCCAGGCGGTGGCGACCTGCCGGCTCGCCGGCATTCGCCCGCTGATGATCACGGGCGACCATCCACTCACGGCCCGGGCCATCGGCAGCGACATCGGGCTGAGCGAGGACACCGCAGAGGTCATCCTCGGCCGCCAGCTCGAGGCCATGAACGACCGCGAACTGCAGCAGGCGGTGAGCCGTTGCAGTGTCTACGCAAGGGTGACTCCCGAACAGAAGCTGCGCATCGTCAAGGCCCTGCAGGCCAACCAACAGATCGTGGCGATGACCGGTGACGGGGTCAACGACGCCCCCGCCCTCAAGCAGGCCCACATCGGTGTGGCAATGGGGATCACCGGCACCGAAGTCAGCAAGGAGGCGGCCGATATGGTGCTGCTTGACGACAACTTCGCCACGATCGTCAACGCGGTTCAAGAGGGACGCCTGGTGTACGCCAACATCCGGCGTTTTGTGAAATACATCCTGGGCAGCAATGTCGGCGAACTGTTCACTATCGCCGCTGCGCCGCTGCTGGGTCTGGTGGGGGTCCCACTGACGCCATTGCAGATCCTCTGGATGAATCTAGTGACCGATGGCCTGCCCGCCCTTGCCCTGGCCCTCGAGCCGGGTGAACAGGGTCTGATGCAACGTCCCCCCTCGCGACCGGGGGAATCGATCTTTGCCGGTGACACAGGCAGCTACATCCTGCGCACAGGACTGGTCTTCGGTCTGATGACCGTGGCCATGATGCTGATTGCGGCCCAGCGGAATGAACCCTGGAGCACCATGGTGTTCACCACACTGTGCCTGGCGCAGATGGGCCATGCCCTGTCGGCCCGGAGCACCCTGCCGCTTTATCAGGTCAATCCAGTGTCGAACCCTGCCCTGCTGGGCTCAGTGGCGTTGACCACCCTGCTGCAGATGTTGCTGCTTTACGTGCCGGCGCTGTCGAATTTCTTTGGCACCACCCCCCTCCAAGCCGACAATCTGCTGATCTGCATCGGCTTCAGTCTGCTGTTGTTCCTGTTCCTTGAACTGGAGAAGATCTGGCGGCTTTTGCGCCGGCGAGCCCATGCCAATGCCTAATGGTATGGATCAGAAGCTATTGATCAGACCTTCTTAATCAGACCCTGTTAATCAGACCTTGTTAATCACGCCTCTTTGATGTAATCAACAACCCGGTGAGATAGATCGCGCACCGCAGCCAGGGCACGACGCTCAATACCGCGGGCGGTGTCACGGGTGACACCCATGCTGCGGGCCACGGCGCTGAGGTTCTGGGGTTCCACGCCATTCATGCCGTAGCGCAGGCGCAGCAACTCGGCTTCCTGGGGTGGTAGCTCATGCAGCAACTGCTCAAGATCGTCACTGAACAGCTGACCCACCAGGCGCTGCTCGGGCTGAATCGCCGAGCAGTGAATGCGATCCATCAGGCTGTTGCCGTCGCACTCGTGCTGCTGGCCGGCATCAAGGCTCACGGGTTGCTGGGCTCTGAACAGCAACTCCTCAATATCGAGGGGCTTGAAGCCCGTCGTGCCCGCTAGCTCCTCGATCGTCGGGGTGCGACCCAGCTGCTGCGAGAGGGCATGCTGGGCTCGGCGCAACGTGCCCAGCACCTCGCCCACATGAACGGGCAGGCGAATCGTGCGGCTCTTGTCGGCAATGGCGCGTGTGATCCCTTCGCGGATCCACCAGTAAGCGTAGGTCGAAAATCTGTAGCCCCGGGTCGGATCGAAGCGCTCAACGGCCTTGATCAGGCCGATGTTGCCCTCCTGGATCAGGTCGTCGAGCTCCAGCTGGCGGCTGGCGTACTTGCGGGCGATGGTCACCACCAGGCGCAGGTTGGCAGACACCATGCGCTGCCTGGCCCGAAGTCCGCGGCGACGACCGCGCAGCAGTTCAAGCGGCGTAAGACCGGCTTCTGCCGCCCAGGCCTCCAGGGACGGAGACCGACCGCCTGCACGCAGGGTCAGCTCTTCGCCGATCTCGTCGAACCGGCGCAGGCTTTGCACGGTACGGGCCAGGGTGATCTCCTCCTCACGGGTGAGCAGCGGAATCCGAGCCAGATTGCGCAGGTGGGTACTGAGGGCGTCGCAGCTGCTGCGGGTGAGCCTCTGTGGCGCGATCATGGTGGGGCAACCCCGTCAGGTGGGCGCCACCCTACAGGGTTTGGAAACAGAAAAGATTCCTTTTCTGTGCGCCATCAACGAGGACCTGCAATCACACCAATCAGAACAGCTGATCAATAACCCAAACCCATTGCGGCATGAGCTAGCGAAGCGCTACGAACTACACCTCAGCTGCGAAGCATCTGTCACAACACCCCTTAGAGATCAACGCCTCCCATGGCTTTCCCAGGCAGAATTGTGACGTAACTGATCATCAAAAACGCCAGTTGGATGTGCCAACAACGCAGGGCCGACCTGCCGCCGGTCCGGTTGCCCATCTGCCCCAGGATCTGAGGCACCTGTCCTCAACAACACCTCAACGCTTTCTCTTGCCACCACCATGGCTACTTTGGTGCTTCTGGCCATGGTGCGGGTCCTGCTGCGATCTCTGCTGCTGATACACCAGGCCAGGCTCCACCCCGGCGAGGCCCCTCTGGCGAGGGGCTTTCTGGCTGAACTGCGACGTCGCGGGCTGCTGGACTCCCACCGACCGCGCAATTGACCAACCGCCCATGGCCATGGACGCGGAAACACAGCACCGATCCATCTGTTTGACCACCCGCCATGGCAAGGAACGGGCTCTCGCGCGGCCCTTCCGGCTTGGACTGGGACTCACAGTGGTGAGCTGCCCCTGCGACACCGACCAGCTGGGCACGTTCAGTGGCGAAGTCGAGCGCCCCGCCGATGCGCTCGAAACCTGCCGTCGCAAGGCGATGCTTGGCCTCGAGCAGACAGGCCTGCGGCTGGGACTGGCCAGCGAAGGCAGCTTCGGGCCCCATCCGGCCGCAGCGATGCTGCCGATCGGTCGGGAGCTATTGCTATGGCTCGACCTTGAGCGCGGCCATGAAATCGTCGAACAGCGCCTCGAGCTGTGCACCAACTTTGATCAACAGGTGTTTGGACCGGATCAGGAGCCCACGGGCTGGTTGGCACGTATCGGATTTCCCGGCCATGCGGTGATCGCCCGGCCAGCCAACTGGACGCCGGGGGCACCGCTGTACAAAGGCCTCACCAGCACCACCCATCTACGGGAGGCGATCGCAGCAAGCCGCAGCACAGATGCCCAGGGGCGTGTGCAACTCGAAACCGATATGCGCGCCCATCTCAACCCCACCCGCATGGCGTCCCTGCGGCGGCTGGGGATGGCGTTGGTGCGGCGGCTACGCACACCCTGCCCGAGCTGTGGTGCACCGGGCTGGGGCCGGATTGACACCGTTGCAGGGCTGCCGTGCAGCTGGTGCGGTGAGCCCACAGCGCAGACGCTGCAGGAGATCTGGGCCTGCCCCCAATGCAAGGCAAAACGCCTTCAGCCCCGGGGCGACGGGCTTGTGAGCGCCGATCCCGGCCAATGCGAAAGCTGCAATCCCTGAGGGAGCGCTCAGGCCTGCGGACCACCGGTCAGCACACCGGCCATCATCGCCATCACGAATGCCAGAAGAAGGACATCCCAGAAGGCCAGCATGCTGCCGTCTTCAGAGCCCATGGCGGCATCATGGCTTCAACAGCCCTCACAAAAACACCGCAGCACGGCCCGAGCTGTGGCAGCCGACACCAAAGTCGAGATTCGCCCTGGGTTGGGCACGGACTCTGGATTGTGCTCCTTTGCCCACACCTGAATCACAGCTTGTGCGGCAGGGGTGTCGCAGGGTCCCTAGACGCGCTAGCGAAGGAGGGCCTTCGGCGGCAGGTCTTCTATGACGAGCACGTTGCCCCAACCCCATCCAGAGGTAATCAAGGAGAGCGGCCAGCGCGAGGTGTTCTGCGGACTCACCTCGATCGTCTGGCTGCACCGGCGCATGCCCGACGCCTTCTTTCTGGTGGTGGGGTCCCGCACCTGCGCCCACCTGGTCCAGAGTGCCGCCGGGGTGATGATCTTTGCCGAGCCCCGTTTCGGCACCGCCATCCTCGGCGAGCGCGATCTGGCCGGCCTGGCCGATGCCAATGAAGAGCTGGACCGGCTTGTGGCGCAGCTGCTGGCGCGGCGTCCCGAAATCCGCACCCTGTTTCTGGTGGGCAGCTGCCCCAGCGAGGTGATCAAGCTCGATCTGGCCAAGGCGGCTGAGCGGCTGAACGGTCAGCACCGCGGCCGCGTCACGGTGCTCAACTACAGCGGCAGCGGCATTGAGACCACCTTCACCCAGGGCGAAGACGGGGCCCTGCAGGCTCTGATTCCGCTGATGGGGGCCCCAAAAGCTGGCGTCGGTGCAGGCCCAGGCAAGGCCACCAAGCACCTGCTGATCGCCGGCACCCTGGCCGATGCAGTCGAAGACCGGTTGGTGAACCTGTTTGCCAGGCTTGGTATCGACAATGTCGAGACACTGCCGCCAAGGCGATCCACCCAGCTGCCGGTGGTGGGACCCGGCACCAAACTGCTGCTGGCCCAGCCCTATCTGAGCGGTACCGCCCGCGCCCTGATCGACCGGGGGGCAGAACTGATCAGCGCGCCGTACCCCCTCGGGATCACGGGCAGTCGCGCCTGGATGGGAGCAGCGGCAGCGGCCTTCGGCATTGATCCAGGGCTGGTGAGCGCGGTGCTCGATCCACTTGTGGAGCGCGGCCAACGGGCGTTAGCTCCCCATAGGGAGACGTTGGCGGGCAAACGTCTGTTCCTGTTGCCCGATTCCCAGCTTGAGATCCCCCTGGCACGCTTCCTCAGCGAAGACTGCGGCATGCAGCTGGCGGAGGTGGGGACTCCCTACCTCGATCGCCAGTTGATGGCCGCCGAACTGGCGCTGTTGCCCCCTGGTACCCAGCTGAGCGAAGGCCAGCATGTCGAGCGGCAGCTCGAGCGGGTCATGGCCCAGCGCCCCGACCTGGTGGTCTGCGGACTGGGGCTGGCCAATCCGCTCGAGGCTGAAGGCATCGCCACCAAATGGTCGATTGAACTGGTATTCAGTCCCATTCACGGCATCGATCAAGCCGCCGATCTGGCCGAGCTGTTTGCCCGCCCCCTGCGCCGCCGCGGCGTCCTTTCCTTTGCTTGACGCACGAGAACACCCATGGAACTGACTCTCTGGACCTACGAAGGCCCGCCCCATGTGGGCGCCATGCGCATCGCCGATTCCATGGAGGGCGTGCACTACGTGCTGCATGCACCCCAGGGCGACACCTATGCCGATCTGCTGTTCACCATGATCGAGCGGCAGCAGCACCGGCCGCCGGTCACCTACACCACGTTTCAGGCTCGCGATCTGGGCGGCGACACCGCCGAGCTGGTGAAGCGCTCGATCGCCGAAGCGGTGCAGCGGTTCAATCCCGAAGCCCTGCTGGTGGGTGAAAGCTGCACCGCCGAACTGATCCAGGATCAGCCGGGAGCCCTCGCGGCCGGCATGGACCTGGGTGGAATTCCGATGGTAAACCTCGAGCTGCCCGCCTACTCCAAGAAGGAGAACTGGGGTGCGGCAGAGACCTTCTATCAACTGGTGCGCACCCTGCTGAAACCCAAGCTGCCGCAGCCGGGATCGCCCAAAGCCGACCCCAGCCGCTGGCGGCGTGAGGGGCGCAGACCACGGGTCAACCTGCTGGGTCCCAGCCGCCTGGGCTTTCGCTGCCGCGACGATGTGCGCGAAATCACCGGGCTGCTCGCCAGCCATGGCATCGATGTGACGGTGGTGGCACCGTTGGGGGCACGACCGGCGGATCTGCAGCGCATCCCCGATGCCGATGCCAACGTGTGCCTCTATCCCGAGGTTGCCGGACCGGTCTGCAGCTGGCTCGAGCGCAGCTTCGGCATGACCACAGTCAGGACCGTGCCGATCGGCATCGGAGCTACTGTCGCGTTTCTGCGGGAACTCCACGCCGCGTTGGATCTCGAGCCACCAGCCGAGCTCGGCGCGCAGGCCGATGGTCGCTGTGATGCCGAAGGACGCTCGCAGTTGCCCTGGTATTCGCGCTCGGTCGATTCGACCTATCTGACGGGCAAGCGGGTGTTCATCTTTGGAGACGGAAGCCACGCCATCGCTGCCGCCCGCATCGCCAGCCGCGAGCTGGGCTTTCAGGTGGTTGGGCTTGGCACCTACAGCCGGGAGATGGCCCGCGAGGTGCGAGCCGCCGCCACCGAGCTGAATCTGGAGGCGTTGATCTCAGACGACTACCTGGCGGTCGAAGCCGCCATGGCCGAAGCGGCCCCTGAGCTGGTGCTCGGCACCCAGATGGAGCGCCACAGCGCCAAACGCCTGGGGGTTCCCTGTGCGGTGATCAGTGCCCCACTGCACGTCCAGGACGTGCCGGCCCGCTACAGCCCAGTCATGGGATTCGAAGGAGCCAACGTGCTGTTTGACAGCTGGGTTCACCCGCTGATGATGGGGCTGGAGGAACACCTGATCGGCATGTTCCGCCATGACTTCGAATTTGTTGACGGGCATCGCAGTCACCTGGGCGAAGGGGCCCCACGGGGGAGCGAGCCCGCCGAGCCTGCATCGCCCCCCAACGTTGATGATCAGCCAGTGGCGGGCGACGCGCCAGAGGACACCGCGATAACACCGCGCTGGAGCAGCGACGGCGAGGCCGAGCTGGCCAAGATCCCTTTTTTCGTGCGGCCCAAGGTCAAGCGCAACACCGAGACCTTTGCCCGTGAGCGCGGCATCGCGAGCATCACCGACGAGGTGCTCTACGAAGCCAAGGCGCACTTCAGCCGCTGAGCATGACTGGGCAAGCAGAGCCTGCTGGAGCCCTGAGCCCATCAGAACCTCACCACGTGGCCCAGGAACTGGCCTGGAATCTTGCGTTTTTTGCATAACCGATACACGGCGACACGATCAAGGACATCAGCGACCAAGCAGGGGCTAGAAAGCCAGCTCAGCAGCTCAGCATGAATTTTGTTGCGTCCCGGGTTTGTCAACCCCTCTTCAGAAGACGATTCGAAGGCGTATTGGGCAACTACTGGAATCGATGGCTCCTGCTGGTAGTGGCCATGGTTCTGATCAAGACGATCGAAATGAACCTGGCGGCAGCGGGCGTTCAGCCGATTCTCAATGTCTATCACCTGCCGTTTCTGCTCGGCATTGCGGTGCTACCCCTGCTACAGGAAGGGCTTCTCGGGATTGCGCTGCTGGGACTGACGACTACCACGGCACACCTGCACCCTGACATCGCTCCACACGATGCCATCCAGCAGCTGCCGGTTCAGGCCGCCGCCATTGGCCTCTGCCTGTGGGCCAGCCATCTCAGAACCAGGCTCGAGCAGAGCCAAGCCCTGCTTCAGAGCATTGTCAGCTACTCACCCGTAGGCATCGCCCTCTGCCAGTGCGGCAACGGACGCATTGTGATGGTCAATCCGACGATGGCCAGCCTGCTGCAGAAGCCGCAACACGAGCTGATCGGTCGCCCCTGGAACAACGTTGCCGACCCCTTGCCGCACCTGCAGCAATCTGCGCGCCTGCGCATTGCAGGCAGGGCCGGTGAGTTGAGTGCCGAGGTCACTGCCACGGCACTGCCAGCACACCGGACGCGCGATGCACTGCTGCTGGTTAACGCGCTCGACATCAGCCAGCGGATGGCAACCGAGGCGGCCCTGACGGAGGAGCATGCTCGGTTGCAGCAAGCCCTGCAGGCCTGCCTCAAGGGGGTCACCCTGGTGCATGAGCTGCGCCAACCCCTGGCGCTGATGCTGTTGCAATGTCGGCAACTGCTGCATCTGCAGGAACAAACAACATGGGAACAGGGACAACAGGCCGCCTTGGGAGAGGGCCTGACATTGCTGCATCAGACAGCCCAGAAGATCGACGCCATCACCGTGGCGATCAGCGGCCTGCTGCGCAGCGCCAACCGCAGCAGTCACCAGCCGGTCAACCTGACAACCTTGCTGGGCAACCTGGTTGCTGATCTGTCCAGCCAACTGGAGCAGTACAACGTGCAGCTGATCTTTCAGGGACTGGAGCGCCCGCTGCGCATCGACGCTGACCAGGGTCAGTTGCGCATCGCCATCAGCAATCTGTTGCGCAATGCCATCGAGGCGCTGCAAGAACGACCACCGGCGCAGCGACGCCTGCTGATCCGGTTGGAGTCACACGCCACCGAGGTCTGGCTGACAATCGCCGACAGCGGTCCGGGTCTGCCCAGTCTTGACGTCGACGCCCTGCAACTGTGTTCAAGCAAAAACGAAGGGCTGGGGCTAGGCCTTTTCACCGCAGCAATGGTGACCAAAAACCATGGAGGTCAAATGCAATTGGGCACCTGCCCAGACCTGGGAGGCGCTGCAATTCGCCTCAGCCTGCATCAGGCCGCAAAGAAGCCGCCGGCAGGCAACGGCTAATCACAGCCTGGCGCACCAGTTCGGTACCACTGACTCCCAGCTTGGAGCAGATGGACTTGCGATACGAGTCGACCGTTGCTGTGGTCAGACCAAGATGCTGAGCAATCTCGCGGTTCAACATGCCCTGGCCAAGGGCCTCAAACACCCGGAATTCCCGGGGCGACAACCAGTCAGGCGAGGGGCGCTGGCTGCAGTGCCACGTCTCCGAGAGTGCTCCAGATCGTTGCACCCAGGGACTGACGACCGCAATCAGGTCAGCCCAGGCAACACTCTTGTGAATCACACCCAAGACCTGACGTCTCAGTTTGGCAGGGGGTTCGAAGGAGGCGTCATGGCCGGTGACGAACAGCAGCGCGCCCTGGGAATTGCCAGCGAGATAAGGCTCAGCCAGATCTTGCCAACGCTCCCCCGGGAGGCACACATCCAGAATCAACAGGTCGGGTGAATCCTGGGCCAACAGCACAAGGGCATCGGAGACCGATCCGCAGACCCCTTGCAGGTCCAGAGGGAACAACTGGGTCAACAATCCCCCGAGGGCCTGGCCCAACAACAAATGGTCGTCAACAACCAAAGCACGCATGGGCAACTCAGCTGTTGGAGCCCATACAAATCGCAGAGCCATTAGCGTCAAGTCCCCTGAAGGGGACATCCCGTCATCGGGGCCCTGAAATCAGGATTCACACCAGGATCATCGCCTGCCTAACAAGAAAGAAGTTCAGCAATTCATTCTGTGGCAACCCAAGCGAAGACCTGCAAGTTGAGTCTGCGGCATCCGCAGCGCATCTGCATCACCTTGCCGCACCATGTGTTTGAGGCTCTGCTGCAACGCAGTGCCGAGCAGGGACGCTCCATGAGCAACCTCAGCGCCTATCTCCTGGAGTTGTCACTGCAGCACGACACGGTGCGCGAACAACTGATGAACGTCAGCAACGTGCGCTAAGGCCAAGGAGCTTCATCCAAGCGCTATTACGACACCCCGGCAACACACACAGGCCGAAGGTGTTGCGAGGGTCGCGACTCCATCGACGATGCGCTTAAACAGCAAACCCTGGCCTGGTGAGTATTTCTACGCACAAGGTGCCGCGGTGTTGGGATTCGCACCTGGCTTGTTTCGCTTTGCATGACAATCCCATGCATGGTGAGGTGGCCGCGGTTGGATGGAGTGAAGAGATCTCAGCCGGCAGTGGTCGGCATCCATCACCGTTATGACCACCACGCTCAGCCGCCCCGATGGTGAGGGCAGCGTTCAGGTGCATCAGGACCCGGGCCTCAACATCGCCGAAGGGGCGCTGGTGATTGCCGTCTACGGCAAGGGAGGCATCGGCAAGAGCACCACCAGCTCAAATCTTTCGGCGGCGTTTTCCAAACTGGGCAAGCGGGTCCTGCAGATCGGCTGTGATCCCAAGCACGACTCGACCTTCACGCTCACCAAGCAGATGGTGCCGACGGTCATCGACATCCTCGAGACGGTCGATTTTCACACCGAAGAGCTCAGACCTGAGGACTTCGTGTTCGAGGGGTTCAACGGCGTGCAATGCGTCGAGTCGGGTGGACCGCCGGCGGGAACCGGCTGTGGCGGCTATGTGACCGGCCAAACGGTCAAGCTGCTCAAGGAGCACCACCTGCTCGAAGACACCGATGTGGTGATTTTTGATGTGCTGGGCGATGTGGTGTGCGGCGGTTTTGCGGCTCCTTTGCAACATGCCGATTACTGCCTGATCGTCACCGCCAACGACTTTGACTCGATCTTTGCAATGAACCGGATCATCGCCGCGATCCAGGCCAAGGCCAAAAATTACAAGGTGCGCCTTGGGGGTGTGGTGGCCAACCGCTCCAAGGACACTGACCAGATCGACCGCTTCAACGACCGGGTGGGGATGAAGACCATGGCCCACTTTCCCGATCTCGACGCCATTCGCCGCTCCCGGCTTAAAAAGTGCACCATCTTCGAGATGGAAGCCACCCCTGAAGTGGAAGCCGTCCAAAACGAATATCTGAATCTGGCCCGGCGCATGCTCGAGAGCGTGGTCCCGCTCGAAGCCGAATCCCTCAAGGATCGGGAGATCTTCGACCTGCTGGGTTTTGACTGATCTGGATTTATCTGGGCTGGCTTATCTGGGATGGCTTGACTGGGCTGGCTTAACTGGGTTGGCTTAACTGGGTTGCCGGCAGGCCCTCTTGGTGGACACTCAGCGGCTGGGCGGGCGCATGGTCATGGTGAAACCTGCTGGGTGCCTGTGAGCATCACCTGCAGCGGTGATGACATGTCATCACTGCTGCAGGCCTGAAACAACGATGCCCCCCCCAGTTCTGGCGCGCTTAGCGTGAGGCGAGGAGCCAATTGGGTTCAGGACAGACCCACCAGTTTGAGGGACAGATCCCAGACGCCCTGGGCGGTTTCGGGGTTGCTGGCCTTGTCCGAGAGCTCCTGGCTGAACTGCTTGCCGCCCTTCTTCTGGCGGTTACCCCAGCTCCAGTGAACACCGGAGCGGGCGAACTCGGGATCGGCCACAACCTGGGCCACCCGCTCGCCGGCCAGGGCTTGACTGACATAGCCACCGGTCACGTTCTTCTGGAACCAGGGGAAGATCGTCTGAAACGCCCGCGGTGTGTTGCGAAACAGCGGCGAATCGGCAACGCAACCTGGATACAACGAGCTGAATACGATGCCAGTCTGCCCGTGGAGACGCCGGTGTAGCTCCTGGGTTGTGATCATGTTGCAGAGTTTGCTGTCCTTGTAGGCCTTCCCAGGCTTGAAGGGCTTGCCGTTGGCCATGGCAATAGGCGCCTTGAAGCCCGCCTTGAAACCGCTGAGATCGCCCAGGTCAGCCGGAGCTGGGATCGGAATCTTGCCCCCCAGCTCCTTGGAGTTGGCGGTCACCGTGCCCAGAATCACCACCCGCCTGGAGGGGTGTTGCGAACGCCCGAGATCTTCGAGCAGCAGCTGTATCAGCAGAAAATGTCCCAGATGGTTGGTGGCCATCGACAACTCATACCCCTGGGGTGAGCGCTCGGGCTGCTTGAGCCTGGGCTTGTAGACCGCCGCGTTGATCACCAGGGCATCAATGGGGCGAGGCAACGAGGCGACAAGGGTCTCGACACCGGTGCGCACGCTGTCGAGATCACCCAGGTCCATGCGCAGATGGGTCAACGGCGCAGAAGCAATCCCCAGTCGATCAGCCGCCTCGGCTGCGCGCACGGGGTCACGGTTCGCCGTGACCACATGCCAGCCACGTTCCACCAGGGCCTTGACGGCGTTGAGGCCGACACCTGATGTTGTGCCGGTGATCAGCACAGTGCCGGCAGGTGAACGGGTCGCCATGCGTCAGAGCGGGGCAAGGGTCCCAAACTTACGAGCCAGCCTGATGGGCAGCGCTGACAGGATCGCTACGGGTGGCTCGGGAGATTCCAGACCACCCGCAGACGGTTGGGCTCGATCCACTGGTTCTGCTCGCGGATCAGCCGTTGCTCACCGCCGACACTGAACAGATGGTCAAAACGCTCGCGGGCCTTGGCCAGTTTGCCCTCTTCAAGCTGCAGCACGGCGCTGAGCTCGCCCTGGCGCTCCATGCGTTCCTGGTAAGCCGCTGCGAGACGGACCAGGCTCACGCACACCACCACAGCCAGGGATCCCTTGACCAGCAGGCCGATCAGGCTGCAGAGGAGCTCCTGTCGTTCACTGGAGACGGCGATCAAGCGACCGTCCTGGGCAAACACAGCGTGCCGGGACGGCGATGGCTCCGGGCGAAGCTCCGGGCGAAGCAACGGACGACCTACGGACTGCACCACAGACAGGAGAAGGGCGGCATCAACAGATGGCAGGCCCTGCAAACAGACCCGACAGACACGCTTTTAGCGTTCCTGGCGGGCCCTGCCAAGGTCTGGACGCTGCAGCTTCAGGCTTTGTAGAGGCTGAAGCAGAGACGCACGGCCAGCACGCCGGCATGGGCAGCCACAACGAGGGCGATCAGCACTTCGGCCAGATTCAGGGAGGTGACCATGGGCGTCGTGTGATCAGTGACAACGGCCACCATTGTTGATGCAGACGGGTCTACGGTCGAGCCTCACAAGCCCTGCTGTTACAGCTCTTGATGGCCAGCGCCGACGCATGGACCCCGCTCACAATCAGGGTCGACCAGGTGCGGGCCCTCTCGCTGGAGCCGTTGGCTGCCATGCGGGAACTGCCAACCGCAGCCGTGCTGCGGCGTGGAGCCGATCTGGAACTGGGGTTCGACTGGCCCCGTCGAGAGGACGATCCCCGCGAACTATCCGAGATTGCCGAGCTGCGGCTGTGGAGCCTGCGTGCTGACGCCGCTTGCCCATGGCTGCCGCTGGTGCTGGAGCGCAGCGGCGGCCAGCTGGCCCGCCATGTGGCCATGCTGCTGCCCCATCAGTTCAACCGCGGCGAAGGACTCCGGTTCGCACCGGAGTCCCTTGAGCTGTGGATCACCCATCGCCTGTTCGTGCTCGACGACTGGGCCAGGGCCGCGGGCCTCAACTGCCGCCAGAACCTCGGGCAGATGGCTGCCGTGCTGGGCTTCGAGCTGGATCCGGGGTTCTGGGAGCGGTTCAACTGAGCCAGAACTGCACCGCACGCCAGCTGCTGTCGACGGCGAGACATGCCGTGAGTCCGCGCAACAGCCAGATCAGGACAGCTTCAGGCACCTGGTTGAGGCGGCCCGCTGACCAACGGGCCGCCAGCGCCGCAGCGCTACCCAGCACCAGGGCAATGGGGAGAAGCCCGCGGCCATCGGCCACAAAGGTCGGGGCCGCCACCGTTGCCGACACCAGCACCGCCAGGGTGCTCAGACGGATCGCCAGGCGCAGCGGCAGCTGCAGCAGTGACACCATCAACGGCACCATCACCAGACCGCCACCAACCCCCAGCAGGCCACTCGACAGCCCCGCCACCAGGCCGACCACCGCCAGACCCGCCAGGGGCTTGCGGCACGCTGATGGTGCCTGGGGGAGCGCATCGGCTGGCCGGATCACAACGGTGAGCACCGCATACATGGCCGACTGGAGGAACAGCAGCAGGGCGCCGTTCCAACCGCGTCCCAGCTGGCTAAAGACCATGGAGGCCAGGCCCGCACCCAGTCCGATGGCCAGGGCCGGAGCCAGCGGCAGCTGCCGACTGCGCAGATGAGTCCAGGTGCCGCCCAGGGTGGTCAGGGTGATCGCCAGGCTGCTGGTGGCCAGGGCCTGGTGGGGGCCATGGCCCAGCCAGAGCAGCAGCGGTGAAAACACCAGCCCCCCACCGATGCCCAGCAGGCCTGAGAGCAGACCAGCCAGACCCCCTAGGGGCACCAGGGGCAGCAGACTCCAGAGCACCGGCTCCATGCCGCTCCCGATGGCACCAGCACCAGCTTCGTCGATGGCATTCACGCTGCTGCAGACCACCTGTCTGGGCGGCATCTGGCAGATGGCCATCGACGCGGCCCTGCTCGAGCTGGGGCAACCCGTGCTGCGCTTCTACAGCTGGAGCCGTCCGACCCTGTCGCTGGGATTTCACCAACAGCCGATCGCATCCAGCTGGCTCGACTGGCAGACCCGCAACCAGGGCGAGCTTGTGCGTCGGCCAACGGGAGGTGGCGCCGTACTGCACGGCGGCGACCTCTGCTATGCCCTGGTGTGGCCCCAGCCAGGCTGCGGCCGCCTGCAGGCCTATGTCCAAATCTGCGCCTGGTTGCAGGAGGCCTTTGCCGCCCTGGGGGAGCCGCTGCTATTTGGGAACGACCCCTGCTGCATGGGCGGAGACTGCTTTGCCCGCAGCACCCCCGCCGATCTGGTGGATGCCCACGGTTGCAAGCGCATCGGCAGTGCCCAGCGCTGGCTGAGGGGCTGCCTGCTGCAGCATGGCAGCATCCAGATCAGCCCCGATCTTGAGCACTGGCAGGTTCTGTTTGGAACCCCGCCTCCGCCAGTCAAGCCGTTGGGCCTGAATCCTGAAACCCTGGCCGGGCATCTGCGCCAGACAGCCAGCAGCTGGCTGGACCTACGTGCAGCACCCCAGCCGTTGCCGGCCAGCCTGCTGAGCCTGGCCGGGGAGCGGCTCGAGCGGCACCGGATCAGCGGCTGAGGGCTGAGGCCTCTGCCGCTGGGTCGACCACCTCGCCGCTGGCGAGCATGGCGCGTACCACCTGCGGCAGGGCTAGGCCGAGGGGATAGCCCAGCTGGCTGCGCAACGATGCCAACATCGGAGCGGGCAGGCGCACGCCCAGGCGCTGCAGCACCGCCAGCCCGAGCTCACCACGCTCGAGGGTGCCCACCGGCAGACCGGCGGGGCTTAGCACCAAGAGCCGTTGGCTGCCGCTCTCCTCAAAACGCAGCACCGCCAGCCAGAGCGGATCGCTGGCGCCGATCGCGGTGAGCTCGGCCAGGGGGCGCAGGTGGTCGGCAACCCGCTCGCGGTCCCAGGCCTGCACCGGCAACTGCTGCAGAACCGCGTCGTCAATAAAACCCTGCCAGCGCCCCCTGTCACAGACCAACAGCCAGTCGGGCAGGACCGTGCCCTCGGTCGCAGCAAGCCGCAACTGGCTGAGCTCGCGCAGGGTGGTGCGGGCCTCGAGCACGCGGAAGCGACGCGACGCCGCAGCCTCGACCCGCAGCTCCTTGAGCAGCTGCTGCAGCACCAGCAGCTGGCCCTGATTGCGCGAAGCCCCCAAGCCGAACCAGCCGAGCAGCATCAGCCAGAGGCCGCCGATGCCATTGCCACGCAATAGCACTACCGTGCCCAGGCCGATCGCCGCGTAGGCCAGGAAACGGCCACTGGCGTTGGCCACCTCAAGCCCTCGTCGCTGGCTGCCGGTCACCTGCCACACCAGGGCCTTGACGATCAGGCCGCCGTCGAGGGGCAGCCCCGGCAACAGGTTGAACAGGGCTAGCACCAGATTGAGGCCGCCGAGCTCAGACACCATGGCCCCCAGGGCCGGGGAGAGATGGGTGGCCTGGTGGCTCAGCCCCAGCAAAAGGGCGGCGAGCACCAGGCTGACCGCCGGGCCGGCAGCGGCCACCAGCAGGGCGCCGCGGGCGGTGCTGCACTCTCGCTCGACACTGGCCACACCACCCAGCAGGAACAGCGTGATGCTGCGCACCCTGACCCCCTGGGAGAGGGCCACCAGGGAGTGGCCCAGCTCATGCAGGAGCACCGAACCGAACAGCAGCAGGGCGGTCAGCAGGCCCAGCAGCCAACGGACCGACGCCTCCGGCGCCGGATTGAGCACCCGGATGTAGTGCTGCTGAAAGGCGAGGGTGGCCAGCAGCAACACCACAAACCAGCTCGGGTGGATCCTCAGGGGAATGCCGCGGATCGTCAGCAGTTTCCAGCCCTCGCCCACAGCCTCCTAAGCAACGGTTCGGTGGGCCTGACGGCCGCTTTGCAGGTCAATCTAGAAACATCACATCCAGTGGGGGTTCCGTGGCCACAGCGCTGCTCAAGATCTGCGGCCTGCGCCACAGCAGCCAGGCGGCGGCGATCGCCGCGCTCGGCGTCGATGCCATCGGCGTGATCGCCGTGCCCGGTTCGCCGCGGTTCCTGGATTTGGAGCAGCGGCCCGCCTTGTTTGCCGCCGTCAAGGGTGCCAATCGGGACTGTCGAGGCGTCGTGGTGGTGGCCGATCCCGCGACCGATGCGCTCGACACCCTGCAGGCCGACCATGGCCATGACGTGGTGCAGCTGCACGGCGATGAATCACCCGAACGCTGTGCGCAGCTGCGCGCGCTGCTGCCAGACCTGGCGTTGTGGAAAGCCCTGCGCATTCGCAGCGAGGCCGATCTGGCCCAGGTCGAGCTCTACGACGGCGTGGTCGATGCGGTGCTGCTCGATGCCTGGGTGCCAGGGGTGCTCGGGGGCACAGGCCACCGCATCCCACTCGACTGGCTCGAGCGGTTTACCCCCCCCATGCCCTGGTGGCTGGCCGGGGGTATCGACGCCGGCAGCGCCGCAGAGGCCCTGGCCAGGCTCTCGCCCACAGGGCTTGATGCCTCGAGCGCCCTCGAACACAGCCCCGGCGACAAGGACCTGACGCGGGTGCGCCAACTGGTGGCCGTGGTCTGGGCGACGCGGCAGGATCGGAGCGTTCCATTGGCACCGCCGCCCAGCCCATGCTCCTGATCACCCTGCTTCGCCGCCTGGGACCGACCCTGCTGCTGGCCGCCGGCCTGGTTGGCCTGGCGCCGTCACAGGCCCAGGACATGCTCGAGGGATGCCAGCTGGTGAACGGCACCCTGCAGTGCGTGCCGGGCGTCACCGCCGACCCGCAGCAGCAGATCCGCGATCTGCGCCAGCAGATCAGCGCCGATCAGAACCTGGAAACAGCCGTGGAGCAACAGATCACGGGGCTGCAGCAACTGGTGCTTCAGGGTCAGGCCGCCGAAGGCAAACTGTTGCAGGCCACGCTCACGGCCGATGCACTGGCAGGGCTGCCGCCCAGCGCCTTTCACTGGTACCGGCTGGCTCCGGGCAGCAGGCGCTGGGTGCTGATCCAGCAGGCATCCGGGCCCAGCTACATGCTCACGTCAGCCGATGTGAATGCCCGCGTGATGGTGGTGGTGGCCGTTCCCAGCAGCGGCGGCAGTCAGAGACAGGCCTCGCCCCCCCTGGGACCGGTCTCGGCGGGCCCGTAGCCAGCAACTCAGACCAGCAGCGCCGATTCCTGCTGCTTGACCAGTTCAAAGAACTCAGCCTTGAGACTGGGGTCATGGCGGAAATCACCGCGCACGACCGAGTTAACCATGCTGGTCTGAGGCTCTTTGACACCTCGCCATTTCATGCAGTAATGCTGGGCCTTGACGAGAATGGCCAGACCCTGGGGTTCGCAGAGGCGCTCGATTTCATCGGCCAGAATCATCACGGCCTCCTCCTGAATATGGGGGCGTGAGAACACCCAATCGGCGACGCGAGAGAATTTCGAAAGCCCGATCACCCGTTCACCGGGCTTGATGCCGATCCAGCAGTTGCCGAGAATCGGCACCAGGTGATGCGAGCAGGCCGAACGCACAGAAATCGGACCAACGGTATAGATCTCATCAAGCTTCTTGACGTTGGGGAAACTGGCGATCTTGGGCTGTTGGTGATAACGGCCCTTGAACACTTCATGGAGATACATGCGGGCAACACGCTCCGCGGTCTCCTCGGTGTTGTGGTCATTGTCGATGTCGATCACCAGGCTGCGCAGCAGGTCGCGCACCTTGCCGGCGACCTCGATCTCGAGCTGGTCGAGTTCGCCATCCATCAGCTGGTCGGCGATGTTGTCGTTGGCCAGAAACGACACGCCTGCCTGCTGCAGCCGCTGGCGGATGCGATGGCTCACGGGTGCTGGCACCGCCTGGGGCACAGCGCTGCTGCCAAGCGCGGAACCGGACGGCAGGCTGGAAGGCAGGGTGGAAGTCATGGGGAGGTCAAAACGCGCCGACCGCAGGCATCAAGGTGAGGTCTTCGCTCACCTGGGCAGCGGGCTGCTGGGCCAGCTGGAGCAAAGCCTGCGCCACCTGGTAAGGATCAAGCATGGCACGGCGATCAAACGAACTGTGGACCGTTTCGCTGTCCCAGAGGGGCGTATTCACCGCACCAAGGGTGAGCGTTGAAACCCTGATCCCGTGGCAGCGCTCCTCTTCTGCCAAGCAGCGACTCAGGCTCGCCAGAGCGGCCTTGCTGACGCAATAGGCGCCCCAGTCGGTAAAGGCATGGCGCGCCGCATGGCTGCTGACGTTGATGATTAGGCCACCGCCACGGGCCCGCATCAATGGCACCACCGTGCGGCAAACCTGAAACACACTGGTGAGATTGAGCTGCAGCAACCACTGCCAATCGGCCACGGCCATGGCGGTGAGCCCACCGGTGTAGGCCGCCCCTGCATTGTTGATCAGCACGTCAGGTGGTTCGGCGCGCTCACACAGCGCGCGCAGGGGGTCTTCGATCGCTCCAGGATCTGCGAGATCGATGGCCGCCACCTCGATGCGCGGGCCAAGCGGCCGCAAGTCGGAGGCAAGCTGCTCGAGCGCGGCTGCCGATCGGGCCAGCAGCAACAGGTCAAAGCCATGGGCGGCCAGCACGCGGGCCGTGGCTGCGCCGATGCCACGGGAGGCGCCGGTGATCAACGCAGTGGTCATACTGCAGGACCCACGACGCCGGACGCCTGGGGCTGGCTGTGCCCAGCTTCAACAAAGCGTCCCATGCGGCGGAACTTCTCGTAACGCCGCTGCTGCAGATCGGGAACCGGCAGGGCCTGGAGCGCTACCAGCTCTTCGAGCAGGGCCGCCTTGAGCGTCTCGGCCGCCTGCAGGGGGGACCAATGGTTGCCGCCGCAGGGTTCGGGCAGCACCCGGTCGACCAGGCCAAGCTGCTGCAGGTCGGCCCCGGTGATGCGCATGGCCACTGCAGCTTCAGGGGCCTTGCCGGCATCGCGCCACAGAATCGAGGCACAGGCCTCGGGGCTCGCCACGGTGTAGACGCTGTGTTCAAACATGAGCAGGCGGTCGGCGACGCCGATACCCAGCGCCCCGCCGGAGCCACCCTCACCGATCACGGTGGCCAGGATCGGCACCCGCAGGCGAAACATCTCCCGCAGATTGACCGCGATCGCCTCACCCTGGCCCTGCTCTTCGGCCAGCACGCCCGCATAGGCACCAGGGGTGTCGATGAAGCTGATGATCGGCAGGTTGAAACGGTCGGCATGGTCCATCAGGCGCATCGCCTTGCGATAGCCCCCCGGAGAGGCCATGCCGAAGTTACGCACGACGTTCTCCTTGGTGTCGCGGCCCTTCTGGTGGCCCAGCAGCACGACCCCCTGATCGCCGATGCGGCCCACACCGCCGATCAGGGCCTGATCGTCACTGCCACGGCGGTCACCGTGCAATTCAAAGAACTGATCGGTGAGCACCTGGATGTAATCCAGGGTGCTGGGGCGCTGGGGGTGGCGGGCGACCTGAATCTTCTGGGCCGGGGTGAGCGCCGCGAAGATCTCGCCGCGGCGCCGGGTGGCCAGGGTCTCGAGCTGCAGCAGCTGCTGGCTCACGTCAACTTCAGAGTCACGGGCCAGCTGACGGATCTGCTCGATCTGCTCCTCTAGTTCCACCAGGGGTTTTTCAAACTCGAGCAGGGCGCGACGGGCCATGGTGTTCGGGACGCGTACGGAAACGAAAAGCTCAGGCGGAGGCAAGGGCGGCGGTCGATGACGGCTGATCCTCAAGGGCCAGGGCCCTGAACCCATGGCGACGCGATGCGTCGCCGATCCAGTCCATGGCCTCGAGGCTGATGTTGTTGCGTCCCCAGCTGAAGTTGGTGTGGCGCTGTTCGAAATCGAGCAGCATCGCTTCGGCAAAACAGGCAAACATCTGGCGCTGGGGCTTGGCCATCTCGGCCACCTCCATCATCTGCCACCCAATGTCCTGCCAGAACTCAACGATGCCGCCCTTGAGCACATGGACATCAGCCGCCGCCGCCTTGCTGTTGAGGTTTTTGGGGTAGCCACCATCGATCATCAGGCACGGCCGAGGCAACGCCGCAAGGTCGATCTGCAGGCTTTCGGGCAGGCTGGCGACCCAGACCACCACCTGAGCCTCGGCCAGGGCTTCGTCTAACGCCAGGATGCGACCCCCATCGAGGCTTGCCTGCAGATCGATGAGCGGCTGGGGACGGCGAGCCACCAGCAGCAGCTCACCCACACCCTGACGCTGCAGCCAGCGGCAGACGGCGCTGCCGATGTCGCCAGAGGCTCCCACCACGGCCACCTTGGCGCTGGCCAGATCGATCCCAAGGCGCGGGGCATTGTGCACGACCTGCTGGCAGATCACCCAGGCGGTGTGGGTGTTACCGGTGGTGAAGCGCTGCCAGTCGAGCTGCACCGCACTGACCCGCTCCTCCTTGAGCAGGTTCAGGTCCTCGAAGATGATTGAGGTGAATCCCCCAAGGGCGGTGATGTCGATTCCCGTCTTCTGGGCCAGTTCCATGGCCTTGAGCACCTTGCGCTTGGCCGTCTTGAAACGGCGCAGCATCTCGGGCACGAACACCGAGTCGATGTAGGCGCCGGTGATGGTGGTGCCTGTGGGGCTGGTGACACTGACCCGTTCCAGCAGCTGGGGCGGCGCCGCACACCACATGTCGAGGTCCCCCTCGGCATAGTCGTCATAGCCCAGGTTGCGGGCGTTGGCCCGGGCCTCAGCAAAGCTGGTGGAATGGCCGATCAGACCGAACATGGCTCAGGCATCAACGGGGCCAGGGCCCATCGAGAGGTGCATCCTGCCATGCGCTTCTGTAGCGGCGAACACAGCACGTGATCGCAAAGAGCTTGGGGGCAGGCCCCAGAACCCTTCGCTCAGGTTGCCCTGGAAACAGGCTCAGCCGACCAGCGCCGCGGCCGCAAAACGGGCGATCTCACGACCGGTGAAACCGATCTCGAGCAGGGCCTCCTGGTAAGAGCTCAGAAAATCGGCCATCAGGTCCTCCTTGTCCATCTGCAGAACAGCGGCATCGGCTGCCACCTGGTCGAGCATCGTGCGCACAAGGGGCAGGTTGTCGCGGTTGGCCTGCTCGAACTCGTCGCGGATGGTCTCGCGGTTGGCCTTGAGCCACTCCTGGCCGTAATTGAGGTGGGTGTATTCGTCCTTGACGACACCTTCGGTGATCCTGCGGGCGAAGGGATCGGCAACGGGGATATAGATGTGATAAGCCGAGATGGCAAAAGCCTCGATCAGGATCGCCTGGATCAACAGGCAGGTCACCACTTTGCCCTCGGCGAGCGCAGCCTGGAAGTTGTTGCGCAGTGGCGCAAAGAAATCCTGGGCGAAGGGCATGTCTGCGGTGACGCCGAGGTTGGCGGCACAGGCCGTGAAGCCCTTCATGTGCTTGAGCTCCATGCGGGCTAGGCGGGTCAGTTCCTCGGCCTGATCAGGCAGCAGCGAGCCGATCGCAACGTAGTTGTCGTGGGCTTCCTGCTCCCCCTCGATGACGATCGCGTTGATACGGCTGTAGGCGTCCTTGTAGGCCTCACTTGTAAAATCGGGCAGGGCTGATCCCTCCGGAGAGGCTGCCAGCGGGGAGGCCAGGGTCGCCATAGCTACAGCTTCGTACACGAATCAAAAGACTGTAACGACCTTCAGCCGCTCTGGGGCCAGTCGCTGGTCAGCAATGCGTCCAACAGCGCACACCAGCCGTTCACCAGGGCAGCGGCAAGCTGGCTGCCCAGGGCGGCGTTGGCCTGGCGGGGATCGCCGATCACCCCTGAGGCACTGAGCTCCCGGGTCATCCAGGCCGTGGGAACCGCACCCTCCAGGCTCCAGCCGGCTGGAGGGGTGCCCCCGCGATGGCCATCGGCTGGGGGCAGGGGGCCCACCAGATCGGGGCGCAGGTGCAGCATCAGGCTCGTTTCAGCCAATCCGGCGTGGAGGCCCCCACTGCGCTCGGTCTCCGGAATCAGCTCGGCAATCCCCATTGGACCGCTCCACACGAAGCAGGGCAAGACAGCCAGGGAGGGCACCTCTGCCCGCAGTTCGCGGGCAGCCACCTGCAGCAGTCCGATCTGGCCACCGTGGGCGTTGAACAGCACCAGGCGCTGAAAGCCAGCGGCTGCCAGCTGGCGGCCCACCGTTACCACCTGATCGATCAGCAACGTGGCCGGCAGGGTGATCGTTCCCGCAAATCCCTGATGCTCGGGCGAACAGCCGAAGGGCTGCAGTGGCATCCGCCAGATCGGCCGATCGGATGGCAAACGGTCCAGCACCTGATCGAGCAGCTGGTCGGCAAACAGGGCATCGGTGGCCAGCGGCAGATGGGGTCCGTGCTGCTCGCAGGCCCCCCAGGGCCACACCACCGTGCTGCCGGGTCGCCCCGCTGCGTCAGCCAATTCGGGACTGGTCAAATGGCTGAGACAGCGGGGCATCGGCTCCTGACTCGATCACTACAGTGTGAATCCCCAGATTTGAACGCGGCGATGGCCGGATCCGGCACCTCACCTTCTGCCCCTTCCCCCCGGCCCGTTCCCCCTGGTGAGCTTCGCAGGCCGGGCGAGGCACCCCAGCGCCGGCCGCCCCAGGTGATGATGCTCAAGAAGGACACTCCAGCAGCATCAGAAGCTCCCGTTGAGCCCCCTGCGGCAGCTTCGTTGCAGGCTCCGGGTCCGGCTGCGGTGCCCAGGCCAGCGGCGCCCAGGCCGCCAGAGCCCCTCTCTGAGGAGGAACGCTTTGGCATGAATGCCCTTGAAGGGATGACCATGGCCGACCTGCTGGGCCCGGTCGATCAGGCACCCCGACGCCGTTCTGGCCCTGAGCCCCAGAGCCAGGCGATGCGGCGCAGCGTAGATGACTTTGATTTCGACGAGGAGGCCTTCCTGGCTGCCCTCGATGAGAACGAGCCGGTGGGCACCACCGGCGAGGTGGTCAAGGGTGTGGTGATCGGCGTCGAAAGTGACGGCGTCTATGTCGACATCGGCGGCAAGGCACCGGGCTTCATGCCCAAGCAGGAAGCCGGCCTCGGAGTCATCACCAACCTCAAGGAACGCTTCCCCAAAGATCTTGAAGTCGAGGTGCTCGTCACCCGCGAGCAGAACGCCGACGGCATGGTGACGATCAGCGCCCGGGCCCTGGCCCTGCGGCAGAGCTGGGAGACCGTGCGCAACCTTGCCAAGGACGGCAGGGTGGTTCAGGTCAAGGTGAATGGGTTCAACCGTGGCGGTGTGACCTGCGATCTCGAGGGCCTGCGGGCGTTCATCCCCCGCTCGCAGCTGCAGGACGGTGATCAGCACGAGGCGCTGGTGGGCAAGACCCTCGGGGTGACCTTCATCGAAGTCAACGCCGAGACCCGCAAGCTGGTCCTCAGTGAGAAAAAGGCAGCCACGGCGGCACGCTTCGCCGAGCTCGCCGTGGGCCAGCTGGTCGAAGGGGTGGTCGCATCCATCAAGCCCTACGGCTATTTCGTCGACCTGGGTGGGATCAGTGGTCTGCTGCACCAGAGCTCGGTGACAGGCGGGCAACTGCGCGATCTGCGGGAGGTGTTCAGCAGCGGCGAACGGGTTCGGGCCCTGATCACCGAGCTCGACCCCGGGCGCGGCCGCATCGCCCTCAACACCGCCCTGCTGGAAGCCCAGCCCGGCGAAATTCTGATCGCTAAGGAGCAGCTCCTGGCCGAGGCCGAAGACCGGGCCAACCGGGCCCGGTCGTTGCTGCGCCAGCAGGAACAGGCCGCGGGATGAGCGTGTCCGTGCCCATCGCGCCTGACTGGGAGCTCGATTACTACACGCGCCCGATCGTCGAAGCCGATGGCAAGAAACGCTGGGAACTGTTGATTTGCAGCACCCCTTCGGCACTTGAGCAGGAGCCCGCGTTCCGCTGGATCCAGACCTGCCCCGCTGGCAGTGTCAATTCGATCTGGCTGAGGGAAGCCCTTGAACAGGCCATCGCTGCAGCGGCAGAGACAGGCCTGGCGCGGCCGCGGCGGCTGCGCTGCTGGCGCGGCGCGATGCGCACCATGGTGCAGCGGGCCGCCGAAGGGCTGGGCGTTGAACTGGTGCCCAGCCGCCGCTGCTACAGCCTGGTGACCTGGCTGCAGCAGCGCGAACGCTCCGTCTATCCCCACGAGGAGGGTTACCTGGCGGGCCCGTTGGCGCCACCGCCCGAACCGATCAGACCGGTGCCCCTGCCCCTGCCTGAAGCTGCCCGTGGCGAGAGCTGGTCCTGGGCGTTGCTCACCGCAGGAGAACTCGCTGACGCCGCCCAATGGGAGATCGATTTTGCCGGGCTTGGTCCCTTACCCGGTGAGCTGGACCCAGCGGCATCCATTCCTGGCATTCGCCTGTTTGGTGGCGCCAGGGCCCTGGCGATCGCCGGCTGGTTGGCGGGCCTCGAACCGGTGCGGCTGGAGATCAGCGGCCGGCAGCTCGTCCTGGAGGCCGGCCTCGACGACCGCTGGCTGCTCAGCGATCTCGACACCGAGGCCACCGGGGCCGCCAACGCGGCCCTGCAGACGGCACGCGACAGCGCGGCAGGACTGCAGTTTCTGGCCGTACAGGACGGTCCCAGCGACCAACGTTTCACAGGCTTCTGGATGCTGCGGGATCTTCCCGATCGCTGATCTGCCCCCGTCTGCAGCCCATGGCCCAAGCCGTCGACCCACCGTTTGACCGACCAGACGCAGCGTTCAACACCCTCCCGGGATGGACCTGGATCAGCTGCTATGGCGGCACTTTTTTGCAGGCAGACCTGCTGAACAGCTTTGAGCATGGCTTCTTCACCCGCCAATGGCAGGGTCGCCAACCCGAAGAGCTGGCCGGCTACCTGAGCGCCGGTGTCAGCGTGCATCGGCCCCAGCAGGTGCACAGCGCCAGCGTGCTCGGTGCCGTCCAGGCCACGGCCGCTCCCTGGCCCGAGGCCGATGGCCTTGTCAGCGACGCAGGTGGCCAGAGCCTCTGGGTGTGTGGCGCCGACTGCACCCCCGTGCTCATCGCCGACCCCGGCAGTGGGCAGGTGGCCGTCTGCCATGCGGGCTGGCGCGGGGTCGCCGCCGGCATTCTCCAGGCCGCCATCGACAGGCTCGAACGCCAGGGATGCCGACGGCAGCATCTGCTGGTGGCCCTGGGTCCGGCGATCTCGGCGGAGGCCTACCAGGTGGACCGCCCTGTGGTCACCGCCATCGCCGCATCCCTCGGACTGGGCGATGGCGTAAACAACGCGATACCGAGCTGGAACACACCGCTGCTGAAAGCCGGCGTGCTCCAGACCGACAAGCAGGCCGATCGCTGGCGGCTCGACATTCGCCGGGCTGCTGCTCTGCAGTTGCAGCGGCTTGGTGTGACGTCAGACCGAATCGCGCTCTGCCCCCTGTGCACCCATGGCGAACCTCTGTTGTTTCACTCGTGGCGGCGCGATCAACACAAAGCCGTGCAATGGAGCGGCATCGTGTCGCAGGCCTGAAGGTCTGCAGGATTTCACCCTTGCGGGGACGCAGGTTGGCCTGGATAATGCATTGATTGCATAATTTCGCCATGCTGACGGGTGCGGCACTCCTGGCCAAAGTCAAAGAGCTCGGCGATGCGAGCAAATCGGATTTGGTACGGGCCTGCGGCTACGTATCAACCAAGAAAGACGGCAGTGAGCGTCTTAATTTCACCACCTTTTACGAGGCCCTGCTCAATGCCAAAGGGCTCGACTTCGGCGCGTCTCCCCGGGGGCGCAAGGGGGGCCGCAAGCTGAGCTTCAGCACCAAGATTCAGTTCAATGGCAACCTCATGGTCGGCAAGGCCTATACGGCCATGCTCGACATCAAGCCCGGCGATGCGTTCGAGATCAAATTCGGCCGCAAGATGATCCGGCTGGTGCCCCTGGGCAGCGAAGACGAGGAGGAGTGAGCGGCTCTGGCTCTCGGCATGGAACCTCTCGATGTTGCATTTGGCGTTGGTCAGCCCCTGACAGCCCGCTGCGGGCACAGGGCCAGCGCCACCTTCTCGGCGACCTTGATGCCGTCGATGGCCGCCGAGAGAATGCCGCCGGCGTAGCCGGCCCCCTCACCGGCCGGGAACAACCCTGGTGTGTTCAGGCTTTCCAGAGAGATCGGATCACGTCCAATCCGCAAGGGGGATGAGGTGCGTGTCTCCACAGCGGTGAGACGGCCCCCCGCGCTCACGTAGCCATGCAGGCGGCCCTCAACGGCGGGCAGGGCCTGGCGCAGGGCAGCCAACACAAAAACGGGCAGGC
>Ga0172372_10001350_pt1 | contig 38092 bp, 20 predicted proteins | sample LakKiv5m_2_FD_114544 | JGI IMG/M metagenome (GOLD analysis project Ga0172372, IMG submission 114544) | Freshwater microbial communities from Kabuno Bay, South-Kivu, Congo - kab_092012_9.5m | ecosystem: Environmental > Aquatic > Freshwater > Lake | place: Democratic Republic of the Congo...
GCGTGCGATCTGAGTTGTCGGGGCCAGTGGGCAGATAGGAACTGGGCACGCGGAGGCCGCGGCACATCTTGTTGTTGAAGTATTTTAAGTCGTCGATCTCGCCGAGATTGGATCCGCCGGGCAAGACCTCCACTGACGATCCACGTCCATCCGCTGTTTGCGGGAAAAAGTAGTCTTCGTTGATGCTGAGTGGATTGTAACTGCTGTCCATGATGTGCTGGCCACCGCCGGTGTTCGACGGTATGCGACGCTGATGTATTTCGTTTTTCACACGTTCCACGAAGGCCATGGCCATGTGCGAAGGCATGTTGCCCACGTCGATCTTGAACATGCGACGTTCCGGAGCCCGGGCCACACGATAGATTAAAACGGAATCTTCTAACAGCTCTTTCTGCTTGAACACACGGAAGATCACTTCCAGGATGCTCTGTCCAAAAGGCCAGTAGAAGTCTAAACCTTCGGTGAGACTCACATGCACCACGTGCTTGGCATCCAGCACAGCTTCGTTCATGGCAGCATTGAATCTGCTGAGTCCGGCACCTTGTCCACCCGCACCACCCGTGGGCACGGTGTAGTTCATGGGTGCGATGTAGCCCGATGCCGGCGGGTTTGACTGATAGTCCGTGGTGGTCTTGGCTGCTATGGTGAGATTCTGGAAGTTGGGATTGATGTCGCGGATCACATACTGTTCAGGCCGTTTGCCTTCTGATTCGTTCACGATCACGCGAGCCACCTTGGTCATGTCTACCCAGTACAGCTCAAAGGTTTCGGGATCGCGGATGAACACCTGATCACCGTACTTGATGGTGTTGCGGAATATGCGGAAGATACGCTGATCCAACTTGTTGAGTTTTGTCCACTGCTGCAACTGCTTCTTGATGATCTCCACTTCGTGATCCGTGGGTGTGTCCGTGTACTGCACACTAAATGGCACCTGTTCATCCGGTGTGGGCTGTGTGGAGAATTCTGCTATGATGTCCAGGCAGGCATTGATTTCTGAATCCATGTCCATGGCTTCGTACTGATTGTAGCGTTCTACTCGATTGGGATGCCCAGTGTACACTTCGGGCAGCCGGCTGGCATAGTTACGATACACCACGTCAGCATGGCCACGCAGTGGATCTCTACCGTCGTTGCGACCATAGCCAGGCAGGCCGTCAGCACCAGATCCTGACAGAGGACTGAGTTGTCCTCCTGTGTTTGCTACTTTGAAATACTTACGCCACCCGCCGTTTTTTCCTCGTTCCATTTCAGCCATATAATTTCCTTCCTGGAACAAATCCCTTGGGTTGTCGACCTGGTTCTACCATCATGGTTGTTTTTCCATTGGTATACCATTTCCTGCGTCTTAACGTTTCTGCCATTTTTAGATATCTACCATCATAAGGCCTACCTAGATTTGCTTGTCTAATCTTTTCAGCGTGTTCTGCTGTTTTACTACCTTTATAATTTTTCCGTTGTTCAGAAGTTCTGATTTTTCCTTTATTGCCATGGCTTATTTTGCGTTTTGTTTCATCAGAATGTTTCCAACCGGTATGACATGCCCACTGATTGATTTTTATATTATCTAAAATTCCGCCATCAATTTTCCTGCCATATTTGGTAATAAGGTGTTTTTCTAAATTTTTAGCTTCATCGTTTGAAAGATTGTCTTTAACAATCACCCTTCTTTCAATTGGTGGCAATGTTGTTTTTGTATGAGGACGATGTATACGCCGGCCAGATCCTTTGCCGATATAGTAAGGCAAACCAGATTCAGTCAGATATTGATAGACATAAAATGACATAGCAGTTTATTTACCGCTAGTTGTTGGCTGCTTGAAGTATCTTGTTGCTGATAGTGGTCTGATCACGCATGAGGCTGACCATGTCTTGCAGGGCCATGAGTTGGGCACCCATCATGCCCATCTGATCTCGCAATCCTGTGACTAGTTCTGGCATGGGAGTCGGAGCAGCCTTTGCTTCATCACTCAAAGGTCTCACAAATTCAGTGTAATCCATTGAGTTGATGTAGCCAGACTTGGGTCCTGCGGCCTGTTTGTCGTCAAACAATGTATTCTTAAAGGCATCGTAGATAGATTTTAGTTCTGTGGATTTCTTATCGCCAAACAATGGATTTTGAACATTCTCAAAGGCATCGTAGATAGATTTTAGTTCTGTGGATTTCTTATCGCCAAACAATGGATTTTGAACATTCTCAAAGGCTACCGGAATACTACGTCCGTCCGGCAAAGGCACAGCAGCTTCAGGCAATTTGCCTTCGCCAAATATGGATGGTCGATTGGCTATACCACCATTTTTATAACCCTGCATCATGGAGAAATGTGGTGGATCACCTTTCACTGTCTGGAACAGGCCTTGCTTGTTCAAGGCTGCCACAGCGGCTGGATCTTTGTAGTTTTGTATATCCACTGCCTGGCCTTTTTCGTGCGAACTAGTGCCTGGACGTGCTGCTGGCAGTCCTTTGCCGGACTGGAACAATGCATACAGTCTTTCTTGTTCTTCTCTGGTACGCATGGCACTGTTGATCTGCAATTTTTTGCCACCAGTCATGCTCATGTACTGTTCGCCGGCAGCGATCACACGTTTTTTGATGTTGTCATCCAGTTGTTCAAATCGATCTTGACTGCCGCTGCCCGACGGGTCAAAATCCAATACCTCTGCGGCTTTCTTGCCACTGGTGGCACCAGGGCCTCCGAACATGCTGGACACACCAAAGAATGCCGCCAAACCTCCAGCGACACCGCCCAGTGCACCACCCACTGCTCCGCCCACCGCTGTGCCCACTCCCGGCAACAGTGCTGTGCCAACAGCAGCACCACCCATGGCTCCTAATTTTGCACCACCCACTGCACCAGCCACGGCACCGCCGGTGGCCGCAGCCGCTTGTTTGCCAGATTTGGGCAACAGAGAAGTGAGACTTTCCACAACACCTGCCAAGGTGGCCAAGGCCGACGTGGCCGGATTCACGCCGAGATTCACGAATCTCTGCATGGACTGCATGCTGTTGAGATCAGATTCCGCAACATCTACTGCATTTTTCAGGCCTTTTTCTGCGAGTTCTCGCTGTCGGGCCTGTACTGCTGCGATGTCGTCCAGCTTGCCGCCAGCACCTTTGGTGATTTCAGCAAAGTCACTGATTTTGCCATAGGCTAGGCTGGTCTGTGTTTGGAACATACCAAGTTCCGCAGCAGATGTTCCCAAAGCACCGCCCAGTCCGTCTCTCACCGCATCACCAGTTTTTTCCAGGAATACTCCCAGTTTCATGTTGCGATCCATGGCATACTGCTGGATCTTGCCGTTGGTCAACTGGAATGCACCTATGGCTTTTTCTGTGATCAGAAAACCGTTTACGCTTTCCGCAAACCCTTGGGCAAGATCTTCAGACACTGAACCCAGGGCCTTGTATCTGTCCATGAGCATGTTAGCACCTTCGATGTCTCCGGAGGCACGCATGCGATCGATCTTGGCACGGAACATTTCGGTCTGCAGAGCTGCCTGTTGCAGTTCTTCTTGTTTCTGTCGATTGGCACCAGTGAGTTTGGTTATGGCATCGGTTTCGGCCACATAGCGATTGAGGCTGGCCGTGATGTCCTTGTTGTTTTTGACTTCTTGTATGCCCAGTCTGCTCTGCAGGGCGATGAATCCGGCCAAGGTCTCGTTCTGCTCCTGCACGGTCATGCCCAGACCCTGGAACTCTCTCCGCAGGCCGGACTCCTTGACGTCTTTGGCTATGCTGCCCATGGCCCGGGCACCATCGTACACAGTGCCTTGGAACAGGGCCAGACTCTGAGCATTGCTGGCAATGAGGCTGTTCATCTGGTCCATGTTGTCCACGCCCAGACTGAAGTCCTGCATCATGTTGAACACGCCCTGCAGGCCATCTGCGGCCGCAGCACCCGAACGTGAAATAGACTGATAACTCTTGAACAGGGCATCGGCCTGGTCGGTGGCAGCCTTGCCAAACTTTACCAGTCCCAAGGTTGCTAATGTGATAGCTTTCAGCAACGGTCCGCCAAACACTGCGGACAAGGCAAAAGTGAATGTGCCTATGGCTTCGGCTGCGGTGTCCAGGGCATCGGCATATTTCTTCATGCCTTGCTCGCCGCGATAGATCTGTGATGTGAGTCTGACTGTTGCCGCACCCACTGCTTTCATGCCCTGTGCTGCCATTTCACCGCTGTCCTTGACATCGATCAACGAATCCACAGTGGCTTTGAATGCATCTTTGCCACGCAGGAGACTGGAGCCAAGACCGTTCATAGTCTGCCCGGTTTCCCCCAACAATCGGTTAAAGTTTTCTACAGCAATAGGATCTAGATCGGCCATGATTTTCCGTGATAAGTATTGTTATATCTATTTACCGAGGAAAAAATGAGTAAAAATCCCCTGCAGAAATTCTTCCGGCAGCCGGCTATCTATTTTCCATTGCCCAGCAAAGGTCAGAACTATGCTCCCGGTGTGCTGGATCTACCAGCCAATGGTGAAGTGCCCATATATCCCATGACTGCCATGGATGAAATAACTTATCGCACACCTGACGCCTTGTTCAATGGCGAAGCGGTGGTGTCAGTGATACAGAGCTGTGTGCCCAATATCTCCAATGCCTGGCTCATGCCCAGCACAGACTTTGATGCTGTGCTGGTGGCCATCCGCGTGGCCAGTTATGGTCATGCCATGGACATGGACACCACCTGTCCCAAGTGTGGCACCGAACAGAGTTTTGCCCTGGATCTCCGCAAGATCCTGGATTCATTCCAGAGCGTGGACTACAGCGAACCAGTTGTGATCGGTGATCTTACCCTGCACTTCCGGCCCCTGAACTATCAGGAAATGACCCAGAACAGCCAACTGCAGTTTGAGCAGCAGAAGACCATGCAGGCTGTGACACAGGTGGATGTGCCCGAAGAAGAAAAGCTCGCACGCATCAATGACATGATGCGACGCATGGTGGATGCCACCATGCAGGCCATTGGTCGCAGCATCATCGAGATACGCACTGCAGATGCCATCGTCACTGAACAGGCACACATCCAGGAATTCTTGGTCAACTGCGATCGACGGGTGTTCAATCAGATCAAGGATCGGGTGCTGGCCCTGAAAGAAAAAAGCGAGCTCAAACCCTTGCCCATGACCTGCCAGAACTGCAGCCACAAGTACGAGCAATTGTTTACCTTGGATCAGGCAAATTTTTTCGTCTCCGACTCCTGAGAGCGGATCCCCAGCAGATCGAACAAATGATCGATGGCATGGAGCAGGAGTCGCAGCAGATCCGAGATGAAGCACTGAAAATGTGCTGGTACATGCGAGGTGGATTGACCTTTACGGAAGCCATGAATCTTGGCCACCGTGAACGCAACACTGTGAGTGCCCTGATCAAAGAAAATCTCGAAACAACCAAAAAATCCGGAATGCCTTTCTTTTAATGAATTTTGAACAAGCACAATTGGACATCTTGGCCTGGATTACCGGCTTCGTGGAACGCCCACATCCTGCACTGTCGGGCTGGGCTCCGTGTCCTTACGCACGTCGTGCCAGATTGGAAGGCAAGTTTGAGATACGCCAAGGAAAAATAGATCCCTACACAGATCTGCAGCACATTGACATTGACGAACTGGACGTGGTTGCCATGGTCTACGATCCTGCGGAGTTTGAACCTGCGGAATTTAATCAGCAGATCACTGCTGTTAATAAAGGATTCCTGCGGGCTAGAGATCTCTTGGCCTTGGCCGATCACCCTGACTCGCCCGAAGTGGTGCAGGGCGTGACCATGAACCAAGGTACCTGGGCCATAGCCTTTGTGCAGCCCCTGACCAAACTCAATGCACATGCCCGCATGGTAGCAGAAAAAGGCTACTACAAAGACTGGCCTGAGGACTATCTCCAGGTGTTGTTTGAGGGCCGGGAGGATCCCAGATCATGAGCTACGAATTCGCACGCATTGATCTTGCCCAGACCCAATACACCGAATCAGTACAATGGAGTTATCTCAGCAAGAGCGATTACATGATCAAAAAGTGCCAGGAGATATATCGTGCCTACTGTGCTCACAAGCAGTTTGCGTCAGTGATGCCCATGTTCCCTGCCCGACTGCGTGATCCCATGGCCGATATCTTGGGCTATTATTCGGGCGGCAATCTGGTAGCTTTCAGTTTGATCCGCAGATTTGACGATCACAATGCCCTATGCGATCAGTTCGCCTGGACCTATCATGAGCCCCGACTGAGACTGGGCATTGAAACCATGAAAACAGAATGTGCCATATACCGTGATCGAGGGTTCCGCTATCTCTATCTCGAGCAGGCACATGTCTACAAAAAAGAGATAACAGGATTTGAAATTTTAGGAGCCATCACATAATGGACTTGTACACTATCTGGGCCGACAAAGAAGGAGATATTTCTGATCTTGATTGGGTCAACGGAATGAAATCGTTCTTTGATCACTTGATCAGCGAAGGCAAGATGCAGAGCTACAGGATCACTCGTTGCAAGATGGGATTCCGTTCAATCGCGGACATGCCTGAATGGCTTATTATTATGGAGTTTCGTGACATGGCACAAATGGACGAGGCATTCCGTCGTGTGGCACCATTGGAAGGTGATCTTGAAACCAAACACAAAAGTTTCAACCAGTTCGTTGCAGGAAACATCCAACACGCACTTTGGAGAGACTGGCCCGATCAGTTCTGAAGCCTAGCCAATCTTGCCTTTTCTAAAGCGGCAAGACTCTTGGCTTTTCTCTCTGGGCTCTGTGGCCCTGTTTTACGCCCTTTCATTTTAGCACGGCGTTTTTCTTTGCTTTCTTCGCTTACCAGTCGTCCTTTTAGAGACAACGATCTTTTTCTTCTTGTTTCTTCACTCTGTGGTCGACCTTTATTTGCATAACCAATTAGTTGTTTGGTATATTCCGAGACCGATCTTTTAGTATTAGACGTGCCTTGTCCGCCATCCGACATGTTGACAAGTATTCCGGTACTAAGATCTTTTCTTCCCCACCAGGTGATGTATCTTCTTTTCAGAGCAAATGCACCAACTTCAGTAAGTCCAGACTCACAAATATAAATCTTAGAATTGTCTTTTGGAGTATGAGCACCTTTGCCCTTATTAGAATGCTGTATCCAGGCCCGGCGTCCTTTGCCTTTACCAATGTAATAAGGAGTACCATCATCTCTTAGATAAGCATAGATGTAATACCCAGAAGGATTATTATTTCGATCGTAAATATTGATCATGCTGTGATTCCTCTAAATCATAGAGCAGTTAGAGATTGCCGTCTCGTGAACTGCACCATTTTATTTATTCAAAAACACTTAGAGACTTGCTACGCAAGTCTATTCATTTCGCTTGCGCTCATGAATACGATTAAATCGAGCGAAGCGAGATAACAGTTATCATCCAGATACCATGGTCACACTTTGCCCGCACAGGGCAAAGAGGTGTCATCATCCGAGTACGAACAGTCACTTAGCGTTACAACATTACAGAGGCGGTTGTCCGGTACCTCGAGTTGCGTCTTTATCACAACGGCGGGCTTGTGTCTATACGCTAACATACACACAAACCGTGTAGCATCACTGCTACGTCTTTTTCCCTTTATATTCTATTCAAACAATCAAACCGCAGGATTTGCGATCGTGGTCCTGTTAAGGATACTGATTGAGTGCTCTTGGCGGCAAGAGACTTCGGTCCGGGCGTAGTTAAACCCCTTACCAATCGGCACCCGATGTTGGCCGGTGCGAGCTTGTTAACCGCTGATTTTGCCTTTGATATGACTACCGTGTACACGCACCTGTATGTGCCCGTTGTAGTAATCGTCTGATTCTAATACACGTCTTGAGAATTGTTCGCGAGCCTCTATGTAGCTACATTCGGCCTTGCTTCTGCAGTAATATAATATCTCGCGGGTGAAATTTTCTGTGCCTAGCAGTTCAACATCTCGAGATAACTCCGGAGAACTTCCGTAATATGTCTGCCAATCTGAATCTATGGTGCCGCGTATCTTTTTGCGTTTCTTCTTGCCGTTTTTGAGTTTAACTGTGTTGTATGTGGTTTTTTTGAATTTGCTGAGTTTTTTGCCAATGTACTGCCTGCCTGTTTGTTTATTGGTTATCACATAGACAAAACCGGCGTATTCTTCGGATATTTCGGTGATTTCTCGTGATTCGTAAAACCATGTCATGCTTTTACCATTCTGTTGTGTGATCGATATCCACTAAACGATCAACTGTGCATTTTGTTTTGCATTCTTGGCTTTCAAATTCAAGAAATGAATCATGCCAAAAAGAGTCTTTGATGATATCTTGGAATGTGTTTTTTTTGAGATTAAATCGTTGTTTTGCCAGTTCGTGCCATTGCCTGTTGTGATTATAACGAGAAGCTGTCCAACAACAGGGATAAAATTCTCCCTGGCTGTTAACAAAAATTCCTTTGTTGCCAATAAGACATATACCTGAATATTTTTTGTATTTAATTAGATCTTGAGCCCGAGAAAAAAATATCCGTTTTAATTCATTACCAGGTCTTTGTTTCTGTGTTAGCGACATTAATTCACGTTCGAAGCGATGGCTCGAACTAATTAGTTGAAGATTATGTGGTTGCAAAAAATCTTGTACACCGTAATTATCGGGATAATGACTACCAAATTTTGTGCTTTTTGTTAATTGGAAAAGATCCATCTGCAGTTGCGTTGCCATGTCACGCATTTTGTGCAAGAAGTTTTCGTTGAATCGGAATGCTATCGCAGCCCATACTCGGTATGTGTCAATATTGGTGCTGGCAAAAGATGACATTCCTTGCATGATAGATGCCCAATCTGAATTTATACGATACTGCTCGTTGCTGGCTTGATCCCAGCCATCTATGCTCCAGTGTAATTCGTCATTTTGATCTAATATTCGACCAAGATCCCTCCACCAATCCGGCGATCTATAACTGCCATTAGTAATAATTACTATCATAATATCAGGATTGATTGTTTTTATCCAATCACAAATTGCCAATAGGTCTCTGCAATAGATAGGATCTCCATCGTTGCCGCAAAATGTTATTTTGCGTATCTGTCGTATGGTATCTGTGCCAATTTGTTGTTGGAAAAAATTTAAATCAAGTTGTCGATTCAGCAAGGTCTCTGGAACTTCAATGCGAGGACACCGTGAACATTTCAATGCACAAATACTTGAGGCTTCGATATGCCAATGATCCCACATCAACATAGTTCGACCTCTCTTCGCCATTGAGCTGAAACATTGGTTTCATTATTGTTTTGGCCACAAGCAGATAAACACACAGGATGAGGATTATTTGTCACCCAAGATGCCATTACCGATGTTAAATCATTTACGAAATCACGTTGCCGACCTCCTAACCAGCAGCAAGGTGATTGTCGACCTTGCGCATCTATGTAAATACTTTTTTCTTTTAGTGCATGACAGTTAATAGTGTCTTTACGGATGATTGGAGGATTCCAATAAAGTGGAAATTGAAGCCCAGAACGTGACTGACGTTTGCTTACCTTGGTTCTAAACCAAGTAAATCCCATGTCTCTGGCCAGGCGTTCGCAGGCATCTACTTGATGTTCGTTGTGTTGATAAACCAGCATGTCCCAGTGTGCTGAAGCACCAGTGCTAATATAGGATTTGGCGTTTTCCATTAACTTGTGCCAGTCAACTCCGCGTCGATAGATGTGATTGGTATCTTCTAGACCGTCGATGCTGAACACCACATAGTCTTTTTGACGATGCATTATTTCACCCAGGGTCTGCCGCCACGCGGTGTTTTGTATGGCACCATTGGTATTCATGCCTAATATGATTTCAGGATTGATCGCACGGAAATAACGATAGATCTCCAATGTGTGCTGACCCGCTGCAGGATCACCATAGATGCCACACATGAACATTTTGTCAAGATTTCGGATGGCATTGTCATCCATGTGGCGAGATATTTTTTCCATTGTAAGATGATACCGTTGCTTTTTATCAAAATCCTTGTCGGTTTCACGGGCACACAACGGACAGGCAGCCTGACACACATCTGTGGGCTCCAGGTGCAGACTTTTATTTTACGCGACATCGACATCGGTGTTATAAGAAGTAAAACCACCTTCTTTCACAACTCGCAGGATGTTTTCCACCCTGCCAGACAGTTCATCTCTGTGCGATACCAACCAGATCGACTTGTGGCGTTCTCTGCTCATCTTCTTGAGCAAGGCTAGGCTGTTTTCCACGCCTTGAGTGTCCATGCCAGAATCCACCAGCTCGTCGATGAACAGCACATTGATGGGATGATACAGGCTTTCCCATACGTCTCGGAAGGCCCAACTCATGCTCAAGATCAATCTGTTGCGTTCGCCACGACTCAAGTTATCAAAGTCCAGATCACGGCCCAGTTCCGTGATCTCCACAGTCAAATCATTCTGGAATATGACCTGGTGTGGCAGGCCGATGCGATCCAGATAGTGAGTGAGTCGGTTGTTGAGATAACTCAAGTTCTGTTCGATGATCTTTTTGCGTATGAACGAGTCTTTGTTGGTGAGCAACTTCAGCAAGAAGTCCTGATGTTCCTGCAATCGAGTGAGTTCATTGAGTTCGTCATAACTCACTGTCTGCAGGGCCTGTCCCTGCATGTCCTCTATCTGCTCGCCGTAGGTGTCGGTTTCAGCGGATCTGTGTTCGAGATCTCTGCGTAGGCCATCCACGCTGTTCTTGTGGCCCAGGGCCTGTTCTAAGTCATCGTAGAACACCGTGGGTGCTGTGCCCAGTTCGCCAAGATCATCCAGTTCGTTCACATGCTCAGTTCGTTGCGTGTCATTGGCAAGATACTGTAGAGCGATCTCTTGCAAGGCGGCCTGTTTGTTCTGGCGGATCTCGTCCTGCTTGGCGTCGTGTATGTTCTGGCCACAGGCATAGCACTGATGATCATCCAAGGCTGCGAGTTCTTTACGGATCTTTTCCTGTTCCTTGGCGATCTTGACCTGTTCAGCATCGATTTGTCGTATGTATCGGTTGTGCTCGTCAATGGTTTTCTTGCGGGCATGATAGGCGTCAAGATCTCGATGTGCCTGTATCTCGGCATCAATGTCGATGTGCTCCAGTGCGGCGATGGCCTGCTGCAACTTGTCGCAGTCATCTCGCTGTTTAGCCAGCCACAGAGTCTGCCGTTTCTTCAGGCTTTCTATCTGTTCTTCTATACGACGGTTGGCTTCTTGCACCGCACGTATCCGCATCTCTTCTGCAGTGATCGATTCCCTGGTCACACGATTGAGTTCTTTGATCTTCTCCGCACGCTCGCTCAGCAAAGTAATACCTAATAACTGCTCGATGATGATGCGTTGATCCGTGGCCTTGAGACTAAGAAACGGTTCGGTGTAGGTATTCAAGGCCAACACATGTCGGAACATGTCGTGCGTCATGCCCAGCACAGACTCTATGGCCTGCTGTGTTTCTCTGCTGTCGCCCTGAGCATTGTCATCAGCGGCTTGTTCTTCGTTGTTGACATAGAATTTCAGTATGTTGGGCTTGCGGCCGCGTTCCACGCGATAGTCAAGGCCCCCGATGGAAAAGTCAAGGCTGACCAACATGTTCTTGCCATTGGTCTTGTTCACAAGGTTGTCTCGGCGGATGTTGGTTAGTGCTTGCCCATACAGGGCATAACTTAGTGCATTGATTATGGTGGTCTTGCCCGTGCCGTTACGACTGCCATCGCCGCCAAGATCCAGGTTTTCTCCCAGAACTAGAGTAAGATCTCGGCGATCAAAGTTGATGGCCTGTGTGGCATTGCCGACCGACATGAAGTTTTTTACAGTGAGGTCTCGTATGTTGATCATAGGGCTTGATATATCTGTAACAGCAGTTTGGGATCGTAGAACTCCGACTCGATCTTGATGATCTGATCTGTCACTATCTGATCCACACTTTCAAATCGCACATCGCCGGGTGAGAGATCTTCTTCCAAGGCCGTGCGTTTGTTCGGCATCAGTGCCATTTCACGCAGGTGATATTTGCCTATGAAGTTTTCTTTGATGTAGTTGGCTTCTTCGTAGGATATCTCTATGTCCAACTGCACACGCACATGCTGATTGGGTTTGAGTATCTCGTCGGCATGATCTATAACATGGCTAAGGTCCCACACATTATACAAGGGCTGTTCAGGCCAGGCCAGATATTCCGGATCCTTGCCCCATTCCAGGATCATGCAGCCACGATTCACATCACCAGCATCAGCAAAGTTGTGCGGAAACGCATTGCCAATATAGTTGATATTGCGTTTGTTCTGCCGTAGATGGAAATGACCGCTAAACACTTGATCATAGTGACCAAAGTGCTCCACGGCAATCTCACCGTGATCCGGCATCTCTATCATGGCGTTCATCTTGAAATGCGGCAGTTCAAAGTGTCCAAACATGTATTTGGCTGACATCTTAGCGATCTTTTTGTGATCATCGCCCACCAACCAAGGGGCGATTATGACATCATCTTGTTGGAACCAGTCGTTGACGATGATGATGTTGGGTATGTGCCGGGCCCATTCTGTTGAGTAGATGTCACGCCGGTCTCTGTAGTAGAGATCGTGATTGCCCGGAATGAAATAGAATCGTTCGAACGCCGCACTTAGCTTTTCCAAGGCACGCAGGCTGTACTGTAGTGTCTGCATGTTGATTGATGCCCGATGATGGCTCCAGTCGCCCAGGAACATACCGGTTTCGCAGCCCTTCTCTCGGGCAGTGGCGATGAACCAATCAACAAACCGCTCGCAGTCCTGGTTGTGTAACAGGCTATTGCTCTTCAGGCCATAATGGATGTCAGTGAATACCGCTGTCTTGCGGAACAAGTTGGTCATTGTGTGAGTATACTAGTCTTCCGAAGGAATAGCAACCACTGAAGCAGTGGCCGTGGTTCCGGCTTGCGAATACTGCCGGGTCCATGACGGATTCAGCCCATTCATCTCCAAGATATCATCTCGGATGTTTTGATTTTTCTTTTCGATGTTGAGCACTCTAGTGAACGAATTGGTTATGGCCGCGGTGTAGTAAGCAAAAGGATTGCTTGACTTTGATTCGTCAAACTGCAGACCAATCTGGCTCAATTGCAGCAGGGCCTGGCCACGCATTTCTTCGTTGTAGGTGTTGCCCGTGAGATACACCTTGCCATTGCGACGTGCCATGAAACAACCATATTCAGTTTCTGGGCACCATACCATTCCCTGGTAGTGCTCGGTGGGCTGGTTGGGGTGGAATTGTTTACCTCGGCCCACAGCATCTTTGTTGTGTGCTCTGCCACCGTGGAAATCTATGCAGGTTCCACGGGTGTGACGTCGAGCAAACACATTGATTTCGTAATATTGTACTGGTTTACCGTAGGACATTTTATTTGCTCTAAAATGGGCGTTGGTTTTTTTTCCGGAGATCGTACACAGGGCTTGGAACATGTCTACACCGGCCGGATTTTTTTGTACATAACTTAGATTGTTCCCTCGTCGCCATCCATCACCGTCGATCATGGTGTTGATCAGCAGCTCTCTCTGTTGGGTTGATATCTCCTGGATGAATTCCATGGTAAGATTTTTTTCGGGGAATTTTTCCATGATCATCACGGAACTTTTCCGATCCAACAAGAATCTCACATTGTTCTTGGGATCAGCCCTTTCACTGAATTGATATCCCAACTCTGTCAGACACCTGCGTATACGAACAGCATGCTCTCCTTCGTTTTGATAGATGGTCACAGTTTTTTTCTGTGATTGATAATTACCTTCGGTGACGATCCATCCCATCAGCTCCACAAACGCATTTGGATATTGAGTTGAGTCCGTTGACAACGGATCTCCCATCAATATCACTTTATCGGTGTGCAATAGATGTTCAACCTTGACCAAGCCCTGTTCTGTGACCAATTTATGTCCGGGAGTTATCAGGGCATCCATGCCCTTGACATCCAGTTTGTGCATCAATCCATCGAATTTGTCACGGAAAATTGAAAAAATCTTGGACCATTGTAGATTTTTACCATCATAGGAGAGTACAAGATCATCTTGTGTTATTTGATCGATACCCAGCCATCCTCGATTGGTCAGGGCCTGTGTGCTCTGATCTACGCAGTAGCCACGCCAGTTGGATCTAGTGGCATATCGCTCGCACAGTTTCATGAACATCTGTGCCAGCTTGCGGGTCATGGTGCCATGATCTCGGCTATATGATCCTGTGTCCACATCACCAGACCAGTGGCTGCGGCCCACTAGATAAGGCACACGATGGTCTGTGACCCGGTAGTGGAAAAACGGTGGGAAATTCACACGCACATGCACAGGATCCAGGATGGGCTCATCTACGAGATCTGCTAGTGGATCCTCGGTCGGCAGTTCTTCAAAGCCCAGGATGTCTTCGATGCTTTTCTTTTTCTTGGCCACGGCCTTGGGCACTTTTTTGGCAGCCCGGGGTATGTGTTCCCAGGTCATCACACGGAACACCAGATCCGTGCAGGGTATCTTCTTTTCGTTGACTTCAGTGCCGGTTTCTCGGGCGAGACGGGCAGCACGATTCCTGCGGGCTTCGGCTATGGTCCTTTGGTTGATTTTGCTCACTGACGGCAAGATTATGTCATACTGATGATCTGCCGCAGGGTCTCGGAAACTACAGTAGGTGTTCTTGCTGAGGTGTATTTCTTTTAATAAATCTCGATTGTTGAGATAGTTCACTTTGGGGGGAGGCTTCAACGGCAGTGTAGTTGACAACATGATTCTCCTAGAATGTATTTATTGTAGCACAAACGCCACGGTTGTCAACCTCTCACGGTATAAAGTTAGCCGTTTTTACAATCCATAAATATCACATAGGACTGCGACACCATGGCCGAAGAAAATCCGCAAGACGTTGACCCCGCTACAGACCCACAGGTGGAAGACGCCCCCTCCACGGCCGTGCCCCTAGCAGAAATAGACACTAGCCCTGCGCCCGTGCCACCGGCCACCAACCCTGAAGTACCACAGCCCGCACCCGAGCAGGCAGTCACGCCACCACCTCCGCCCGACGAGGCGTTCCTGGAGCAGCAGACCGCCCAGGAAAATCGTTGGATCCAGGCCGCGGCCACCAATCCAGATGGCATCAATGACAACGGATCAGTGGTTATCGATCGTGGCGGCGGCGTTCGCGAGACCATCAACCGGGATGGCAGCTACGAAATATCCAGCGGGTCGGGCACCTTCCGCTATGATGCGGCCGGCCAGGAGACGTCCTACACCACGCCCACCATCAATGGACTCAGCCAGACCTACACTACAGATGGCGTGGTCGTAGAAACCTATGCGGTAGGTGGCCTGCGCACGGAGACCATCTCCTACAATAATCAGATAGTCAGCACCAACACTACCGTGCAACTTGGTGCCACGACCCTGCAGCAGATCCAGGTAGGCGAAGGCCCGCCAGTGAACACTGCCAGCACTGTCATAGCAAATTTGACCGAAGGAACGGCGGGCGTCCAAATCACAGCGACCCAAGTAGGCGATGGTGAAATCATCACGTCCACCGTGGATCGCGAGCAACGCCGGCTGGATCTCCTGGCCGCAGACGAGGCCCGGGCCGATGCTGCCGATCAACTGCGGCAGGACATCCGGGACGCACAAGCACAGACCGAATCTGGCATACCCTTGGGACCCACGCAGCTGGCGGCCATAGAAGAACAGGCCCAGGCAGTGGCAGCCGCAGAAGAGGCCGTGCTGGAGGCCGAACAGGCCCTGGCCGAAGCCGATCCCACCGTCCTGGCACCCGACAGCGATCCACAGGTCTCTGAACCAGCGGACCAGGATCCCATACCTTCATTGGCCACCACCGACTTTGAACCGGCCGCCGTGGATCCCGGTCAAGATCCCGAAGTGGCCGACTATGCTGCCCAACAAGAGGCAGCTGAATTCGTGCCAGTGGCCGACATCTCAGATGAACCACTTGCAGTGGCAGCAGAGAGTGATCCCGAAGTGGCTGACTATGCGGCCCAACAAGAAGCAGCCGAGTTCGTTCCGTTGGCCGACATCGACACCGGTCCCGCGCAAGTGACCGAAGACGAAGAGATCCTGTCGTTTGAAGAAGCACAAGCACAGGACGAGTTTGTGCCGGAGTCAGAGATAGACCTGGCTGCTGCCGCCGTGGATCCCGCCGACGATCCAGCTATAGCGGAGTTTGAAGCGCAACAAGAAGCAGCAGAGTTCGTGCCTGTGGCAGATGTAGAAGTTGATCCCACCGTGGTGTCTGATGCTGACCCACAGCTGCCACCTGCCGATCAACCCATACGGGTAAGTGATCTCGTGGTACCATCCGCCGACGATCCTACCCTGTTCCAGCCAACAGATACCTTGCCAGATGCTTTTGTATATCAAGCAGCAGACACGCCCGAGGATGATCCCATCGTCCTGGCCCAAGCCGACAACATCGCGACAGACGTGGCTCTGGTCGACGTCACTAGCGGCCCGGACATAGTTGGAGAAGATGATCCTGCGGTGCCGCAAGAAGTCGCGCCACCCGAAGGCGGTTTCTTCGGAGAACCCACGCCGGTGGGCGGCAATTTCGCTGCCAGCTACGATCCCGAGACCGGTAACTATGACGTGGTAGACCTTGACACAGGCCAAGTGGTAGAGACCGGACTCAGCCAGCAGCAGGCCACCCTGGCCGCCCAAGACTTCAGCCTGGGCGACCCCCAGTTTCCCAATGAAACAGAAGACCTGGCCGCAGCTGCCGAAAGCGGTCTCATACGCGAGCCCACGGACGTGGATGTGGCGGAAGCGCAATTTGTAGAAACCGACACCGGATTCTTTGAGCTGCAGGAAGAAGCCGCACCCCAGCCGGACGAGTTTGGTTTCGTGGAAACCGACACCGGTTTCTTCGTCACGCAGGATGAGATCGAAGCCGAGATCGATCAAGAGCAGTTTGAAAACGAGTTGGGTGCTGAAGAGTTCGTGCCCTTGAGCGAGATTGAAGATGCACCGGAACCGGTCTTGGCCTCCGATGCAGCTGAATACGGTGCCGATGCCGAAGCGGAAGGCGAGATCACTGAATTCACAGCTGACGGCCCAGTCACCCGTGACGCCAATGAAGCCATCGCGGAAGCGGCCCGCCAAAAATCCACGCTGGATCGTGCCCGTGCCCAGAACATCCTGCAACAACAACGCAAACAGGCCAACGACGGTGACTGGCGTGTGCGGCTCAGATTGGCACCCAATGCCCAATACCTATACAAGTCCGACAGCCCGGGGATCCTGCGGCCCTTGGCTGTGACCGACGGTGTGGTGTTTCCTTACACACCCCAGATCACCACGGCCTACAAGGCCACCTACAGCCCCTACGATCTCACGCATTCCAACTATCGCGGCTACTTCTATCAAAGCAGCCAGGTAGAAGACATACAACTCAATGCCACGTTTACTGCACAGGACACAGCGGAGGCCAACTATCTCCTGGCCGTGATACACTTCTTTAGATCAGTGACCAAGATGTTCTACGGACAAAATGATGCGTTCCGTGGTGCACCTCCGCCCTTGGTATTCCTGCAGGGATTTGGGGAATATCAGTTCAACTTGAACCCGTGTGCAGTGGCATCATTTAACTATGTGCTGCCCGCGGATGTTGACTACATACGAGCAGGAAGCCCCAACATCAACGGAACCAACTTGCTGCAACGTAGAGACCGGCAGGATCTGCCCACCAACCCATTTTCGTCGGCCTGGACCAGGATCAACAATGTTCTGAAACCACAGGGCATCAAGAAAGGTGCTGTGTCATCACCACCGCCCCCGCCTACCCTGGGCACCAACAGGCCCACCTATGTGCCTACCAAGATGGACATAAGCCTGATACTGCATCCCATGCAGAGTCGCGAGCAGGTCAGCAAACAGTTCAGCCTTAAACAGTATGCCAATGGTGATCTGCTCAAGGGAGGGTTTTGGTAATGGCCAACTACAATTCTACCAGTCCTTATTTTGTCACTCCCTACAGCCAGTTTTTCCTTGATGTCATGGTGAACCGCCCTATACCCAAGGAGTCAGACGATCAACTGTTCCAGATCAACGAGACCTATCAGTACAGGCCGGACATGCTGGCCTTTGATCTGTACGACACGCCAGATCTCTGGTGGGTGTTCTATCAACGCAATCCCAACACGCTCACAGCACCGCCCTGGGACTTTATGGCCGGTCAAACCATCTATCTTCCCAAGATAACCACTCTGCGCACAGTGCTGGGATTCTAAACACATGGCCGATATCAATGTCTTGATCCAGCGCAGGAACAGCATCAATGCAAAGCTGGCATCTTTACAAGCCAAGCGATCTGGTCAACTGAATCAAATTGAATCGGCAGACGCTGAAGTGGCGAGCCTTAGGGCACAACGCTCGCGACAGCGTGCGGGCGGAGATGAGCAAGGTGCGCAATTCATAACCGGACTCATCGAACAAACAGAGTCCAAGCAAGACGCACTCAATGCACAGCTCAGCCAGACCGGTGCTGAAATCTTTGCCCTGGAACAGGAACTGGCCGAAATCAATCGCCAGATTAATCAGGTTCAACAACAACAATCAGCAGCCAAGCAAAGCACTGGTGAAACCGTAAGACAAGATCAGATAGGTCAGGCTGAAGCGGCCAATCCCTACAAACCCACTCCTTCCGAACTGAAGATAACCAATAATGGTGTGGGGGCCACGACTGCTACCAATGGTCGTGTGGGTCCCGCTGCGGCTGCCGTGCCCACCAACGCAGAAAAATTCACTGCAGATTCCAACGAAGATATCGGCACAGATGAACCCACCCGCCGAGCTTCACAGACACAACAGACTCCGCAGTCAGTAGCTGCACCCGGCGGTGTGAGACCTGGCACACCATCTACCTCTAATACATCTTTTACATCTACTACCTCTGCTGCAGATGACGCCAGACCCGGTGGTTCGGGACCACAGGCAGCCAACCAGCCCGGTGCTGCTGCAGCCGGAGATGACAATACCAACGGAGTGCGGAGCACACTGAACAGGCTCTTTTCCGGTGCCCGACAGCAGATAAAACCCCGGCCCAACATCCTGGACCAGTACTCATCCTACAGTTACAACATCAGTTTTTACATGATCACCCGAGATCAATATGCTCGCATGATGACCACCAAGAAGAAAAATCTCGCCGGCTTCCAGTTGCTCATGCAGAGTGGTGGTGCAGGACCTGCTGGAACCGCAGCAGATATTCCTGAACTGTCGCGACAAGAAAGAGATTTTGTCACACAATCAGATCTCATCAATCAGAGCCTGCAAGGTCTAGGCCGCAATCAATATTTTCCCTTGGACTTCTACATCGACGATTTACGATTCGTGGTGTTGGGAACCAAAGGATCTGGCGGCAGTTACAACATAGCCAAGCAGGTAGATTTCAAGATATTTGAACCCAATGGCATCAGCCTCATACCCAATCTCTATCGTGCCACTCAGCAGATGGTAGCCGCACAAGGACTCACGATGGATCGTGCCAACTACCTGAACCAGATCTATCTCTTGGTCATAAGATTCTATGGCTATGATGAAAATGGCACCCTGGTGCAAGCCGGCAAGACCGGTCCAGATTCCTCGGGCAGTGATACCTTTGCCATCAGTGAAAAATTCATACCCATACGCCTAAAAAATATCAAGTACAAGATCGCCGGCAAGGTCACGGAATATGAAGTGTCAGCCGTGGCCGCACCAGTGGACATCAACATGGGAGTGCGTGGCGTGATCCCCACCAACTTTGAGATTCCAGCGGCCACCTTGAAAGACCTCTTCGCTGGCAACGAGAAACTCACCGCTGCCGCCCGACAGCCGGGCCAGTCAGATGGTGGCAGGCAATCTGGTTCAGAAACTGCTGCCCAGATTGATGCTAGATTGTCCAGCACCTATGGTATTCCTGCTGTGGGCACAGATGTGGAATTTGACAAGGCCTTGTCTGCTGGTACCACAGCAGGCACGTTTGGAACCACGGAAGAACTTAATACCGCACTGGGTTTCACTTCCACAGTGGTGGCCGGAAACAGTCCCACCCAGAGCACGGCTCCCAGCAAAGCCAATGCTGCCCCGTCTCCCAAGTTGGTGGCCGGTATCATGACAGCAATGAACCAGTTTCAAGAACAATTGGTCAAAGATGGCGTGTATCAAGAGAAGGATGAGTATGTGATGGAATTCACCGACAACATCCTGGCAGATGCCACTGTACAGCCACCAGAAAATACCGACAAAAAAAGCCGACCATCCCCGCCGGTAGAAAACGCCAGAGATGCACTGCTGCAACGCACCCAGTCGGTGGACACTGCGGCCAAGACCACGGCCGCCACGGCCGGTATGAGCCTGGTGCAGTTTATCGATCAGTACACACGCAGCAGTTCCTACATCACCAGCCAGCAAACACGCATACCTAAAACCGACGCACAGGGCAAAACTACCTACATCGTGCAGCCTGTGAGAGCTGGACAGATCTTGGCTTGGTATCGCATCGGTGTGCAGGCCACACCTTTGAAGTATGATCCCAAACGCAATGACTATGCCTATCGCATAACCTATCAGCTCAATCCCTACAAGATCAATGCCCTGGACAGTGAATTCTTTCCTAATCCTCCGTTCCAAGGAGTACACAAACAGTATGACTACTGGTTCACTGGTGAAAACACTTCTATCTTGAGATATGAACAAGAAATCAACAATCAATATTTCATCACCGTGAACGCAGGACTCACGCCAGAACAAACCTTCAATGAGACCACGGACGTGAGAGAATACATCAATCGTGTGTACCAGGCCCGCAGCACGGAAAGTTCGCAGGGCATCCAAGGATTGGCCAATGATCCTGCCGCCAATGCCGCAGACTATCTGTTCAGTCCTGCAGATTTCAAATCGATAAAGATGGAGATAGTAGGAGACCCGGCCTGGATCGCACAGGGTGAAGTGTGGGAAGGCTGTGCGGGATTGAGATTCAACTATGAGCCATTCTTGCCTGACGGTACCATCAATTACGATGCACAGGAACAGTTGTTTGAAGTGAGATTCAACATGCCACAGGACTATGATCTCAACACCGGACTCATGGATATCCGGCGACGGGCCGGAGATGGAACCAGTGCGTCTGATCGTCCTGATGAACCCACACAGAGCAATATCTATAAAATGAAAACCATAACCAACAAGTTCAGTCGAGGTCAGTTCACGCAAGAAATAGAAGGTGTGGGAATCAGGTTCCAACTGCCCAGCGAAGCTCAGTCTGAATCAGTTAATCAGCCCGCACCAGCACCCAGTGCCACAGTCTCACGTGCTAGACAAGGTCCTGACCAGAGCGATGCAGAATCAGCACGACTGCTGCGACAGAATGCCGCGGCACGCACCAATGGTAGAACATTCGCACAACGGCAGCAGGATGCGGCCACTACCATGCAGAGTGCTCGCCGGCAGGCCTTTAGAGACAACACAGCATCAGGATTCCAACGAGCACCACAGTTGGAGTCTCCAGCAGCAGCCAACCAAGCACCTACATCTGGTGGACAGCCCGTGGGTCCGGCCTCTAATTCTGTGGCCGTGGCCAGCCAAGGTGGTGCTTCGGGCACGGCAGTGGGACAACCGGTAGCTGTGCAGGCTTATCTCAACAATAATACAACCGTGTCAATTACAAATCAAGGACAGATAGATGCCTTGCGTCAAAATGGTCAACTCAGTGGCCAAGCAGCCAGTGCAGCGAGCGATCGACTGAGATTGGCACAACAAGCTGCCAATTCGCCTACCACTAACGCACCTCCCCAACGCATAGTGAAAGAGAGATAATCAATGCCTGATAATGTTTCGCGTACCAAGGGTCGCAGCAAAGGATACAAGTTTGATCGCGGTGGCATGCCCGCTGAGTTTGGACCATTCATTGGTATCGTGAAAAACAATGTGGATCCCACCAGATCCGGGCGACTGCAGGTCTACATTGAATCGTTCAGTGCCGGTGATCCCGAGGATGCCAGCAAGTGGCGTACAGTATCCTACGTGCCACCTTTTTATGGACTCACACCACATACCGGTACCAGTGCCGGTGCAGGCACATTCACTGGCAATCAACAGAGTTACGGCATGTGGTTCACACCACCGGATCTCAACACCCAAGTGGCATGTTTCTTCGCTGAAGGCGATCCCAATCAAGGATACTATTTCGCCTGCGTGCCCGACACAGGTATCAATCACATGATACCGGCCATTGGTGCCAGCCGCAAATTTGCCTTGGAAAATGGACCGCAAGACAGTTATTTCGCAGGTGCTAGTCAGTTGCCTGTCACAGAAATCAACACCGAAAATGAAGAGATCGACGAAGATCCCAGATTCTTTGACCAGATCAAACCGGTGCACAGTTATCTGGCCGGCATCTTGATGCAGCAGGGCTTGATCAAGGATACCACTCGCGGCCCCATCACCAGCAACAGCCAGAGAGAATCACCATCCGCGTGTTTCGGTATAAGCACACCGGGTCGTGCCATCTATCAGGGCGGCCTGTCAGAACGCGATATCAAAGGACAACTGGAACGCAATCAGATACAACCGCAGGATGTTGAAGTCATAGCCAGACGTGGTGGCCACAGCCTTGTGATGGATGATGGTGATCTTGAAGGCAAGGACGATCTCGTCCGCATACGCACAGCCAAAGGTCATCAGATAACCATGAGCGATGACGGTGACTGTTTTTTTATCATACACGCCAATGGCCAGACCTGGTTGGAATTTGGCAAGCAGGGCACAGTGGATGTATTCTCTACCAATTCAGTTAACATACGCACACAAGGCACCATAAATCTCCATGCGGACAAGGACATCAACATGTATGCGGGCGGTGCTGTAAATGTCAAAAGCAAGACCATGAAACTGGAAGGCGAAGCGTCGGTAGATGTCATTGGCACAGGCAAACTGACCTTGTACAGCAAAAGTCTCGTAGGCGTCAAAAGCGATGGCAGCCTGGCCTTGAAATCCACCACAGGATCCTGGGATGGTGGAGGCAGCCTCAATTTGAAGGCTGGCTGTATCAATTTGAACAGCGGCACGGCAGCACCAGTGACCACACCCACCAACCTCAAGGATCTCAGCCTGGCCGACACCAAGTTTGTTACCGGCACTGGCTGGACTGTGGAGTTTGGCAAACTGAAAACCATAGTTACCAGAGCTCCCACACACGAACCTTACCCCTATCACAACCAAGGTGTGAACGCTGTGGCCGAGCTCAGCGAAACACCGGCCACTGATCTCACAGAAGCCACGGCGGAAACCCTGGCCGGGCTCGAAGATGTGCCCGTGACTGACGGCATTGATTCTGCGGCATTCCTAGAACAGACACCTGCGGAGATATCTGTGGGCAGCCTGGACACCACGCAGGTCACTGGCCTGCTGGCACAGACTGCCTCAGACGTTGATCAGGCCTCTGATGTGATATCAGCGGACAAAGGCATTGGCAAGTTCGGTTTATCAGCGGATCAGTTGGAATCATCGGGGTTCCTCAAACCCGGCACAGTACAGACTTTCCTGCAGGATCCTGCACAGTTGGAATCAGTGCTGAGCTCACCACAGGTCTGGACCGGCAAGGCCGGCGTAGGTGGTCTAGGTCCCTTGTTGGCGGATGTGAATCTACAGAGTCTCACACAGAACGAAATCATGGTGTCGGCCTTGGATGGATTGAAATCTGCGGGCATCGTCACAGGATCAGAATCTCCCACAGACTTGGCCAGTTTCGTGCAGACCGCCAGCAAGTTTGGAGTGGACAACACAGCAGCCTGGGTCAAGGGCCTGGCACCACCGGATCTGGTGTCAGAAATCAACTCCGTGGCCAAGAATGCCCAGTACGCAGTGAATTTCGTGGACAGCAAGGCGTCTGAGTTGGTCAAGGGTGGCGTACAACTGGGCGGCTTCACTGGCACAGTGGAACGCAGCGAACTGGACTTGGCCCTGGCTCAGGTCATCGGCAATCCCAAGATACCCACTCCAAATTACAGTTCCAGCCTGTTCAGTTCTGTGCCCAATGAAGAACTGGTATATGACAACGATGCCGATGACGTGGACGTGGAACGCATAGATCAGGAGCGAGAAGTGCGAGGCCTGCCGCCCGTGGTAGAAGTGCAAACTGCTGCGGGTGACACTGTACGAACCAGTTCTGCTTCTAATCCTGTGAACCAGCAGATCACCCTGATCAATAACGAGATCTTTGATCTCGAACAGATCGTGGCTGCACGGCAGCGTCGCGGTCAAGATTCCTCTGCACAACAAGCCGAGCTGGTCAGCTTGCGGGCCAGATTGTCAAGATTGCTGGCTGGTTAAATACTCACATGCCCACATTCATAGGATTCAACACCATCAATCAGTTTAAAAAATTCACCTTGGTGGATTTTGAACTGATCAAACGAGATCTTGCCAACGCCTTCAACATACAGCAGGGCGAACTGCCAGGAAGACCCGGCTACGGTACCACCATATGGAGTTATGTGTTTGAAAACCAAACTGAGACCACTGAAACAACTATCCTTGCAGAAATACAGCGTGTGGCCGGTGGTGATCCCAGGATCTATGTCGCATCTGCCAATGTGTATCCCCAGGACAACGGTATCTTGATCGAGGTCGAAATACAGGTAGTGGCATCGTCTACCGCAGAACGCCTAGCCATATTCTTTGATCAAGAAACACGTAGAGCCAGCTTTATCTAAAACAGGGCATATTTCCAGCACCATAAATACTTGACCACTGTGAGAAGCCATGGCCAAGACTGCTAGACAAACTGCTATATTCGGCGTAGAAGACTGGAAAAGACTGTATCAGACCTACAGAGAAGGCGACTTCCAAAGCTACGATTTTGAAACTCTACGCAAGAGTTTCGTTGACTATCTCCGCTTATACTACCCCGAAACGTTCAATGATTACATAGAGAGTTCAGAGTTCATCGCCTTGCTAGATGTCATGGCATTCATGGGCCAGGCCCTGGCGTTCCGCAACGATCTAAACGCCAGAGAAAACTTTCTTGACACAGCGGAACGCCGAGATAGTGTAGTTCGCTTGGCCAACCTGGTTAGCTATACTCCCAAACGCAACAATGCCGCCCAGGGATTCCTCAAGGTTTTTTCTGTGGCCACCACGGAAAATCTCACAGATTTCAATGGCATCAATCTCAGCAATGTCACCGTAGACTGGAACGATCCTACCAATGCCAACTGGTTGGAACAGTTTACACAGATCATCAATGCTGCCTTGGTAGACAGCCAGAAATTTGGTCGCCCAGGTAACGAACAAGACTTGTTGGGCGTGCGTACTTCGGAATATGCCATCAATCTCGTACCGGGATTCTTGCCAGTGATCCCTTATACTGCCACGGTAGACGGGGTAAGCATGCCGTTTGAAGCTGTGAGTGGCACCAGCGAAGGTCGTGACTACATCTATGAACTGGCACCAAGACCGTCAGGCACGTTCAACATCCTGTATCGCAACGATCAACTGGGATTTGGATCCGACAACACCGGATACTTTTTCTTTTTCAAACAGGGCGTGCTGCAGAACCAAGACTTTAACTTGGCCGAGGCCATACCCAATCGCACTGTTAACGTCAACATCGAAGGTTGCAACCAAGAAGACCATTGGCTATACAAACTGGATGACCTGGGCAGTATCGCGTCAGAATGGGACTTTGTTGAAAGCATCTATGCCGGTGCTGTGGAACAGCTGGCACCAGACCAACGCCGACTGTACAGCATCACCAGCCGAGCCAATGACCAGATCACCTTGACCTTTGGTGATGGCGTGTTCGCTGAAGTGCCAGTGGGTTTCTTCCGTGCCTATGTGCGTGCCAGCAACGGCTTGCAGTACATCATCAACCCCGAAGAGATGCAGGCTGTATTGATTCCTATCAGTTACATCAGTCGCTTTGGTCGCTTGGAAACCATCACATTCACCTGCGGTATCACACAGCCTGTAAGCAACGCCGAAGCACGCGAGACCATACAAGAGATCAAGCAACGAGCACCTGCACGGTACTACACACAGAATAGAATGGTCAACGGCGAAGACTACAACAATTTTCCATTCACACGATACAATTCCATCATCAAATCCAAGGCCGTGGCTCGAAGCAGCGTGGGTACATCACGCTACATTGATCTCACTGACGTCACTGGCAAGTATTCCAGTACCAACATCTTTGCCTCAGACGGTGTGATCTATCGGCAGAACGTGCTGCCCACTTTTGACTTTGACTGGGTGGATCGCAATGAAATCGTGGATGTGATCAACAATTCAGTGGAACCGTTGTTGCCCAGTCGCGGCACCTTGCAATTTTACTATGCTAATTTTCCACGGCCCAACCTGGCCGTGCTCAATCTGGCCTGGCAGCAGAGCACTCGCCTGGTCAACGAAACCACGGGCTTCTTCTATGTAGGCACATCAGCCGCACCTCAGAGCATTGGCAGTTATGCCAGCAACAATGCCCGGTACATCACACAAGGGAGTTTGATCAAGTTTGAACCTCCCACAGGATTCTTTTTTGATGCCAACAATCGCTTGGTGGCTGGTGTGCCTGTGCGTGCCGATGAGAAACTGGTGATCTGGGCCACGGTCGCTGCCGTGGTGTTAGATGGTACCAACAACGGCGTGGGCAATCTGCCAGACGGATCTGGTCCAGTGGCCTTGAACAATTTCGTGCCCACGGGTGCTCTGGCCACACAAGTCATCCCCAAGTTCATTACGGACCTACCTTCTGCCTTGGAACAGAGCATGCTGCAACAGATCGAACTGTTCCGCAATTTTGGCCTGGGCTATGATAATCTCACAGCAACTTGGTACATCATAACTTCTACCAATCTCGCACAGGATGCTGCATTCAGCCTGACCAATGCACAAAGCACAGCAGGCACCAATCTTGATGCTTCTTGGTTGATACAGTTCGTCACAGATGGTATAAATTATACTGTGACATCTCGCCAGTTGGATTACGTCTGGGCATCAGTGATACAAACACGCTTTACCTTTGATGGCCTTGAGGAAGTGTATGACAGCCGCACAGGCCTGGTGATCAACGATTTTATCAAAGCTTTAAAAACCAACTCACGTCCCGACAGTAACGAACCCTTGCCCACAGACATCACCATGGACATCATAGCACAGCCCATCGAAAGCGATGGATTTATAGATGATTACCAGGTGGTTGTCAGTTACACAGACAGTGACGGTGATGGCATAGCCGATGATCCTGATTTCTTTGATACCCTAGTGGCACCCACGGTGGCACCCACAACCAAACTTGTGTTCCTACAACTCACCACGGACTTTGATGATCTTGAAAGATATCTGCCCGTGGCTGCCGGTGTGGTCAACACTCTTTACACCACAGAAGATGCCATAGAATTGGTCAAGATCGAGTATGTAAATGGTCAGATATTCTATGCCACCACGGAAGAAACATTCTACGAACTGCAAGTGGCCCTGATCAATGGCGTGATACAACGCACCCTGTTACCACGCACTGACTTCGTCAGCAGAGTGGGCCGTCAGAGCCTGTACTTCCAGTACAGACACAACTCACCATTGACCAATGTGATAGATCCTGGTGTTACAAACATCATCGATCTCTACGTGGTTGAACAACAGTATTACACACAGTATCAGAACTACATCCGCGACACTACCGGCACTGTGCCGGAACCCGCCATACCCACCATAGATCAATTGACCACGGCCTATTCTGGTCTCAATGATTACAAGATGATATCTGACAACCTGGTGCTGAATTCAGTGCTGTTCAAACCTTTGTTTGGTGCCAAGGCTGCACCGGAATTGCGGGCAGTGATCAAGGTGGTCAGAGCACCCAAGACCACAGCGTCTGTGAGTGAAATCAAGAGCCAGGTAGTGGCCAACATGAATGCCTATTTCAGCATTGACAAATGGGACTTTGGGGACAGTTTCTTCTTCTCGGAACTGGCAGCATACCTCCACGAACAGATGGGATCAATAATCTCTTCCGTGGTGTTGGTGCCGTTGAATCCTTTAAAGACCTTTGGCGACCTCTATGAGATACGATCCGCACCCAATGAGATATTTGCCAACGCTGCCACAGTCACAGACGTGGAAGTGATCGAAGCACTCACGCAGAGCAATCTACGCACCCAAACATCAGTGTCAGGATTGTATCCATCATCCAATACCTTTGCCCAAGGCACCGCAGGCAGAGGTACTGCTACCACTTCTGCCACCACTTCGTCGTCATCTGGCAGCATCACTCCAAATCCAATACCTTACGGCTATGGTGGAGGCGGTAGCAGTAGCGGCGGTAGCAGCGGTGGTGGAAGTAGCAGCGGTGGTGGAGGTTACTGATGGCCAGTCGTCGTACAGTAGATCTACTGCCAGAGATATTCCGCACTGAGACCAACAAGCAGTTCCTGGCCGCCACCCTAGATCAGCTCACACAAGAACCTAATCTCAAACGCACCCAGGGCTATGTGGGACGTCGTGTGGGTCCGGGGGTCGATCCCGCTGATAACTATGTCACAGAACCCACTGCCACACGCACGGACTATCAGTTGGAACCCGGGGTGGTATTCTTCAAACCCGAAACCACACAGCCGCTAGATGCCATCACTTATCCTGGCATGATCGATGCCTTGGACCTCTTGGGCAGCAACACACAACGTGCCGATCGGCTATTCTCCAGCGAATTCTACAGTTGGGATCCTTTCTGCGATCTTGACAAGTTCACCAACTACAGCCAGTATTATTGGTTGCCCGGCGGTCCTGATTCAGTAGACGTAGGCAGCACCACCATACCGCTCACTGACGCCTGGGAAATCACACGCACTGCCACAGGCTATGAATTCAGCGACGAAAGTGGTCGCAATCCTGTGATCACCCTGGTGCGTGGCGGCAACTACACGTTCACGGTCAACCAACCTGGGCATGGATTCTGGATACAGGCTGCTCCAGGTGTCGCTGGCACCATGCCTGCCACCCCCAACATTTCAAGCAGAGATGTTCTGGGTGTGGTCAACAACGGCGAAGACCAAGGCACTGTGACATTCAATGTGCCGCTGAAGACTGCACAGGATTTCTACTACACACTGAATGACCTTGGAACAGTGGATCTTCTCACTGATCTCAAGTTCAATCAAATCAATAATATCTATGTGAGTGCTTTCCTGGCCGCCAATCCCGACGGTATAGACGGCATAACCAACTTGAACAATCGCACCGTGGTGTTTACCAACACCATCGTGGATGCCCAAGATGGCGGCTGGCAGATCAACACACAGTTTGACCCGTTGGCCCAGGTCACCACCAACAACGGACTCACAGGCAGTTATGATACCACCCTGTTCGATCAGACCACGGACATAACCAGCCAGGCACAGAGATATTCTGTGTGGCAGATACAGTATGTGCTGGATGATGATGGCAATCTCTACATGCAGCTTAACAGCGTGCTCACGGTGCCTAATCTCAGCAAATTCCGTATTTCATTTGGTGCCCAGTGGTCTAGCACACAGTGGTATAAAAATTCATCGGGATATTTTGAACAGATCCCCTTGCTCACAGCAGTGCTGGACACCGTGTATTATCAGGACTCCTCTGATCCGGTCTTGTTTGGTCGTATCCGACTGATAGATCCTGAAGAAGTTGATACCCTGGACATCGATGAAATCATCGGTGCCAAGAACTACACCAGCCCCAACGGTGTAGTATTCACCAATGGATTAAAAGTGCAGTTCCGTGGCACTATCAATCCGTCAAGATATCAGAACTTGGAATACTATGTTGAAGGCGTAGGTACCGGACCCGGCATAGATGCTCGCGTGGGATTCATTGACGGAGAGGCATACTTTGGTGCGTTCCATGTGCATCAAGGACAGAAGATGACCGGTCCAACGCACGTAGACACTTTCCATCAGTTCATCTATGACACAATAGAAGAAAGCCTGGCCAATCCCGGAGCAGGTGGTCCTGCAGGAGCTCCCTTGAGCACACAAGGGGTGCTCAATGCCACGCAAGGAAACGGTATCAAACTGCTGCCAGTGTCCAATTTCGTCACACCAGAAACTTACACCAAGAGCGAAACTGTGCCCTATGATTCCACATCATATGACAGCACGCCTTATGACGCCAACGACAATGCTCCGCTAGTAACAGACTATCTCACCATCAATCGTGCCAGCAGAGACCTCAATGCCTGGACCCGCAGCAATCGTTGGTTCCACACAGACGTGATCCAGGCCACTGCGGTCTACAACAATCAGATCGCTGTGCTGGACAACGAATATCGTGCTCGCCGGCCCATCGTTGAGTTCCGTGCCAACATCAATCTCTACAACTTTGGCACACAAGGCAAGCAGCCAGTGGATATCATCGACTTCCAGGCCACAGATGCTTTCAGCGACATCAATGGTCAAGTGCAGTACAACATCGATGGATATCCGTTCATCGATGGCACCCGAGTGATATTCGCAGCTGATCTCGATCCTGAAGTGCGTAACAATATCTACGAGGTGGAATTTATCGATCCCGACGGCGTCACAGGATCACCCAAGATAATCAATCTCGCACTGGCCGTGAATGGCACAGCTTTGATTGACCAGACCGTGGTGTGTCTCAGTGGCAACACCCAGCAGGGTTTGAGTTTTTGGTATGATGGGGTGGATTGGGTACGTGGCCAGCAGAAAACCAATGTGAATCAAGCACCATTGTTTGACATCTATGATGTGAACGGACGCAGTCTCGGTGATCTTGCTGTATACCCCAGCAGCACTTTTGCGGGTACCAAACTGTTTGGTTATGCTCTGGGCGATACCCAGATCACAGATTCGGTGTTGGGATTCAGTATAAAATATCTCAATCTCAACAATGTGGGCGACATAGTTTTTGAAAACTATCTCTACACCGATACCTTCCTGTATGTGATAGACAATGTCAGTTCAGAACAGCCCATCAACAGTGGATTCGTGCGGCAGTACATCGATCGCACAGGATTCTCCAATCTCATTGGTTGGCAGACCGCGGCCGCAGAAAGCCGCCAGCGACAGGTATTCCGTTTTGTCTACGACAGTGAGCCATTGGTGTTGGATGTGCCTTTGGATGAGACCACTACATTTGCACCCTTGCAGATCTTCCAAGGCACACAGTTTATCGATCCCACCAATTACACCTATGTGGTCACGGGCAATGCCACGCAGATCACGCTGACCACGCCACCTGCTGTGGGCACCATAATCGAAGTGCAGGCCTATAGCAACCAGACCAGTTCAGTGGCGTTCTATCAAGTGCCGGCGAATCTGGAAAACAACACCCTTAACGAAAATTCTGATTCGTTCACCCTGGGCACCATTCGCACCCATTATGAAAGCATTGGACAGAATCTCCGCGATATCCAAGGTCCCATCGTAGGAGCCAACAACTCTAGAGATCTTGGTAACATACTGATCTATGGCGACACCATCATACAGAATTCCGCACCCGTGGCTCTGGGCGGTGTATTTTTAAGAGACCGACAGTTTGAAGTGATATCCGCTATAGAATTCAACAGCAGAGAGTATGAAAAATACAAGGCTCGGCTGTTGGATCTGGCCACCAAGGGCGACTACATCAACAATACTCCCACGCAAGTGCTTGACTCGGTAATAACCGAAATAGCCTTGGGCAAGAGCGATATTAGTCCGTTCTACTGGTCAGACATGTTGCCGGCGGGACAGAATTACACGGAAACCACATATCCCATCACGCCCATCAGCACCAACACCTTTGACACCCTGCAGCTCTATGATTACACTTCCAGCAACTACATGGGAATGTCGGTGTATCTCAATGGTATTATACTCACTCGCGGCTATGATTACGAAGTGGTCTCGGACAGCCGCACCATCACTGTGTCTGCTGCATTGGCAGAGGGCGATGTCATCGTGATCAGAGAATTTTCAGCCACCTATGGCACCTATGTGCCTAACACTCCCACCAAGATGGGCCTTTACTCGGCGTATCGTCCAGAACTGTTTGTAGATGAAGGATATCTCACGCCCACGCCAGTGATCCGTGGACACGATGGATCCATAACCGTGGCCTTTGGCGACTATCGCGATGCGGTATTGTTGGAGTTTGAAACACGCATATTCAACAATCTCAAGATAGTCACAGACATACCGCTGACAGCGGATGAAGTGATCCCGGGCCAGTTCCGTACCACAGAATACACCCTGGGCGAGATCAACACCATCCTGGCTCCGGATTTTCTCAGTTGGGTTGGCTATAACAAGTTAGATTATACCTCACAGACTTATTTGGCCGCGGATGCTTTTACCTACAACTACAGCCAGAGTGCAAACCGGCTGAACCGCCAACCCTTGCTGGGTGCCTGGCGAGGCATCTACAACTATTTCTATGACACCACTGCACCCAACACACGCCCCTGGGAGATGCTGGGTTTCAGTCAAGAACCCACTTGGTGGCAGGACTACTATGGTCCAGCACCTTACACGTCAGGTAACTTGGTGCTGTGGGAAGATTTGGCCCTGGGTCTGGTGAGAGATCCTGCAGGCGAATATGTTTTACCCCAATATCGTCGTCCGGACCTTTTGAGTGTTATTCCGTCGGGATCTGAAGGCGAACTATTACCACCCATAGACACCACTACAGGCAACTATGATGCCACCAGTTTCCGTCGGAGCTGGACCTTTGGCGATGATGGTCCTGTGGAAAACGTATGGCGTTCATCATCAGCCTGGCCGTTTGCCGTGATGCGATTGTTAGCTCTCACCAAGCCCGCGAAGTTTTTCAGCTTGTTCGCCGATCGTGATCGCTATGTGTTTGATCCTGATATAGCACAGTATCTCTGGGATCAACGCTATCGCTTGGATGCCAAACTCTTGTCACCGCTGTACGGCAACGGCACCAGCAAGGCCAGTTACATCGACTGGATCATAGACTACAATCGCCAACTGGGAGTTAACAGCACCACTCGCCTCACTGACACACTGAACAACATTGGTGTGCGGCTGTGCTGGCGTATGGCCGCATTCTCAGACAAGCGATATCTCAAACTCTACACTGAACGCAGCACACCCAACAGTCTCAATGCCAGCCTGCTGCTGCCCGACGAAAGTTATCAGCTGTTGTTGTACAAGAACCAACCGTTTGGCCAGGCAGCATTCAGTTCCATCGTGGTGCAGAGCACCGACACAGGTTGGCAGGTCTACGGATACGATGCCACCAGACCCTATTTTGAAATCCTGACCAGCCGACCCAACGGCAATCTCATTACCTTGTCTGCGGGTGGTGCCACGGCTCGTGTGGCAGTGGATCACACCGATACCGTGGTGCAAGTGCCTTATGGCTACACCTTTACCAATGTAACCGCTGTGTGTGATTTCATCTACAGCTATGGTCTACTGTTAGAGCAACAGGGATTCACATTTGACACCCGTGAGAACGGTTACATAATGAACTGGCTGCAGATGTGCCAGGAGTTCTTGTACTGGAGCGAACAGGGCTGGGAATCCGGCAGCATCATCAATCTCAACCCTGGTGCCACCAGAATCACTGTCACCCAGCCCGGTACTGTGGTAGACAGCCTCAATGTTCTCAGACCAGAGAACCTCATACTGAACCAGAATCGACAGCCATTGCCTGCGTCAGATCTCGTGATCGAACGTTTGGAAAACACCTTCCGGGCCACCAGCCTCACCAGCAATACCATCAACTATCTCAACGTGTCATTCACTGCTTTTGAACACATGGTGATCTTGGACAATGTTTCGATCTTCGCTGATCTCATATACCAACCTGTGACAGGAGCACGGCAGAGCCGCATCCTGGTGTCGGGCACATTGTCAGGTGAATGGAATGGCACAGTGAACGCACCTGGATTCGTGCTCAACCAAGACAACATCGCACAGTGGGTGCCCAATCAGGGCTATGCCAAGGGCGAGATCGTGTTGTTCAAGAATGAGTACTGGTCAGCGTCAGTGATCATCCAGCCCAGCGAACAGTTCGATTATACCTTGTGGATCAAGAGCGACTATGACGAAATACAAAAAGGTCTCTTGCCCAACGCAGCCAACTCATCGGATCAATTGGCCACGGCCTATTCAGTGTATGATGCTAATCTCGCACAGGAAGTTGATCTATTCAGTTACGGACTTATAGGATTCCGACCCAGAGAATACATGCAGGCCTTGAATCTTGACGATGTGAGCCAGGTCAATCTCTATCAGCAGTTCCTAGGATCCAAGGGCACCCTACGCAGTGCGGAGATATTTTCTTTCGCTGATCTCGGCAAAGAAACTGCCCAGTATGACATCTACGAGTACTGGGCCATGCTACGCAGCCAGTACGGTGCCACAGCCAATCGCAACTACATAGAACTGCGGCTGAATGAAGCCCTGCTCCGCAGCGATCCCAGTCTAGTCCAGATCATCCAACCACAGCAGACATCTCAGGCAGACCAGACTGTGCTGCTGCAAAACGTCTGGAAGAGCAGTGATAAACTCACCAGCACTGACATACTGCCCACCACTGTCACACCCAACCAAGATTCGGCCTTGCCCTCGGCAGGATATGTTAATCTAGAAGACGTGGATCTCACGGTGTTTGATGTAGAAGAATTATCAGCATCATTGACCACGCTTGACGTCAATAAGCTAGGCGTAGGCAGCACATTGTGGGTGGCCAAGAGCAATGCCTACGATTGGAATGTGTATCGATTGAAATCAGTGCCCGGTGACATCATTGTGGTCAGCGACAATCTCGACGGTCGTGCCTTGGTACAATTTGATGATCAACACGGCCTTGACATAAATGACGATCTCATCATACGGTTCTTTGATCCCACAATCGACGGCGCCTATCGTGTGGTCTCAGTGCCCAGCCTGAACACAGTGCTGATCAACTATGTGTTCTTGGGCACACAGACCACAGTCACTGGCGTAGGTGTGGGATTTACTTTGGATTCCGCCCGGATCACACAGGCCGCAGATGTGGTCACGCTGCCGTTTGCCACGGAACTGACCACAGGGTCGCGTGTGTGGGTGGACAACAACGGCCAAGGGCTATGGACAGTGCTGGAGAAAACCAATCCCTTTACCGCACAACGAGATATCACTCCAGAACAGCCCATATCAGGTGCCTTGTATGGTACCAGTGTGAGCCAAGGCTTCCAGAATCTTGTGGCCATGGTGGGTGCACCTGGTGTGCTACCCTCCGGCTCGGTGTATACCTATGTGAAAACCGATTCCAATACACTCCAACAGAACTTGATTCTGACCCTGGACACCACTGGTGCTGCAGGATTTGGCAATGCCATGGACATGGGAGATCAGACCTGGGCAGTGATTGGTGCCGATACCAGCCTCGGCAATCAAGGCTATGCCGTGGTGATCTTCAATCCACCCACTGCTAACTCTTTCCAGAAATGGCAGTTGTTGGTCACTCCTCCAGACGAAGTCATCACTGCCGCGGATAGATTTGGTCACAGTGTCACTGTGAGCCAGGATGAGCATTGGTTGTACGTGGGAGCACCCGGAGCCAATCGAGTGTATGTGTACGGACGAGTGGATGTGCCTTTGCAAAATGTCACATATACCACCGACGGCACCACATTCATCTACGACTATGGTGATTCCATCATAGTAGACACTGACAGCCAGTTGACAGTGGTCTTGGCAAATGCCATACAGACCCTAAGTGTTGACTACACCGTGAGCGGCAGCAACATCGTATTCATATCAATACCACCTGCAGGACTGAGATTGATCATATCTCGCAAATTCCTCAAGAATTTCACAGGTGATGGAGCTACTACGGATTATGCTCTGGATGACATATATTCAGCAGAAAACATCAACTCTTTCTCAGTGTATGTGGATGAGGTGCTGCAGAGACCCAAGTACGACTATGACTTTGGCGAAGCCAGTTCGCTGGATCTGGTATTCGTATCAGCACCGGCCGTGGATGCCACGATACAGGTGCGCGCTCTGACCTATTGGCAACCAGTGACTTCAATCACCGTGGCTGGCCTGGCCAGCGATGCTGAATTTGGTCACAGCGTGAGCACCAGCACCGACGGACGCACTGTGATAGTGGGATGTCCGGGTACAGAATCAGGTGAAGGTCGTGTGTATGTGTTTGATCGAGCCGTGGAAAGATTCCAGATCACTGATGCTAGCACCTTGGCCTATACCACGGTACGAAGCCTGGCAGTGCCCGGTGCTCCCATTAATGTGTTGCTCAATGGAGTGTTCCTTGCCAACTCAGCAGGCAGCGTCACAGGAGAATTTTCCATTGCAGGTAATACTGTGACTCTGGACACAGACATTGAAGTGGGCGATGTGCTAGAAATACAAACCAACCAGTTTGCATTGATCCAGACCTTGGCCGATGATCAACCATTTGAATCTGCCGAGTATGGTTATGTGGTGGATCAGTGCGTGAATGACTGCAGCCTTTACATCGGTGCACCATTTGATGGCAGTGTATTGCCCGAAGCGGGTCACGTGGAATATCAACTCAATCAGAGCCGGGTATATGGTTTCACTGAGAGTCCGGTGGCCAACGGTGTGCTCACATCGGGTGATCGCATCCGTGTGAATGACTACATGGTGGAACTTGCCGGTGTCACTGTATACAACAGTGGATCAAGTTATGTTATCGATGATTATGTGTTGGTGTCAGGAACCGATATATTCCGTGCTGTGCGTGCAGTGCCTGCTGGTATCAGCATCACTGATGTGACCTACTGGCAACCAGCCAACTGGAGCACAGCGTTGGCCACAGACATAAATGCAGCCGCAGTGCCCAATGCCGTGGCCACCGTCACGGCCAACGCAGAGTTCATAGGTGATGGAACGACGAAATCTTTCAACGTGGGCACTGTGTATTCTGATGCTGGCACATATACCACCTTGGTATATGTGAACAATGTGCGGCAGACTGCTTCAGTGAACTACACCTATGACGCTGCCACTACCACAGTGACCTTTGTGAACGCACCCATAAACGACAGCGAGATCCGAGTGATCGGTGCACGATTGATTTTATCTGTGAAAAATCAAGCTGCCTCGGTGGCTCTAAACCGTATCACAGTGTTGCCGGGCACTGGTACCTTGTTCACAGATCTTGAGTTCGAGACCTATGTGTACACCCAGACCATCACCAGCCCTGTGCCCCAGGACTATGCACACTTTGGCCAGAGCGTATTCATCAGCGACAGCACCGTGGATCTGGTAATAGGTGCACCCAATGGTACCGTGATCGAATCCACCACATTTGACGATGACACCACGGTGTTTGATGCACAGAGCACGAGATTTTTTGATCCTGTGGCCAACAGTGGTGTGGTGTATACGTTTGATTTCTTACCTGCTGCTTCGGCGTCGGTTGACAATCCTGGACAGTTCGTGTTCGGTCAACAGATCTACGATTCAGAGATGAGCACCCAGGATCAGTTTGGTGCCGCTGTGGATTACACCACTGGCATACTTTTGATTGGTGTGCCCGGTGAAGACTTTGAAGACAGCACTGTGAACTATGGTCGAGTGGCCGAATTCCGCAACAGCAGCCGCGGCCCTGCTTGGCAGACCATCAGGCTACAACGACCTGTGGTGGACATTGAGTTGATGAACACTGTGTTCATGTATGATCGTGTGAGTGGCAGTGCCAAGCAGTATTTTGATTTCTTTGATCCTTTGCAGGGACGTGTGCTGGGTGCTGTACGACAGAACTTAAACTACATCGGTGCCGTGGATCCTGCGGCCTACAACGTGGGTCCCTTGAACAACTTTGGCCAGCGTTGGGCACAAGAACGTGTGGGCGAGATCTGGTGGAATACCACCAATACTCGTTTCATCGATCCCAACCAAGACGACATCGTGTATGCCAGCCGTCGCTGGGGACAACTATTCCCAGGCAGCACCGTGGAAGTGTATCAGTGGATCTCCAGTTCTGTGCCGCCGGCCCTGTACACTGGCACAGGCACACCCAGAGACATACAGAGTTACTCTATAACATCTTCCATCAACGAACAAGGAGTATTTGGTACCACCTACTTCTTCTGGGTCACTGGCATCCGCAACGTGGATCGTACAGCACGC
>Ga0172372_10001351_pt1 | contig 38091 bp, 39 predicted proteins | sample LakKiv5m_2_FD_114544 | JGI IMG/M metagenome (GOLD analysis project Ga0172372, IMG submission 114544) | Freshwater microbial communities from Kabuno Bay, South-Kivu, Congo - kab_092012_9.5m | ecosystem: Environmental > Aquatic > Freshwater > Lake | place: Democratic Republic of the Congo...
ATCAATTTTGTGTCAAAGTTTTGACAATCAAATAAAAATCAATAGATTTGAATCAACACGAAACTCCAACTAGTGAAAAGTTCACTTTAGTTTGACGACGTACAGTACAATGCCATTGAATTAGTTGTGTATTTGTATGCTTTGTAATAATGACATAACTCAGGTATTAATCTATCTAAGAATTCTGAGGTTAAGCATCCTTAAAAGATCAGATAGTATCATGGCTTGATCCTCTAAATTAACTGCTTCTGAATTGTTGATGAAGTCTGCTATATGTATAAATAATACTTTAGTATCTCGTGTACAACGCATCATTGACTGGTAGTATAGGTAGTTACACAAATAGGTTCCAGCGTCATATGAAAGTTGAATCTTATTTGGATGTTTTTCACAAATTTCATTTAATATCGGTAATTGAATTTGTGTTATTGCATCCTTTGCGCCCTGAATTATAGGAATGGATTTAGGGTCAACCCCATTAATATCCTTACCCGCTTTAAAATTCTTAGCCAATATCTCTATGCGCATTTTAGTTTCATTGGTAGCAACACCCAAGTGTATGATCAAATCATACTGTTGATTCTTCCAAGTTTCATGATAACTATCAACAGAGCTATAAGAAACGGGTAGAATCTCATGTGATATGACAAAATTTGGATTTTTTTGAATTATTCCATCTTTCACCAGCGCTTTTAATACCAATTCACTTGGGTTTTGGGTGAATTCTTGGAATGGGCCAAAAGCTGTTATAAGTAATTTCATATTTTAATACCTTTAAATATTCTCATTTTATAAGTTGAGTCTTTTATGGTGCCGTTTAGGGTGAAATTATTCCAGTCGATAGAAAAGGAAATTGTAAAATTGAATTTAGTGCCATAAATAGTGTTTACCTCTATTAAATGTGCTTTAGCTGTTTGTTCATATTTGCCTTCGCAATAGTAAAGTGCCATGCTTTGCCCATCTGCCATAATCAAATTTGCATACAATTCACCTTCAATGTCTATGATGTGTAAAACCGCAGGAATGCTCACTTTGCCTGTGATTTGTATAAACCAACTTGAATTCAACTCTCTATTTCGACTTAGATAGGTAGCACTTACAATTGGATATTGGTTCTGTGTATCAAAAATGCGTATCGGCATAAGAGATTTTGTTCTAGCGGCATTGAATGAGCCATTTAAATCTTTGATACTCCATTCTCCCTCAAAGTGTAATCCATTTTCAATGATGATTCCTTCGTAACGAATTGTCCAGGGTTTTTCTATTATGTATGTTTTATTAAAATTAAACAGGAATTCATTTTCTAGTATTCCAGTGATTTTTGCGAGTAGGATTTGATCATTGAATCCTCTATCTCCCCATTGGGGGTTTGTTGGTTCTATCGAAATTCCGATAAAGTCATTTTTGTCTTTTGCAAGAAACAAAAGGTCAAAATATGTTTTAGAAGCATATTGAAAATACCATCCTTGCCAGCAACCTATTAATGAGGAAATCGAATCTGCCGGTGCTATTTTCTCAGGCAGGAATTCGGGAAAATAAAATCCTAAATAATTCCGAAATTCATCAAAATCTGATTTTTCTATTTCTCGCAAACATTTAGAGGCCCATTCTGGTAGCTCGCGTTCTGTAGCATCTAGTTTTTTGAAAGAGTCTAAATCTATATTGCTAAGAATGTCGGCAATGCCAGTTACTTTTTTATTGAAAATTTCATGACACACTTTTTGCTCGATGGCCTGAGCTTCTTCTATTTGAATTCCTAAATTATTCCTCGCTTCAATTAGATCCTCGTATTCGTCAAGCTCTAAGATTTGGTCTTCTAATGCTGAACGTAAGAGATCTTCGTAATTAGCTGCGTTAGTTTTAGTAGACTGGGAGGACGATTTTTTGAAAATGTCTTCATCTAATTCCAATTTTAAATAGGTGTTAAAAAACCAATTGCAGATACCTGACAAGTTGCTTTCTACAATCAGAGCCTCATGCTCAGTGCGATAAGTAAGTTCATCATCAGGATGAATTGTCATATTGCCGTAGCGCTGTACTGTCTCGAAAAGCAGTAGTATTTGATGTGGGATGATATTTTTTTTTCTGATGCCCTCTAACAGTGTTTGGAATGTGATTTTAGGAGGAACATTTCCAAATTCTCTTTTGTAAACTTCTCTTAAGATTGCTTCGCCACTAATTCGAGATTGAGAACAAATAAGATTGGGATTTTCTCTTAGATGAAAGGCCTGGCGCAATAAATCTATTATTTTATGGATAATCAGGTCTTGACTCATTTTTTCAATTATTAATAATGATTAAATAGAGATTATAGATAATTCAAATTTAATTAACTTGCTTATATAAAAATAATAAATTCAATATATAAAAACCTACAATATTTATTCAATTGGTGGTTGAATCGCTCATGCCGTCAATAAAACCCTCCATTTGATTTTCCAGGTCTTTTATTGATTCCTTGATATCATTTAAACCATCCTTGACAAGGAATGCAGCATATCTACCTTGTAGCCTACCAATTTCTTTTATTTGCTCTTCAGAATAAGCCTTTCTATTTGTTTCTAACTCTAATCGAAGTTCGTTCATTTGTATTTTTAATTCTTCAAGCTCTGATTTTGTGAGGTCGACTTTACTTTGTTCAGCGTATTCTAACAAAGTGGATGCGTTATTTATTTTTGTTTGCGTTTGATTACAAGAAAATAGCAAACCGACGACTAAAATAAAAATTATGGAAATGTAGGTCTCTTTTTTACTCATTTGTTCAAATCAACAATTCTGATGGCAATTTTCAAAATTGTTGATGTGTTTACAGTGGATTTTTTCTATAACGTCCATTTTCTTTTTCGATTTTCATAAATACAAATTGACTAAATTTCCATTGGCCTTGGTTTGAAGTTGAATTTTGTTTTTATATTTCAGAACAAAAACGGTTTTTTCCATCTTGCGTGATACAATTTGCAACAGGTTAATGAATTTAGTGCGGTAACGAGAAATTTGATGTTTTAAAATTTACATAGTTTTGAGTCACAGGAAACAAATTAAGATCGCAACCAATTCATTGGGACAATTAAAATTATTTGTTTTTATTTGCGATAATCCATATCATCCTAGGCATTAATTATTATGAAATTAGAAAGTCAACTTAACGAGAAAATCCAGCTTTTTGAAAAAACTGTGACTGAAGATCTTTCTCATGTAAATAAACTTTTGGAAAAACTCAAATCTGATTTGACGGATTTGGGTGAAGAGAGAGTAAATGTCCTGAACAGGATGTCCCAGAAACACATAGAACTAAAAGTAGATTTAGAAAAGAAGTGTGAATATCTGAAGGCTGAAGTTTGGAGATATAAGCATCTTTTAGAGGAATATGTTAAGGCCAAAACAGGTCCAGAGATGGATGAAAGATTAATAGAACTTGAGTCAGCGGTGAATGAACATACTGAATTAAAAATAAAAATTCAAGACGAGAAAATCAAGAAGGAAAAAAATGAAAAAGAACACGTGTTTGATACAAAAGCAGATGATCTTAGAACGAAGATAAATATGCTCAATGAGCAAATTGAATCAAAGATTGATTCTCACATAGCAGCTCTGAATGCGTATTTTCAGGATTCCATATCGATTTATAAAGGGACAACAGAGAATAACAATCTTGTAAATTTTGATCATGCGGATTACTCAGCCTATACTCAATCTTTGCGTTTGGGCTGCAAACACGTTACAATTGAAACCCCCATTTCGAAAAAATCCATAGAATATCCAGTGTTGATGGATTTTCAAGATACCAAGAATCTTGTTATTTTCTACGATGATGATTCTAAAGCCCAGGCGGAGAACATTTCCGATTGTCTGATACTTCGGATGTTAAGTTCCAATCTGCCGGATAAAATCATTCTGCATCTCTACGATGCACATATGTTTGAAATGTTTAGTGAATTCCTTAAACTACCAGCTCGAGTGTTAAAACGGGGCTCGAGTTATCAAGAATTGACAGATGAAGTTGGCGAGTTACAAGTTTCCATAAGGGAAAAGTTAGCAATGGTTTGGTCTGATTTGAATGAAGGTCAGCAATCCATTTTGGAGTACAATATCAAAAAGATAAAACAGGAGAAGTTTGATGACATAATTCCGTACCATCTGTTTGTGGTAGATAATTGTCAATCTCTGATCTCTCGGTCAGATTCTTCCCAATTGTTTGAAAAGATGCATGGCCTTACCCGTTATTCATCCAATTTCGTATTGTTGTTCAAGACTGGACCAAATGAAAGTGAAGATGTTGCTAAAATTATAAATTCTATATCTCCTGAAGAGTTTTCAATAATTGACTTCACAGGAAAAAGACACAGTGGAATTTACACAAGTCCTGAATTTGAGTCGAACAATCTAAAAAATGAAGATAAAAAAGTGATTTTAGATGAATTCCTGCTTGAGTTAAGTGATCTAGAAAAGAATAGAGTGAATGTGAAATATATCCATCATTTTGAATCTGAACGAGAGAAATGGTTTACGGGTAAGGCTGCGTCTAGTGTTACTGTTCCTATCGGTAAATCACTTACTTCGGATAGTAAAGAGTATATTTCTTTTAATACTAAGAATGAGTTATCTCATATTCTAATGGTTGGTGGTACAGGCTCCGGTAAAACTAATTTTCTGACAACTATAATAACCTCCATAGGTGTTAATTACAGTCCTGATGAAGTAGATCTTTATCTTATCGATATGAAGAGTGGTGCCGGATTTAGCATTTTTGAAACAGAGAAATTGCCACATGCAAAACTTTTTGTATTCAGTGCTGAAAATGAATTGATAAACGATGTGTTTATGAATATTAAGAATGAGATGGATCGCCGTTATGAGTTGTACGCTAAGTATAATATTGACAACTTGGAAGATGTTTATAAAGATTCGACCTTGGCTACTAATGCTCCGAAGAGAATTATTGTTGTCATCGATGAATTTGCTTCTATCTTCACAGATGACGAGATGTACCATGAAGAAATTTCTAGTAATATATTGAATATCGCGCTAAAGGGTCGTGCTATGGGTGTTAATCTTTTCTTTGCGACACAGAATTTCAGCAGTGTAAGGGCCTCCGCTTTTGTTAAGGCTATGAGTCAATTTGCTACTCGAATTGTTTTAAAAGGTGACCCAGATTCATCCTTGTCTATTTTGGACTATTCCAATAACAAGGACTATATGAACATTGGCAAATTTGAGGGATTTGTAAATAAAAACTATGGTCAAATAAGTCACAATGGCGGGAATCAGTTTTTCAAGTCATTTCACCTAGATAATGACGATTTGCGTCCTATATTAAAAGAAATAAGACAACTTGCTATTAACAAAGGTTTCAACGATCAATCAGGATTGCTTATTGACGGTACTAAACCTGCGGTTTTCAACACGAATGCCGAATTATTTAATTGTCTAAATCATGGTAATTCTGAAGAAACTTATAAGAAATCTGGTATTTTGGTTTACTTAGGGGAGTCATTTCTTATGAAGGTGCCAAACCACTTTTGTTTTAACTGGAAAATAAATGGAAAGTCGGCGGGTCAAAATGTCTTGGTGTCGGGAAATGAAAGAGAGGTTAGCATGCAGTCAATTTATTCTATTATATCTTCTGTTACACATTCTATTCCTAGTGCAAAATTTGGTTTGAAGTTGATAAGTCCGTTTGACAAAGACTACAGCAAAGATTTGGGTCTGGATTTGTTGCCTGAAAAACTAAAGAATGTTTCATTGGAAATGTTTACTGAAGACCAACTGGGAACAGTTTTAAGAAAATTAAACCTACTCTTAATAGAAAGAAAGAATGGCAAGGACAGAGACCCAATAATTGTTGTTATGCCTGGTTTAGAGTTGTTTGTGAATTTGCACAGAGGAGCAGATTATGAAGAGAAAGAGGATGCAAAAATCTTTCATATATTATTGTCCGAAGGTTCAAATTATGGACTGTATTTCATTTGCGAAATTAACAAACCCAGTAATTTATCAAAGTTGGGCAACGTGGAGCAGTACTTAAATCATTTTGAGCATAGAATAGCCTATTTTATGAATAGCGATGAGTCTAGAACTATGATTGAATCAAAAATGGCAAACCAGCTCATTTCATTACAAAACCAGAGTATTCGTAACAAAGGTCTATACTTTAACCAGTCTACTCAGGAATGTTATAAATTTAAAGCATACATCGATTTGTTGCAAGATGATCAGTTTGTTAGGGAATTGGAGAAGCCACAAAGTGAATTATATTTGTTAAGCAACATTGAAGAGATTGCGCCCGATTTAACTAATATTGAACAAGAAAGCGCTAACATCCCGGATGATTTAGTGTTATTTATTGATGCAGACCGACTAAATCCAAAAGAATAACAGAACCAATTATGCCTATAGACCTAGCACATGTGGATCCTGACGCAGTTCAGTCCATGCAGAAAAAAGTAAAAACACTTCAGGTGGAACTTGATAATATAAATAAAAAAATCAAAGGAGAAGTAAATTCATTGCACCAAGAAGGATTTAAGGACAAGAAATTTGTAGAATTAGAAAATACAATGAATCTTCATAGTTCCGGCGTTTTAGCCCTGATACAGTTTATTGATAAATATTGTAAGTATCTTAGAGATCAAGAAATTGCACTTCGCGGATATATTGAATCCAAAAAACTATAACAGTCCATTAAATATCAAATAAAATAAATATGTCAAATAATCAAGTTAGGTTCCCCATGAAGGCGGTGCAAACCTTTTCAAAAACACTCGGTAGTTACAGCCAAAAGTTAGATGAATGTCTAAATAATATGGATGATGCTATCAAAACACTTGGGATTCAATGGAAGGACGACAAATATAAAGAATTTGAAAGGGAGTTTAAAGTCTGTAAGGATAGGCTGAAGCCGCTATCTGAAGAATTAGTTAGGGTTAAAAAGCATGCTGAGGACGTTTGGACTCCGTTTATTCAAGACTATTTTAAACGCCAAATTTAACAGTGGTTATTGATAATGATTACAGGGCGTTGGACTTGGCTTCCAACAAGCTTAAAGTTTGTTTAGAAGAATTAATTAAAATTCAAGCAGCCTTGAAAAAAGATACTGATGTGCTTTACAATGCTGGTTTTCAGGATGTCAAATTTCAAGAGTTAAAGTTAGTTTTGGATGATGGCGATAAAAATATTTCTGTGATTGTTAAACAAGTTAATGATTGTATTTATCGGCTTGAAGAAAGATCGCAATTAATCAAATCCTATTACTCGGTAATGCAATGAGTGATTTTAAAGTCAAAGACATATTGATTTTTTCAAAGCTAGAAATGCGGTTTGATGAGACGGATAAAACTGCACCTCAAGCTCTAGAGTCTGGTAAAGAAGCAATTGAAGAATTGAAGCGAGATATTCAAGTTAATCTGGTGGAAACCAAACAAGAATTAGCATCTGCCCAGCAGGATTTAATTGAGGCAAAAGCCATCGCAGATTTGGATAATAATGCTGGTCACTCTGATACACATGCAATACAACAATCAATTCAACAACTGACCAGTCGTCTGAATTCCTTGCAAAATGCCTTAGCTCAAATTGACGCTCTGCTTACTAAGTATAATCAACTTCAGGGAAGTTTCGATTATGTGTTAAAGGAGTGCATGCCTGCAAAAAAGGAATTAGTACTTATAGAGAATATTGCAAAAAAGTATCTAGCGTTGCATGGCGATTCGAATAGTTTTAATTACCATCAATCCTCATCAATAAAATATGATCAGAAACAGGATGATGTTGACGTCAGGGAGGTAGGTGATACCTTTCATTACACAACGAAAAATAATTTAAATCAAATGGTGTTGGATGAACTTGAGGGTAAACTGAAAGAACCCGGGTACACCGGTAACAAGATATCCATCGATAATATAAGCCAGAGTGATTTTACCTTGCTAGAAAAAAACGGATATGAAATCAGCAAAATCGCTCCCAATGAGTATTCAGCATTTAAAGAGTTAGAAAAATGAAAGTGAGTAAAGGCACTGCGAGTGCAAAAATTGAGAATTCTTTAACAACTCTTGAAGAGATTTTCGAGCAAAATTGTATAATCGTGAATGAAGCTGAACGTATATGGACGGATAATCTAAATAAGCAGTTTACAAGAAAATACGTCACTCCTTTTATGGAAATTCAGCAAAAGTCAATTGGGGAGTTAAAAAATCTCTTATTTAATATCCAGTCCATTGAAACTATGCTCAACAATAATAAATGAATATGTCAGAGTCAAAACAGATAAAATATAACTTCCAGTGTACCAATAATCCAGAACATTTGTTTGAGGAAGCAACAGGGGATTTTTGGTGTCCGATATGTGATATTTCTACCAAACCGATGCTTATAGCCTATTCACAACCTACAGACAATTCCCCTATAGTTGAATCTGAAGATGTGGAAGAGAAGAAAGATAAGGATGCGAAAAAACCTGAGAATACCGATTCTATTGTGGAATTACGCCCCGTGGAAAAGAGTCCATCTATTGAAATTGAAAAAAAGGTTGAAATCCCATCTGTTAATTTTGGCCATAGAACATGGATGAAAGAGCTTTTAAATGTCACGACATTCAGTAATGGAGAACCCATTCTTCATGTCGAGAAACCTGAGGATTGGGCAAAGGCAAAAGAAATGCGTACACCCGCCTGGTGTTATCCGGGGTTTAACAGTGACATTGGTGATAAGTATGGACTATTATATAATTTTTACTCGGTTGTTAATCATCAAATTTTAGCGCCAGAAGGGTGGGACATACCCAATTTGGATGATTTAATGGAGTTGGAAGGATTGGAAACAGGTCAGTTTTTAGCAGAACATTTTGAGAAAACTCAGAGTGTGGATCTTTGTCACAGGCTCGCGATGGGTACTTACGTGGAAGCATCAGATAAGAGGTTTTTTTGGTCAGCTACATCAAATATTGTATATACTGCCTTTGCATTTTCTGTAAAGAATGGGGGTGCTCCAATTGCCGTTTCTCAATTTGATAAAACTGCTGGTTTTTTTATCCGATGTATTAAGAAAAAATAGTGCAGGAATTCTATTTGTACATATTGACACTGGTCTTAACTGTATTTTTCCTCAATACAGGCTTCGCCTATGGAAATAAAGGCAATATTACCCAACAAACAGAGCAGAATATTTTGCTGATTGAATACCTTGCCCAATATTCTGAAAAGCCAAAAAATTACAGAAGAGAGCCCAAACAACCTAGTTTTCATGGGTATATTCTGAAGGGATTAAAAAATCATGATGAAGTAATATATGAGTACAATTTTCCGCTGTTGGACAAAAAGGAATCCACTCTAAAACTGACTTTTTACCCAGTGAATTTTTCTGCAACAATAGGCCAGTTTGGTGTGCATAATTCATGTTACGCTCGCGAAGACACTGATTCGTACTCGATTAAAAGCAGTGACGAAAGTTATCTTATCGAAAATATGAACAAGGATGGTTTTTTCTTCAGAAAACACGGAGAAACATTTTCATTCGGAGTGGATTACAATTATTTGGTGCAAATGTCCTCAGAGATTGGTGCTAAGATAGCCATGTTCCTTGTGCAGGAACTCCAAGAACAAAGCAGTGACAATTATTCGAATAGGGTTAGGGCAGCATTGAACTTTGTGCAATATATTCCCTACGGACAGCCTGATTTTGATGCCGGTGAATATGGGTACTTTGAAATATCACTTCCACACGAAACCATTGCTATTTCATATGCAGATTGTGACAGTAAATCCATCCTTTTTGCGAGTATATTAAAGTCAATGATCAAACTGGAGAATATTGTCCTGGTTGATTGTACATCTGATGGGGTTGCACACATGATTGTTGGGGTTTCCAACTTGCCTTTTTCTGGTCAGTGGACGGAGTATAAGGGTAAAAATTACCTTTTACTTGAAACAACCACGCCAATATCACTTGAGTCACATGTTCAAATGACAAATTACACTGATATTAGCGTCACGGAGTTAACATAAGACAACTGGGAATGATTAATTAATTCTAAAATGGGTGAGTTTTTTGAATGGATAGGAAGCCTTGAAACGGAATTGCAATGGATGCTATTTATTTCTGTTGCGCTTTTAATGGCATTGTTCCCCTATTTGGGCTTCATAGGCAGGTATGTTTATTTAGGACTGTCAAATACCAAACCTCAGATTGTCAATTTTTCCTGGAGGCTGATTCCGGATACCAAATTAGGGAAAATAGAAAACAAAAATTATTTTGTCACAAGGTCTGAAAAACCTGTTTTGTACGATGGCATGTTGTTGATGTTAAACTGGCATGTCGTGGGAGCGTATAGGGTTGATATATCCCCACTAGGACAAAATATAAAGGGTAACTGTGCATATATATCAATTAAGTCCGGCAACAATATATTTAAACTTACCGCATTTACGGTCAAAGGGAAATTGAGTGGCGAACTCAGAATAGACAGCGCTGAAATAAGGAAACTGGCAACGTTTAATATTAGCGGAGAAGCACATTTTGGACAACCTAACAGTGAGTTAAATACCCTTAAACTATCAAAATTTGAAACTCTGAATCGAAAATTTACATTTAATCCGAAAACGAATCATCTTCCAAGGGTTGATACTAAGCGAATGGTTTTTATGAATATGTTTGTAAACCACAATCACTCTGAAGCGCATTTGAAAAGATTTCAGAAATTTTCAAAAAAGTACAACTTTAAACCTCTGAATTACCAGCAGGCAATAAATGAAAAACCACTTGATCAACAACTAAAATAAACACATTATGGCTGAAAATAACAACAGTATTGGGTTAAATGAGCTGGTAGATTACCAGAAGAAAACCTATTCTCCTACAATGGATAGGATCATGAAATTTTTGTGGAAATGCGCAGGTTCTGATCCACAGATTCTACAATATGCGCCGTATTCTGACCACATTAAAAATGCAGGGATCGGAGGTGTAGTTTTGGCTACCACAGTGATGGCAACATTGGCAATGGGGTTTGCCATGCATACGATTTTTGGTGATAATGATGCAGAAGGTCATCATGGAAATTGGGCTGTTACACTTCCTGTTGCATTAGTATGGGGTTTAATTATATTTAATTTAGACCGATTTATTGTTTCAACGGTTAAAGGCGATGGAACGGAAAGAATAACACGGTCAGAATGGGGTGCGATGTTACCCCGATTATTGATGGCAATCATAATAGGGCTTACGATATCGGCACCATTGGAAACTCATATTTTTGAGAAGGAAATTATGCGAGAATGGTCAAGGGTGACAACGAAAATGGGCCAGAATGAGCAAAATGGAATAGAATTAAAATTTGCCAACACTGAAAAAACGATTGATGCAAAAATAAAAAGTGCAACCAAAGATTGGAGTAAGGCAGATTCAATTTACAACGTAAGAGCTACGGAAGTTGATAATATGGAAAAAGGAGCGAATGGATATCGTAAATGTATTGAAGGACCCGATTGTCGATTAGGGGCTCACAGAGATAAGTATTCTTCACGTGATTTAGCAAGATTAGAAAGAGATCAATTTAAGTCAGTAGTTGATAATTATACCAAGGAAAAAAATCAATTATTAGCGAAAAAGGAAAAAGAAATCGAACAAAAGATTGATGTGATGAAAAGCCTGCCCCCTGGTTTTTTAGATCAGCTGATGATGTTGGAAAAATTATCTTCTGAAGGAGAAAAGTATACACCGGTTGACCCGGTTACTTTAGAACCCAAAACAGACGATAACGGTAAGCCTGTTGAAGAAGAACTGTATTCTGCGGCAGCGGGTCCGATCTGGCTGGTGCGTCTTTTATTTATGATTATAGAAATAGCGCCTGTTATTTTCAAGTTTATGATTTGGAAGTCATCGTATGACTACATGCAAGACAATGTTGCTCAGATTCTGGAGGCCAAACAAGGAATTTCTTTAGACAACAAACTTGATGAAAATAATAAGATTACCACTATCCGCGAGAATTACAATGCCCGTAGGATAGTTGAGGTATCCAAACGTCAGAACGATTTGGAAAAAGAAAATGCCATTCATGCAATCACGCTGTTCGCTGAAAAAGAGAGGGGAGAAATAGAAAAAAATCCAGAGAACTTTGTGAAGCAAGAAACAACAGACCCAAATAACCAAATTGAAGACAATATAAATCCTCAGCCACCGGTAGTTTGATTCATGCATTAACCTATGAGTGGTAAGTATGTTTTTTTAGGAGATTTTAGGGGTGACTTTTATACCCTCCAAGACAGTGTGCTTGGTAGCACCGAGAAAAGGCCTACCGACGATAAGCACGCTGTTCGGGTGTTCAGGGGGGTGTTACAAAATGCTGTTGCTGATACCGAATTTAATCCTGAAAAATATACGAAACTGGATAGTTTTCTTTTGGTTAATGTTTCTAGAATTGAAATTCAACCCGCGGGAAAGAAGCCCTTCACCGAAAAACGAGTTTACAACTTTACGCAGTTATTGTTGATTGAGCCCAAAGTAAACTCAACCTATCAGCACAATGGAAAAACATACGGAGAAATAGAATCTAAAGCCTACGGTATAACAGAAGATTATCCAATAAACCAGTTAGACGGAGATGATAATGCACAGCCATACGTGGTCGATGAAAATTATGAAGGCAACAAGAACAATGATAAGTCTAGTAATAAGGAAATAGATTCCACTCCGAGAGGCTGTGGGGCTTTATTGGGAGGATGCGTTACGAATATTGGAAGAATCTTATGGTATTTGTTTTTAATTTTTTTAGTGATCTGGATGTTCAGGTCATGTCGTTCAGAAGATGAATGTGCATTGAAGGATATCGCAAAGTATAAGTTGGAACAAGCCAGGAAACATTTAGATTCCACTAAAGAAAATTATGAAAAAAATTTGGAGGAAGCGCTTGCTGATATTTCAACAATTTATTTTTATCAAAATTCGGCAGAAATACACCTGAATTCTAGTGGTGATAACAGTCCAGTTAGCAAATTGGCTGTATTGATGAAAGCATACGATGATAAGCAATTTTACATCGAGGGCTATCACAGTGGTGCCGCTGTGGAAGATGCCGTGAATATTGATTTTCTTAGGGCGCAGGTATTAAAGAATGCGTTAATGGAAAAAGGAGTGAATTTGAAAAACCTCGAAATTGTTGCCATGGGAGACAAAAACAAGAAAGATCCGTCGGACAAGTTAAGTAGGTTCTTAATTTCGGTAGATAACTACAGGTTCTACAACCAAAATATGAGGGCGGAAGTTAAAATAAAAAAGGCGCCATGAGTAAGGATGTAAAATACTATGTGGTTGGATTTTTTCAGGGTACCTATAGAACTTTGCAGGAATACCCTGTCGCGAGTAATGAACAGGTTCCTCAGGACGATAAACATTTATTGCGTATAGTCAGAGGAGTTATAAATAATGCAAAACAAATAAATCAGCAAGCATTCAATCAATCAACCTCAGATGCCCAGCTACAGCGCGTAAATAATATACAGATCAACAATTCGCCGGATTGGCCTGAACAAAACGATAGGATATTTTCTTGTCAAACCCTCAAATTACAAAATGTTAAATTTTCCAATGTGCATGTCATAAACAGTCAAACATATGGAGATATAACCGGTCACGTAGTTGCTTCGGTGACTGAAGGGAGTTACGAAGAAATTGAAGAGGGAAATTCAATTGAAAATAATGAAAAAGAGCAAAGGCCATTTTGGGAAAGGTGGAATAGTGGAGAAATAAATGAAGAGAATAAGATTAATACTGAAAATATCCAAAATAGTGAAATTGATAACGGTGGGAATAAGTGGTCGAATTTTTGGGATCGTTTTTCAGGATGGTGGTTAAATTCAGGTTGTTTAGGCAGATTGCTCAAATGGCTGTTGATTCTGCTTTTATTATGGTGGGTTTTAACATTTACCAGATTTGGTCAAAATATCTTTTGTGGAATGATGAAATGGTATTACAACTATCAGACTAGTGAGATTCAGAAGGAAGATAAGAGATTGATGGATATTATTGAAGAAACAAAACCAATTCGTTCTCAGTGTGGATCTCAAGTAGATTTTGATGGTGACAATCAAGAACGAAGTTATACGTACACTTTGGGTTCTATCTCTGGAGATGTGCTGATTGAATATGATATGTATGAGGTTCCGGATCGCATGGAGATAATGTTCAATGGAAAACTTGTTGCGGAAACGAATGAAGAATCTTTGGCACCTAAATTTAAGTATCTTGAAGGCAAAGGATTTGCCAGTAATAAAGGGGTGTTGCGATTTAATTATATTTTCAAACCCAATGAACTGCATGAATTAACGATTAGGATGATCCCTAATCAGGAGGTTCCAAAAACAAATTGGCAATTTAAAGTTACATGTCCATGATGAATTTAGGTAAGTACTTATTCGGCTTTAGGGATGAATATCTGAACAAAGCATCGGAAACTGAGAGGGCAGAACAGACCTATTCATACAATATACTTTCATTGATGTTTTTAGTTCTGACAACATTGTGCATAGCTGCTGGAATAGTATACGGGTTGGTTATTTTTCAAAATTGGATTTTTGCAATTATTTGCGGTTTACTACTCGGTGGCGTATCCTTTATTTTATTGTTGCTCGTGTTTTTTATTAATATGACGACCAGACATACCGAGTTATATCAGAAAATGACCAATATGAAGGAAGTTTTTGCGGAATACGATGATCACGATTTTACAGGTATATCGGATGAAATGGCATTGCAAATAGCCCAACAAAAAAAAATGGAATTGAGAGATCGTAATCAAGTAACTGAGACCCCTAAATTTCACGCATCCAATATTATTACTACTACGATTAAAGTAACATTGGTTTTAGTTCTTAGTTGTTTAATTGCCAATGCAATAGAAATTTTTATGTTTAAGAATAAGATCAATGCAGATATTGCTGAGATAAGAAATTCAGAAACTCTAAAAAAAGTGGCTTCGAGAGATAAGGACTCACTTAATTATCTGGAGGGAAAGAATGCATTGGCCAAATGGACATTGGATGTCGTTACAGAAAAGGAAACTACATTTAAAATGATAGACACTTACTCCATTTTATTGACATTAGAAATTCTAGACAGAGGACTCGGAAATTGGAAATTACTTTTAGATTTTTTATTTGCATTATTATTTTTAGTTCCTTTTATTTTAGTACGCAAGAGCAAGAGATATTCAGGAGGAGTTTTTCTTAAAGAAGTTGCTCTGTCTGACATTACTACCTCGTTAATGTTCTTTATTCTGGCTCAGAGGAAATGTCAGCAAGTTAAGCAAATAATTACTACGGATTATAAATATGATTCCTTTATAAAAGTCACTAAAGATGTCAACTAAAGATAAGGGTTTTTTTAGTGTAAGTTCGAGTATTTTTTGGGTTATTCTAGGAATAATACTTTTTCTTTTGTTGCCTTATTTTAAAAATGGATTTTATAATGAAGAGAAGGTGAAAGAATGGGTGGAGAATTTTGAGGAGCAAAAACATACAATAGATAGTATTGGTAACTCAAACAATAGTAAAAAAGTTGTTATCCGTTGGACATGGAAGGATTATAACATGGATAGACATGAAATTTCCTTTCGTGTGCAACAGGGAGAAATTCAGCGTGCGAAGAAATTTCGAATTGGTTACAATGGTTTAAATTTCAATGGAAACATATACCAGGATTTTATTAACATCAGTGAATCAGTGATTGATTCGATGTATCAAGCAATGCTTGGAGATGTAAGAAAAAAGAAACTACGGGACATGGATTTGTTAAATTATATTGTGACAGCTATTCAAACACCACCATATACTAAAATAACTAACGAGGAAGGTGAATGTCCATGTAAGGACATGGGTAGTAACTGGCTTGATGATTGTTACCCAAGGCCAGATGGTCAAGGATGTTGCAATGGAGTGGTGCCTTTAGCTGTATATACTCCTGCCGAATTCATCTACCAAAAAACAGGAGATTGTGATACCAAGGCAATTTTGGCATATGCATTGTTGAAAAAATTCAAATATGATGCTGCAGTTCTTGTTGGATTTACATCCAATAGCATAAAAGATCCTGGAGCTCACTGCATGCTTGGTGTTGCGGGTGTTAAACCGGTAGTTCCAGGTGCGAAAGTTCGTCATTCAGGCCGACTATACTACCCATGGGAGGTTACAAGCTTTAACCCATATTTTGTTCTAGGAAATATAAATATGTGGCAGGTTTGGAGAGATTGGGAAGTTGTTTGCAATTAAAAATACTATATTTACAATATGAATGCAGAATTACTTAATCTCATAATTGCCGTATTAGTTACTTTGATTTATCTAGTTTTGTCAATGAAGACGGTATCCTCATATCTTGAAAGAATTTCTAAACCGATGTCATCGGCTTTAGGCATATTGAACTGTTGTATAATCTTGGGTTTTGGGATTACGCTACATAATTTCTCCGAAATAGCAAGTGGTGCATTTCATATGTATTTTTTACAAGGTAAATTAATGTCGGGCTTGTTTTATTGGGTTGTGTTCGCATTGATTGCATACCTTTTTTCTTATTTAGTTTTTCGTTTGAGCTTTTTTCTAGTTGATCAAAGCACAGCGGAAAATGAAAAAGCCGAACTTGTAAAAAACAACTATCAACTTGCTATACTTCACGGTATAATTTTTATTATAATATGTTTTGTTGTTTCAGTGCCTTTGTCGGATGTGGCCAATACTTTTGTTAGTTATCCAAAATATCCAGACTAGTATTTTTAGATTTGTTTTATCCTTAAAATTCCAATTTGGATCTACACGAATCTACAGGTGGATATGATTAAACAATAATCGTGCTATAGCCCAAGCACAAATCTCAAGATCGGGTAAATCTTTAGATTTTTTATTTTTTCAATATTGGTTTTTAATTTGCATACAACAAAAACAATTACCCAAATCATAGAAACGATTAATAAAATAGATTCACCTAGACCGGGGTTCAGAAAAATACAAATTGGCTTTAATATCCATGCGATTATTATTGTATGTATTAAATATACGAAAAGACTATACTGTCCGATAGTTTGCATATAGTTGATTAAATATTTTGATGTATTCAAATTGAAACTTAACAAGAGTGTTAATGCTGAACTTATGGCCAAAATAAAAAAAATCAAGGCAATTGAAACTGGGTAGAATATTTCAAGATAACCATTTCTACTTGGTGAAATATTTTTGAAATCAAAGAGTAAAATAAACATAACGGTGTTAAGCACAGTAATTGCGACCAGGATTTTTTGATTTGTTGAATTCAGTTTAATGTAATATGCCAAGTATCCTATCAATGCAATTCCAAACCAAGGGAACAATGGGAACCATCCATCAAAAATCATGCGCCTAAGAGAGTTGGTCAGGAATAACTGATAACTATCTAGGTAAATTGATGTATTGTCATCGTTGTCAAATCTGTAGTTTATCGTGTTTTGCAAAGAAATATGCACTATAAAAACAATTAATACAATAGATGTTAAAATATAAATTGATTTTATTCTTTTTATATAAATCAAAAAAAATGAAGTTAATCCTATTAAATATAATACATCAAATGTGTAAAAAGGGGGGATTTTCCAAATAAATAGATCAATTATAACTGCAATAGATATTAATTGTAAAGATCTCATTTTTTGACGATTAGGATCTGGATGACGTCCATTGTTTAAAGCAAAGGTGTATCCTAATAGGAAGATGAAGATGGGTGCTGCTACTGAAAAAAGAATACGTATTTCTGGGATTATTTTAATGCCAAAAAAACAATATGGGCTTGCATTTGCAAAAATCATTATTAATATTGCAAACGCCCTTGAAATATCTAATATTGCAATTCTTGAAGTTGTCATTTTGTTAGTTTCAAAGGTCTTAATTAATTATCGATATAAAAATTCTATTTCAGGTTTTATGCATTTACCAAAACGATTTCGATTCAATATTGTGTCATTATTAACATGCTTTGTTTTTTTTGGGAGCCATGTTATTGAAGCTAAGCAGATATACAATCCTGATACAATCAGAACTGGTATTTTCGTTAAAAGTTTGTTTAATTTTAATTCAACGGACTTTTCATATGATGTTGACTGTTGGGTATGGTTTAAAGGCAAGAAACGATTTATAGTTCCAGAAAAAGAAGTTGAAATTGCAAATGCCAAATCTTTTGTCTTTTCTGCTCAGAGTTATGATACGGTCAAGGATGAAACGGGTGTAGTATGGTATTGGACTTCTTTCAACTGTAAAGCAACAATAATTCAAAATTGGGACCTAAGGCATTTCCCTTTTGATAAACAAGTGTTGAAAGTAGTGATTGAATCATCTGATCTGGATATGAGAGAGTTGATTTTCGTGCAGGATAATATTCACAATAAAATTTTTGATAATAACCTAGACCATTTGGGTTGGCGAAGAGTTGGACGAGAAACCGCATTAACTTCTGCGCACAGATATTCAACTACTTTTGGGGATCCCAGCTTGTCTGAATCGAGGAGTTTGTATCCAAACATTGCGTTTAACATAAATTTGGCAAGGAATAGTTTTGGTTTGTTTTTTAAATTGTTCATGGGATGTTACGTTGCATTCTTCGTGACGGTTTTGGTTTTTTTTATCAGGCCAATTCATGTAGATCCCCGATTCGGACTTAGTATCGGTGCTTTATTTGCTGCTGTAGGTAACATGTATGTCGTTGATGCAAATGTTCCTGATAGTTTGTCTTTTGGGCTAATTGACCAAATACATATTGTGACATTTTTTTACATTTTATTATCTATGATGATTTCGATCAGATCGTTACAATTGTTTGAATCTAAAAGAATCAATAACCAAATACAATTAGATAAGATTTCGTTGTATCTTTTTTTGAGTACGTACATTATCATTAATTTTATTCTCATAGGAATAGCGAACGAGTGGTGGTCTAAATAACTTATGGATTTATGAATAAAAAATTATTTGCATTGTTGTTTTTTATATTGATTAAGCAATCAATTTGTTTCTCTCATAATACAAACAACAAAAATGCACCATTGAAAACTATCAAATGCAAGACTGGGATTTACATTAAAAATTTAAGAATAGATCAGGCAAATGAGGAATTTTCTGTTCTTTTTTATTGGTGGATTCGGGTCGACTCAATAGAAAAGGGATTTGATGCACAAAAGGTCAAACAAATAGAGTTTATTAATTCATCCAATGAGGTGGAAATTACACAGGAAATAACAGATACAATTCTAAATTATTATTATCTCACTGGAGTTTGCCATTCAACCACTCCATTCAAAGCGGATTATCATCGATTCCCCTATGACAGACAGAATTTATTTATTTCAATTGAGAATAAAAATCACAATGTAAATGAGATTTTATTTGTTGGTGATACTCAATTTCGGAATTTTAACAGGTTACTTGATGCGAATATTGAGATTTTAAATGGTGATCAGTATAGTGTTTCAGATCTCTCCACTTCAAACTCCACTTATACATACAATACAAATTTTGGGGATCCTCTGGTTGTGGGGAATGATACTTATTCGCGGATAAATTTCAAAATAGAGATTTCACGTAACCCTACTGGAATAATGTTGAAGCTAGGCCTACCATTATTTTTGGTATTGGTTCTTTCGTACTTGGTATTTTTTATTCCAGATCACGAAATATCTACGGCATCAGCATTGACGGTGACCTCGCTATTAGCGGCTATTGCTTTTCAATGGACAATTAATGAATCTCTCCCAAAAGTATCATATTACACGACGGTTGATAGAGTATTTTATTTGGTTTATTCTTTTATATTTTATGCCATGGCCCAGACTGTCTTTACGTATAACTTATCGAATGGAAGTCGTAAAGCTAAGAAGATTTCAGAAATTATTGAATTACATTCAAGATGGCTTTTCCCCGCAGCTTTTGTTTTTCTACTATTGCAAATATTAAATTGAGATATATGGTTAATTCAATGATGAAACCGTATTTTTCTTGATTGTGCGAATATCCTTTTTTGCCATTAATGAAATTGCACTCAATATATCTTCATCTGAATTACTGTTAATACAGTGACTATGCAGTTTTATTGTTAAAAAATGTAATTTTAATATTTTTTATATTTCTCAGCTACAGTAAGTAATATTTATACCATCATAATTTTAGTTATTTAGATTTGGACACAAATATTTATTTTCGTGTTATGAGTAAAATTATGACAATCCTATTTACCGTTGTTTTTTTGATGTCATGTCAAAATTCGAATTCCTCGAAAATGATTTTGGATATATCATCAGATAGTCAAGAAAGAAAAGAAAATAATGATACCGTAATTGTTGATCGAAATTACAGCGAGGAAGAGTCTAGATCTGATAACCTAAATGGTCAAAATGATGGAAGAGTAAATTGTCCGACTTGCGCAGGAAGCGCTCAAATCGAATGTGACGATTGTGATGGGAGAGGTCGTCGACATTGCAGAAGTTGTGGTGGTGATGGCTGGGACTCTGATGGGAATCGTTGTTTGAATTGCGAGGGTGTTGGAATTGTTGATTGCCCAACTGCGCGCGGATGCCCGTCTTGTGATGGGTATGGTTTTGGTTATTTGTCTGCTTGCTCAATTTGCAATGGGACTGCCATAGATGAGGCTGGTGAACCTTGTTCATGTACAAGTATAATGCATGATGCTTTCGGTGGATATTTATCTATGATGTCAGCTGGTAGCATGAATAAAGAAGTTTCTAAATACCTTAAAGGACTTAGGATGAAGGATCATCCCGATATCTCTTTTATGCGCCAAATAGCAATTAAAAAATTTGCGTGAATTTTGTGTAAAATATCCTTTGCTTTAGATTAAAAAAATGTCATTATGTTGTATTATTTATTAGACTTTATTAAGAATAATTCGTTGGGGAGTGAAAATATTGCTAGAGGCATTTGTAGTTGTGGTGGATGTATTGAAAATAAAGATCTTAAAAGCCAGTGGGATGTCAATTATAGTGCGTCGAAGATGAGTTATTCTGATTTCGGATCAATAAAATTAAAGTTCAAATGCAAGCGAATCCCAAGTAGAAAAGATCTAGATGTTGCTGATAATATTTTTGACATTTTAGGTTTTTTCAGTTCTCAATCGCCAAAAGGTATTAGCATGTGCCATGAATTAATTTTAAAGCATGCCAATAATTTGGAAATCCCTTATTCTGTTTTATTTGACATTGTTTCTGTTCATGAATATGCACATATGATTCATTATCATTTCAACAAGACAAAATTCAAAAGGGTTGAAATTGGATTTAAAAACATAACCCATTACGTAGAGTCATGGGCTCAGTGGTGTACTTATAATTTTTGCATTCAGATTGATGGTAAAGCATCTAGTTTGTATTGTGATGCTTTTGAAAAGTTGAGCAAAGGTCAAAAATCTCAATACCATGATTTTAAACGTTTTAACGGCTGGTGTAAAACAGCTGTAATTCACTTGTTTTTGAATCCTCATGGTTGGGATGGCCTGCTTTGGGATGGGTTAATTAATGATCTCGGAAAAGAAAATGCAAATTGGGGCCTTGAGGTTAGACGAAATTTAGCACGAGTGATTGAATCAGAGATGAGAAAAAACCCAAATTCAATTACCACTAAATTGGTACATGTATGGGAAAATCCAAAGTTTGCTTTGATCCAAGTTTTGATAAATGTCCCAGAAACATTTCCATTAGCTGATCTAGAATTAAAGGTGGCGTTAAATGACGTTGGATTATAATCAATTGGAATTTTAGTGATATATATTTTTTCTAATTGCAATTTGCACCCATCGATTGCACATATTCACAAATAATTATTTCCCCCTCTTTCCTTAGATCTGTTTTTAATTGGGTGTTCTTTTTGATTAAATTAAACTGTGCGGATGCATAACACCATTCATTTAACAAGAATAACCCTTGTGCTTTAATAATCCCCGAAATTAGGTTGACGGCAAGACTATTGGGGTTTTTCTGTAAAGCCAATTGAGCAAATTCATTCGCATATGTCACGTCAAAATAATCTTCCATTGCTCGAATGTATGCGAAGATAATCAACTCATCGGCTGTTGCATTCCATTTGAAGGCAAGGCGGTTTTCGTTTATTCCGGCTATGTATTTTTTAGTTTTTACGACGTAATTCAAATAGGCTTCACTTTTTTTTGATCCGTCGTTGCTCCATCCAATGGCGTTGATGATGGCTAATTTTACATCCAAAGGGTTTGTTTCAGAGGCCAAATAAGACATGGTTTCCTTGGATATTTTGCCTTTAGAATTTAGTGCTTTTTGCACGATCGGTATATCGATGTAGGCTTTATGAAATTCCGTGTATGTTAGTGGGGAATCCCCCCAAGATAAACTGAAGGTGCAAATGCTGATAATTAAAAGAAGTATTTTTTTCATTTTGGCGGGCATTTTTTTCAATAACGTTATTCAAGTATAGTGAATTTTGTTGATTGTTTTTTTCGATTTAATAATTGTAGTGGAATCGCTCGACTATTAATTACAATGAGCTTTCTACAAATAGTTATTTCAAATTTAATAAAATATGGGTATCAACTTTGCGTTATGCTTTAAAAACGCGGGCACTACGAAATGAACAATACTAACTCTTAGCAGTAGTTTTTAAGAAATGTACTAATTAAATTTTACATTAATAAAAATTCAACAAATTATGAAAAAATTAATTTTGGTAATTGCATTAATACTCGGATTTCATTCAGCGCAAGCCCAATGTAAATTGGATACTTCAGATTTATTTGAAGGTTTAAGGTACTCAGTATCGGTTCCTTATTATGACAAATATGATGGAAGATCATTTTTGATCGAAAGAGAAAAGATCGACTGCTACTTTTATGGAAAATCTAGAGAAAGGTTTATACAAATCACCAGATTTGACGGAGAAATTGTGAGTGTTTTAGATGACGCACCAGAATTGGGGGTGAAATGAAGATTCTTTTGGGTAAAACAGTGTTTTGAATTACTATTTTCCGTTTTTGATATTTTGTAACTCATTAATAATGGAATTTTTAACAAAAAACTCCCAATTATTTGTAAAAATATAAAATTGGGCTATTTTTAACCACAAAAGAATCTTTTTTAATCACTTAGATGTTAATGAAATAAATTATGGCAAAATGTATTCATTGCGACTACCCTTATTCATCCAGAGGCGTTTGTCCAAATTGTGGTTCGAAAGATCCAAATGGATCGGCTTCTAAATCTAGAAATACAATTCTGATAATTGGTATCATAATAGTTGTATTGTCTCAAATGCTCAAATAACTTTATTTTTGAGTTAATGGGGGTTGTTTGAATCTGGCTTTCAAAGAATTGAACTCGCAGATTGAGTTAAAAAATGCCTGATAGATGATAAAGAAATTAGTCATCTATTGAGGAGTAATCCATTCATCTTCTTCATCACACCAATATCCTGTTCTCTGCTCTAAGGGTCGTAAACAATTACAGAGAGGCGAGATCTAAATAGGGTCTTTTAAGAATTGGAAGTCGACCTCACTGAGGTAAGGGTATTTGACATACAAATCAAAACCATCAGTTTCATCATCTGGTTTTCAAAAACCTGTTCTGCGCATTTTGTTGAATTATACTTCAATTCTAAAGCGTCCAGGATATTCATTTTGGTTTCTTCCGCATCGTCTCCTAAAAGGTGTGGAAGTGTATTACAATTGCCATCGTGAGAATTTAATACATAATTATAAATTCAAAAATTAAATAAGTTATCATTTTGATCCACTATGTTCTTGAGCCTTCTGGGATTCTCTTCGAATTCAGTTTTAGTCGCTTGAGTTGTTTTTCGATGGATTTTTTATGTCCATTCAAATTCATGTTTTTGAGATCGAGGCTATGAATTGTATCGGCAGTATCTGTTAATTCCAAATGCCATCCAGTATTTCGAGAATACATATTCATTGAAACACAATCTGTTTTTTGTATTTTAAATTTGTAAGATTTTATCGAGCAGCTTTTTGTCTCGTCATTATTGCACCATGAGATGGTATTATCTGCAATTGTTAACTTGTCATTGGAGTTTGCAAAAACTTCATAAGCACGCAAAAAATACACTATTGCTATTAGAATAGGAATAAGCCATGCATACCAAATGGGCATAGTTTGCATTAACTTAAAGATCGAAAATGAACTGATCCCGATAAAATAGAAAATCATCAGAGTTTCTCCCGTCTTACTTAGATTGTATTCGATTTTATCATTGTCAATAATTCTACCGCGACAATATAAAATTTGCCATAAAAATGAAATTGTTAGATATCCAAGTATGATTGTGACTATAATGATAAAAAGTGCGCGACCCCAATAAAAATATAACATCGCACCGACCACTATCAATAGTATCCCCAAAATGATATTATTTCTTTGTTTCATATTAGAAAAATAATTTAGGAAAATCAAGCTGGAAAATTCTTACGCATGATTTTTATTGTCGCTTGAGATTCATATTGGACGATAAAAACCTTAATATCTGCCTGACTCTCATATTTTACCAATTCACCCGGCGAAATAATTTGGTGATTTTTCTGCTGGGATTCATAGTCGCAAAAATACACTTTGTGTTTTGCTTGTGATTCGTATGATACGATGTAAACCTTTGCTTTTCCCATGGGATTTAATTTTTTATTTATTATTATAACAATTCAATACAGTTCAAATGTAAATACTTATCATAGGATTCCAAAATTTAGTGACAAAATAAACTGAAGTGACACACAATCCACACATCGATTGTAAAAGTCAAAGCTGAATACCTCGAAATCACGTATTATTGTGCTGATGTGTTAATAAATATATTTTTATGCATTTTCTATTTTCAATTTATAAAACGGCAATCAAATTTCTAATACTCTTTATTATTCATGAAGCTACTGAAGTACAGGCTCAAATTTTGAATGTGGATCGGGAGATTTTAGATTCGATGCCAAAGAACTGGTATGGGCTGATTTCAGGGTCATTGAGTCAAGACAAGCAGAAATTAGACATCCGGGACATCAACCTTTATACGGAGTCTGTAATTAAGCAAAAAAATGGCACTGGAATCACTTATGTGGGTCAATATGATGCCACTATTTCAGGCAAACAAATATTACAAAATGAAGGTTACTTTCAGTTGAAACACAGAGATCTAGATAAGCGAAAAAACAGTCTGGAGTATTTTCTCCAATATCAATGGAATGGTGCCTGGGGTATGCAATCTCGGGCTTTGGCTGGATTGAATTTGAGGAAAAGATTGTTTGAAAAAATGGGGTATGATCTTTATATTGGTGTCGGTGGTTTCGCTCAGAACGAAATATGGAATTACAATGGGGTAGCAGATGCGACAAAGATTCCGCTAAACCCAGGAAATATTATCGATCAGCAGTTAAGGTTGAACACTTATTTAAAGGGTGCAATAAAACTATCAAGTAAATGTGATTTAGTATGTCAAACCTATGTACAGTCCAATGCATTGTCATTGATTGACAACCCCAAAATACGCTGGTATTTGTATTCGGAAATCGTGTACAACTTAACAGAGAATTGGATGCTCGGATTCAACTTTGACCACACCTATAATCAAAATAATCCGGTCCCCATTGGAAAGTATTATTATGGATATTTAATTAATTTGAGTTTTAAATTTTAATCGAAATGAAAACAATTCAAGCTTCAGAAACAATTTACACCGAATTGATGGTGCCTTCATATGCCAACTTTGGAGGTAAGATTCACGGGGGTTTAATTCTTTCTATAATGGATAAAGTGGCATATGTATGTGCATGTAAACATAGCGAGAGTTACGTAGTAACAGTGTCCGTGGAGGGGGTTGAGTTCCTTGCACCAGTGGAAGTTGGGGATTTGCTCACAATTAAGGCTAGTGTTAATTATGTTGGAAACACTACAATGATCATTGGGATGAGAGTGGAGTCTTTTAATCCAATAACATCGGTTACGACTCATACTAATTCATGTTATTTCACGATGGCTGCTAAGAATGAAGATGGTAGCTTGAAGGAAGTCCAAGGCCTTATCTTGCGAAGTGAACAAGAGGTAATCCGCTTTTGTGAAGGTCATTTAATAAAGAAATTATCTAAACATAAAAGGGATGCATTGAAGAGTGATTTAGGTCATCTATCCCTTGAAGAAATGATTCAACAGTGCGAGGTTGAGAAATGTAATATTTTAATCTGAATTTGAAGGTTTTTTGGGGGGAATTCAATAAATATTTAGGGTAGGTTGCGAGTTTAGATTTAATTATCTATTTTAACTCACAAAATCTATATTTGCTACCCATGGAATCCAATTTGCCAACAGTAGATGCCGCTCTAATAAAGGTCACAGGTGTCTTTTCATATAGTAAAAAGAAAATTTCCAAGTTCCTGGATATAGGCTATCAACCGATGCCGTTGAGTGATAACTTGCCTGATCCTGGTTCGCCTAATTATGAATCAAAAAAAGCAGAAGAAATCAATTCTACTAAAAATTATTACAGGGATACCTACTACAGTGAATTTGCATCTCTCATGTTTACGGGAGAAGCAGAAAAAAATCCCATGAAGGCATTTCAAAGAAACCAGAACTTTGATGTAACATTTTATTTGGGAATTAAGAAGGACAGAATTATAAAATCAAGATGTGTCTGTCAGGAACTGTTTCTTTTTAATAACGAAGTGGGTATTTTGTCGTTGACGTTTGAGCCTGAAACACTCGATATTGGATGTATCAGTGATTTGACGGTGGCTCTAAAATCTTTTGATACCTCAGTTGAATATGGAAATTGTCGAACGGTTTTTCATGAGTTTATCAGCGCAAATATCTTGGCAGGAGTTCAGTTGAGAGGTAAATATGTAAAGGTTGATGACTACAGCGGCTCCAAGTTTAAGATTTATTCTGTTATCAATACAATAGATCCGGATGACGGGAGTAAATACAGCAGAGATAAATTGGTATTCGAAATTGGAACGGGATCTAGGATCGGTGATTTAGGAAGTAATGGATACAATGCACCTTCTAAAGAGTATTTTGATGAGCTCATGGGGAATTCAATTAAGGTCTTCAATAATTACACGGGTTTGGCATTGTTGGATTCGTTCACTGTAATAGGAAATGGGGTGTTTCAATCAAAGGATAAGCACTTTCATCAATTCAATACTTATAATCGAGTTTATTATGCTATTTATATTTTGAACTTATATATCAGATATAATATTTTTCGATTCAATGCAGTTTTTAATGATAATCCGGTAAAAACACGGGAAGAATTTGAGATTTTTATTAATGACTACAACTACTCGTATATCTCTTTCAATTTCTTACCAAATATTTTTCATCAAAAGATACATACAGCTCTAAAGATTGATGACGAAATCATTCACTTTGAAAAAAGACTGGATAGTTTAGCAACCAAAATTCAAGAAGATCAGGAAAAAAGACAAGCCACATTATTGGGTCTCGTGTCGGTAATGACGGGACTTTCTTCCTTCTCGGATATCATTGACCTACTAGAAAAATTCAGATCTCAGATTAATTGGTCTAATGGGCTGTTTTATACATCATTGGTTTTGATATCAGGAGTATTGTCTGTGCCATTACTGATTTATCTGTTCCCAGAATTTTCGAAGAAAATAAAACGGAAATGGAATAATCGAAAAATCAAAACGTGAAATATTTATTAACTGATCGAGCCAAAAAACACGTAAAGGACCATTTCGCGCCCATGGAAAAATCAGGCAGTATTTTCAACCCGGTGTATTTTCCTTCAATTGAATCATTGCTGAATATACTGTTGGATATGGAACCAATTAATGAGATTATTCAATCAGAATGTATGGCTACACACATTTACAAAATTGCGGCATTCGAATATGTAGGCTGGGACGGTATCGGTAAATTCTCCGATTATCCGTCGGTAAAAGTAAAAGTTGAAAACCGTAATGGTTTCATGACGAGATTTATTGAGACCTCAGAGTTCCCTCAAACCAAACTTGTCAATATCGTATTTAAATATTGTTTGGATGGCATGGAATTGATAACTGCTTTTCCGGGTACCTATGCACCAGCTTTTCCTCATAATTCAATGTCAAAGGAGGATTTTCAGATTGCCTCAGAATTTTGGAATGAACATGGTTTACTTAGAAAGTATTAAACAATAGGAATATTTCTTGATTTTTAAGGCCTTGAACAAATTTAACTTGGATAATCAAAATGAAACATTTGTCTCTTGATTTACTTAACGAAGATGATTTTGGATGTTTGGAGTTCTCAGAGGGCGATTATGCTGGATGGTTTATCTTTTTTGGTGAACTTTCCGGTCAAGTATATCATTTGCCTTATGATTATAGAACATTGATTAGTCCTATTGATTACTCTAAATATCAAATTGGGAACGATGTTGGAGACTACATTTTCTTAACAAATAGTAATTACAGGCAAAATTTGGAATTGTTGATTTTTGAGTCTATTGAGAGTGATTTGAACTTTTATTATTCGATTGATGATATTCCTGAATCTAGGAATTTACTGTTCAAATTAGATTCGAAACTAACGATTCAAGAATATGGGGACCGACTAAAAAACAAAGGTCTTTCTGTTTCCAAATTCGATAATATTAAAAATGCAATTTTAACTCTTGATCAAGAATACTTCTTTGAAAACTACGAATGTTACTGAATTTGAACATCTCTACCATCTACATTATTTATGATTGGGCTCCTTTCGTAGATTTTTTTTTGTCTTGTTTAACAGATGTGGAACCCGTATAACGCTGTAATCAATCAAATCGCTTTTCTGCGAATAAGTCAGTTTGTATTTAAAAGTTCTCAGATGATTGGAATATTCCGCTATTGGTAATCAGTTATGTTCTCGGAGAAATGGGGTACTGACAATGACAAATATAACAAATGCTAAATGTGAAATATTGAATTGGAATGATTGTTGAAATAGTCAAATATGATTTTTCGTGTTAAATTCGATTAATTGAACATTTCAAAATTCAAATATTTAAACTATAGTTACAATTGGTCGAAAAAAGGAAGCACTTACATGATTCATAATGGATAATTTGACCATGAATAGTTTTGATTTTGTTTTATATCAAGATTGAACTCATTAATTTTGAATATATTTGATAATCTATGAATTATAAATTTTGTCCTAAATGTGGTGTAAAAAATGAGGGGTATAATTTTTGCCCTAGCTGTGGTGCCCATTTTGAAACAGGTACTGCAAATTTGACAAATAATGGAAACTTTGATCAATTAAACCCAGATTTGATTTGGGACAGACTTGATATGTGTCACACAACTGTACCAGATGATGGATTTGATGTCCATGGAGTTGGACCAGACTTTTGGGATAATGATATTGACCCATTGAGTCCAGAAATGACATTGCTTCAAAGTAATTTGTTTTTTAGAAAGGGAGAAATTGAAATTATGAAATCTAATCCAAAACATGATGTTTACAAGGATTTTAAAATCGCCCAAATAACTGAAAGGAGCTTGTACTTCGGCGACATGGTGAATGGCCTACCACATGGCCATGGTTTTATTTTTTATAAAATCAACCATGACTCGCCCGATAAACCAATGGACGTCATGATACGAAATTTGCGAACCATTGAATGCAACCAGTATTTCGATAATTTTGATTTAATTCTTGAGTATTGCGGTCAATTTAAAAATGGCTTGAAAGACGGTAGGGGAGTGTTATATAACACTACGTATGCTACAATTTCATATAAAGGGTGTTTTGTGAATGATTTATATCATGGGTATGGGACTAATTATTTGTCAGGAAAAGAACATGAGTTTGGCGAATTTAGAAATGGGCAAATGTTTGAAAGAGTTACAGGGCGCGACCAATTTGGAAATAATATATTCTACCTGGATGATGAAGACGAAGAAGATGAAGACAATGAATTATAGGTCCCAACTTTAGTTATTATTATTGCATTTGCCTATAATTCAATCTATATCTTTGAATATGAGCAAGTTTAGTTATGACTATGGCATTGTACGGAATTTCGTATTTAAGTTAATATCCGTGCCACATCGAATAAGGCATTGACGTTACTTCGTACCTTAGAGCAGCTACTATGCATAAGAGGAAGAAAAATTTATGTCATAGATGGAGAATGGACGAAACCTTCAGTAAGTTAGGATGTAAAGAAAGTTACTTATATCGAGCTTTAAACAAGCAAGGAAATACTTTAGACTTCCTACTAAATAAACGGAGAATGAAGTAATCAGCACAGAAGTTTCTGAACAAAGCCATAGGTGGTGCGAATGATTGGTGTTGCATCACATCGCACATTACCAAAGGTCTTCCTTTTGGTAGGTTTTGTATGATTAAACAGGCCTCGTAAGAAATCAGGTTGTCGAACTCCTTACGAAGTCTTTTGCGGTTTTGTTGCACTTACTCCTTGAATTCAGCTTACATAAAACTATTTGATTTTTTTAATCACAAAATATTGGCACATGGTTTGACGTTATGACCATAAATACGACCACTATGAAATGAACAATACCACCTCTCAGCAGTAATAGTAAACAACTGACCGTAAGAGGGATTTTTATTGTTTAAATCTTAGTGATATGAAAAACAAAGTAATTTCTCCAATCGGCTTAAAAAAGCCATTTTCAACTAAAGTATTATTATTGTTCTGTGCTTCATTGGTTTCTTTTTTACCAATGTTTGGTCAAGATCTTTTGGTAAAAGGAAATCCTTTGGGCAAACATATTAGCTATGTGAAAAAGACAAAGCTCAGTGAACAGTATTTCAATGTTTACGCTGGCGGAAAATATTCATTCTATCATTTCAACAATAAAGGCTTGAAATTCGATACAGGAACGATCAAAATTCGTGCAATTGATAAAAAAATTGTTTGTAATAGCATTTCTTCAAGTCATAGTTTCAATCCTCTGATTGAAGGGAACTACCAAATGACAGATGAGTATATTTTAGACAAAAACAACAATAAAAAAATTACTTTTCGCCAAATCCCGATGGATTCACTGTTGGTCAAGATGTTACTATATGACGGTCAAAAATTTGTAAAAACTAAACAACCAAATGGCGGAGATATTCAAAGAAATGGCGAATTGGATGTAAGGGTTAATACATACAGGGGGGAATTAGATTCACTGATTAAATTACCGACTAAAAGTTCGTTTACTGATGGCCAATTGGCTGCGGAAAGTGAATTTCAGACCTTGGAAAAATCCAAAAACTTTTTTGATCCCGCGTATAAGGAGATATATTCTTTGGCTAAATCAATATGTCAAGGATTACAAGATGATTCCTTAAAGGTTTTGAAAATTTGTCAGTGGATGGTCAAAGAGTTCAATTATGATTACGATGGCCCAGTTCGACCGGATTTAGTTCTAAAAGAAAAACGAACTGTTTGTGCGGGCTATGCCAGTTTTTTCGTTGAAATGTGTAAAGCGGTGGGTGTACCTTGTCTCTATGTTGTTGGGCTTGCCGACAATGGATTACAAGAAAGATATAATCTTGAAGACAAAACTAACCATGCATGGAATATCGTTAGAATTAAAAGAATATGGCGACATGTTGATGTAACATGGTTAGACCCGATTGGTGGCGTGCAAAATGAGGTTACTGGTAATTCATTCTATTTCTTAACCCCTCCAGAAAAAATGATCAATGACCATTTCCCTGAAAAGGTGGCCTATAAATTCACTAACATGGGTCCTTCCAGCGTTTCTGAATCCGCCAAAAGTCCTGTTGTCTTTCAACAAGGGTTTGACTGTCAATTTCTTGGCCCGAACAACAACATTATCATTCCCCTGGTTAACAATTTGATTGAATTCTATATTTATTCTAAGGAAGCAATGACAGGTAACTTGATAATTACTAATATAAATAGTGAGCGAATTGAAGATAATATTGCCGTTAATTTAAAAGCAGGGATCAATAAAATATCCTTTTTTGCACCCAGTAAATTAAAGGAGATAAAATTTAATAGTCCTCTATTGAACTTGATTTTTTTGGTGGCTCCAGTTAATGGTCAAAAATCACTGATAAGATACCATTCTGAAACAGCCATTGGATACAACAAACTTTTCTATGATTTCATCCTTTCGTTGTCTTCGAATGCGGATATCCCATTAAAAAAAGATATCGACTCAAACTTCAACGACCAGAGGGCTTGGAAGAATATTATCTCAAAATACAATGGTAGAAGTCCACTTGGTTGTTGGTACATCAACGACGGGGAGATATTTATGCGGTTTTATTTTACCAATGAAAAACTCAATGGTAAAAAGGTGTTTGTTGAGTGTAAAGTTCATTGTACACAATCACAAGTGAAAATGATAAACCCTGAAGTTTTTGCTGTAGGACCAATGTATTTCAATGTAGAATATTTTTGGTAGATGAAATTATATAACTGAATTAAAAAATGAAAAGGTATAATACGCTAAAATCCCAAATATCATTGATGGTCAGGGTTTTAGCGTATTATTATAGTTTGCTTATCTCTGGATTTGTCTTAGAATTAGTTTCAAACAGATTAAGGTAATGAATCGCGCGATCCAAATAATATTCGTCATACCCATTTTCGCGAGCTAGGGAAATGAATGTATTGGCGTGATTTATATTTATTTCATTGGATTGACCCCAAATGGTCTTTACGATGAAAAACAACAAAACGACTAAAAAGCGAATTTGCATTGGATGTTTGAAGTATTAAGGGGATTCTATTGTCTGATTACAATAAACTATTTTCGTAAATCAGTTAATGAGGTTTGTAAATATTCTCCCTTTTTTGTGCGCACAATATATTTGATACTATAGTCCGTGGAATTCCCCATGATGTTGACTGCATTAATAATAACAGGCATGCTGTCAGGCATGATGAATGCGGATTCCCCGAATTTGAATGGTAACAATGTGTATATTGAGTCGCGGAGGGATGCAGATCGGATTATTGCTTTGTATGGTAGCAATTCCCTTAACTGTCTTTGATTCAAAGCGAGATCAGATTTTAATTTTTTATTTAATTGTGCTTCCATATTGAGCCTTTCTTGTAACTTTAGAATTTCGTTGGATTGGCCTATTGAAGATTTTCTGAGTTGTTCAAAAGAGTAAATACATATCGTCAGTATCACGATAAATACAGCAATGATTTTCCAGTTTAGTTTTGAAGAGTTGTTATTAGTTGTCATGGCAATTACTTTGATAATTTTTCTCAGGGATATTGGTAACAGAAGCAAATATATTCAATTGCTCAAGAAACAGCGATTAATTCAGTAAATTGGACATGATTTAGATTGAACGTTCACAATGAAATTATTTGTTCTTCTAATATGAGAAATAACGCCGTTACAATAAGAAATGGTCAAGTTATTAAATCTTGGAATACAAGTGGATGGGTGCAAGTTTAGTTCTGATCATGGCATTGTACGGAATTTCGTATTTAAGTTAATATCCGTACCACATCGAATATAGGCTTTGACGTTGCTGATTGTCATGCCCGAGCCAGTGGGATTACTTTCATATAGTTTAGCTGTCGAGAGACTCCATTCTGCATAAGATTGATTATTTGTGTATTTTCTCATAGTTAAATCGTGGGTTTTAACGGCATACTGGTACAAGCTGTAGTTCATAATTATTTGATCTCTCATTTCGCTCCAATGATTTTCTCGCAGGAAATTCATGGGCCCTTTTGCATCAAAAAAGAATGGCTTAATGCTCTCAAGTTGTTTGCCTAGGTTGATTCTTGTTGCCATTATTTTGATATAGTAAGGGTAAATTTTGTATGAGATGTAGTCCGTTTTTATTTCATTGCTTTTGACGAGGAAAAGATAGTCTTTCAAGCTCTTAGATATTTTTAGTTTATTGATTTTTACAAGAGCATCATTACCGTAGATTTCATTGCAGTATATGACTGCGGAAATCAGATTGAATTCGAGTTCAGCCTTTGTCTTTTTTTCAGCATAAGGTTGCGAAAAATTGAGTTTGAGTAATTGATAATAGTCATTATACAAATCAAAACGCTCCATCTTCGTCTTTTTGAAATACTGGTTAAACATATCAATTGATTTTTCTGTTTCACCTGCGTTCTTGAATATGTATGCGTTTACTATAAAATCATTGGCAGTCTTTGGGTTTGCAATAGGGTTTGCATTTTTAATTGATCCTTCTAACTGGTCAAAACGATTGAAGACTCTTACAACATTGGCATTGATATTGTCAGTTTTATGAGCGATTGATTCAGTGGTTTTATTTGTTTTTCTTTGCAGAAAATATACCGAAGTTGTAATTAAAAGTACTACTAGAACGAGTCCGATAATAACACTTGTCTTTTTATTAATTCTATTGGAAAGAGACAAAATATTTCCCGTTTTTTCATTTATATCTTCTACATATCCTGAAATTACTTGATTCTCTGTTTTTAACTCTGTAATGTAATCAAACAAATTTTGCGCTGCTTGATCAAAATACTTTTTGATATCAATATTGGATTTGTTTGATTTGGCGATCGATTCTGTGATTATTTGGAAGTGATTATTTAAAACTTCAATTTGAATCAAACTTAATTTTTTATTGTGAGCTACGGAGTTTCGTATAATCCGAATGTCTTCCAAAAGATACCTAAGCGTTTCTTTGTTGTTGCCTCCGATGTCAGTTAATTGAGTTGAAAAGATTTCTTCAATGGATAAAAAAATATTTTTGTTTAGTAAAATATTTGAAAGCTCGCTAAAAGTTGTTCCAGATAATATACCTGTTTCATCTGAACTGCTTTTCCACTTTTCAACTACCTCGTTTTTGAAAATGTTACTTAGAATGGTGAGAAGTTCCTCGTTGTTTCCAATTTGTTCATGTATTAAACTTCTCAGAATTAATTCGATCGCTCTTACTTGTTTGAAAGTTGTATCTTCATTTAAATTGGCGCTGGGTATATCTACATTTAATTTGATATTTAGGTTTTTTGAGATTGTTTCGAGCCACATTAAAAGTCTGAGACTTGCAGTCTTTTCATTGCTTGGGTTGTTTAAACTTTTGAAATAATTAAATAAGGTATCCTCAAATATTCCGAGAAGGGATTCATTAATTTTTAATTTATCGGCAATTAATTTACCAGATAATCTGCCCTTGACAAGTTTCCAATCATACACAGTGAACTCCTGAATTTCAGGGTAGATAGCCTCAATCATTCTTGAAAGAAAAAGTTGAATTTGGGATTGCATTACATTCATGGGATAATTTTATCTATTCATTGTAAACTTAAGGAGTTTTGACATAAAACACAATTATTGATCTTTTTTTGGTTGTTGATTTGGTGCAAAAAGGGAAGTGCGCCAAACAAAAAACACAGTGTTTAAACATTCTCTCAAGCGGATGAATCGAAAAAATCCAAAGTCAGCAAATTGTCATGAAAACCATCAAAAAATGATTCTTTCCCGGAATCGAATTGTGGTAGGGGAAAATGGAATTTTAGGGAAACTTTTCCACCGATTTTTTGGGTCATTTTGGTGAAAATTTGTCACATTTTGAATGTGGAAAATTTTGTCAACCCCAGTAAAAACAAGCCCTGACAAAGATTGACTTTTCCGCCCGAAACCACAGATGTGGAACCCGTAAAACGCTGTAATAAATCAATTCGATTTCCTGCGAATATGACAGTTTGTATTTGAAAGTTCTCAGAAGATCGGAATATTCCTCTATTCGTAATCAGTTATGCTCTTTGAGAAATGATTTGTGAATACTAAGTACCTTGACAAATGCAATCAGTAACAGCAATATTATCCCGACGAACCAAGTGGTGGTTTTGGATTTTTGAAAATCCAATTTATTCCAAAACACAGAATACTTGGTGGTTACATTTTGTTTTAACTCATCAAATGCTAAATAACCTGTATCGTTTAATTGTGCTACCTTAAAAAATTTCACTCCATTCACTGTAGCGGAGTCATCTAAAAAAACAACACTTTGATCTTCCTCGATTTTCTTAACTGCACCTTCAAATTCTTTTGTTTTCGTGTTTACATTCATCAAAGAGCAGTCCTTAACAATGATTTTATCATGAGGGTCCATTGGAACTTCCTCGTTTGGGCCAAAAAGCACGGGTACCGAAAAATATGCGGTAAAAGCCAAGGCAACGATTGATAAACAACCTGTATTTTTCATATCGGTTTTTGATTATTTCAAACTACTTTTTTGTGAATCAGCAATATCGTATTTCATGTCATCGACGGAATATCGTACATCGTCCATAGTATATTCGAGCATTTCAACGGAGCTTTCTACTCTTTGAATCGTGTCCTTCATCATCATGATCTCTTTTGAAAGCCCAGACACACTGCTGTTGATTTTACCCAATTGGCCAATCATTTTTTTCATCCCTTGCAGTTGCAGTTTTTCTTTCTTAGATAAATTGATTAGGTTCTCACTCAAAAAATGTTCAAATTGAGTCCTGTCGGACAAACTTTGTATAGAGTAACAATAACCATTCAGTAGAGTCATGTAAACATTGATTTTTGATACTTTTTTATCAATAAAGTTAAAGACTTCATTGGATGGCAAACCACCCGACGCTTTGTTTTTGACATAGGTTTCTAACTCCGCTGATTCCTTTTTTACAGCATCTCGAATGAAAAGACAATTGGTGATTATTTTTTGCATTTCTGCATCACTAATCTCTGTTTGTCCTATAATCTCATTGCAACCTTTTTCGTGAAATGGCATAACCTCCAACGATGTTGATTTATTATCAACCAAATCCTGAAAACTCTTCTGATCATTTAAACTTTCGCTCACAGATGATTTAATCAATTTCAACCGTTTTAAATCTGATTGAATATTTTCATCGTTGTCGGATATATTATCAACCTTGTCTTCAATCAATGAAATCTCTTTAATTATATATCCATTGATTAACATCGAAAACAATTGCCTTACGAGGATCACAACAATTACACTAAATGAAACACCAACAACAATTGAAACCCAATCTGTTTTCAAACCAATCAATGAAAAGTATGTCCACAATAACACAAATACCGACAACAATCCCGTCCAAATGTCAAATAACGCATGTCTTTGAACCTTGATCTTTTCTAGGTCGTCTGAAGCTTTTGAACCCTGTTTTGATTCGGCCTTGAGATCATTTATCTCTTTATCTAATTGGCTCAACTTTTTCACTTTTTCTCCCTTAGAACTATTAAATAATTCTTCCAGGGTTCTCAAGTAAATTTCATCATATGACAATGTATTCAGTTTCTTGAAACTTTCATTTTCAATCAAGGATACTATTTCACTCGGAAGCGACAAATTTATATCTTGAGATGCTCGTTTCTTTACTATGTTTTCTATTGGAGCACCTGATTTTTTCAAATCCCTGTGCTTTTGAACAATGGTCATTACTGACTCAGGGTTGGTGGTGAACTGATCAATAATCACCTCAGCTTCTTCAGGTCCAATTTCGAGACTTTTCGCCTTTGCTAAAATTGCAATTTTCTCCTTTTTTGAAATCTCCCCATCCGCATTCAAAAGACTGATAAAGTCAATCAGTTCTATGGTTTTGTCATTCATAGGTATTCAGTTGTATTTAAAATTTGTTACAATTAAATAGTCATCCATGAATAAAACAAATTTTCATTGACCTTTAAGGGTGAAATAATACCTAGCAATTTACAACAATTGAAACGAGCTTGTACTTTGGCGACATGGTGAATGGCTGAGTGTTTCGCGAATGTATTGATTCTCTCAAGCGGATGAATCGAAAAAAACCAAAGCCAGCAAATTGTCATGAAAACCATCAAAAAATGATTCTTTCCCGGAATCGAATTGTGGTAGGGGAAAATGGATTTTTCGGGAAACTTTTCCACCGATTTTTTGGGTCATTTTGGTGAAAATTTGTCACATTTTGAATGTGGAAAATTTTGTCAACCCCAGTAAAAACAGGCCCTGACAAAGATTGACTTTTCCGCCCGATACCACAAAAACGAAAAGCCCCCTCGTTCAAAACGAGGGGGCTTTCTTCATTTTAGGGGGTTTACTTTGGCTGACGGTTCTAAATATGCATCTTTGATTTGCCTCAAATG
>Ga0172372_10001353_pt1 | contig 38043 bp, 24 predicted proteins | sample LakKiv5m_2_FD_114544 | JGI IMG/M metagenome (GOLD analysis project Ga0172372, IMG submission 114544) | Freshwater microbial communities from Kabuno Bay, South-Kivu, Congo - kab_092012_9.5m | ecosystem: Environmental > Aquatic > Freshwater > Lake | place: Democratic Republic of the Congo...
ATCACCGATCCACGCAACCCTTCCACCGAGCTGCCTGGATTCCAGGAGATCCATCCGATGGTGTTCTCGGGCATCTACCCGATCAACACGGCCGACTTCGAGAACCTCAAGCAAAGCATCGCCAAGCTGCAGCTCAACGACTCGGCGCTGACGTTCCAGACCGAGAGTTCCGCCGCCCTCGGCTTCGGATTCCGGTGCGGTTTCCTTGGACTCCTCCACATGGAGATCGTCCAGGAACGACTTCGCCGGGAGTTCGACATGGACATCATCGCGACGTACCCGAGCGTCGTGTATCGGGTACGGAAGACCGATGGTGTCGAAGTCGAGGTCGACAATCCGGCGTTCATGCCCGACGTCACCTACATCCAGGCGATCTTCGAACCCGTCGTGAAGGCGTTTGTGATCTGCCCAGGCGAGAACATCGGGGACATCATGGCCCTGATTTCGGAGAAGCGTGGAAACATCCGCAACACCGAGACCCTGGATGCCCGGCGGGTCATGATGACCTGCGAGATCCCGATGAACGAGATCCTCATCGACTTCCACGACCGCATCAAATCCATCACCCGCGGGTATGGATCCATGGATTACGAACCGGCCGGTTACGCCGAGAGCGACATGGTCAAGCTGGACATGTTGGTCAATGGCGAGGTCATGGACGCCTTCTCCAGCCTGGTCCACCGGACCAAGGCCGAGTCCCGAGGTCGCCTGATCGCAGCCAAACTCAAGGATGTCATCCCACGGCAGCAGTTCCAGGTCGCCATCCAGGCCGCCATCGGTGGCAAGGTGGTCGCGCGTGAAACCGTGAGCGCCATCCGGAAGGACGTCACCGCCAAGTGCTATGGCGGCGACATCAGCCGAAAGCGGAAGCTCCTGGAGAAGCAGAAGGAGGGCAAGAAACGCATGAAGGCCATCGGCTCCGTGGATATCCCTCAGGAAGCGTTCATCGAAGTCCTCAAGACGGCTTAGTCTTCGCCTCGACGTTCCCGAGCATCGCGCTGCTTTCCAGCTGGAATACGACGACCCAACCCCGCCCATGTATCTCGTTCGCTGGCTTCTTTTCCGCCGCCTCCGGAAGGCAGGCGAACTTCTTGGCATTGTTCGCAGGCACTACAACCACCAGCGCGACATCCTGCCGGACAAGAATCGGTCCGAACTGGAGTCGGGCATGGCCACGTTCGAGAAGGCGCTCAAGGACCCCGGGACCAGCGCGGAGGACCTGAAGGCCGCTTCCACGGTGCTCGAGGAAACCGCCCATCGCTGGCTCAAGGCCTACGCATTCCCGGCCTACCGCGACAACTTCGAGAGCTTCCTCGGCACGGCGGTTTTGGTCTTCGCCTTCAAGACGTTCTTCGCCACTCCGATGGAGATCCCCACCGGGTCGGCCCAACCCACGTTCTACGGCATCACGGCCGAGGACCTGCGTGACAAACCAGAGATCAAGGTTCCGTCGGGACTCGGCAGATTATGGGAACGCTGGATCAAGGGCGTGACCTACTACGAGGTTGTGGCCCAGGCCGATGGCGAGCTCCAGGGAATCACCAATGTCCGGAAGGAACTGGGAGCAGGCACCCGTGGGATTGGCAAGAAGTGCGATGTCGTCGTCGGCAATCGGGCCTACACGGTCCACTGGGCGCCCGAGATCCCGGAGGAGCATCTCATGCTCTTCGACAAGTACACCCGCTCGCCGGTGAAGCCTGCCTTCAAACAGGGCGAACCCATCATCCGCTGCCGAGTCCGGGCCGGCGACCGCCTGTTCGTGGAGCGTTTCACCTACAATTTCCGGAAACCGCGTCGCGGCGACTACTTCGTGTTCCAATCCACCGGAGTGGCGCCGGGCCGCGTCACCCAAGGCACCCATTACATCAAGCGCCTGATCGCATTCGGGGGCGAAAAGGTCCGGATCGCGGACGACCGCCACGTGTACATCGACGGTCGCCCATTGGGCACGAATGACGCCGGATTCGGGAAGATCTACGCCTTCGATCCAGCCGCGATTCCCGCTGACAGCGTCTATTCAGGCCACGTCAACGGGACGATCTATCAAAGGGCCTTCGCGCACCAGCTGGCCTCGACGCCACGGCAGGGTGTCTCGACAGCCGAGTTGCGTGCCTGGGCGGCTGCCAAGGCCTCGGAATACTCCGCCGTCACCACGTACTTTCCGAACGCCTCGGCGGAATTCACGGTCCGCCCCAACCATTTCCTGGGCTTCGGCGACAACACCATGAGTTCCAGCGACGGTCGCCACTGGGGCGATGTACCGCGTGAGAAGGTGATCGGCAAGTCCTGGTTCGTGATGTGGCCGTTCACCGAGCGCTGGGGTTGGTAACCGAAGCGAGCTGGAGCCATTGCATCTCACTGTTGACCGTCCCAGCGGAGTTCATGTCCGGCCTCATGAGTCGTTCCATTCCCGTCCAGAGGCTGGATTCCTGGCCAGTAGCGATATTCCAGATTTACAACCTGCTGATGCTGGGGAGTTTAATGTCACAATGTAGGTTATATTCAGTACGGTTGTCCGCAGTGAGCCGATGGTCATCAGCGATTGTGCCCTGCCTCCTTTGGAATCCCGCCCGCCCGAAGAAAAGCAAACCACCGGGCACGCTCAGCCACCGAACAGCCGGTCGACACGGTCAGCTTCGTCGTTGAGCTTGAACCGCGGGAATGCCTTCAGCTGTAGGCCAAACACGATCGCCCAGTCATCGACCCCCTGACGGTTCTCCCGCAGACGAACACCAAACGACGCCGTCCAACTCCGGAGATCGCGGTACACCGTGTACGAATGCTCCTCGAGGACACCGTCGCGCGATTCAAACTGCTGGGTGGTCCGGAATCCCCAATTCTCGTTCATCCGAAAACTGACCGAGTTGTAGAACAGATTGTTGCCGAGACCGTAGGACCCCAGGTCGGTCCGGAGGTATCGATGCCCGACACTCCAGGCCCAACGATCGCCGGGCTGGATGGTGATCCGGTGATTGGCCTCGCGCCAAAAGGATTGGTTGATGTCGTACCGGACCTGCGAGGTCAGGTGCATCCAACGGGTCGGGGCGAGGTCAAGGTCGGAGAACAGCTCCGGGAAGGTTGTTTGTCCCTGTTCAGGGCGGAGCCTCCAATCCGTGTAGACCGCCCATTCGACGACTTCGACGGTTCCCCCTGCCCTGCGAGTTTGAAGCCGGTTTCGAAGGGACCACCGGATCACGTTCCGGTTGTCGATGGAGTCGATGGAATTGTAGTCCGGGAACTCAATCGGAATCAGGCGAGGTGATACGAATTCGAAATCATACTGCGGCAATTGCCGCGGACGATCGGTGGGATCGGGGACATAGACATAGTTCACACCCGGTTCGACGATGTGACGGAGCCCTTCGACATCGAAGGCACGGCTCCGGGCACCCAACCATGTCCTGGAAGCCTTGAAGGTCATCTCGATGCCCGTGTTGAACACGCCCCGCGCTGTATCACCTTCGATGGTTCCGTTGTCATCAGGTTCGCCATAATAGGTGAACCGGCCACCAACCCGTGGGGCTACATTGAGGAATCCAAAGTATGTCCTTGGGAGGGTCAACTGGTGATAGCTATCGCCACGGATGCCGCCATAGGTCTCTCCACCGAGTAGGCCGGGACGGAATCTCAAATAGGCAAACGAGGAGTCGCTTTCATAGTAGACCGGCGTCTCTCCCAACTGTTGCCTGAGCCCGGTGAGCTTCAGGTCTGGCAATCGTTCCACCGTCTGGAAGAACGAATTGACCTGCGGTTGTACGAGCAGGTCGAGCGTCCAGTTGCGCCAGGCCTGGTTGGCTTCGAAGAAGGTTCGCGGCTGTGGATCGCGCCGGAAGTCTCCTTCGAAGAAATCGCGGAAGACGAGGGAATCGTTCTGCTCCTCCACCCTGCCCTTGATGGTGAGCCCGGAAAGGTTCGTGATGGAATGGAAGAATCGGATCCGCCGCCGGTCTTCCCGCACGGGAACGACCGGTTCAGTGATGCCGGAATCTTCGTCGTGCGCGAGATAGATCTCCGCGCTGCCGGTTCCCCATTTCCCAAGGTCGTAAGCGATACCCGGCCCCCCGGCGAAACCACGCTTGAGCCGGTAATCGAGGTCGACCGTGTATTGGACGTTGGTGGCTCCCTCCCAGTGATAGCGATTCAGCGAGAATGGGCCGTAGACGGATCTATAGCCCGGCGTGATGGTCCAGAAGTGTGTGTGCTTACGGAGACTTCGATGGTACTTCGGCCAATAGAACACGGGCACTGTACCGACGTAGACGACCGCATTTCTGGCTTCGATGTATTCGCCTGGCCGGATTTCTATGCGCTTGGCACGGATCCGATAGGCAGGATCCGCGGCGTCATCCGTGGTGAACAGCCCGTCGGTGGCCGCGAACGAGTTCGTGGTCAGTGATCCCTGGACCTGGGTGCCAGCGGCGAAGAAGGGGCGCTGACCTGTCCTGAATTGTTCCGCAACGATCGACTTTTTTTCGAAGTCGTATCGGACCCTGTCTCCTCGCCAAGCCTGGGCCCGTCCCCCCTGCCCTGATTCAATTCGGACATTACCTTCGGCCTCAACCTCGTGCTGCTCTGTCATGCGCACCCGATCGGCGCGCAGGAGGCTCCCCTGGTAGGTGACGATGACGCCACCCGAAGCAGAAGCGGCTCCGGTATCGAGGTCCAATTCAACCTCGGCCTCGCCATCGGATTCCGACGCAATCTGCAGCAAGTCCACCTCGGGTGCCTGCTGGCCCAAGGCAGTGGCCATGGCGAGGACGAGTAGGCCCAAGCGGGTGAATTTCATCTGGCTAGAACAATACAGCTCCGCCATTTTTGAAGCCAAGCGGGGAGATGCTTGGGTAGGCCGGTTTCTTCGTAGGATTCAACACCGATGGGCGCTGACGATCCCCACAATCATTTCAGGGCGGCTGAGAACCAGATGCCTCGTCTCATGTCCGAGGCGTTGTCATTGCGTTGTGGTGTGTCCACGGGCGAACCGCTGGTTCTTGCTGTATCGGGAGGAGGTGACTCGATGGGCATGTTGTACGGAGTGACACGGATTGAGGGAACAGATCCGAAGAAGATTGTTGTGGCCCACATCAATCACGGGCTCCGAGGTGTCGAATCGCAGTTCGACCAGGATTGTGTGATGCACGCTTGTTTGGCTCTTGGAATCCGATTTGTGGCTCAACATGCGCAAGTTGCGGGAGCGCAGGATTCTCGGGGAATGAGCGTGGAAATGATTGGCCGCAAGCTGAGGCACGCCGCATTGGCACGGATCTGCCGTGAAGTTGGGGTCCACAGGGTCTGCCTCGCCCACACGGCCGATGATCAAGTCGAGCACTTCCTGCTCCGACTCTTTCGAGGATCTGGAAGTGCTGGACTGCGCGGGATGCGCTGGGCCAGTCGTTCACCTGCTGACCCTCAAGTCCGCTTGCTGCGCCCTCTGCTGGGCGTGACTCGGAGCCAATTGCGGGCCTTTCTCACAAGCATTGGGGGTAACTTCAGGGATGACTCTTCAAATAACGATCGAAGCATCCCAAGAAATCGGATCCGCCATGAAGTATTGCCAATGCTCCGCCAAGTCGCAGGGCCTTCACTGGACCACATGATTCGGCGATCCATGGATCTTATTGGAGCTGAGGGCACCTTTGCAGAATCGATGGCGACCCTGTGGGGATTGAATCCGGACCATTCTTCACTTGATTCTCAACATACTGCCATTCAAAGAATTGCAATCAGAGACCAACTCATCAGCATCGGTGTTGAGCCAGATTTCAGGATCATTGAAGCGCTGCGCCGCCCCGGCAAACGTTCCGTTGCAGTCGCCGGTGGACAATGGGTCTCCAAGACGGAGTTGGGCTCCCTTTCCTTCTCGCGGGCCGCACGCGTAATTGATCCGAGCACCGCGGCGATCGAGAACCAGCTCATCAAGGTCACACCAACCGGGCAGACTGGCTCTGTCGAACTTCCTGGACGGGCGAGGATCGAGTGGCGTCGATGGGGGCAAATTCCTAGCCAGATGCCGAACCCGGATACTGAGGCGTTGTTTGATGCCAGTAGGTTGGATGGCGGAATCACCTTCCGGCATTGGCGACCTGGCGACCGATTCCGTCCCCTGGGCATGTTAGGGACGGCCAAGCTTCAGGACTGTTTCGTGAATCGCAAGATTCCCCGACAAAAGCGCCATGAGCTTTGGATCGGTGAAGATTCAAACGCTCAGATTTTTTGGATTGAAGGATTTCCACCCTCTGAGAACCACAGGGTCCGCAGTGATACTCAGGCAGCGCTGGGTATTCGCTGCATTCGAGAGACAACCTGATGCAAGGACGCTGTCGGACGCTGACTTCAGGTGTTTTGGAAAGGGATCGCCGAATTCCTTCGTGAGGGCTGGAGAGTTTGTGGGCTTTGGCTCGGTTGAGTTAAAGCGAGCCTTCGCCCCCCGTTGACCGACTTCGGTGAGGTTGGATGAGGCTCGCACATTCTCTGATCTGATTACTGCTTCCAATGAAGAGGGACCTCGGCGAGCATGCGGCCTCGCATGGATTCTGGGGAAAGCACGAAACGGACGGACGATCCAAAGGGGCAAGGGCACCGCGGGGTCCGGCGCCGCAGACGCGATGGATCGGGCGCGCACGATTCCTCCCGGAAGTTCACGAAGTATGTACTATTACCGGCCCTGATCCTGGCGGTGCTGGGGTTGATTGCCTACCTGACCCATCAGCCTGCTTTGCGTGCGCTTCGCTCCTGGAAGAGCGTTGCCGTGGTGAAAACGGCGACAGAGGCTATGGAAGGGGGGCGATACGCCGAGGCGGGCAGAAGTGTCCGCATCGCCCTCGCACTGGCACCCTCGAAACTGGAAGTTCAAAAACTCGCTGCCAAATTTTATCAAGCTATCGACAATCCGGATTCGATCGATTTCTGGCGGGCCGTAACGATGTCGCCCGGGGCTTCCGTCGAGGATCGGTATGCCTTCATTGATGCCTGCCTTCAATTCTCCAGAACCGATGTGGCTTTCGAGCAGTTGAACTTGCTTGAGCCAAGTGTCGGAAAGGCACCGGAATTCTTGCGTCGCGTCGTCCGTTATCTGATCCAGATCAGGGACTATGACGCAGCAGTTCCCTACGCCCGGGAGGCTCAGGTTGCAAACCCCGTGGACCAGGAGTTCGAGTACATCCTCGGTCTTAGCTTGCTGAAGTCTTCCCGGCCAGATTGGTCCGACGAAGGGTGGCGTCTCTTGGGTTCTGTCGCGCTCGCATCCGGTAGCGAGCAGATTTCGGCAGCCCGGGCACTGCAGGAAACCGGTCGATTGCCCCTGACGCAATCCCGGCAGATTGCTCGTGCGATTGAACGACGTTCCGAACTTTCGCTCTCGGATCGACTTCTTGTTGCTGGACTGCGGGCGGGGGCGGACAGGTCCGATCGTGAGGCGCTGGCGGCGTCGGTGCTATCGGAGGTGGCGCCAACGACAGATGATGACAGGATCCTTTGCGCCAAATGGGCTATATCCCTCGCGACACCCACGGCGGCCAAGAATTTTCTGGCTGCGAACATCGGTACCAATCAGATCCTGCAGTCGCTCCAACTGGAAGCCTTGGCTTTGGACTTGGACTGGGCTGGCCTTGAGCGAGTGGTCGCCACCTCAACGAATCTGATTGATGATGTTCTCCTTCAGTCCATCGAGGGCTGGAGGGCATTTCTCGATCGTGACCCGGAGAAGTCGACCGGAAAATTCAACTCTGCCATCGATTCCGCCGGTAAGCGGCCTTTTCCGGAGATGGTCTCAGGCTTGTTCTTGATCTCGGCATGGGCGGAGCGCGCAACAAATCCCGCGATCGCCATCAAGTCGCTCGAACCTTTGCTCGCTTTTCGTGCCGTCGCAGCACCAGCCGCCAACGCTATCATCCGCAATGCCGCCTCATTGACCGCCACCGAGCCAGCCCATCTAGCTCACCGTAGCCTTTGGCAGTACGCGCCGAACGAGGAACGGATCATGATCAACTTCTCCCACAGTGCCCTGCTGTGTAGTCGCGACTTGGAGGATGCGGTAAATGTTCTCCGATTGCTGGAGGCGCGGATGCCGACTGCCCAATGGCCGGCAGTCATGCTGGCTTACGGCCTTGTGCGCACTGGAAAGAACACCGAGGCAGCAGACCTCCTTGACTCCAAGCTCACGAACGAGAGCCAGCTTGGCTCTCCCATGCAGGTTCTGCTAGCGGGGACAAAGTTGGCTCTGGGCCAAAAGGAGTCCGCTCGCCAGCTTGCCCGCAGTATTCCCCGGACCGGCTTGAAGGCTGAGGAGCTTCGGATACTGGATTCGATCGAGTAATCGGGTCCATCCATTCCCATGCTGAACTGGATCTGGCTGGGATTACTGCTGCTGGGGGTTCTGATCGGTGGCTTCACCGGCCGACTTCAAGCCGCTTTGGACGGGGCCTTCAGCGGTGCCTCCAAATCCACAGAACTCGCGATTGGCCTCGTCGGGGTCATGACCCTTTGGCTGGGCCTGATGCGACTGGCGGAGGTTTCTGGTCTGGTGCAGGCGCTCGCAAAGGTTCTTCGGCCGATCTTGACCCGACTCTTCCCGGAAGTTCCCGCAAGCCACCCAGCGATGGGTTCCATTGTCCTCAATCTGGCGGCGAACGCGCTGGGATTGACGAATGCGGCAACTCCGCTGGGACTCCGTGCCATGAAGGATCTCGAATCCCTCAACCCACGTCCTGGAACAGCCACGGATGCGATGTGCACGTTTCTGGCATTGAACACCGGCTCGGTTCAGTTGCTTCCCATTTCCGCGATCGCGGTTTTGACCGCGGCCGGAGCGCGAAGCCCAACATCGATCATCGGAACCACACTTCTGGCAACAGCGTGTTCCTCATTGGTTGGATTGTTCGTGATCAAGGCCCTGGCGAAGCTACCAGTGTTCCGCGTATCAGCTTTGCCGTTGGAGCCCTCCCCTGATCAGCCTCCGTCCCAAGAAGCAAAGTTGACGAGCGTGAGCTTGGACACCTCACTGCCGCTCAGACCGAGCTCGTGGGCATGGGGCGCGTCCGTGATTCTGGGGAGCTGCTTTTGCTGGTTTGGTTGGGAGCTGACTACCGGAAGGATGGCTGGCGCGGGAGTGCCCACGGATCCCGTTTGGATGCGGAGTCTCAATGCGGTTTCGCTGCTGGCGGTCCCGTTCCTCTTGGCCTTCTTCCCGCTTTTCGCCGCAATCCGGGGAGTCCCCGTCTACGAGCAATTCATCGAAGGCGCCAAGGAGGGATTCCAGACGGCGATCCGCATCATTCCCTACCTCGTCGCCATCCTTGTTGCGATTGGCTTCTTTCGGGGGGCTGGGGGCATAGAGATCTTAGGCAGGGCCTTGGCACGCCCGATGGCTTGGGTGGGATTTCCAACCGAGTTGCTGCCGATGGCTCTGTTGAGACCGCTGACCGGCTCCGGGACACTTGCCGCATTCTCTGAAGTGGTCCGAGTCCACGGGGCCGACAGTTTGTTCGCACGGATGGGTGGGACGCTCTTCGGCAGCACGGAAACAACTTTTTACGTAATCGCCGTTTACTTTGGGTCCGTCGGTGTCCGCCGGACCCGCCATGCCATCTGGGCAGGCCTTGCGGCCGACGTCGCCGGAGCCCTTGCGGCCGTCCACGTGTGCCGTTGGATGTTTCCTCCGACCGGTTGACAGGGATCCCTGTCCCCTTCCCTCCCTTGATCGGCTCAGCAGAGAGAGGCGAAGAACCGGAGTGTCGCCTCAAAACTCGTTCGCCAGTACGACCAGTCGTGGATGCCCGAGGATTCCTCGTACTGGTGTGGTACTCCAGCCTCCATCAGATCCCGATGGAGTTCGCGGTTTGCTTCGATCAGGAAATCTTCCCGACCACAGTCAAACCGGAACGGATGGATTTTTCGGGAACTTCGCATGACTTCCCTGAGGGACCGATCGCTGGAGGGAATGCCCAGGGACGCGTGGTCCTCTTCCACCAATCCAGCCAACTGCGAGAGATCGGTCACCGAACTGAGTCCGGACATACCCGCAAACACGTCGGGATACCGCGCACCCAACCGCAGCGCGGCAAACCCGCCCATGCTCAGGCCGGCGATGAACACCGGCGATCTGGAGCCAACCTCGGGGACGACAAGGCGTGTGACCTCGGGAACATCCTCCACAATCCAACTTTCGAAGTCTTGCCCGTGATGCGGAAGATAGAGGCTTCCATCCCCCCAAAGGCCATCACTGGGCATGGCCAAGACCAGAGGTGGAATGGATCCATCTCGCGACAGGCGTTCGTTTGTCTCATGGGCGGCTCCCCTCAAGGCCCATCCCCAGTGACTCCCGTAAATCCCATGGAGCAGCAACACGATGGGTACGTTACCGCGCCCTTTTGCTGCTGTGGGGACGTGGAGAGTCACATCACCCCGTCCCTTGAGATGCGGGCTCTTGACGGTCACCACACGCAATCCCGCCCATTCCAAGGAAGGGTCGGAAACCTCAAGGCTGTGAAACCTGGCGGAGGCGTTCATCAAAAGCGGCGGCCTGCGGGTAACGAACTACCGCTGATACCACTCCTCAAAGACCAACCGCCTTGAAGCGGGCGCGCACTTCCTTGAAGTGGAAGTCGACGGAGCAAAGCTTCTCCAACTCGCCGGCACCAAAATGCCGGGCGACCTCTGGATCGGCGCGCAACTGGACAACAAAGTCTGCATCATCCCGACCTGCATGCTTCGTCGCCCAGGTTTGCATGGCGGCGCGTTGCACCAGCGCATAGGCCTCCTCGCGGGTCAGACCCTTCCGGATCAGGGCAAGGAGGACGGTCTGTGAGTTCCACATGCCTAGGCTCAGACCGAGATTCCGGCGCATGTTCTCCGGGTAGACGTTGAGCCCGGTCATCATGCGGTCCAGAAGGCCCAGCATGTAGTCGAGCAGGGTGCAGGAGTCCGGGAAGATGATCCGTTCCACGGAACTGTGACTGATGTCCCGCTCGTGCCAGAGGGCCACGTTTTCAAGAGCGGCAATCGAGTTGCCCCGGATCACGCGCGCCAATCCGGTCAGGCGTTCCCACGTGATGGGATTGCGCTTGTGAGGCATGGCGCTGCTGCCCTTCTGGCCCTTCGTGAATGGTTCCTCGGCCTCCAGCACTTCGGTTCGCTGAAGGTGTCGGAACTCGACAGCCCATCTTTCGATGCTCGCAGCGACCACGGCCAAGGCGTTCATGAACTCCGCGTGGAGGTCGCGCTGGACGACCTGCGTTGCCAGCGGTGCCGGACGCAATCCCAACTTCCGGCAGATGTGCTTTTCCACCCGCGGGGACAGGTGGGCGCTTGTTCCCACGGCTCCGGAAACCTTGCCCACAGCCACGACGTTCCGGACGTGCCGCAAGCGTTGTTCAGCGCGGCCAAACTCGTCGTACATCAACGCGAGCTTGAGCCCGAAGGTCGTCGGCTCGGCGTGAATGCCATGGCTGCGACCTATGCAGGGCGTGAAGCGATGCTCGCGTGCCCGCTTGGCGATCGATTTCCGGACGACACGAACAGCTTCAACGAGCAGATCCGCGGACTGGACCAACTGGATCGCGAAGGCTGTGTCCACGATGTCGCTCGAGGTCAGGCCGAAGTGGAGCCACCGACTCGCGGGATCGTTGATCTGTTCCGTGACCGCGGTGGTGAAGCCAATGACGTCGTGGTTGAGCGTCTTCTCCAGTTCCTTGGCGCGCTCGACCAATGCCTTGGGATCCGCCAGGCATCGATCGGCTCCCGCCTTCATTCGGCCAAAGTCGGAGGCCGGAACCACCTTTTCCTTCACCAGGGCCTCGGATGCGAGCAACTCGATCTGCAACCAGATCTTCAGTCGGTTCTCATCCGTCCAAATCTCCCGCATCTGCGGGCGCGTGTAGCGCGCAATCATTCGGGGCACACTACGGCGTGGTCGTGGCCAGCGTCGAGCGGGAGAAAGCCGATCCTCAGCCCTTGCGCATCCGCTCCCTTGCCTGCTCGAGGACGCGACGCTCATGGTCCGTCAGGCTGGCAATCCCCTTGGAGGCGATCTTGTCGAGGATGGGGTCCACCTCCCGCGCGACATACTCCGCGTCCTCTTCGGCCCGATTCCTCCGGGATGGGGCGTCCGTGGCCTTGGAAAGGGCAGTTCCAGGAAACGGAATGATGGTCGCGGGCTCGATCTCCTCGTGTCGCTTCCAGATTTGCCAAGGGGCAGTTCCGGTCAGGAAAGGGACTCCAAACCAACCGAGGGCAAGACCTCCAAGATGTGCCATGTGGGCCACCCCGGAACTCCGGATGAACAGACCCAGAATGCTACCGCCGACAAGAATCCACAGGAAGGTCAGGAACTTCATCCGAACCGGAAAGACCACGAGAATGGCCGTGAATCGTTCGTGGGCAAACCAGCGACAGTAAACGGCCGTGATGGCGGACACACCAGCGGACGCGCCCATCAGGCTGACCTCCGGCGGGTATTGGAGGGCCAGATTCCACCCCAATTGGGCAAGCCCCCCCGCCACACCGCCGGCGAGGTAGATTCCGAGGAACTTCCAGGTCCCGAGGCGTTCTTCCACGGGCCGCCCAAAGAAATAGAGGCCCAATGCATTCGATATGACATGCAATGGCCAGGGCACCTCGTGCAGGAACTGGAATGTCAGCAGCCTCCAGATCTGCCAGTGCCTCATTCCTGCCCAGCTGAGTCCGAGGTCCGAGACGACGGGCACCTTGCCATACAAGGTGAGGATGCACTGAACCAGGAAACACCCGCCAAGGATCCAGATCAGGATCATGGAGACCCGGATGGGCGAGGCCTCCGGCTCCCTCATGTAGTCGCGATCGTAGATCATGGGTCCAAGCTAGGATGTGCCAGCAGGAATTCAATTCCGCGACCCACGGGCTGGATCGGGCTCGGGATCCATCGGCGGAAGCGGTCGGGCATCCATCAGGTTGATGCAGCACAATCCACCCAGCAAACCTCCCAGATGGGCGAGGTGGGCGATGTTCCCGAACGGAAAGACGGAGCCGATGATCGACAGGACTCCTGCGAGGAGGAGCACGAATTTCGCCTTCAATTCAAAGGGGATCAGGAAGAACAGATAGCCCTTCACCTTTTCCTCGGCGTAAAGCGCGCCAAGGGCCGCCAACAGGCCGCACAGACCCGCCGACGCGCCGACCACCGGATGACCGAAGATCTTCGGGGAAAGCATGGCGCCCACCAGTTGGACCAATCCGCCGATGGCGCCGGAAGCCAGGTAGAGTCCAAAGAATCGACGGCGACCGAGGGTCGTCTCCAGGATGGGTCCCATGGAATGTAGAAGGACCAGGTTGGCACCGAGGTGAACCCAATTGCCGTGAAGGAACTGGTAGGTGAAAAACTGCCACCAATGCCCCGCCCGGATCCCATCCAGGGAAAGCGAGTAGCGCATCTCGAACCACTGGCGTCCCTGCTCCCGCAGGCCGGGCTCGATCAGGAAGACAAACAGGTTGAGCCCGAGAAGCCCCAGGGTCACGTCCCGCTCCATGTCCGGGAAGGGATCATCGGCCGGCGGGACGGGAGGTGGTTTTGGAGTGCCCATGTGGTCGACAACGAATCTCAGCCGAGCGCTTCCAATTCCCGCTGCACCAGCTCCAGAAGCGGTTTGAGGGTCTCCCGACTGAAATCAAAGCGGCATCCTGCCCTAGCGAACAGTTCCGGTAACGGCTTCGATCCTCCCAGCGCCAAACCCGCCCTGTAATCCGCCAGTGCACGAACAGGGTCAGTCTTCGAGTTTGCCCAGACCTGAAGTGCACCCAATTGGGCGATCCCATATTCCACGTAATAAAATGGGTGAATGAAGAGGTGCAGTTGGCGTTGCCAACGGCAACCCCGCGCGGTCTCGAATCCCGTCCAATCGATGTCTCCCCCGAATCGGTCCATGAGGCCCAGCCAAGCCTGCCGACGCTCCGAGGTCGTATGATCCGGGTGGGTGTAAATCCAGTGCTGGAAAGCATCGATGGTCGCAATCCACGGGAACACACCGACGATGCCTTCCAAATGGGTCCGGCGCGCCCGATTCGCCTCTTCGGGGGTGTAGAATTCCCGCAGACCGTCCGAGGCCAGCAACTCCATCGCCATGGAGGCCACCTCACAAAACTCAATGGGGGCGTCCCGATATGCCTGCAAGGGTTCGTTCCGGCTCGCCAACGCGTGGAAGGCGTGGCCTGCCTCGTGAAGGAGGGTCTCGACGTCGCGTTGCTGTCCCACAGCGTTCATGAAGATGAATGGCAACCGAGCTTCGCTCAGGGTGTATTGATAACCTCCGGGTGCCTTGCCCTTCCGGTTCGCCAGGTCGAGCAATCGCATCTCCCGCATCAGGCGGAAGTCCCCAGCCAACTGCGGATCCAGACGATCAAAGATCCTCTGGGATCGCTCCTCCAATTGGGTGGTATCCGAAAACGGTCGCAATGGCGGACGTCCAAGGGGATCAACGGCCGTGTCCCAAGGCCGCAGGGAGTCCAGATTGAGTGCAAGACGTCGCCCCCTGTGCAGGGACTTCAGGACGGGCACGACCTCGGATTCGATGGCGTCGTGAAACCGCTCACAGTCCTCGGGCGTGTAATCAAAGCGGCCGCGGGCTCGGAAGGCATAGGCCCGATAATCCGGAAATCCTGCGTTCGCGGCGATTCGGCTCCGGAGGGATCGCAACCCATCGAAACAATCGTCGAAGGCCTTCTCTTCCGAAACCCAGCGGGCCGTCACCGCCTCCCACGCTGCCTGCCGAGCCTCCCGGTCCGTTTCCTCCTGGAAGCGTCCCATCTGGACGAGGGTCCGCTCCTCGCCCCGAAAGTGCACCGTCAGGCTCCCGCTGAGCTTCTGGTACTGTTGAGCCAGCTTCGCTTCCTCGGTCTCGAGGGCCACGTTTTCCTCGCGGAACAACTCCACATCCAGGGAACGGCTCCGGTCGAGGACTGCGTACCTTTCGCGCGACAGCGAATGCCGAAGGGGATGTTCGAGGTACAGCTTGGAGAGGGCGAACGCCCGGGGCTTGAGCGCGGGATCCACTCCTTCGACGAAAGACAGGTAAGCCTTTTCGGCCTCCGGATCGGCCGTATGGCAGGTCATGGCGATGTAGCGGCGCGCCCGCTCCTCATCGATGGCCGCCATCACTTCGCCTGCGTCTACCAGCCACGCCTCAAAGGCCTCGATCGTCGTGGCGTTGCGCCCCGCGGATTCCAATGCGGCCACCCACGGCTCGAGTGACTGCCAGTCGCCAAGGTCCAGCGTCGCAGGCAGGAATCGACGTAGAGTGTGCGGAGTTAGGTCTCCAAAAGGCAGCAACGACATGCCTTGAGATTGGCGGACATCGGCGTCGGTCGTCCAAGACAGAAAGCATCCGGTTGAAAAAACCCCTGACATTGTGCCGCCGATGCCGTTGCATCCGCCCGGTTTTTCTGATCATGCCGAAGCGCACTGACATCCACTCGGTCCTCATCATCGGGGCGGGCCCGATCATCATCGGGCAGGCCTGTGAGTTTGATTACTCGGGCACCCAGGCCTGCAAGGCCCTCCGCGAGGAGGGCTATCGCGTGGTTCTGGTCAACTCCAACCCCGCCACCATCATGACGGATCCGGAGTTCGCCGAGCGAACCTACATCGAACCCATCACACCGGAGGCCATCGAAAAGGTCATCGTCCGCGAGAAGGCGGAGATGGCCCGCATGGGAGCCACCGGAAAACTGGTGCTCTTGCCCACTCTGGGCGGACAAACCGCACTCAACACGGCCATGTCCCTGCACAAGAACGGGGCACTGGATCGGCACGGGGTCGAAATGATCGGTGCGCGCGCCGAGGCCATCCACAAGGGCGAGGACCGCGAGGCCTTCAAACAGCTCATGCTCGCCATCGGTCTGGATGTCCCGATCTCGGGCACTGCCCATGACATGGTCGAGGCCCGGGCCGTCGCCGAGCGGATCGGGAGGCTCCCGCTGATCATCCGCCCCGCGTTCACCCTCGGCGGCACCGGCGGAGGCATCGCCTACAACCGTGAAGAGTTCGAGGAAATCGCCAAGCGGGGTATCGATCTCAGCCCCGTCTCCGAGATCCTGATCGAAGAATCACTCCTTGGCTGGAAGGAGTACGAGATGGAGGTCATGCGGGATCGCGCCGACAACTGCGTGATCATCTGCTCCATCGAGAACTTCGATCCCATGGGCGTCCACACCGGCGATTCCATCACGGTGGCCCCAATCCAGACACTCACGGACAAGGAGTACCAGATCATGCGCGATGCTTCGTTCGCCGTGATCCGTGCCGTCGGCGTCGAAACCGGCGGTTCGAACATCCAGTTCTCCGTCGATCCCGTCACTGGACGGATGATCGTCATCGAGATGAACCCGCGCGTGAGCCGCAGCTCCGCGCTGGCATCGAAGGCCACCGGGTTCCCCATCGCCAAGATCGCTGCGAAACTCGCGGTCGGGTACCTGCTCGACGAGATCCGGAACGACATCACCCGCGAAACCCCGGCCAGCTTCGAACCGACCATCGACTACGTCGTCACGAAGATACCGCGATTCGCCTTCGAGAAGTTCCCGCAGGCCGATCCGACACTCACCACGCAGATGAAATCGGTCGGCGAAGCCATGGCCATCGGGCGGACGTTCAAGGAGAGCCTGCAAAAGTGCCTTCGCTCCCTCGAAATCGGTCGTGCAGGTTTGGGCGGTGACGGAAAGCCATGGCGGATCGGGACCGAAGTCTACGGCGACCGCGACATCCTCCCCAAGGATGTCATCACGCGGAAGTTGTCCGTGCCGAACGCCGAGCGCGTGTTTTTCATACGCCACGCCTTCCGGGCGGGGTTCACCATCGAGGACATCTTCAACCTCACGAAGATCGACCGATGGTTCCTGACCCAGATGAAGGAGATCGTGGACGTCGAAGAGGAACTCGCGGCCAGCGTGGCCTGAATTCCTGGTTTGGAATGTTGCTGATCCGGTTGGGCTTTCCACGAGGCGTCCACGTCGCATGGCCCAACCTGATCCAGGCATCCAACTGACCGAGGCGTTCTTCCAGAAGGCCGCGGGTTGGGAGGCGGTGCAGCATGCCCGGATGCTGCTCTCCACAGGAAAGGTCCTCTCCTCGAACTGGACGGCGCCAATCCTCAAGGGCGTCGTGCAGGCTGGCGAGACGTCCTACCGGGCCGGCTTGGTCATCAAGTCGGATCTCGACATCGACAACCTCTGCACCTGCCGGCAGGCGCGGGAGTTTGGCACCATCTGTCCGCATTCGGTGGCGGTTGGACTCCACTGGTTGAAGCCACCGGCGCCTGCGGCCACACCGGCAAAGGTCCAAGCATCGCCCGCGGCGCCGTCCCCTGCCCCGGTCGCGCTACGCACTGCCCCACGCAAGGACGCGGTCCGACTCCGCCGCGATCCCAACGGACCACCCCTGACAGTCCACGTCGTCCTGCCCCCGAACTTCCAGGACACCGTCCTGCGTGGCAAAGCCATGCTGGTTTTCGAAGGCGTGGTCGGGAAGGACCGTGCGCCCCTCGACACTTTTGCGCGTCGCGGCGGTTTCCGCATTTCGGAGGAGGATGCAACCCTGCTCGATGCCGCCGAACTGGCGACGGGAGGAGACACGCCAGGGATGGTCCAACTCCCACCGCGCGCCCTCGCCGAGTTATTCGTCGCTCTGGGTGGCTTCCCTCGAGTCACACTGGGCCGCAATCAGGCCTTCCGGATCGAGCGTGAGTCCGCGCTCCTGCCCATGCGGGCCACGCTCGCCGCGGATGGCACGATCGTCATTTCCGTCCAGGCGCAGGCGCGCCCCCCGGTCATCGTTCCGATCGAATCCACCCTGTGGATCCTCAATCCGGGGAATCCTCCCTCCTTGGCGCCCCTCGCCGCCACGGGAGCCTTCCGCGAAGCCCTGCAGCGTCCTGTCACCATCGCCCGGCCTCAGGTTCCGACCTTCCTCTTGCAGGATTGGCCCCGCCTGGAGGCATCCGGAAAGGTGGAGGCCAACTTCAAGCTCACCGACTTCGAACTCACGCCCCAAGCCCCACGCTTCCATCTCGACCTCGCCGGCGGTCTCGCGCAACTCAGCGCGACCCTGCAATGCGCCTACGGCCAGCGCATCATGACGGTAGGTGTGACCCGTGCCGACGAAGCCACCTGGCTTCCGGATCCGCAGAATCCCCGCCGCTACGGCACCCGGGACCTCGGGGCGGAGCACGCCGCCTTCAACCGGCTTCGGCAGGCCGGGTTCAGCGGCCCGGATTCTCAAGGGCGCTGGCAACTGGTGGGGCAGGATCGCGTGCTGGCCTACTTCTCCCGACTGCACCCGCGCCTTGAGCGCGAGTGGACCGTGAACCTCGAAGAACGTCTCGACCGCTCCACGCAGGCGACGTTCGAACGGGTGTCGCCGCAACTGCGGATCACCTCGAGCGGCGAGCAGTGGTTCAACCTCGAGGTTTCCTATAGGTCCGGCGGTGGATCCCCGATTCCTGCGGCTGAGATCCAGCAACTCCTGCGGGGCGGGTCCCGTCGGTTGCGGAATGGCAAGCTGGCCCTGATCGATACCGGCGCCGTTGAGGAATTGCAGGAAATCCTGGTCGACTGCGCTCCGGAACAGGCGGGAGGGTCCGCCGAAGCCACCCGCTACCGCATGGGCAACGCCCAGGCGGGATTCCTCGAGGCCGGACTTCGCGATGCCGGTCTTGTAGTCCAGGCTGAGACCCCGTGGCGTCAACAGGCCCGGGCTACTTCAGGCGAAGTGCAACTGAATTGCCCTCCGTTGGGATCCCTCGATTCCGTGCTGCGCCCCTATCAGAAACAGGGCGTGGCCTGGTTGCGCTTCCTCCGGGACCAACTGTTCGGAGGCGTCCTTGCTGATGAAATGGGTCTCGGCAAGACCCTTCAGGTCCTGACGCATCTCGCCGTCGCCCGAGCGGAGATCCCGACGGCCAACCGCAGGCCGTGGCTCGTGGTCTGCCCAACTTCCCTGGTCTTCAATTGGGCCGCCGAGGCGGCACGGTTCATTCCCGACCTCAAGGTCTTGCGACTCCATGGTGCCGACCGTCATCGACTGTTCGATCAGGTCCCGAAAGCAGATCTCGTGATCACGAGTTATGCCCTCGTGCGCCGGGACCTCGACGCCCTGCGTCAGCACAACTTTGACACGGTCGTGTTGGACGAAGCCCAGCACATCAAGAACCGAACCACCCAGAATGCCCAGGCGGTCAAGAGCCTCCGATCCTCGCACCGCCTCGTTCTCACCGGCACCCCGCTGGAGAATTCCGTCCTCGATCTTTGGAGCATCTTCGACTTCCTGATGCCCGGTTATCTGGGCAACGCCGATGACTTCCGCGAACGCTACGAACTGCCCATCGCCCGCGAGCGCGACACGGCCACCATGGCCCGTCTCGCCCGACGCGTCCGGCCCTTCCTGTTGCGACGGCTCAAAAGGGAGGTGGCCGCGGACCTCCCGCCACGTCTCGAACAGGTGAGTTACTGCGAACTTACCGAGCAACAGGCTACGGTTTACGAACAATTGCTTTCGGCAACACGCAAGGAAGTGGAACAGGCAGTCGGCGCCCAAGGCCTGGCCAAGAGCCGAATGCTGGTCCTCACCGCGCTGCTGCGACTCCGTCAGGCCTGTTGCGACCTGCGACTGTTGAAGCGTCCAGCGACCGCCTCCGAGGACGATCCCTTCGATGCTTCCGGAAACCAACCCGACCCTGCCGCGAAGTCCGCGGAACCAACAGCCGAGGGAACGTCCGGGAAGTTCCAGATGTTTGGCGAACTGCTCGACGAGGTCATCGACGGTGGACACCGCGCCCTGGTCTTCAGTCAGTTTACCTCGATGCTCCGACTTCTCCGGGAGGAACTGGAACGTCGCGGGCTCAGCTACTGCTATCTCGATGGAACGACCCGGGACCGTGCCGCCGTGGTGGAACGGTTCCAGAAGGAAGCCTCCATTCCGGTCTTCCTCATCTCCCTCAAGGCAGGGGGTGTCGGCCTCAACCTGACCGGTGCAGATACCGTCATCCACTTCGATCCATGGTGGAACCCCGCCGTCGAGGACCAGGCAACCGACCGCGCCCACCGCATTGGCCAGTCCCGCGTCGTGACCGCCTACAAGCTCATCACGCGCGGCACGGTCGAAGAAAAGATCCTCGCACTTCAGCAGCGCAAGCGAGACCTCATCGCGGCCACCCTGACGGGCGAGGATGTGTTCACCAACAGTCTGGGCTGGGATGAGATCCAGGAGCTCCTGGGCTGAAATTGCCGGATCCGCAGTCGCCACCCGTTGCGACCCTTCCACTCTCGCGTACCCTCACGACTCAACGCCATGACGCGCGCCATCACTTTCTCGCCGTCAATCACCGTTCCCCTGACGCACGACTGCCCTTGGCACTGCACCTATTGCGGCTACCGCTCCGATGCCGCGGGCTTGATCTCCGCGGATGAGTTCAAGCGCCTGCTCGATGTCGCTGTTCGGAACCAGGCCACCGAAGTCCTTTTCCTGTCGGGGGAAATGCCGGATGCCATGCCGCACATCCGCCGGGCATTGGACAAACGCGGTTTTGCCGACTTCATCGCCTTCACCCGTTGGGCCTGCGAACAGGCCCTCGGCCGTGGACTTCTCCCGCACACGAACATTGGGGCGCTTTCACGGTCTCAACTCCTGCGCCTCGCGGATGTCAACGCGTCGATGGGCCTGATGCTCGAGAACATCGACGACGCTTTCAATCGAACCGTCGCCCCGGAGAAGTCGACCGCCGGCCGCCTGCGCACCATCGAGGCCGCCGGTGAACTCCGCATCCCCTACACCTCCGGCATCCTGATCGGTCTCGGCGAATCCCACGATTCACGCCTCCGGTCGCTCGACGCCCTCGCGGCCCTCCACAGCCGGTACGGCCATCTGCAGGAAATCATCCTGCAGAATTACATCCCCAACGCCGGATCTCGACTGCGCCCCACCGTCCTCGCGCCAGCCCTCGAGGAATACCAAGCGCTCATCGCGCATTGGCGGATGATCGCTCCTGACGTCGCGATCCAGATCCCGCCGAACATCAATCCGCACTGGGAACGTCTCCTCCCGCTCATCGACGATCTCGGCGGGGTCAGCATTGAAGGCGACCTCGTCAACCCGCTGAGCCCGTGGGCTCCGCCAGCCGCCTACGCCGCCGCCGCCGACCGGCAGGGCCGAAGTCTCCACCACCGCTGGCCCGTGTACGATCGCTTCCTTCAGCGTGACTGGATCCGTCCTCCGGTATGGGAGGTCCTGCGTCGACACCACCCAGCGCTCCACTTCGACGGCGGGTGTCCTTCGGTGGGTTCCAACGTGTCGCAGGCACTCCGTCGTGCGGCCGAGGGGTTTGGGCTTTCCATGGAGTCGGCGATCCAGTTGGCCGAGGCGGATGGCGCGTCGGAACAGGAGTTGTGCGCGGCCGCCGACGAACTGAACCGGAAGCTCAACGGCACCACCGTCACTTATGTGGTGAACCGCAACGCCAACTTCACCAACGTCTGCACCACGAACTGCAACTTCTGCGGATTCTACCGCCCCCCCGGCCACGCCGAAGCCTACACCCGGCCCATCCATGCCGTCGTCGAGCGGGTCCTCCAAACCCCGTGGGTTACTGAAGTCTGCCTTCAAGGAGGCATCCACCCCGACCTGCGCTTCGAGGACTATCGGGATCTCCTCAGGGCTCTGAAGGACGCACTCCCCAGCGTCCACCTCCATGCCTATTCCCCGATGGAGATCCACTCGCTCCATCTCAAGACCGGGTGGCCCTACCATCGCGTGCTCTCGGAGTTGCGCGACGCCGGCCTGGGATCCATTCCAGGGACCGCGGCCGAGATCCTGCACAATCCGGTTCGCGACCGGCTGTCTCCCGACAAGCTGCGCACCGAACACTGGATCGAGATTGTCGAAACCGCCCACAACGTCGGCTTGCCGTCCACTTCCACCATCCTCTTCGGCCACGGCGAATCCTGGGTCGACATCTTCCATCACCTGTCCGTTCTACGGAACCTCCAGGCCCGGACCGGCCGATTCACCGAGTTCGTTCCGCTCGCATTCGTCCCGCATCGCAATCGCCTGGGGAGCGAACTCTCACGCGCCTCCGGTGCCTCGACTGAACAGATCGCCGCCCAGAGCACCGTCCGCGCCCGACGCCTCTACCCGTTGGTCCGTCTGTTCCTCGGCCCCGCCTTCCGCAACCTCCAGACGAGTTGGGTGAAGCTTGGAGCCGACGAGGCCGCACGGATGCTTCAGTGCGGCTGCAACGACTTCGGTGGCACCCTCTACGAGGAAAGCATCACCCGCGGTAGTGGCGGCACCCACGGCGAACACCGCACGCCCGCCGAACTCCAGGAGGCCATCCGATCCGTGGGCCGCACCCCACGCCAGCGCACCACCCTTTACCAACCGATCACCTCCGCAGAGATCCCCGCCGGCATGTCCGCCTGAGGGCCGGGTGACCCCGCCCGGCGCTACCCACTCCCAACCCACGGTGAAGGCCGGGTGCCCCCACCCGGCGCTGCCCATGAAGCCCTTGTGCAAACGCAGGCAAGGGAAGCCACTCCCCAACAGAATCCACCCCCTGATCCTGGAACCGAAAACCACACTTGGGAACATCCGCGCCGAACGGAGGAACCAGGGGGCTATGCACCCCGATTTCCCACCGTGTTTTCCTGCGGTTTTCCAGCCTTTAACGCGAAAGTGACATTTCATCAAAAAGCACTTGTAGCCCCAACATATGGTGTTAGCGTCGCTCTCCGTCCCCAAGGGATAGGGTTGCTAGCGCAGCCAAACCGAAAGGAAAGCACGCGCCAGCAGAGAGTTTTGAAGGACATCGAAGACAACGCAATTCGGATGCTGACACCCCTTGTGAAGTACCGCCGGGCCCCTCAGTGCGGCAGCACACTCCACGTGCCGCTCCTGAATCCCCCCACTGGCCCCGCAGCGGATGTCACAAGCCCACCCGGTTCCGTGCTTTGCTTCCCGTCCTTGTAAGACTCGTCCTGTTCCTCGTTCCGCCACCGACTCTGACCACATCAAAACCAGCCCTGCCATGATCGACGCCCGCGATTCCGTCGTTCCCAATGCCTCCGCCAACGGCCGTGCCTCCGGCCGTGCGAAGGCCAAGCCTGTCTCCCGCGCCGCAGCCACCGCCCCCCAGCGCCCCGTGGCTACTGGAAACCGCTCCAAGCCTCAGAAGGTGTCCCCCAAGAAGCACCAGATGCCGATCACCCGAGTCTTCTCCGACCCAAGGACGAGCCCCTTCGACCAGATTGAATGGGAACGCCGCACGGCCGAGATCACCGATGACTCCGGCAAGGTGATCTTCAAGCAGGAGGGCGTTGAGGTTCCCCGCTCGTGGTCGCAGCTCGCCACCAAGGTCGTCTGCTCCAAGTATTTCTACGGGGATCCAGCCAAGCCCGAGCGCGAACAGTCCGTCCGGCAATTGATCCATCGCGTCACCCGCACGATTGCCGACTGGGGCATCAAGGATGGCTACTTCACGAAGGACGAAGGCGAACTTTTCTACAATGAACTGACGTGGCTGTGCGCCAATCAGTACGGCGCCTTCAACAGTCCGGTGTGGTTCAACGTGGGTCTCCATCACCAATACGGTGTCGGCAAGAACTCCGGACGCGGCAACTGGTACTACAACCACGCCCTCGGCGAAGCCGAACGCGCTGCCACCCAGTACGAGTATCCCCAGTGCTCCGCCTGCTTCATCCAAAGCGTCGATGACAACATGGAAAGCATCATGAGTCTCGCGCACGCCGAGGCCATGCTGTTCAAGTTCGGCTCTGGAACCGGGACGGACCTTTCCCCCATCCGTTCTTCCAAGGAAAAGCTTTCCGGTGGTGGACGTCCCTCGGGTCCCCTCTCCTTCCTCAAGGTCTACGATCAGGTCGCGAACGTGGTGAAGTCCGGTGGCAAGACCCGTCGCGCCGCCAAGATGAACACCCTGCGCGATTGGCACGGGGACATCGAGGACTTCATCGGTGCCAAGATGAAGGAAGAGCGCAAGGCCTGGGCACTCATCGAACAGGGCTACGATGGGTCGTTCAACGGCGAGGCCTACGGCTCCGTCATGTACCAGAACGAGAACCTCTCGGTCCGCGTGTCCGATGAGTTCATGCAGGCCGCCATCGAGGGCAAGGAGTGGTGGACCCGTTCGGTCACCTCCGGAAAACCCCTTGAGAAGAAGGATGCCTCCAAGCTCCTCGACCTGATCGCCGAGGGAACCTGGGTCTGCGGTGACCCCGGCCTCCAGTACGACGGTCCCATCCAGCGCTGGCACACCGCCAAGGGCACCGAGCCCATCCACTCCACGAACCCGTGCTCCGAGTACGTGTTCCTCAACAACACCGCGTGCAATCTGGCCTCGCTGAACCTGATGAAGTTCAAGCGCCCGGACGGAATCTTCGATCTCGAACGGTTCAAGGCCGCGGTACGGATCTACATCACCGCCCAGGAAATCCTCGTCGACAACGCCTGCTACCCGACCAAGGAAATTGCCGAGAACTCCCACATCTTCCGCACCCTCGGTCTGGGCTTCGCAAATCTCGGCTCGCTCATCATGAGCTACGGCCTGTCCTATGATTCGAACGAGGGTCGCGCCCTCGCCGGGGCCATCACCGCTGTCATGACCGGTCACGCCTACGAGCAGAGCGCCGAGATCGCCGCCGCCATGGGCGCCTTCCCGGGTTACGCGGACGCCCGTTGCACCGGTGTCGCCAAGACCGTTCACAAGGACAACGTCGAGTCCATGCTCGGTGTCATCCAACTCCACCGGAACGCCGTCGAGGACATCCAACCGAGCAGCGATTTCGCCTACCTCAAGGACGAAGCGCGCCGCTGCTGGGATCGCGCCCTGAGCCGCGGCAAGGAAGTCGGCTACCGCAATGCCCAGGTCACCGTTCTCGCTCCGACGGGCACCATCGCCTTCCTCATGGATTGCGACACCACGGGCGTGGAACCAGACATCGCCCTGGTCAAGTACAAGCTCCTCGCCGGCGGCGGCATGCTGAAGATCGTCAATCGCACGGTCCCGGAAGGCCTTCGCCGCCTCGGTTACTCCGAGAGCACCATCGAGGGCATCACGGCCCACATCGAGCGCTACGACACGATCGAGGACGTGGTCCTCAGCGAAGACGATGCCGCGGTGAAGGAAGGCCGAGCCAAGGCCGGAGACCTCGCCCGCAGCGGATTGAAGCCCGAGCACATCGAGGTTTTCGATTGCGCCTTCAAGCCATTCCGCGGTCAGCGGAGCATCCATTACATGGCCCACCTCGGAATGATGGCCGCTGCCCAGCCGTTCATTTCCGGCGCCATCTCGAAGACGGTCAACCTTCCAAACGAAGCCACGACCAAGGACATCCGCGACGCCTACATCCAGGCATGGCGCATGGGCCTCAAGTGTGTGGCCGTCTACCGGGATGGCTCGAAGCGATCCCAGCCGCTGAACACCAAGAAGACCAACGAGGGTGGGGACAAGACGGCCAATCCGGCCAATGATCAGGTCGCCCAGATGGAGGCGCGGATCAACGATCTCCAGACAGAGCTCGCCTCCTTGCGCGAACAGGTCGGCCAACCTCTCCGCCGCCGGCTCCCTGACACCCGCATGGCGGTGAACCACAAGTTCGAGATCGCCGGCCACGAAGGGTACATGACCGTGGGCCTCTTCCAGGACGGCCAGCCGGGCGAACTCTTCGTCACCATGGCGAAGGAAGGCAGCACCATCGGTGGCCTGATGGATACCATTGGCGCGCTGACTTCCATGTCGCTCCAGTACGGCGTGCCCTTGGAATCGCTCGTCAAAAAGTTCGCCCATCAACGCTTCGAGCCCTCCGGTTTCACCCGGAACCCGGACATCCGCAACGCCGCGTCGATCATCGACTACGTGTTCCGCTGGATGGCCGTCCAGTTCCTCCCGGGCTACCGCGAGGCCGCCAACCCGGGAACGGCCCAGACCGAGCTCCCCATGCCGGGACTCCTCGACGAGCTCAAAAAAAAAGTGAACCGGCCCGTTCCGGAACTTCCGCTCGCGGATGAAGGGAACACCGAGGTGATCGCCAAGATCACCCGGCCAGCCTCGACCTCCGTCCACGCGCCCCACAAGGGAGCGACCGGGGCCAACGTTCTGACCCACATGATCAGCGGTCAGGCCGATGCTCCGAGCTGCCCCAATTGCGGTCACATCGCCGTCCGCAACGCTGCCTGCTACAAGTGCCTGAACTGCGGCGAAAGCCTCGGTTGCTCGTAGTCGACGGATCCCTCTGAAGACGGGCGGCGGAAGTTCCTTCCGCCGCCCGTTTCGCTTTTGCTCGGTACGGCCACTATTGAAAGGCGGCCAACACCGTGCCGCAGTCATCTCCGCACTCGCGCATCTGACCATCCTGCCCCATCTTCTCCCGCCTTCATGAAGGATCTCGTCCTGATTGGTTCCATCAGCGATTCTGCGGCGTCCGCTTGGCAGGAACGCGCCAGTGCCTCCGCGGTCACGCGCCTCGCACCCGACGCGCTGCTGCTTTCCGGCACCCACGGCGATCCAACCCTCATCGAACAGGCCCACGCCGCAGGTCTTGACGCCTTCTTCCGCCATCCCCCCCTGCGCGCCACCGACTTCAAGTTGCTGGCCATGGACATGGACTCCACCCTCATCACGATCGAGTGCATCGACGAGATCGCCGACATGGTGGGGGTGAAGCCGCAGGTCGCCGCCATCACCGAGGCGGCCATGCGCGGCGAACTCGATTTTCCCGGAGCCCTGCGGAAACGGGTCGCCCTCCTCAAGGGACTTCCGGTCGAGGCATTGGATCGCGTCTACAACGAACGCCTGCGCCTCTCGCCCGGTGCCGAGAACCTGCTCGCGGCCGCCCGCAAGGCCGGATGGACCACGCTCCTGGTCTCGGGCGGATTCACCTATTTCACCGACCGCCTTCGCCATCGCCTCGGCCTCGACCACACCCTCGCGAACACGCTCGAAGTCATCGACAGCAAGCTCACGGGCCAGGTCCTCGGGGAGATTGTCGATGCCTCGGTCAAGGCCACCCGGGTCAGGGCAGCCTGTGAGGCCCTCGGGTGTTCTCCCACCCAGGCGATCGTCGCCGGCGACGGCGCCAACGACCTCCAGATGATGCGGATCGCCGGCCTCAGCGTGGCCTTTCGGGCCAAGCCCGTCGTCCGCCGCGAAGCCACCCTCTCCATCAACAACGCCGGACTCGATGCCCTCCTCCTCCGCCTCTCCTGATCCCGGTGCGGCCTCCCGACCCCAGTGGTGGTCCCGTCTGGGCATCGTCATCTGCGCGGCCGTCATCCTGTTGTGGACCCTGCGTCCTGGGTCCAGCGGCGGATTCCAACCCATTCCGGTCACCCCGGCCCCTGCCCCGGCGTGGAGCATCACCAACGTGCTCGGCGGCACCCTCTCCTCGACAAATCTCGCCGGTCACATCCTCATCGTGAACTTCTGGGCCACCTGGTGCCCGCCGTGCATCCGCGAACTGCCGGATCTCAACGCCTTCCACTTGGCCCACACCAACGACCGCATCACCGTCGTTGGCGTCTCCGTGGATGAAGCCGGAGCCAACGCCGTCCGCGCGTTCGTCGAGCGGAACAACCTCGCCTACCCGGTCGGGATGGTGACTCCCGAAATGTCAGCGGACTTCGGGGCCCAAGGCCCCATCCCGGCCACCTACGTCATCGATCGCCGAGGCCACTTCGCCGCCCGCTACCTCGGCCCCCTCACTCGCGAGGAACTCGAGCGCGTTACCCGGCCGTTGGTCCTCGCACCGGGGCAGTAGTCTCTTTCCCTCCCTCATTTCGGCTCCCCGATTTCAGGGGATGGCAGGAAGGATGGGGCGTGCCAGAGTCTCCACGTCGCATCTGACCGACCTCATGCAAACTCTCTCGTGCCGCGTCGCCGGCAAACCGACCGACTCCGGTCCCCTGCTCGAAGTCCGCAGTCCCTTCTCTGGGGAACTGGTGGGAACCGTCACCACGGTGGGCCGCGCCGAAGCCGAAGCCGCCATCGCCGCGGCCACCTCCTTTACAGCCACCCCATCGAAATACCAACGCGCGGAAATCCTGGAGAAGACCCGCATCGCCCTGGAGGCCCGCCGCGACGAGTTCGCACGGATCATCACGTCCGAAGCCGGACTCGCACTGCGCGAGGCCCGCTACGAGGTGGGCCGCACGGTCGATGTCCTGCGCTTCGCCGCCATGGAAGCCCTGCGCGACGACGGCCAGATCTTCTCGTGCGACGTCTCCGCCCAGGGCAAACCCCGGAAGATCTTCACCACGCGGGAACCCCTGCGCTGTGCCGTCGCCATCACCCCGTTCAACCACCCGCTGAACCAGGTGGCCCACAAGCTCGGACCCGCCATCGCCGCCGGCACGCCGATCATCCTCAAGCCGTCCGAGAAGACGCCCTTGGTCGCCCTCCGGTTCGCCGAGTTGCTGCACGAGTCGGGCCTTCCCGGGCCCATGCTGTCCGTGCTGCTCGGGCCCACCCACGAGGTGGCCGAGATCCTCGTGCGGCATCCCGATGTCGAGGTCGTGGCCTTCACCGGCTCGGTTCCCGTGGGCAAGAAGATCGCGGCCACCGCCGGATACAAGAAGCTGGTGCTCGAACTCGGCGGCAACGATCCGCTGATCATCCTTGAGGACGCCGACCTCGATCTGGCCGTCACCCTCGCCGCCGAGGGTTCCTATCGCAACTCAGGCCAACGCTGCACCGCGGTGAAGCGGATCCTCGTCCATGAGGCCATCGCACCCGAGTTCACCCGACGTCTCGTGGCCAAGACCGCCGAGTATCTGTGCGACGATCCGATGCTGGAATCGACACGCGTGGGCACGGTGATCGACGAGGCCAGCGCCATTTACCTGGAAACCGTCGTGAAGGAGGCCGCCGCTGCCGGGGCCCGCGTCCTGACCGGCGGACAGCGCCGCGGCGCCCTGCTCCAACCCACCGTGATCGACCAGGTGCCGCGCGACTGCCGCATGGTCGTCTGCGAGAGTTTTGGTCCGCTCGCCCCCATCATCACCATCCGCGATCTCGATGACGCCCTGACACTGGCCAACTCGACCGCCTACGGTCTGAGCTCTGGCGTGGTCACCAACAACATGCAGGCGGCCCTCAAGGCGATCCGCACGTTGCGCTGTGGCACGGTGAACATCAACGAGGTCCCCGGGTTCCGGATCGAGTCGAGCCCGTTTGGCGGCGTCAAGGACAGCGGCCTCGGCATCAAGGAAGGGGTCATCGAAGCCATGAAGGGCTACTCCTACGTCAAGACCTTCAGCCTCCCCTGGGCATGAGCACGCGCCCGTCCATTTCTTCCACGGCCTCTTGGCGCGAGCGCGCCTTGGCCGCACTTCCCGCCGGTTCCAACGGGGAATTCGGCCTGCCCCCTGAGCTTGTTCCCGTCATCGAGCGTGGCTCCGGCCCACTCGTCTGGGATACCGAGGGCCGCGAGTTCGTCGACTTCACCATGGCGTGGGGTGCGGCCCTTCCCGGCCATGCGCGTCCCGAGATCATCGCCGCCGCCACGAAGGCCGCCACCGACGGTGCCAACTTCGCCGCCGTCAACCGTCGCGCCGTCCAATTGGCAGAGCGGATCCAGTCGCTGTGTCCGTGCGCGGAGCGGGTCCGGTTCGTGGCTTCGGGAACCGAGGCCACCATGCTCTGTCTCCGGGTAGCCCATGCCGCCACTGGACGGCGGAAGGTGCTGCGCTTTGAAGGTGCCTACCATGGCCAGCACCCGGTGGGTATCGCGGGAATGATCCACGGCCAACCTCGCAACCTGCCACACTGCGACCCTTCCGGCGCGGGCGCGCCGTGGGTCGAGCGCGACGTTCTGGTCGCGCCCTACAACCACCTCGCCCAGACCACCGCCATCATCGAGGCCAACGCCCCGGAACTGGCCGCGGTCATCGTCGAACCCTTCCACCGCTGCCTGAGCCCTGCCCCCGGATTCCTCCAGGGCCTGCGTGAAGTCACCCGCAAACACGGCGTCGTCCTGATCTTCGACGAGGTCGTCACCGGCTTCCGGTTCGCACCGGGCGGTGCCCAGGAATACTACGGTGTCACTCCTGACCTCGCCGCTTACGGAAAGGCCCTCGGCGGGGGCTTCCCCATCGGTGCGTATGCCGGGCGCGCGGACATCATGGACGCGGTGAACGAACACCGGTTGCCTGGACCCGGATACGCCTGGTCTGCCTCCACCACCGGTGGCAACCCCGTTTCCTGCGCCGCGGCGCTGGCCACGCTGGACCTTCTCTGCACACCGGGAACCCACACCCACCTGCACGCACTGGGCCGTCAGTTTCGGGAAATGCTCGCCCAGTCGCTGGCGGCCGCCGGCATCCCGGCCCAGATCCTCGGTGATGGCCCCATCGCCCAACTGGCCTTTTCGCCATCACCCGTCACGGACCACGATTCCTATCTGGCCACCGATCGCGTCCTTGGACGGAAGGTCATGCTGGAACTGGTCCGCAATGGGGTCTTCCTGAATCCGATGGGGACCAAGCTCTACCTGTCGTTGATGCACCGAACCGCGGAACTGGAACGGTTCTGCGACGCGTTGACGCGGAGCTTGCACGCCCTCCGGAACTGAGTTGGCCAGCGTCCGGGGAGGCTCCTACGCTCAACCCCGCTTCTCGTCGGCGTCGATGTAGTCCACGAAGGTCTGGATGTCATCGCGGTGCCCAAGACCGGATTGTTCCTTGCGCATTTGCAGCCTGGCCTTGAGTTCGTCGTCGCCTACGCGCCCATGGTTGAACAGGTACTCCCGGTGGGCGGCCTTGTCGGCCTCTGGCTTCGTGACGTGACGCGCCACCCAGTCGCAAACCTCTCCATCCGTGATCGACTGTCGCACCACCTCGACGAGGTCCTCCGGGCGGACTCCGGAGCGGTCGAGCCAAAGTTTATCGAAACCCTTGTTGAGGAAATTGGCCTGATAGTCCGGGTGAAGACGTCCGGCAAGGTGGAGGCGGATCTTGTCCACCAGACGGGGCAGGTAAACCCATCCTGCCATCGATTCCTTGGGACTACGGGGATAGATGATTTCGCTCACGTGCGGGAATGCTGCCGCGGGTTGCGGGGTGTGAAAAGAGGACATTTCGAGAGCCTGCTGCACGAGCAAGCGGACCACAGGTTCAACAAACCCTCCACACCCCGTCCCAGTGCTGTATTCCCAAGGCGTTTCGGTAAATGACCCTTGACGGTTCTGCGCACAAAAATCTACGTTGCAACGCAATTACAGCTTCCCGGTTCGGCTTCGGCCGGCCAGCGAGAGTCGGGAGTAAATACTGCCGACTTTTTTTTGTCCGCATGGGGAGCAGACCGAGCGCGTATGAACGCTGAATTTCTTGCAGTATTGGACCAGTGGGAAAAGGAAAAGGGGATCCCCAAGGATCGCCTTCTCAATGCCGTTCAGGAATCGCTCGTGGCCGCCGCCAAGAAGGCAGTGGGGCCCGCGCGTGAACTGCGCGTTTCCATCGATCCGAAATCCGGTGCCACGAAGGCCTGGGCCAAACTGATCGTTGCCGAGAAGGTTCTCTCCAAGCACGACCAGATCTCCATCGTCGAAGCCCGTCGCCACGGCTTCCCGGACGTCAAGCAGGGCGACGAGGTCGAGATCGAGGTCACCCCCAAGGATTTCGGCCGCATTGCCGCCCAGCACGCCAAGCAAGCCCTCCTCCAGCAGGTGCGCCGCGCCGAGAAGGAGATGATCTTCTCCGAGTTCAAGGATCGCGTGGGTGATATCGTGAACGGCACTGTCCGGCGCTTTGAACGTTCCGATGTCGTCCTTGATCTGGGCAAGGCCGAGGCACTGATGCCCAACCGCGAACGTGTTCCCACCGAGGAATACCAGATCGGTGAACGCATCCGGTGTTACGTCAAGGCCGTGGAGCAGACGTCACGCGGTCCCGAGGTCATCCTCTCCCGCGCCGACCCTGCGTTCGTCCTCAAGCTCTTCCGCCTCGAGGTTTCGGAAATCTCGGACGGAACGATCGAGGTCAAGGAGATCGCTCGTGAGCCAGGTTTCCGGACAAAACTCGCGGTCTACAGCCGGGATTCGAAGGTCGATCCTGTGGGCGCGTGCGTGGGCCTCCGCGGTCAACGCGTGAAGAACATCGTGCGTGAGCTCAACAACGAGAAGGTCGACATCATTCCCTGGTCACCGGACGTGAAGACGTTCATCGCGAACGCCCTCGCCCCAGCCCGCCTCAAGAACTTCCAGATCGATGAGGCCGCCCGCCGCGTGTACATCACCTGCGCGCCCGACCAGCTTTCGCTCGCCATCGGCAAGCGTGGACAGAACACACGCCTGACGGAGCGTATCACCGGATGGCGGATCTCCATCGAAGCCGAAGCCGACAGGTCCACCGGCTTCGCTGACAAGGTGGAACACGCCGTTCAGGAATTTGCACACATCCCCGGCATTACGGACGACCAGGCCCGCGTCCTTGTGCTCGCCGGCTTCCACGCCCTCGAAGACCTGGTTCAGGTCGACGTTCCCGATCTACAGGCCCTCCCTGAAATTGGTGACTCGGCCTCCATCATCCTCGAGGCCGCACGTGGTGAATTCGCCCGCCGTCAGGCTGGCGACCAATCCAACGGTATTCTCTGATCCATCCGCAGCACCCTGTCCGCCGCCCCATTCCTGATTCCCGGTATGCCCGTTCGCATTTACGAAATCGCCAAGAAGCTCAACCTCGAGAGCAAATTTGTTCTCGTCAGGGCCAAGGAGCTGGGCATCGCCGCTGCCAAAGTGCCATCCAGTTCGCTGGACAAGATCACCGCTGAGTTCCTGGAGCAGCAGTTGCTCCCGCTGGCCCAATCGGCACCTTCCGCACCCACGCCAGACTTCGCTCCTATTGCCATCATCCGGGTTCCCGATGCCCCGACAGCTGAGGCTACGGAGGAACCCTCCGAAGGCGAGGAGCACGAAGCGCAGGAATATGTTGAGGAGCCGTCCGCATCGTCACCGGCGCACGAACACAGCCAGGCCAGCGAGCCACGAGTAGTCCACGAACCACCCTCACACCCGGATCCCACGCCCGAGCCAGTGATGGCGACGCCTCCAGCCGCTCCCCGGGCCATCGAGACTCCGGCCCCACGGCACGTGCCAGCCGAACCTGTACCGCAAGATTCGGCCGAGGAAACCGAGTCCCCGCATGTTCCCCAACCGGCAGTTCCGGTGCTGGGTGAGTCGCCCGGACCCGCTCCCGTTCCCGAAGACGCCCCGATTGCCGCTTCGATCCCGGTGCCTGTCCAGCCTCCCGCTGCGGTGACCCCGCCGGCCGAGGTTCAGCCGTCGATCCCCGCTTCGGCACCGCCCACCAGCGCTCCTCCGGCATCGCCGGCACCGGCACCATCCACCGCCAAGCTCGGTGAGAAAATCGGTTCCATAGATCTTTCCAAGTTGGGGTATCGACGTCCGGGCTCGGATCCCGGGGGCCGCGATGGTCGGCCGGGTGCTCCGGCGGACCAGCGACCTGGAGCAAATCCGGCCCAGGGTCAACAACCCAACCGTCCGGCGGCCCCTGGCCAGTCGCAGCGACCGGGGATGCCGCAGCAATCCCAGCCACCCCGGCCGGGTTCTCCGCATCCTTCCCAAGCACCTCGGCCTGGTGCGCCCCAGCAGTCCCAGGCTTCTCGCCCCGGTGCTCCCTCCCACCAGAACCGCCCTGGCGGTCCGGGTCAGGGCGGCTACAACCAGAATCGCCCCGGTTTCGGCCAGAATCGTCCGGGTGGACAAGGGCAAGGAGGGCGACCGGGCTTTGGCCAGAACCGCTTCGGTGGCGGCCAGGGTGGATACTCCGGTCAGGGGCGCGGCGCAGGCCCCTCCCAACGACCCGCTGGCCCCGCGAAACCGCAGCTCAACGTCGATGCCCCCGTCATCCAGCTTCGCCCGCCCATCGTGGTCCGCGAGTTGGCTGAGAAACTGGGAAGGAAGCCTTTTCAGGTCATCGCCGACCTGATGCAGATGGGCGTCTTCGCCACGGTCACCCAGACCATCGATCCCGAGGTTGCCGTAAAGATCTGCGCGAAGAGCGGATTCAAGTTCGAGACCGAGAAGCGCGACAAGGCCGCCCACACGGTCAATGTTCCCCGTGACCAGCGTGTGGAACTCGATCAGGAAGACCGCGTCGAGGACATGAAGACGCGGCCTCCCGTGATCACGATCATGGGCCACGTCGACCACGGCAAGACCAGCCTCCTCGACGTCATCCGCAAGGCCAACGTGGTCGCCGGTGAGGCCGGTGGCAACACCCAGCATATCGGGGCTTACTCGATCGCTTATCCTCATCCGGAGCGGAAGGAAGAGCTGATGCAGTTGACCTTCCTTGACACGCCGGGTCACGCCGCCTTCAGCGCCATGCGTGCCCGTGGTGCCAATGTCACCGACATCGTCGTCCTCGTCGTTGCCGCCAATGACGGCGTGATGCCCCAGACCCTGGAAGCCCTGGCGCATGCCCAGGCGGCCAAGGTCCCGATCATCGTCGCCGTCAACAAGTGCGATCATCCTGCCGCCAACCCCATGCGGGTGAAGCAACAGCTTCAGGACAAGGGGTTGGTCCCGGACGACTGGGGTGGCGACACCCTCTACGTCGAGTGTTCCGCACTCACCAAGCAGGGCGTGGACAAGCTCATCGAGAGCATCCTGCTCCAGGCGGAGCTCATGGAACTCAAGGCCAACCACGAGCGGAAGGCCAAGGGCAACGTCATCGAGTCGGGTGTCGAACCCGGCGGCCCCGTGGCCACCGTGCTTGTCCGCAAGGGAACCCTGCGCGTGGGCGACGTCATCATTTGCGGACAACACCATGGTCGCGTTCGCGCGATGATGAACGACGACGGCGTTCGGCAGAAGGAAGCGGGACCCTCGTGTGCGGTTCGCGTTCTCGGCCTCGACGGCGTCCCGGATGCCGGTTCCGAGTTTTCCGCCGTCGACAACGAGAAGGCAGCCCGCGAACTCGCTGAAGAGCGCGAGGAAGCCCGCAAGAAGTCCGATCTCGAAGGCGTCCGCCCCCGGCGTCGCACCCTCGAGGACATCTTCACCAACATCGACCAGATGTCCGCGAAGATCCTCAAGGTCATCGTCAAGGCTGATACCCAAGGATCCGTCGAAGCCATCTGCGAAGCCCTGCGGAAGATCGAGACCGCGAAGGTCCAACTCGAGATCATCCACAGTGCCGTCGGCGCCATCTCCGAAGGCGACGTGCTGTTGGCCTCATCTGCCGATGCCGTGATCCTCGGCTTCCATTCCCGCGTTGATTCCAGCGCTGCGGAAACGGCGAAGCGCGAAGGCGTGCAGATCAAGCTTTACGCGATCATCTACGAACTGATCGACCACGTGAAGGAAGCCATGGCCGGCCTCCTCGATCCGTTGCTCAAGGAGGTCGTCATCGGTCAGGCCGAGGTCCGGAAGATTTTCGATCTCTCCAAGGGCGGTCGTGTTGCTGGTTGCGCCGTCATCAACGGCCGGCTTGTCCGCGGCAAGATGCGCGTGCGCCGCCGCACCCACATCATCTACGAAGGCGTTTCGCTCACGCTCAAGCGCTTCCAGGATGAGGTCAACGAAGTGCGGGCCGGCCTTGAGTGCGGTATCCGCCTCGAGGGATTCGATGACTTCCAGGAAGGTGATTTCATCGAGTGCTACAGCGTCGAGAAGGTCGCCCAGAAGCTCGCCTGATGCGCGTTGCCTTGCCATCCCCACCCGGTGGGAACCCGGGCTGATGCCTGGGCTCCCGTTCGATTGACATGCAGACTCCGAAGCCTCCCAGCCGCCGCCTCCAGCGCGTGTCCGAACTCCTCCGCCGGGAGATGTCGGAGATCATTCGCCGCGACTTCGCCATCGAAGAGGTCGGGCTTCTGACCGTGAACGATGTCATCGTGGCTCCGGACCTCCGCACCGCGACGGCCTTCATCGGGTTTGTCGGAACCAAGGCGCAGAGGAATGCCGCGCCCGAGAAGCTGGAATCCCGTGCCTCACGGATCCAGCAGATGCTCGGTGGCCACTTGCGGCTCAAGTGGACCCCGGTCGTGAAGTTCGTCCTGGATGACTCGGTCGAGCGCGGAAATCGGGTCCTCGCCATCCTGGAGGAAATCGAGAAACCCGGGACGCCGTCCCCGTTGTCCTCCCCCCAACCTCCGGGCAACCCGCCTGCGAGCCCCTAGTCGTCCTGCCCCCGGAGTCTTGCCATGAAGGAACTCCCCAAGGTCGTCGAAGCCATTCTTGAGGCGCTGAAGGAAGCCCACACTGTCTGTGTCGTCGGCCATATCCGTCCGGATGGCGACTGCATCGGGTCACAATTGGGTCTCGCCCTGGCGCTGGAGGCGGCAGGCAAGGAAGTCACCATCTGGAACCAGGACTCTGTCCCGCCGAAGCTCCGGTTCCTCGATCCGGACCGTCGGTTCCGCAAGCCTGCCTCAGGGCACCGCTTTGATGTGGTGGTGGCCACCGATTGTGCTGCCTTGGATCGCATGGGGCGCGTGGCCGACCACATCCAGGACCGGGGCACCTTCATCAACATCGATCACCACGCGTCGAACACGAAGTACGCAGATCTCAATTGGGTTTCCCCCCGCGAACCTTCGACGGGAGAACTCATTTTTGACCTGTGCAACTGGGCCGGTTGGAAGATCACCCGCCCCTTGGCTTCGTGCCTCTTCACCGCCATATCGACGGACACGGGCAGCTTCCAGTACCCCAGCACGACTCCGGACACCCTCCACACGGCCGGTGAACTGGTCCAGCGGGGCGCCGATCTCGGCAAGATCTGTGAGGAGGTTTACCAGAGCTATCCGCTCACCCGGGTGAAGTTGTTGCGGCACGTGTACACCACCTTCCGCCTGACCCACGACGAGCGCACCGCCTACTTCTGGCTGCGCAAGCGCGATTACACCCGGGCAGGTGCCTCCACGGAAGAGGCCGAAGGCCTGATCGACCACGTCCGATCCATTGACGGTGTGATCGTCGCGGTCGTGTTCGAGGAACTCGACAACGAGGTCACCCGCATTTCGTGGCGCTCGAAGAGCGAGGCGGTCAACGTGGCGGCACTGGCCGAAGCGTTCGGCGGGGGCGGCCACAAGGCTGCTGCTGGTGCCCGTGTCCAAGGGCGGCCTCTGGGGGTCCAACGTCGGGTCCTTGGCGCCGTCAAACGCGCCCTGTCCGCCAAGCCGGCCAACCGCTAGGCCGCCGCTGCCTTTCGCCCGTTTGCAGTCCGATTCCAGATCATGCTTCAACTCTCCGCCTTGGACGGCGCCCTCGTCGTCGACAAACCCTCCGGTTGCACCTCCCACGACGTCGTCGACCGGGTCCGCCGCAAGTTCCAACTCAAGAAGGTGGGGCATTGCGGAACCCTGGATCCCAACGCCACCGGACTCCTCGTCCTCGTGCTCGGTCAGGCAACGCGCCTGTCCGACAAGTTCATGGCCTCCGACAAGGTCTACGAGGGGGAGATCAAGTTTGGGGAAGCGACGGACTCGTATGATTCGGATGGGCAGATCACCGGATCCCTCCCTGTTCCTCCGTTGACTCTCGATCAGTTGAACGAGGAGGCGAAGTCCTTCCTGGGTGACCAGTACCAGACGCCGCCCATGGTCTCGGCGGTGAAGATCAAGGGCGTGCCGCTCTACAAGCTCGCGCGCAAGGGACAGGAAGTGGAGCGGCAACCGCGCTTCATCCACATCTACAACCTGCGGTTCACGTCCTATACCGAACCTGTCGCCCACTTCCGCATCGGCTGCACGAAGGGCACCTATGTGCGCACGGTGGCACACGAGATGGGGCAAAAGGTGGGTTGCGGCGGCCATCTCCTGACCCTTCGCCGGCTTGCCTCGGGCAAGTTCGACGTCGCGGACGCCCATACGCTGGAGACCATCCTGGGCTGGTCGGATGCCGAACTGGAGAAGAACGTCATCCCCTACCTCAAGCTCAAGAACTACGAGTGAGGGTTGGACGACGCTGCCGAGGCCATGCGCATCCTCCGAGACGCTGCTGAACTGGGCCGCCCCGAAAAGGGGGCCTGCATTGCGCTTGGAATGTTCGATGGAGTTC
>Ga0172372_10001354_pt1 | contig 38038 bp, 36 predicted proteins | sample LakKiv5m_2_FD_114544 | JGI IMG/M metagenome (GOLD analysis project Ga0172372, IMG submission 114544) | Freshwater microbial communities from Kabuno Bay, South-Kivu, Congo - kab_092012_9.5m | ecosystem: Environmental > Aquatic > Freshwater > Lake | place: Democratic Republic of the Congo...
AATCGAGTATGTCAAGGATGGGGATGCGAATGTCTTCTTAGTAGGAGTCGGTATAAATCTTAAGGGAGAGCCCAGCGCTGAATCTCGGGCAATTAGTCTATACACAGAGACAGGAAGGATTTATTCACCCACCCTGATAGCAAGTCATTTAGGCGAGAGATTCAAAACTGATTTTACTAAGATTGAATCAGCTGGGTTTTCTGAGTTTCGTGAAGGCTGGTTGGCGCGTACCAAAGGAATTAATGCGCCGCTTTCTATCCATCTGGGTAGGGAGATAATCTCGGGCATCTTTAGAGGAATTGGACCGCTGGGCTACCTGCTTCTTGAAGTTGATGGGGTGCTGAGAGAGATCTCATCTGGGGAGCTTATTTTGGAGATGGACGTATGATGATTGCTGTTGATGTTGGCAATACCAATACTGTTTTTGGAGTTTTTGAAGGATCGCGACTATTAAAACAGTTCAGGTTACAGACTGATATTCGTAAAACTGAGGATGAGTACGGAGCTGCTATTGATGCTCTTCTCAGGTATGGTTTGGGTGGAAACTACTCATTCAATAGAGCAGTTATCTGTAGCGTGGTGCCACCTCTTACACCGATATTTCAAAAATTTTTTTCTGATAGATTGGGCACTCCCTCTTTGGTTGTTGGACCGGGCGTAAAAACAGGAGTATCAATTCATATTGATGATCCACGCTCTGTCGGAGCTGATAGAGTTGTTAATACTTTGGCAGTCAAAAATCTTTATGGGGCTCCAGCCATTGTTATTGATTTTGGAACTGCCATATCTTTTGATTTTATCGGTCCAGATGGGAGTTATCACGGTAGCGTTATTTCTCCGGGGATCGAAACATCCATTACTGCCTTAGTGGAGCGGGCAGCAAAGCTTCCGATGATAGAGCTTTCTTGGCCAGCATCGATAATTGGTAAGAATACAGTGGCTGCTATGCAATCAGGTTCGATTGTAGGTGCGGTGTGCTTAGTGGACGGTATGGTAGATTTTATTGAGGCAGAGAAGGGGAAGGTCGCCCATATAATTGCAACTGGCGCCCATGAGGGGGAGATTATTTCAGCTCACTCTAAAAAGATTAAAAAGTTCGATACTGCTCTTACGTTACAGGGTCTCAGAATTCTAAGTGAATTAAATCCTATTTAGATAACTAGAGAATAGATCTTATTTTAGTGAAGATATCTGCTAGGTCATCGTAGTCTGCTTCGATAAATACACCATTTGCAGCCTCCGCTATTAGTTTTAGATCCGAGAAGTCCTCGTCTTTGCCTACCGCTACAATTATTAGATTAATATTATGACGACTAAAGATGTCATGGGTTATATCTCTTAGCCTTGGTAGAGGAGTGTCGGAGTTCTTATCTCCCCCATCGGTGTAAACCAAGATTGTTTTTCTGAATTGTTTTAGCTCATCAGCCTGTATGAGCTGCATAGCTTTTATGAGTGCGTCATAAATAGAGCTGCCCCCTTGGGCTTTTAGCTGATCGAGCTTAGGAATAATTAGAGCCCCATCTGCAGTAAATTCAGATGTTATCGAAACTTTAGTGGACGAAGTTATCAATCCTTTCAGGTCTCGCTGTCTGGTGCCTGCGATGGTGTTTCTTATATAAGTTTTCCCCAGTCGCAGAGAGGTTCCCTCCATGCTGCCTGAGGTATCTAGCACAAACATAATTCCAGTTGGCTTTAATAGCTCGGGCCATAAAGTTACCAGACGTTCGACAATATCCCCCGAGACTGGAAGAAAATTATTTGTGCCTTTGGATATATCTACTTTGTGTTGAGATGTCAGCGGTTGAGTGAGAGGGACAGAGCCCATGGCTGGTCTAAGTCCAGATGAGACCGCTAATTGTTGTGGTGCGGGTAGTCTTAAGTACTCCATCAGCTGATTTATAGCTCTACGGTGTGCAGGAGTTACCCAATCGGCATCGCTAAGGCATAAGTTGTAATCCAGCCAAGCCGTGCCCTCTTTTGGGTAAAGAGCCGTGACTAATTCTTTTCCAGTTTTGATTCTTTCTTGATTAAAAAGAGCTACTTCCTGCTCAGTTGTAAGAGAGAATAGAATTTTATTCGACCTGGAGTTTACAAGTTGAGCCAGGAGACTTTTGTCAGAGAAGGCATAGGAGGCTACTCCCGATTCGATCGCACGGAGTTTGTTGATAATAATTGGTGTATCAACTTTTTCTCGGCTGATAATCCCTGGGAAGTCAGTGGCTATGTATATCGCCTGGATAAGATTTGCCAAGCCGGAGTCAGAGCTAAGAGGCGATGCGCGATTATAGACGTATTGATTCCCGATTAGATCTCCATCTGGCGAGAAGCTAAATAGGTTCTTCCACGAGACTTGGTTTCCTTCAGCTTTCAAATTCGAAAGATTCTGGCTGAGGGTCGCGACTACCATTGGAGTTGCAAAGAGTTGCGCGCAGTCTATTTGCTGTGGACCAAGATTCTCTTGCCTTGAATTGGTGTAGTTAACCACCGATGTTGAGGGAGCTATCCAGCCATGTATCTTAACTCTGCCAGCACTGATTTTGGAGGAGGCGTTGAATGTCTGGTCAGGTATTAAGTTTAGCTCTATAGAGCTACCATCTGGAAGTGCATTATAAGTTGATTCTCCGAAGAGTATCTCCAGCTGTCTTACTAGAGGAGTTAGATTAGGCGGATAAACTATCGAGATTGGTAGGGTGTTGTGCTTAAGTTTAATAGGCTTTGTATCGCCACATGAAATTAGGGAGATGGCTCCGATAAATAGTATTATGCCGAGCAACAGAACCGAGTGTCTTAGGATGTCTCTCATTTCTCGTTAATCTTGGCTATTAATTTGGGTAATTTGGTAAGGCTAGTGGCTATTCTGCGCCACTGGCCAGCTGGAATAGCAGGCATGCCAGCGTAGTCTCCGCTTTCTGGGTAGTGTCCGATCGCCCCTGATCTAGCAGCGAATCTCGCTTTGTCTGGAATGACTGCATGATCCGCTACTCCGGCCTGTCCGCCCAGAGTTACACCATTTCCGATTCTAGAACTGCCACCAACTCCAACCTGACCACAAAGGATACTCATTGAGCCTATTTGGGCGTTGTGACCGATCTGCACTAGATTATCAATTTTTGTTTCTGATCCTATCTTGGTGGTGCCTAACGTGGCGCGATCTATGCAGGAGTTAGCTCCCACTTCTACTCCGGAAGAAAGGGATACGACTCCAACTTGGGGCACGGGGGCTAATTTTTGACCATCGAAATAGTAGCCAAAGCCATCTGCGCCGATTATTGCACCGTTCTGTATCACGACGCCGTCGCCAATTATTGTGCCTTCTCTGATTACGGCTCCAGAGTGAATTTCAACATTGCGCCCAACCTTTACATCTCGATACAAAACTACTTGAGGATGAATGATTGAACTTTCACCTACAACTACTTCTTCACCCAGAACTGCAAAGGCTCCCACTGATGCACCTTTGCCAATCTTAGCAGTTGGATGAAGCGAAGCTTTATCTGAGACGCCCGAAGGATTCGGTGTTCTTGTGTAGAAGAGCTCCATGGCACTTACCAGAGCAGCGACTGGATTCTTTACCTTGATGAAAACCTTGCCATCCTCTGGCTCTACCTCTAATTTGGATTTAATGAGGACAGCCTTTATGTCCCCCTTTTTTAATTGCTCTTTTAACTCCTTGGAGCTGTCACCCGTAAATAATGAAAGATGGTTAGATTTGGGTTCGTCTAAGGAGCAAATTCCCTCTATATTAGATGTAATAATGCCGATACTCTCTCCCTGAGTCTTTGAGAGTATCTCTGATAACGTAACGACTCTTTTTTGTGGCTCAAAGCCCATGTAGTTTTGAACGATATGGTAAAAATATTAGATCAGCTTGCGCAGTTTGTTACCGAGAAAGCGACCTCGTTGAAGTTTAGTACACAGAAGGCGGCTTTTCCAGAGGGTGATATTATAACTCTCGCTGACATTCAAAACGCCAAAAGGCTTATATCAGAGCATATAATTAGAAGCCCTCTTAGTTATTCCCCAATATTGAGCGAAAAGTTTGGTAGAGATGTTTATTTAAAATGGGAAAATAAGCTTCGCTCTGGAGCCTTTAAAGAGAGAGGGGCCTTAAATTTTCTCCTTAATCTTACCGAGGAGGAACGAAAGGCAGGTGTTTGTGCCGCCTCTGCGGGTAACCACGCTCGAGCCCTAAGTCTACACGCCAGCAGGTTGGGGGTGGTTTGTACCATCTTCATGCCTAAGAATGCCCCTCTAATCAAAATTCAGGCCTGCGAAAAGAATGGAGCCATAGTGCGACTTGAAGGGGAGACTTTTGATGAGAGTTTAGCCTTAGCGTTAGCTCACGCTAAAGAAAACAATCTGGTTTTTGTTCACCCCTTTAATCACAAGTTGATCATGGCGGGCCAAGGCACTTGTGGCCTTGAGATATTAGAGGACTGTCCAGAAGTTGATGCTATTATCGTCCCAATCGGAGGTGGTGGTTTAATGTCGGGAGTTGCTACTGCTGCTAAGAGTATAAAACCGGATTGTTTTATAATGGGTGTAAAATCAGAGTGGGCTTATTCCTATCAGATAGGAAAGCCGAAGCCAGCCTATGAAGCCACCATTGCGGATGGAATCGCTGTTAAGAGCATAGGAGATCTGACCGGTAAGGTCATTGATAAAAATGTTGATTCGATTATCACAGTAAAAGAGTCTGAGATAAGAAAAGCCGTGATTCAGCTGTTGGAGCTCGAGAAGGCTGTGGTGGAGGGCGGCGGTGGGGTAGGGCTGTGTCCGTTGATGTCAGGAAAGTTGCCTGATAAATATAAAAAGGTCGTGGTTGTAATATCAGGTGGAAATATCGATATGAACCTCCTGTCCTCAGTAATCCAGACCGATCTTGTTGAAAGAGGACGAATTCTTAGGTTCTCGATCAATGTTCCAGATCGGCCAGGTCTTCTGAATAAGGTAACAGCCGTTATTGCCAAGCGTAGTGGTAATGTCATCGATGTTGCCCATGATAGATTCCCATGTAATCCAGGAGCGGTCGATATCGCTTTTGTTGTGGAGGTTAGGGATGAGAATCACGGCGCTGAGATATTAAAAGAATTGAACGACTCTGGGATTCATACAATAAAAAAGTAGATTGTAGTGGAGCCCCAAAAAAAACGGCGCCCATCTTTCGATAGGCGCCCCATACTTGACATCATCAAAATTGAGCCTGCTTCGACTGTGGGGAAGCTAAGTAAGGGGGAGGGGGAGAGTTCACAGCCGCAGCCCACTCATCTCAATAACGTCTACTTCCAAAATGAGGCCAAATGGAGAACTCGTCAATAAGCCTAAGGTGGCAATTATTAAGGGAGAAATTAAGGATCCAGCTAAATGAGATACTTAGCGAAGCGTCATATTTTTGGCTTGAAAAATGAGTAAACTTGCTAGAAAAAAAGACTAGATTTACTAGGAAAAATAAGGACAAAAAGCACTTTCTTGTAGATTAAAAAGAAAGGTTGCTAACGGCACTTAGGATATTAAACCCAAAATTTCTTGCAGGTGACCTTGCTGCTCTTGCCAGTATCGTTCAGTACCAAAGTTGATGAAGGCTCGCTGAAACGCTGGATCCTGCCACCTTTTTGCTATCCAGGTGCTGTAGTGAATTAGTCTTAATGCCCTTAGTGGCTCAATAAGTCTCAGGGTTGATCTATCGAACTCGCACATCTGTTCATAGCCTTGCAGTAAGTTCTCAAAGAGAGTTCTGTCTTCTGATTCTCGCCCTGGAACCAAAAGCCATAGGTCTTGAACTGGAGGACCCACCACCATATCGTCAAAGTCAACCCAGAAAGGACCAGCACTGCCCCAGATTAAATTGCCATAGTGGCAATCGCCGTGGATACGTTGAGTTCTGACCCCTTCAAATAAAGGCTCCATGGTATCGCATAACTTGTTTACTATCTGCGAATAAGAGACCTTCAAAGAATTGGGCAAGATTTCATTTTTTAGCAAGAAATCAAGGTTATCTCTGCCGTATGATTGTGGAGAAAGTTTTAATCGGTGGGTTGCTTTTCCGGCTCGACCAGTCAGATGCATGCGACCCAGGAGCCGACCGACTTGCTGCAGTTGTTCCGGAGTTAATTCATCTGGAATCCGACCACCTACTTTCGGGAAAACTGAGAAATAAATTCCTACTATTTCTGAGATAGTAACATCATTCTTGAATTTTACAGGGGGAACTACTGGTATTTCATTCTCTACTAAATCCCAGAGGAATTTGTGTTCTTCTTTAATCTGCTCTTTAGACCATCGGCCCGGTCTGTAAAATTTTATTATCTTAAATCGTTCGCTAGGATTTCGTGGAGTGGGACCATCAATCTCTATTTCAACTTCGTAAACCCGATTCTCCATACTATTTAAGGGGAGGAATCTACCCGTAGGCGTGAATCCTGCTTCTTCGATGGCATCAAGGATTCGATCCGGCGTCAATTCGTAGAAATATTTTGTGGCGTCTAAACTCATGTACTCTCTGCGACCGCTTCTGCGGCGTTCCTGGTCTTTTCAGAGGATCTTACAACCAGGATGCTCAGTCCATATAGAATAAGTAATGGGCCAGCCATTAAGAATTGAGTAAACACATCCGGTGGGGTCATTACCGCGCTGATAATAAATATAATCACCACAGCCATCCTAAAGCTGTTTATCATCATAGCACTTGTGATTATCCCCAGTCTGCCCAAGAAGTATGCAAGCACTGGCATTTCAAATACTAAGCCAAAAGAAAGAAGAGCTGTCACCATAAATGAGATGTGTTCAGTTATCCGTATGGTCGGGGTAATTTTTATAGAGCCGTACTGTTCAAAGAAGAAGCTAAAGGCGAAGGGTAGCACTGCCTTGTACGCAAATGAGATTCCTAGAAGAAATAGAGAAGTAGTGCTGAACAAGAATGGCATAACCATCTTCTTTTCATGTGCCAGCAGTCCGGGAGAGATAAATAGCCAGAGCTGAAGGAATAGATAGGGGCTAACAAGGACTAGTCCGGCAATAAAAGCCACCTTAAGTTTTAGTAAAAAAGCATCCGCCGGGCCGGTGCCTATTAGTGAGCCTTCATTGAAGACTGCGAAAAAAGGCTTACAGAGAAGATCGAAGATCTCGCCACTGATTAAAAATGCGATTATCGAGCCGACCAAGATTGCCAGGATAGATCTTACCAGCCGGGATCTTAACTCCCCCAGATGATCAAACAGAGACATCTCTAGCTCAGTTTTGTTCATTTGGAGTTCTCTGTGGTGTTCGGTTCAGTGATTGGATTTATCTTTAGTGCCGCTGCCGCATCTGCCTGAACGGTGCGAAGCTCTTTTCTGATATCACCACGCAGTTCGGTTGCAGGAGTATATATAGAATTGTAAAACTCTCTTCTAATGGAATCAGACCCTTTTTTGAGCTTGCCAAGCGTTTGACCAATCTTACGGGCAGTATCAGGCAGCTTCTCTGGTCCAACAACGACCAGGAAGACAACCACAATTACAGCTAATTCTGGTAGGCTCACTCCGAACATTTATAATTCCTCATTTGCGACAACTCCAGATTATAGAGTATTGGTAGGGCGGGTCAAAGTTCTGCATAGAGTGGAGATATTATGAGAGTTTTCCAGATATTATTAGTGCTATTTTTGGCACAGAGCGGCGTGGCCTGGGGCCAGAAGGGACCAATTGTACCAGAGGTGTTGGTGAAAAAAGCCGTAGATTATTGGAGAGATGATTCCTCTTTTACAAAGGCTAGGATGACCATTCATCGCCCTGACTGGGAGCGTTCCATGGAGCTGCACTCCTGGACCAAAGGAAGCTCGAAGGCTCTGGTTAGGTTTACTTCGCCCCCAAAGGATGCTGGCAGTGCAACCTTATCTCTCGGAGATGAAACCTGGAGCTACTCCCCAAAGATTAATCGCGTCATAAAAATACCTCCAAGTATGAAGGCCCAAAGTTGGATGGGTTCTGACTTCTCGTATCGGGATCTGACAAAAGCTGATGACATAGTAAAGCAGTACACCCATGTATTGATAAAGCAGGACAAGCTTGATGGTAAAATTTTATACACCATAGAATCTACCCCGAAAGAAAATGCCCCCGTAGTTTGGGGCAAGGAAGTTTTATATATCAGGGAAGATCTTGTGATTATGCGTCATGAGTTTTTTGATCAGAGTGGCAAGTTGATTAAGGTATTAGAGGCCAGGGAAGTTGCATTAATGGGTGGGAAGTTGTTTCCGAAGATTATGCGTATGACCAAAATTGAAGAGAGCGATTCCTGGACTGAGATTGCTCATAACGAAGTTCAGTTCAAAAAAGAATTTGCTGATGCCTTCTTTACTGTTGGTTCTTTGAGCGGAAGATGATCGTAACTTTATCAATGGCCTGGCGAAATTTGTGGCGTCACCCCCGACGCACAGCTCTCACTGCTGCTGCTATCGCTTTGGCGGTGATGGTTTTGACATTTTTCTTTTCGGTGCAGGTAAAATCTTACGACATGGCGATCAATGCGAGCACTGGTATCTTTCACGGGCATTTTCAGATTCAGAGAGAGGGATATCTTGATGATCCAGAGATGAGAAAGATTATTCCATCTGTAAACCAATTAAGGAACGAGCTAAAAAAACTACCCCAGATATTAGGGGCTTCAGTGCGAGCTATGGGCTTTGGGCTGGTCTCGTCAGCCGATAGGAGTTACGGCGCCCAGATAGTGGGAGTGGAGCCTGAATTCGAAGGCAGCGTGTCGAACATTCCAGGAGTAGTTATCGCAGGCAGTTATTTCTCTTCAAATGAAGATGTTGGGATTGTTCTGGGTGAGGTTTTGGCGCGAAATTTGAGAGTCAAGCTGGGAGATGAGTTAACTCTAATGGCCCAGGGGTATGATGGTGGTTCGGTAGCTTTAGCTCTACCCATACTGGGGATATTTCAGAGTGGTTCTGCTGATATTGATAGAGGCTTGGTGCAGATACCACTTGGCTTGTTCCAGGAGTTTTTCGGGATGCCAGAGGCAGGACACGCAGTGGTACTGAGAGTACTAGATCGCTCGAAATTAGAAGAGGTCGGTGCTGCGATAAATAAAATTGTCGAGTCCAACAATAGGCAGCTTGTAACTCTAGATTGGATGAAATTAATGCCGGGGCTAAATGAATCCATAGAACTTGATATGTCGGCAGGTTGGTTTTTTTATATCGCCCTGGTCGGGATAGTTTCTTTTACGATTCTAAATACATTTTTAATGGCGGTATTAGAAAGAACCAAAGAATTCGGAATTATTCTGGCGGTGGGGGCTCGGTCAGGGCTGTTAACAAGGTTAGTTCTTATTGAGGGATTCTTCCTGACAATTTTAGGGTTGATATTTGGAGCATTGCTAGGCGCGTTGGTGGTCGGATACTTTGGAGAGATTGGCTTCACTGCCCCAGGAGCTGAGGAAGTTTTAAAGAAGTGGAACCTGCCGGGGAGAATTTATCCGGAAGTTTCAGTGGCGAGTTTCTCTAGTCCTATGATTACAGTTCTCATCGCTTCTTTTATAGCTTTAGCTTATCCAGCCTACCGTGTTCTAAAACTTGATGCTCTAACCGGTCTTAGGGGAGGGCAACGATGAAATCTATCGGAGTCTTGCTGGTATTGGCGGTTAGGAGTCTCTCTCGGAATAAAATAAGAACGCTAATTACCTTGGCCGCTATCTCTTTGGGGGTGATGAGTGCAGTTCTGCTCTCTGCATTCGCTAAAGGTCTTAGTTACGGAATGGCAGAGAATGCTATTAAAACATTGACCGGTCATATTCAGATTCACGCCCATGGCTACCTGGATGATCCCTCGGCGGAGCTTAGTTTCAGTGAACTGAATCAAAAGGATCTCTCGGCCTTGAAGTCTGGAGGGGTAGAGAAAATAGCCTTTAGGATAAGAATTCCGGCGGTAGCGACAAGTGAACGTGAATCTGCGGGAGTAACAATAGTGGGAATTGACCCACAACAGGAATCTGGAATGAGCTTTATCTCAGATGCCGTGAGGCAGGGAGAGATGATTCGTAATCCAGCCGAGCCCGGGGTAGTGGTAGGTAAGGATCTCCTTAGGGTGCTTAAGACTGAGATAGGTAGAAGAATAGTTATTATTACCCAAGATGCTACCAATAAAATTGTGGATAGAGGATTTAGGATCGTTGGAGTTTTTGAATCTGAGTTAAAAAGTACGGAGAAGGGGTTTATCTTCATGGGGATTGCTACTGCTCAGGAATGGCTCGGTCTAAAAGATAAAGTTTCCGAGGCGGTCATTCGAATTGAATCTGTTAAAGACTCTCGTCCAGCCGCAAAAAAACTTGGGGAAATATTGCCACAATTAGACGTAAGACCTTGGCAAGATATAGAGCCACTTATTACCTCTTTAACTCAGGTACATGATGGCTTTCTGGTTATTTGGTTTCTGATAGTGATCGTAGCTATCTCTTTTGGAGTTATTAACGCCCAGCTCATGAGTATCTTTGAGAGAACTCGAGAATTCGGCGTTTTAATGGCACTCGGTTTAAAACCGAAGCAATTAATAGTTCTGGTAGGCATGGAGGCGGCAGTCATACTAATCGTCGGAACAGTGCTGGGGGATATGTTAGGAGCTTTGGGATATGCTTACTTAAATAGAGGATTGGATCTCTCTGGATTTGCCTCTGCCAGTGAACATCTGGGTTTCGCTCGGATTGTTTATCCCCATTTTAGTCTTTTTGATTGGACTTTGTGTAACGTTCTACTTTTAGTAATTGGAATTTTAGGCTCACTATACCCAGCCTATTTGGCGAGTCGGTTGAATCCAGTTGAGGCAATTTCAGGAAGAGGTAAGGAATAACTATGAGCGCGGTGCTGATAAAAGACGCTAGTAAGATTTATGATGATGGTGAGCGAAAGATAATCGCTCTCGATAGAGTCAATCTAGAGATAAAAGAGGGGGAATTTACCTGTTTAGTTGGACCATCAGGTTCCGGAAAGAGCACGCTATTAAATTTAATTGGTGGATTAGATAAACCAAGCTCGGGCGAAGTAAGTATAGGAGAGAAGAACCTGTCGGTGTTGAATTCCGATCAATTGGCGGAATTGAGACTGCACGATATTGGATTTGTGTTTCAGGCCTACAATTTAATTCCGGTGCTTTCGGCAAGAGAAAATGTTGAGTTTGTTATGCACCTGCAGGGACTGTCAGCCGAAGAGAGAAGGCAAAAAGCGATGGATGTTTTAGCCAAAGTAGGTCTAGCTGGATTAGAGGATCGGCGTCCTGGTCAGCTTTCAGGAGGGCAACAGCAAAGAGTCGCGGTAGCAAGAGCTATCGTCTCGCGGCCTAAATTAGTTTTAGCAGATGAGCCCACCGCGAATCTTGACTCTAAAACGGCGAGAAATTTGGTTCTGTTAATGGAAGAGCTTCATCACAAAGAGGGGATTACTTTTTTATTCTCAACCCATGATCCAGTTGTAGTTGAGTTGGCGGATCGAGTTATCAAGCTTCATGATGGAAAAATCGCTGAAGATGAAATTAAAATTAAATAACTTGTTTCTCTCTTTTTTAGTTCTCTCCTCGGCTGCCTTGGCTGAAGAGTATAAGTTTGGAGGTAATCTAAAGTTAAGAGGGGTGGGCATCGACTACTCTTCGGAAGAATTTTTGGGAACTCCCGCGCCTGATTCTTCTGAGATCCACGTTTTGCAGGGGCGTCTGAACTCATCGGTCTCTTGGGATGAGTACGAAGGTGTCCTAGAAGTTTACGGGGGCTTCAGAAGAGATTTGGGGCGCCAACTACCAGTGCTCTTTCAGGCCGGACAGGTGATTTCAGATCGCACCGCTCTCTTTGATATGACGCAGGAGGAGAGCTTTAGTGATGATGTGTATTTTTATGGAAGAGTAGACAGGGCATCTTTCGGCTGGCAAACGGATGCTGAGTCCATCAAGTTTGGGCGGATGGCCCTTACTTGGGGGCAAGGTATGACTTTTAATATTCAAGACATTGTAAACCCGTTTCCTCCGGCAATTATTGATGCTGAGTACAAGCCAGGTGCTGATATGCTTTACCTGTCAAAGACCTTTGGAGTCAGTACCAGAGTGGAGCTAGCTGCTGTGCCGCGAAGGGCGATTGACACCCATGAATTGGAGTACGAGGAGTCAACTTTGGCACTCCGGGTCGCCCAGATGCTGGCTGACTCTGAGAATGAGTTGCAGCTCACGGCAGCACACCACTATAACCGCGCTCTTTTAGGATTAGGATTTAATCATCCCTGGCAGGGCGCAATAATCAGAGCCGATGTCTTGGCAAAAGAGAGAACAGGAGGAGGTGCTGATATCTCTTTTATAGGGAACATCGATAGGGGTTGGGAAATTTTTGAGAGGAATTGGTATACATCTTTCGAATATTTCCACTCAGGCTCGGGTGCCGATTCAAATGAGATATCTGAGTTTTCGGAAGATCTCTCCCTTTCTCTAGTGAGGGGTGATCTCTTTACCGTGGGCACTGATTACCTTGCTCTCGGAATGCGGCAAGAAGTAACACCTCTTTTTAATCTTTATCAGCTTTACATTCAGGGATTAAATCCAGCGGGCTCCCTTTTGCAGTTAAAGGGAGTATACGATCTTTCAGAGAATATAACTTTTACAGTTGCTGGCACTTTGGGATTGGGTGGTTCAGGTTCCGAATTTAGCGGAGTCAAACAGCAAGGGTTGCTGATAGAGAGAGGAGATTCGCTTTTCCTTCAAATCGCCCGGTATTTCTGAATCTTAATCGGAACGCTGATAACGCTTTTTTATTGACTTACTGTCTTTTTAAAAGCAGTAAGGGGCATAAAGTTTCGGAGAGCCCCTATGCTAGAGAATACACCTAATCGAGATGATAATCTTATCGGGAATGAATCTTCTGCCCAACCAAATCATCTTGGGGAAATAAAGGCGAAATTTGGAATTGATATATATGAAAGGTTAATAAATCTACCTTTTATAGCCAACTTTCATAATCCACAGCAGATTAAAGAAACTCTAAATACCGAGTTTGGTGTCTTTGCTGATTTGTTAGGTGAGAATGCTAATTCCGCTTATTTTACTGAAATCGCAAACTTCCTATCTTCTGAGCTGGAGATTTATCCGAGGCATTTGGAGTCATCACTTTTCTCAGTTAGAGTTCTAATCAACGCCTGGGGTCAGAATATTTCAAATTATAAATTTAAGGCGAGTCTTGACACTGCCCTCAGGATACAGGGTATGGACACCCCAGCCAGTGCCGTAATTGAAACCCAAATTACCCCCTATATTTGCGTCCTAGGTCATAAGATCCAAGATCTGTCTGTTGACAGATATATGCATGATTTGAAGGAGCTCGCTGAATCCGAGAGATTTAGGCGGGATGCAGCTGTTGAGATCATGCCTGACGTAATACGACAGTGGCAGGGAAAGTTCCAACCGGAAGATTACCACCAGGTAATGAGCGCAATTCATTCCGTAGGAGAGGCTCTTTACAGCCCAAGGGCCTATAGCTTTAAATTCCACCTTAAAGATTTTGTTAAGGCTAGCGGTTCGGGTCTAATAGCTGAAAAGCTCTGGGATATGTATAGAGCTCTGTCTGTTTTTAATGAGCAGGATTTATGCTTTGAAATAAAGCACAGATTTCTCAAAGAAACATCTCCTCAGCTTCTCCGTCAATTCAAAGAGAAATACGAGGCAGGGGCTCTGGAGAATGCTGCCGTGGCAATTTCAAATTCATTGCAGCAGTATGAGTATCAGCCTGGTGAGATACCATATTTGGATCAGCTGTTATCTCATCAGGCCGAAATTGAGAGATTACTGGCTAGTGCTGGGACGGATTTAAAACCTCAGGATGTAGCAATTATTGTTGACTCGATGCCTAAGATTGATGAGTTGTTCACGCGAATAAGATGCAACCCTAATTTTGGCATGAGGAAGGCTATCGTTCCGATCGCGCAATCCCTGGGGGCAGGTTATTATCCTGAGATATTTCTGGATATCGCAAAAGAATTAACTCTGGCAGTCAAGGATTTACAATTTGACATTGACGCTAAATCAGACGCGATATTGGGTGCGACCGCCGGAATTAAAGCTTTGGGAGTGAATGCAAAAGTCGCCGATATTCGAGAGATAGTAAATTTGGTAGCACCGCTGGAGCGAGATTTGATTCATCCCGGAACTTCTGAGTCAAATATAGCGACACAAATATTTGAGGAATGTGTCAGTAGGCTAAAAGCCCCTATAGGTAAATCTGACATAAAGATTTTGATCGATTCGATTTTAGAATTTGAACACTACAAATATCCGGCCTCTCAACTAAAGAATGCTTTGCCTGATGCTGTTGGTGCTCTCGGTATAGCTGAGGGAATAGGTTTGCTGTTCAAATTATCGAGAATGGGGATTGCTTCTAGATTAGATATTTTATCCGAGAAAGAGATTAAGGATTTAAATGATTGGGCCAGACATCGTAAGCCCTATGATATAGCCGGATCCGCAGAGTTAAAGCAAAGAGCCAGAGAACTTCAGCGGGGAGCAAATGGGTCTGATTTTTTAGATAAAATCATAGCGGCTGAGTTGACCCAGCTAGAGCTACTCGACAATGATGACGCAAATTTGGTGGGAAGCTTGATGGGAGATTTCAATCATATAAGCCTCACACCCACAATTAAAATCAATCCAGATCCAGGTCTTTTTAGCGTTGATTTAAACCTAAATGACTCACTTTATTCAGCGGCAGAAAGGGATTCCGGCGGCTATCAGGAGTATATAGCACTAAAGGCCACTAAAGGATTGATTGATTTCTGTCATCAGGGGTTAGCGGGGGAACCAATGTCCTCTGAATTTTTTACGACTATAATAAATAAAGATTTTCAGCCCATTAGAATGTGTGGTGTTTCGGGGGAAAACTTCGGCGTAATTTATACATCTCGTGCAAAAATAAGCGAACAAGAGTCTCTTGTTATCACAGGAATTCATCCAAAAGCTGAATTTCTAAAATCAGTGAATATCGATCAGTTTGCTTGTGAAGTTATTAAGTCTCTCACTAAAATAGCCCGAGATAACAAGCTCCAGATTTATTTTAATACTGGAAGTTATAATTGGTCATCGAGTTATGGAATATCTAAGTGCCCCATTTTGGAGCGGGCTATCGCCGATCAATTGGCCCATAAAACAATAATAAGACACGAAGAGCCGGTTATTAATTACCCGATTCCTCACGGCAGAAATATCCATTATATCCTCAAAAACTAGCGTATTTTTAATGTTTTTTATTTAGGTCACCTTTTAGAAGCCCGAGCACATAACTCTTCTTAGGGAGATTCTCCCAGGGGTTATCAATTATTCGGTTAAATAGCTTGGTTATTTTCAAAAGCGATGTACGCTTTTTGAATGCCCTAATGGAGATTTAATCGGATTCTGTATTTATGATTCGGCGAAAGGCAATTAGAGAGCGATTCGGCGAGGCAAGTTTTGGTCGAAGACGCCCATGTGTAAACGCGATTGAGCTAATGTCAGGCATTAGTTCATTCGGCAAAGTGGCTGTTTTTGCAAAGAGTGTTTCCAAGATGGAAACTAAAGAGGATGCAGAAATTGTCGCGTTATTGGCAGAATCTAATGAATCGAGTGAAGCTTCGCACGAGCAGCATAAGCAGACCAGAAAAGATGCTCCATGGGGATCTAATCGCGCTAGATGAGCTAGCTCGAAGAGGGAATAATCAGGTCTAGTAGTTGAGGCTAGGACCTGAATTTATTTGAGGGGACGAAATGACAACTATTACGATAAACAATTCAAATGGAATTTTTAATAACTCTGGCTTTGATTCAGGAGCGGAGGAACAAGGCGGTCCTTTTCCTGCCAATTGGGATGCTGAGTTTGGCGCACTAGGGCCTGAGAACCTTCCAGTCACACTGAGACCAGAGATCGAATGTGCTGTTCACTGGGTCTTATCTACGAGTGGCCAATTCGTTCCAGCACCGCATGCCGTGTCAGTTAATCTGAATGAGTATCAAGGAGCTATTCTTGATCTTGATGGATTTTTGGTGAATAGCGAAAAGCCGATTCTTAAGTGCATTTTCCTAGCAGCGAGAGATCTGGCACGCGAGTCGGTGGGAGACTCGGAATACCAATTTTCTGGTGATGTTATTAAGCGAATTAAGGCAGAGGCATTTGGTCGGGATGATACCAACATGACCCTTAATCTTCGTAAAATATTGGAGGAGACGGCGCTCTTTCCTCAAAGTTGTCAGGGGCTAGAGAGGGATGTGTTTGTTGAGAAATTTAGGAATATGCGCGTTGATTATTTTAATCACCTCATAGAGAGGGGAGAGTTTAAAGCGCTAGCCGGAGCGGTAGATTTTATCAAGAGACTCTCTAACGGGCTTAATGGGAAGGTCGCCATATTCACCGGATCGCCGGAGAGAAACGCCGACCAAGAGATAAGTGCAATTGGCTTGGATTCGTGGTTACCTAAAGAATTCCGTGTTTACACATCATCGCTACCTGCCGGTAGAGGTAAGCCGAAGCCTGATGGTTTCTTTATGGCTAGGGATCGTCTTGGCTTGCAGTCTGGGGATCAGTGGATTTCTGGTGGTGATAGGGCTAATGATTGGCATGGTGCTATCTCGGCTGAAGGTTGTGGGTTGTTTCTATTCGTTCCGGAGGATATCGATCAGAAGCAGATCAGAAATAGGGCCAAGGAGATTGTGGGCGGAAAGGTTGCCCTGCCAGAAAATCCAGATAAGCTAATCGACGCCATAAAAAATGGTAAAACCAAGTTGGTGATTCTTGGCGGTTTGACAGATGGTCATATTGATATGAATTTCTAATCATACAGTAAAACCCTTTATTTTTTACTTAAAGTAAACCGTTGTAAGCGTCTACTTTCCATGTAGAATTGCCTTATATTGATTGTACAGGATTATGTTTGTACTCGGTTAGTTAAACCTGAGACGTAATAGGAGTAAGTAATGAATCACAATAAAAATATCATGGCCCTTAACGAAGTTGGCCAATCGATCTGGTACGATAATCTCTCAAGAGATGTGCTGCAGTCGGGCGAACTCAAAAAACTAATTGAGGGTGGAGTCAGTGGTCTGACCAGTAATCCAACAATTTTCCAGAAGGCGATATCTGGTTCTGCGACCTACGATGCCGAGATGACAGTCGAGTTAAAAAAGACTTCTTCGGTAGTTGATATAACCGAAACATTGATGGTTGCCGATGTTGGAGCCGCGGCGGATCTTTTGCGTCCAGTTTATGACCGTACCAAGGGTGGCGATGGCTATGCCAGTATCGAGGTGTCACCACTTCTGGCCCGAAATACTGAAGGCACCATTGCTGAGGCTAGGAAGTTATGGAAGCGTCTTAATCGCCCAAATATAATGATAAAAGTGCCAGCAACAAAAGATGGCCTGCCGGCCATCAAGCAGCTCATATCAGATGGAATTAATGTCAACGTTACCTTGATATTCTCTGTAGCTGTTTATGAAAAGGTAGCTGATGCATACCTCTCTGGTCTGGAGTATCGGGCTAACAATAATCTGAATCTGAAAGTAGCTTCAGTCGCAAGTTTCTTCGTCTCAAGAGTTGATACCATTTGTGAGAAGCACGTTGATGATGCCGTAGCAAAAGGTAAGGGCTCTGCCAGTGATAAGGCGGCTCTCTTAGGAAAAATCGGAATAGCTAATTCGAAGTTGGCCTATGCTAAGTATCAGGAGATTTTTAGTGGAGCTAGATTCTCTGCTCTAAAAGGAAAGGGCGCGTGGATTCAGCGGCCTCTATGGGCAAGTACTGGTACCAAGAATCCGGCATTTTCTCCGGTGCTCTATGTTGAGGAGCTAGCCGGGCCTGATACGGTAAATACTGTTCCACCCCAGACTTTAGCGGCGCTAATGGAGAAATGTGCCGTTAAAAATAAGCTAATAGAGGATATAAAGGGGGCTTACGCTCTTATAAACAGTGTCAATAAATTAGGGATTCCGTTCGATAATCTATTAGTAGAATTAGAGGAGCAGGGTGTAAAACTCTTTGCAGACTCTTACAATGCCCTTATAGCTGATGTAACCAAAAAGATAGCGGCATTAAAATAACTGTTCAAATGGAACAGAGCGGAATTTGTCTATGATCAATCCTTTTTTAGGGGACTCTAACGAGAAGGCGGCGTATGCGCCCCCAACCTGTTTGGTTATATTCGGAGCGACCGGTGATCTCACTCATCGCAAGTTAATTCCGGGATTGGTCAACTTAGCTGAAGACAAATACCTACCCTCTGAGTTCGTGGTAATCGGAGCGGCTCGTGGTGAGCACTCCGATGAGGACTTTCGTGAGATTTTGTGGGAGGGGGTAAAGTCTCATTCCCGCCGAAAGATATCAAAAGAGGTTTGGGATAATTTTGCCAAGAATATCTTTTATTCCAAATTGGGTTTTGATGATGCTGGTCATTATCAAAACCTTAAAGCTAAGCTTGAAGAGGTCGGCAAGGCTCGTCGCCAAAATTTCAATTATCTCTATTATTTTGCGACAGCTCCTAAATTTTTCGGAACTATATCTCGTAATCTAAAAGCCGCCGGTCTTGTAGAGGACCCCAAAACTGGTGTTCGTTCCACTGCCATCGTTGTAGAAAAGCCCTTTGGGCATGATCTTGAATCAGCCAGAAAGCTGAACCTGGAGCTCCGTGAAAACTTTGCTGAAAATCAGATATTCCGAATAGATCACTACCTCGGTAAAGAGACCGTTCAGAATATATTAGTGTTCCGATTTTCAAATGGAATGTTTGAGCCGCTGTGGAATCATCGTTACATAGATCATATTCAGATATCTGTAGCAGAGTCTGTCGGTGTTGAATCTAGGGGCGGATATTTCGATGGTACTGGAATTTCTCGGGATATCATTCAGAACCATGTCATTCAAGTGCTATCTCTCCTTTGCATAGAGCCGCCAGTAAATCTTGAAGCCGACAGCATCAGAGATGAGAAGGTTAAAGTTCTAAAAGCTATTCGAAGGTACACAAAAGAGGAAGTTTGTAAGAATACCGTTCGAGCACAGTATACTCGCGGAATTTTGGACGGAAAGGAGTTGGCAGGATACACAGAAGAGGAGGGTATCGCGCCGAACAGTCAAACTGAGACCTTTGCTGCAATGAAGTTTGCAATTGATAATTGGCGTTGGTCCGGCGTGCCTATCTATGTCAGAGCTGGCAAAAGATTGCCGAAGAGGATAACTGAGATAACGGTGTACTTTCGAAAGCCACCGGAGGCCCTCTTCAAGGGATTGGGATACCAGCAGATCGAGCAAAATGTTCTGGCTATCCAGGTTCAACCCAAAGAGGGAATTTCTCTCAAAATAAGCAGTAAGCCGCCAGGACCAAGGATGCGAGCTCATCCTGTGGTGATGGAATTTAGTTATGGCCAGTCTTTCGGAGTGCCATCACCAGAAGCATACGAAAGATTACTCCTGGATGCGATGAAAGGTGATGCTACGCTATTTACTCGGGATGATGAGATTGAAGAGGCTTGGGATATTTTGAAGCCTATTATGGAAACTTGGGAAGGTGGCAATATGCCCGCCTTGGCCCGTTATCAAGCTGGCACGTGGGGTCCAAAAGAAGCTGCTGAGCTTCTAAGAAGAGAGAATCATCGTTGGCGTCGTCTCTAGGGGATAACTTATGACGGCTACCTCCAGCAAATTTGAATCAGTAGAGCTTAATAAGCTTGAGAAGATGTTGGCCGATATAAAGGGTCGAATTGGTGAATCGGCTGAAGCGCACGCCTCTTTTACTACCCAGAATACTGTGGTTCTAGGCTCAACCTCTGTGAATGGCACATTGGAGAATGAGGTTGTAAAAAATCTGATGAGACTGAATCCGGCTAGGTTTTTCCTCCTTGAGATTAAGCCTGACATTAAAGATATAAATTTATCAGCCCGTTGCGAGCTAGTTTCAGAAGAAAATAAGATCTGCTCAGAGGTGATAAAATTAGAGTCGCCTGAGGATCGCATGATGGAGGTTGCTTCTATTTTGCGCAGTCATCTTTTAACTGGAGTCTCTACGGATCTATTTATATCTGATATCTCGGTGGTATCAGAGAAGGTTGCAAATAATATAATTTCTCTCTGTGAACGGGTAATCTTTGATGGTCGTACTTGTGGTGGTTTGAGCAAAGCTGTTTGGCTCGGTAGGTTTTGTAACACCAGGATAGATTTAGAATGGCTTAGATTGGCGCCTTGGCGCGAGGCTGTCCGAATGGTTTTCGAGATTCCGGGAATTGCCAACAGGCTTCCCGATATTGAAACTATAACCATAGTAGGAGGCAAAGAGTCCACTGAAGCTTTAGGTCCTCTTTATATGGCAGGTTGGATACTTGGTTGCTTGAAGTTAGAGGTGTCCGCTCGTGGGACTGGATTCTTTGAGTGTCGAGGCGAAGCTGGAGTGGGTGTAAATCTCAAATTTGTTCCTGGGGATGCTGAGCTCTCTGGAATAGCCTTTGAATTTTCAGACGAGAAGCAGCCAGGATTTAGAGTTGATATGAGAAGAAAAGGAGAGATTTTAGAAACTGTTTCCACTGGCAAGTTTGATGTAAGAACTTCTCAGCCCTATAAAGACTTATCGGTTATTGAGCTACTTCAAAGATTCTTCCTAGTCGGCACCTCTGTATATAAGTATGATGTGGCGCTGCGTCAGGCCATCGATATTGAGAATTTAAAGCAGGGGTATCGTTTTAGTTAATAGAGTGTAAAGTTCGGAGCAGATTTATGAGTCATTCAGTAGAGGTAGTGGAGCCAAGTTTATTCGCTCACACTGTGGCAGAGGAGATAAAATCTCTGGTTGAGAATGTTGTTGCCAAAAAAGGTCGATGTATCATTGCTCTTTCAGGAGGGAAAACTCCCGGGGCTATTTATCGAACTTTAGGAAGACCGCCTCTTGATAGCGGAATTCCTTGGGACAAAGTTACTCTAATAATGGGGGATGAGCGTTGGGTTCCGAAGAATGATGAGCATAGTAATTATCATCTAGTTCACGAAACCCTTCTTTCCAAGTTGCCAAAAGAGCCACAGAACTTCCCGGTTCCGACTGACAAGAAAACTCCCACTGAGGGAGCCAAGGCTTATTCAGAGACAGTTAGAAAGTTAACCAACACTGAGGACTCAGAAATTCCCGAGCTAGATATAGTGTTGTTAGGAATTGGTGAAGATGGGCACACGGCCTCATTATTTCCAGGTGATAAAGCTCTAAAAGAAAAAAAATCTCTTTTTGTAGCTACCCATTCACCCTCAGGAGTAAAGGATAGGGTTACTATGACCGCTCCTTTGATAGAGAATGCACAAAGAGTTCTATTTCTAGTAACAGGTGAGGCCAAAGCCGATATCCTAAAAAAGGTATTGGAAGGGGAGGCATCTTTCGAAGATATTCCTGCCTCGGTGTTTAAAAAAGCGAAAGGTCAGGTCACCTGGTTTGTAGACAGTGCCGCAGCAGATAAATTAACACCTGAATCGTAATGGGTTGTGGTGAGTTATGCTCAATCTGAATTTAAATCCTAAGGTTGAAGAGTTTCGCCAGGATTTTAAAAAATGGTTGAAAGCTCATAAGCCACCAAAGGTGCAGAATCAGCATCTTGAGAGCTTTGTGAAGGCTGGTCGAGAGTGGCAGAAGACTTTGGCTGCCTCAAGCTGGATCGGAGTTCATTGGCCTAAGGAATATGGTGGACGTGGATTATCCTTGGTTGAAGAGGCCATCCTCCAGGAAGAATTAGTCAGAGTAAAAAGTCCTCAAATCCTGGGTCTTTTTGGACTTACTATGGTCGGGCCAGTGCTAATCAAGCACGGCACGGTTGAGCAAAAGACTGCATATCTTTCAAAAATTCTAAGTGGCGAAGAGATATGGTGTCAGGGTTTTTCGGAGCCAGGGGCAGGAAGTGATCTGGCTGCCATCAAGACCAAAGCAGAACGAGTGCCAGGAGGATTCAAGATAACTGGTCAGAAGGTCTGGACTAGTTTTGCTCACATTGCTGATAGATGTTTTGTCTTGTGCAGAACATCAGATACCGGGAAGAAGCATGAGGGGCTGACATATTTATTAGTTGACATGAAATCTCCGGGAATTTCGGTGAGACCTCTTCAGCAAATTAGTGGCGATAAGGAATTTAACGAAGTGTTCTTCGAGGGTGTCTTTACTCCTGAGTCTCAGGTTGTGGGTCAGGTAGGGCAGGGCTGGCAGATTGCAATCTCAACATTGATGTTTGAGAGAGTGGTTCTGACCTTTTCTAGACAACTTCAGTCAGAGGTGGCTTTAAGGGAGCTAGTTGAGAAGTTTGATCCTAAAAAAATGGGTCATTTATCGGGTGAATTAGCGGCCCGAGTTGCTGAAGCTTGCGCCGTAAGGGCTTTAGCCTACGAGCACCTAATTGCGTACTCAAATGGGGCAGCACCTGGACCGGAGGGCTCCATGGATAAATTAATGTGGAGTGAATCCTTTCAAGAGATATCAAAGCTGGCACTTAAAATGAACGGAATTGATGGAGTATTCTCTGAGACCTCAGCAGAAAATGGCGAAGAGATGCACCGGTATCTTTATTCCCGGGGTAGAACTATCGCAGCTGGTACTTCCGAGATACAAAGGGGAATAATAGCAGAGAGAGTTTTGGGTTTACCGAAGTCTGGAAAATAAATTATTCGCATCAGAGACGATGAGAAGTAAAAACCTGACAATTTTCCTGGTTTTAGTCATTATGATCGGTGCGTTCTTACTGCGCGCCTATGAAATTCAATTGCGACCTCTGCACCACGATGAAGGAGTCAACTTTCACTTTTTAAAAGAGATCGGTGCCAAGGGTTACTATCCATACTCCCATTTAAATTATCACGGACCGCTTTATTTTTATATTTCAGAGCTCTTCCTCAACATCTTTGGGGATAATGAATTAGGCCTACGACTAGCCAGTATCGTCTCAGGCATGGCTTTGGTAGCACTCCCATTTTTTATCATGGAGTCTTTGGGCGTAGGCTTTGCCATTATAGCCGCATTATTCATGGCACTCTCTCCATCCCTGGTGTTTCATTCTCGTTACGCGATTCACGAGATGTTGTTTCTGTTGCTTTCTGTCTGGTTTGCTGTGGCAAATTTTAAATGGTTTAAGAGTCGCCATAAATCCGATCTCTATCAGATATTTATCTCGCTAGCTTTTCTAATCGCCACTAAAGAGACATTTGTGATAACGGGAGCAGCTACGATTCTAGGGTTATTTTTTGCTTTCGGATTCAGACCGGTGCTGACTCAGATTGCTCGGCATTGGCAGGATTATGGCGGACCATTTGTTGTTTTCAGCATACTATTGTTGGGGACCTTTTCAGGTGGATTTCAATGGTTGGGAGGCATCCATGAGATGTTTCTTGCAGTGCCACAGTGGATTGGAAGGGGTACTGGCGATGTAGGTCATTTTAAGCCCTTTCTTTTTTATACCAAGGTAATTCTAGAGACTGAGCCATACCTGATAGTGTTCTCTGCCTTAGCCATTTTGTTTTTTGTTGCGCTCCTAATTCCTCAGTTGAGAAGAACGAATTTGGGACAGATTATATGGCAAGATAAATTTCTGCGGTTCCTCTTGGGATTATCTCTCGGATTCTGGTTGATTTATGGTTTTGTTAGCTACAAGACTGTCTGGCTAATTATAAGCCAAACCGGCGCCATGATACTTCTTATGGCAAGGATGCTTTACTTAAGTCTGGTGAATACCAGTAAGATGTATCGGGTCTTGTGTGGGTGTGTCGGGCTACTGGCAATAAGTATATCTGCAAATAATTCTCTCTATTTTAACTTTACAGAGCCTTACTCCCAGAATCATCCATATTGCTATGTTCACACCTCAGAGGGCATGCTCCGACTGGTGTCCGACATCAAAAAATATCAGCAGAATCACCCCAACGCTAAGATTTTAGTGGGTGTTAATTCATACTGGCCTCTACCATTTTATTTAAGGGATTATGCTTCGCTGGTAGCTTACCAAACCAGCACTAATCCCCAAGCGCAGAGTGGTAAGTTTGATATTTTAATAGTCGATGCTAGTTACACCACCGATATCCCAGGCTGGATTAAAAAATATTATCGATTGAGTGGTGTCCAAGAAAGTAACACCTACTTCCTTATAAAGTAAGCTTCTCTTTAGCCAATACCATGCTATGAAGTGCCTCAATTACCGGGGTCTTTATTCCGAATTTTTTGCCAGCACGCATGACTGCCCCCGTAATGTAATCTAATTCAGTTTGTTTGCCTTTTTGAATCTGGGCAAGAGTAGAGCAGATATTAGAGCGAGAAAAATTGATTTTCTGAATTAATGTTTCGTCAGTAATTTCAGCCACGTCAATTCCTGCCGCTTTTGCTACCTCCTTGGCCTCATTGGCAGCGCTTAGGGCAACAGGGAGCGCCGTGCCTAGTACCTCGCCATTAACACACCCAAGTATGGCGCAGACAGGATTAACAAAGACGTTAAATATAACCTTCAGCCATTCAGCTTGTTGTGGATTGGAACTTGTGGTTGATATCCAGCCGTTTGATCCGAGATATGCGGATAGATCTTGCACTCGCTCCTGGATATTGCTGGGCGCAGCCAGGATGACTTTGGGCTGCCCTGTAATAATTACTTTAGCTCCTGATTCTTGAATATTGAAACCAACCTCAACTAGAGCTCGACACACCGGAGCTTTTTTACCTAAAATTTTTGTGGCTTCTTCATAAATGCCAAGACCATTACATGCAATCAGAATCAACTTGGGGAATTCCCCGGCTCCCTTCAATAATTGGCAGACATCTTTAACACTCTGAGCAGGGGTAGTTATCCAGATATGGTCAAACTTTTGAGGAGTAATGTTCGGGGTCCATTTAAGAGTGACCCGCCTTTCTAGCGTTCCTCCGTCCCCGAATAGATATTGGTTTTTAGGTTGGCCATCGGCCTTTCCTACCAGGCTTACATCGCAATACTCAGATAATAATCCACCTAATCCCAGCCCTAGGGCCCCAGGACCTATAATTAAGGTTTTTGGTGGAATATTGATCATCCCTCTTTGCTCTAGCCCGTTATTTTACTATCGTACCGCCATGCGATTTTCAGTTCTATCTAGTGGTAGTAAAGCCAATTCTACATTTATCGAGGTCGGTTCGCAAAGAATCTTAATAGACTGTGGATTATCTGCTACCCAGGTTACAAAAAGATTAGTTGCTCACGGAATCAATCCTGAGAGCCTCACCGCTATTATTATTACTCACGAGCACTCAGATCACATTAATGGGGTGCCCGCATTGAGTCGGCGATATAAAATTCCAGTTTATGCCAATGAGGGAACTGCGCAGCATATTGAGGCGCCTTATGCCCTGGAGCATTTCGTCACTGGTGAAAAGTTTTCCCTTGGAGAGGCTGTTATTAGATCGTTCGGAATAGTGCACGATGCAGTTGACCCCGTTGGATTTGTAATTGAAGGTGAGGGATTAAAGTTTTCTCAGGCAACAGATCTTGGAAAGGTAACCACAGTGGTAAAGGAGGCGCTCCTTAACTCTCACGCGATAGTTCTTGAATCTAACCATGACTTAGGGATGCTCTATACCTCTCATTATTCCTGGGAATTAAAGCATAGAATAGCCTCAAGTCATGGCCATCTTTCTAATGATGTTGCGGGCAGGCTTTTAAATGAGCTCTATCACCCTGAGTTAGTACAGGTGGTTTTGGGGCATCTTAGTGAGAATTGTAATACTCCTGAAACGGCTCTTAGCACGGTTGAGAGATATGTAAACGGCACAATTCCCATGTCTAGAATTAGTTGTGGTTCAATACCATCGGCTACGCCTCTGTATAATATTGAGGAGGTAGCAGAGAGAAGAGTGGCCGGTTTATGATTTTGATTGTTAGAGAGATATTATGATCCCACGATATAGTAATCCTGAGATGGCAGATATCTGGGGAGATGAGTCCCGCTTGGGGATATGGTTAAAAGTTGAGACTTTGGCATTAGAGCAAATGGTGGCGGAGGGATTAGCTCCCAAGGAGGCTCTAGAAGCCGTCAAGAGTAAGGGCAAGTTTGATACCAAAAGAGTCCTGGAGATTGAGTCAGAGGTAAGGCACGATGTTATCGCTTTTCTGACGAATGTTGCTGAGTATGTGGGGCCTCTCGCTCGGTACGTTCATCGAGGCATGACCTCGAATGATCTTCTGGATACCACTTTTGCTGTTCAGCTGAGGCGTTCTGGAGACCTCTTACTAAAACATATTGATGAGCTCTTGGTCGTCCTAAAAAATAGAGCAGAGGAATACAAGACCACTCCATGTATTGGGCGTAGTCATGGGATTCACGCTGAGCCAACAACTTTTGGTTTGAAGTTGATTGGATGGTTCTCTGAGGTGGCTAGAGGCCGGGCTAGATTAGCAGCAGCCTTAAAAGAAGCCTGCGTCGGTAAAATTTCAGGTCCAGTTGGGACATTTGCTCAGTTGCCTCCTTCAATCGAATCATTTGTCATGAATAAATTGGGATTAGGAGCTGACTCAGTTTCAACTCAAATTGTTCCGAGAGATAGACATGCTGCCGTATTTGCAGCGTTGGGAATATTAGGTAGTTCGATTGAAAGATTTGTGACTGAGATAAGGCATCTGCAACGCTCCGAGGTAAGAGAAGCAGAGGAATTCTTCTCTAAAGGTCAAAAGGGCTCTTCAGCCATGCCTCACAAGAGAAACCCAGTGCTATCTGAGAATCTAACTGGTTTGGCGCGATTATTAAGAAGTTACATCAGTCCCGCTCTCGAGAATATCCCTCTCTGGCATGAGCGCGACATATCACATTCTTCAGTCGAGCGGGTAATCACACCTGATGCCTTCATATGCATGGACTTTATGCTGCGGAGGTTTATTGGTTTGGTGAAGAATCTTGTGGTGTACCCTGAGAGGATGAAGCAGAACTTAGATTCCTGTCATGGATTATTTCACTCCGGTACCTTACTGGTTGCTTTGGTGGATAAAGGTGTGACACGAGAGGATGCTTACCGAATGGTGCAGATAAGAGCCATGGAAGCCTGGGAGAAGGGGATAGACTTTCCAGAGTTGGCGGCAAAAGACACTGCTATATCGAGCAAATTTAGCGAAGGGGAGCTGGAGAAATTATTTGATGACTCGGCCCACTTCCGTCAGGTAGATTACATTTTTAAAAGAGCAATTAAAGATGCGGAGGCCAGCCGATGAAGATGCAGGTGTTTGTACGATTAAAAACGGGAGTTTTGGATGTGCAGGGCAAAGCAGTGGAGAAGGGGCTGCACGACATAGGTTTTGGCGATGTCGGTAACCTTCGGGTAGGTAAATTAATAGAATTTGAGGTTGAAGAGACTGATTCCAATCGAGCCAAAGACAAAGTTAAGCAGATGTGCGAAAAGCTTTTAGCCAATACGGTGATTGAATCGTATGAGATAAAATCACTTTAGGAGAGTTATGCGAGCGACTATTATTAGATTTCCAGGTTCTAATTGTGACCATGATGTGGAGCATCTTTATGGAACTCTTTTAGGCGCGTCAACTTCAGTCATTTGGCATACTGAGAGGGATTTAAAAAAACCAGATTTTGTGGTGTTACCGGGTGGTTTCTCCTTCGGTGATTATCTTCGAACCGGCGCTTTGGCGCGAGTTTCGCCAGTGATGGATTCAGTAAAAAAGTTTGTTAGTGAAGGTGGATCTGTAATTGGGATCTGTAATGGGTTTCAGATACTCTGTGAGTGTGGTCTCTTGCCCGGCGTTTTATTGAGAAATATAGAGCGACAGTTTCTCTCCCGTTTTGTGTCTATACGAGTAGAAAGCACCGCTTCGACCTTCACCCAGAAATTCCAAAAGAATTCAGTTCTCACCTGTCCTGTGGCTCACGGTGAAGGGAACTATTTTTGTGACCAGGAGACCCTTAAGGCCCTAGAAGGTGACGGACAGGTGGTGTTTAGATATTGTGATAGAAGCGGAAGTAGAGACGACTCGTCGCGAGAGATCAACCCAAATGGTTCCCTTAACTCTATAGCGGGCATAATGAATGCCAAGGGAAATGTGGTTGGATTAATGCCTCACCCTGAGCGCGCTGTTGAGACTTTGGTCGGGGCCGTTGGTGGCACCACTGGATTAGCTATGTTTCAGTAATCTTTTATATCTCTTTATTCTATATTTAGAGTTCAATGAAAAATGTCCGGGGTAGGACCAAGAAACCTTTCTTGCGAAAACATTTTCAATCATACCCCGGATTGCCTTACGACGTCTTTTCCTCTTCAGGAGCTTCAGTCTCAGGCGTTTCTATTGGCTTCCAGTCCATGGAGCCCGTGCTGGACGTTGTGACCGGCGGCGTCTTCCAATCAAGGTCGTCCGCCATAGATGCCTTCGCTTTCTCACGCTTTTTGATGGCGTAAAAAAGCAGAAGTCCAAACGCCACGAAAGAGAGGATCGTCAGCGCCCAAACCATAGCCGTGAGCCAAGGTTGGGACTCTGCCTTTGCCGTCTTGGTCGTGCTCTGGGACTCTTCCTTTACCTTTTCAGGTTCAGTCGGAGGCACCGGAGTTGCAACTGCCACAGGTTCAGGGGTGGTCGGTGTCGCGGGGGTTGAGGCCTGCGAGCCGATCTCCTGAATCTTAGGTGCAGTTGCAACAGGCGTTCCCAAAGTTTCGTTCGTCGACGGTCCATCCAGCTGCCGTGCCTTGGCTTGCGCTTCGGCCAGAGAAGGTGGTGTCCATTTGCCATTCACCGTTTTGCCTGCCGGGATGATCACCCGAGTCAGCTCACGATAAACAACATGGCTGACCTTTTGCTTATCTCCCAGAGGGGTTTTCGCCCATGAGAGATAACTCAGGTTGCCAATGGACTTTGCCGAGCCTTCTTGTTTAGACTCCGGACGCTTCTCACCATCTCCGAGAGTGAGAAGATACCACGGGTGGTGCGGCAGCTCTTTGACATACCTACGGCGGTGGTCCTGTTGGAGGGTGAGTCCTTCAGAAACTTGCCATTGGCTTGTGTCGAGTTGCCACTCCCCCGTTGTTGCTGGGTCTGGCGCTGGCACGATGTTGAAGACACCTTCCTGCGTCCATTTCACCAGCACAGGGAGCGCCAGCACATGTTCGCGATAGGTGTCCTTCCAGGGGCCAAGACCTCCCATCAGTCCATTCTCCCAAGACATCTGCTTGGGGTGGTTGACTGACTTCAAGGTCAGGTTCCATGGAATCACTTCCATCGGAATTCCTCCCGGGGTGTTGATGCCCCAGGGGTTATCCGGGTGGAAGAACTCGAGAGCCAGATCTCCGAGGTAGAAGTGAATGTCTGCCGCAGAGGCAGAAGAATCCACGGCCACCCTGATGAGCAGGATCTGTTTCTCTCCTTCCTCTCCGTTCTCTCCGATCGTTGCCTTCAGCGCGGCGATCTTGCCCGGCTGCTCGGCGGGGGTGGATTGAACCACTTCCGCAAAGCCCTTCTTGAACGAATCGCTGAACTTCGACTGGAACTGGGCCATGAGCGGTGCACACAGAAAGGCCATGATGGCCACGATGATGTTGAGGTACTTCATGTTTTTAATGAGCCGTGAGGCTCGGTGGGGTGATTGAGAAAACCATTTAGTAGAACCTACGTTGGTCCTACCTTCCGGTTAAGCAGCTATAAAGCTCCTTGCCCGGAGGTAGAGATACACTTCTACTCAGTTGCTTTTGAAAGATCTGTAGTTTTTTTCTTTTCTATCAATAAGTTATTGCGGCTTTTTGGGTATGCGTGACTTATTAGTAGGAGCCCATTTAAAAAGGGTATTTTAAAGATTTTATCCATAAATTTCAGTAGTTTGCGTTTTGCAGCCAGGAATGATAAAAACCGGGTCACAAAAAACACACCTGGACTGACGTCTTAGTGCAACCAGCTAGAGCTTTTTGGTTTGGTTTGTCGCTTACTTCGCTTGAGAATTCTCTCGGCGAATAGAGTTCAGGGAGGCTTAACTAGGACGGAGACAATATATGACTACAGAAAATTCCCAATTGGGAAGCGGGATGGGACCTGGGTTCGAGTATCCAGTTTCTATCTCTGTTCAATCACTCATGAAGGCCGGAGCTCATTTCGGTCATCAAACAGACAAGTGGAATCCGAAGATGGCGCCATTTATTTATGGCGAGAGAAGCGGACTTCATATCATTAACCTCGATCAAACTCTTGATATGTGGCGTAAAGCTCGCAAGGTAATCGTGGATACCTGCGCCAAGGGCGGTGCTGTTCTGTTCGTTGGAACAAAGAGACAGGCCAAAGATATCATTAAGCAAGAAGCTGAGCGTTGTGGTGGATTCTATGTTTCTACCCGTTGGCTCGGTGGAACAATGACAAACTTCCAAACCATCAAGCGTTCAATCGAAAGAATGAATAAATACCGTGATCTTTTGACCAAAGCTCAGGATCCTACTTCTGGTGTTAAGCTTGTAAAGAAAGAGCAAGCTCGCATCAATAGAGAGATCGGTAAGCTAGAAGCCAGCTTGGGCGGTATCAAGAGCATGAAGGGTGTTCCAAGCGTTATCTTCGTTATTGACGTTAACAAAGAAGACTTGGCGATTGAGGAAGCAAAGAGGCTTCATATCCCAGTTATTGCTTTGTGCGATACCAATACAAATCCAAGAGTAGTGGATTACGCGATTCCATCAAACGATGATGGTGTTAGAACCTTGAGACTGTTCTCGGCTGCTGTAGCCGATGCGGCTATTGAGGGCGCTAATATTTATCGCGCCACTTACAGAAATGTTCGTAGAAGCGAAGAGCAGGCTGCTCCAGCTCCTGCCGTAACAGAAGCTAACGCCTAAAAATTTTTGACAATTGGAGTTTTTAACATGGCAGAAGTGTCAGCAAAAATGGTCCAAGATCTGAGAGCCGCCACCGGCGCCGGAATGATGGACTGCAAAAAAGCATTAGCCGAAGCTAATGGCAATATGGAAGCCGCTATCGAGGCGCTGCGCAAAAAGGGTCTTAAGGATCTAGGCAAGCGCGCTGGTAAGGTAGCAGCTGAAGGTACGATAGGAGTTTATAGCCATCATGGTGATCAGGTGGTAGCTATTGTGGAATTAAACTGCGAGACCGATTTCGTAGCTCGTGGTGATGAGTTCCGTGGGCTATCCCGAGACCTTGCTATGCATGTCGCCGCGATGAATCCGCGATTCCTAACTGAGGAATCAGTTCCTGCTGAAGTTATCGAGAAAGAGAAGGAAATTCTTCTTGAGCAACTCGATCCAAAGCAGAAGGCAATGGCAGATAAGATTATCCCAGGTAGAATCAAAAAGTTCTACGAAGATAACTGTCTGTTGTGCCAACCCTTCGTGAAAGACGATTCCGGCAAAAAGACTATCAAGATGTTAATAGAAGAGGTCGCCCTTAAGACTGGAGAGAAAGTCACCATTCGCCGCTTCCAAAGATACGAAGTTGGTGAGGGCGTGGCTAAATCTGAAGCAAACTTCGCAGATGAAGTAGCTTCTATGGTCACCGGAAATTAAGGCTTAAATTTGATGGACTGACTTTATGACAACAAAACCAAGGTATCGCCGGATTCTGCTCAAGTTGAGTGGTGAAATGTTAGCCGGAGATGCCGGTTTTGGCTTTGACTCAAAGATAATCGGAAGATTAGCAGACGAGGTCAAGGAAGTTCATAAGGTGGGTGTAGAGGTCGGCCTGGTCATCGGCGGAGGAAACATCTTCCGCGGAGTCCAGGCCGACTCCCAAGGTCTCGATCGTGTGGCCGGCGATTACATGGGAATGTTAGCCACAGCCATCAACGCGTTAGCCCTTCAAGCGGCGCTCGAAAGCCGGGGCATGGATACCCGGGTGTTATCTGCGATAGAGATGCGCCAGATTGCAGAGCCATATATTCGTAGACGCGCCACTCGCCATCTTGAAAAGGGTCGGGTTGTGGTATTTGCTTGCGGCACTGGTAATCCTTATTTCACAACAGACACGGCAGCAAGTTTAAGAGCGATGGAGATAGGTGCGGATCTCCTTATAAAAGGCACCAAGGTAGACGGGGTTTACGACGCAGATCCTAAAAAGAATCCAAAAGCAAAGAAGTACGAAGTCCTAAGTTTTATGAACGTTCTGCAGAATAGACTTCAGGTCATGGATGCTGCCGCCATCTCTCTCTGTATGGATAACGAGCTTCCGATAGTAGTTTTTGATGTGTCAGTTGATGGCAGTTTGAAGAAGCTTGTGATGGGAGAGCAGATCGGCACCCTGGTTAATTCTTCAGGTGAGTTTAAATAAATTTTAATTTTGGAGTTTAGTTATGTCAGATGCAGCGCAACTAAAAGATAAAGGTAAAAAAACTGTTGAGGCTTTCAAGCGTGAGCTTGGAAAGATGCGGACTGGTAGAGCTAGCGCCAGTCTGCTTGAGGGAATCAAGGCTGAATACTATGGCACTATGACTCCCCTTAATCAGATGGGCAATATCTCAACACCTGAACCGAGAATTATTGCTATTCAGGCTTATGATAAGGGTGCAGTTGAGGCCATAATGAAGGCAATTAGAGCCTCAGATCTCGGCTTAAATCCTTCAAACGAGGGCCAAACAATCAGAGTAATTCTGCCCGCTCTGACCGAAGATAGAAGAAAGGAGCTAATCAAAAAGCTTAAAGACGTAGGCGAAGAGCACAGAGTGTTCATCCGGAATCACCGTCGTGAGGCGATTGATTCAGTAAAGGCTGCGGTAAAGAATAAGGCCATGAGTGAGGACGATTCAAAGCGCTCCCAAGATGAACTTCAAAAGATTACAGATGGATTAATCAAGGAAATTGATGTTCTGCTGACCGCAAAAGAGAAGGAGATGATGGAGGTTTGATCCCCATCTCTAGCCGTATGGGAGAGACCCCTCGCTCTATCACGCCCAAAATACCCAATCACGTTGCTGTTATAATGGATGGTAACGGTCGCTGGGCACAGAGTAGGGGTTTGCTCAGAGTTGAAGGTCACAAAGCTGGAGTTAAAAGAGTTCGCCCTCTCGTAGAAGATTGTGTGAGAAGAGGGATTCGGTATCTCACTATCTTTTGCTTTTCTACTGAAAATTGGAAGCGACCTGAGCTTGAAGTCGCGGCTTTGATGAAGCTGTTCAGCTACTATTTGGATGCGGAAGTCCAGAATCTAATCGACAATGGAGTCAGACTAAGAGCGATCGGTGACAGAGCTAAGTTGCCTGTTGCTGTTCAAAAAGCTTTAGCAAGTGCCGAACAGAAGACAGCCTCTGGAGAAAAATTAGATCTCATATTGGCGCTATCGTATGGGGGCCGCCAGGAGCTAGTGCAAGCTGCGAAAAAAATAGCGGTCGATGTTAAAGCCGGAAAAATAAATCCCCAAGATGTAACTGCAGAGACAATATCGTCATCTCTGTATGCTCCTGAAGTTCCAGATGTAGATTTATTGATAAGAACTAGCGACGAGCACCGTATATCTAATTTTCTTCTCTGGCAGGTCGCCTACGCAGAAATCGTTATAACTTCGGTTCTTTGGCCAGATTTCTCATTAGATGAATTTGAAAAATGTCTAGCTGAGTTTTCCGGAAGAAGCCGGCGGTTTGGTCTTACCGGTGAACAGATTGAGGGAGCCCAGGTGCAATGATGTTCGCAGAATTAAAGCCGAGATTAAAAACGGCGGGAATATTAATCGCAGCCGTGGCTGCTCTTTACGTCATAGCCATAATTACTGACTATGCCCGTTGGATCTTTTTGCCTGTAATATTTGCGGTAGTCGGGATATGTGCATTTGAGTTTGCAACTTTTTGTTCTATTGAAAGAGGGATAAAAAATAAAACTCCTCTTTATCTTTTAGTGACTATGTTGCCCCCTTTGTTTGTCTTTGTCGGGCTTCTTTTGACTACTGTTTCGCCAGAGCGAGATGATTATTTTATTAGGCATGAACATACTGCTTTGCTGGCCAGTGGCGTTGGGCTTTATCTTTCGACCATTATATCTTTAGCCTATGCTTTAGTGTTGGGTCGTTCATATCGTCTGGTCATTGAGGGAGTTTTTAAGGAACTTTTGGTTGGGATATTCCAGGTTGGTTTTTGTGGTGCTTTGTTGATGTCCCTAGTGCTGATGGCTGATTTTCAGTGGAAGATCCTCTGGCTGATGTTGGTGGTCTTTTCAAACGATACAGCGGCATATTTTGTGGGCAAGAAGATAGGTGGCCCTAAGTTGGCACCAGAAGTCTCCCCTAACAAAACAGTAAGCGGATCCCTAGGTGGAATTGTTGTTGGAGCCGTTGTGGGAGTAGCTTTTACTTACCTATTGAGCGGGGAGGTGCCTCATTCGCCGCCTGATTCTTTTATCTTGGCTCTTCTAGTGACATTCTCTGCTCAGTTGGGAGACTTAGCTAAATCTTACGTAAAAAGACTACACCATGTGAAGGACTCGGGTAGTATCCTGCCAGGTCATGGGGGGCTCTTAGATAGAGTCGATGGATTACTAGTTGCTGCGCCCGCCTTATACTTCTGGCTTTTAATATTCTAGAGGGAAGAGTCATGCTGGTCCCGCTCTCAAAGAAAGAAATGGGATCTCTTGCCGGCAAAAAACGGCGGCGGATATTAATACTTGGAGCCACCGGCTCAATTGGAGCCTCCACTCTCGATATTATTCGCGCTAATCCAGAACTATTTGAAGTGATCGGGTTGGTCGCCGGAAGTAAAGTAGAGGAACTAAAAAAATTAGTAACTGAGTTTCGTCCGAAGTATATCGGTATCGGTGATAAGACCAGGGCCAAAGAGTTGACCGGCTCTGGATCTAAAATCGCTGCAGGCGTCGATGAAATTGCCGATTTATGCAGGCTGCCTGAAGTAGATATTGTTTTAGCCTCAATGGTAGGAGTGGTGGGATTAAAGCCAGTGCTCTCGGCCCTTGAAGCTGGCAAATGTGTAGCTTTGGCGAATAAAGAGAGTCTCGTGGCTGGCGGAGCTCTGGTGGCTAGAGCCATCAAAAAGGGTGGAGGAGCGCTCATTCCGGTTGATAGTGAACATTCAGCTTTGTTCCAAGCGCTACAAGGAGAAGATCCTAATTCAATTAAAAGATTAATATTAACGGCCTCCGGCGGACCATTTTTAAACCGGAGCCGCGAATCTCTGAAGAACATCACTCCAGAGGAGGCAGTTAAGCATCCCCGATGGAACATGGGTCCTAAGATCTCGGTTGACTCTGCCACCATGTTCAACAAAGCATTGGAGGTAATCGAAGCTCATTGGTTGTATGGAGCTGCCGAGCATAAAATTCACGTAGTGATTCATCCTCAGAGCATTATCCATTCCATGATTGAGTATGTTGACGGCTCCCAGATAGCTCAGCTGTCTTATCCTGATATGAAGGGACCCATAAGTTATGCTCTCGGTTATCCTGATTTTAGGGTAAATGCTGCGGTTAAGAGTCTGGACCTCGAAGATTTAGGCTCCCTTACCTTTGTTAAATTGGATCCAGCTAGATTTCCAGCTATTACGCTGGCGCGTGAATCTATAAAGGCAGGAGGGAATGCGTCTCTGGTGCTAAATAGTGCAAATGAGGCCGCGGTGGCTCTTTTCATGGAACGACGTATTGATTTCTCGCAAATTGAAGCGGTTGTGGCTGAGGCTGTATCTAAACTGAAGGGTGGAGAGCCCTCTACATTCGAGGAGTTGGAGGAGATCGACCGACTTGCCCGTGATTTTGTTAAAAGTATTGTCCAAAAGTAAAGAGTTAGAGAAGATAATCAAATGATAATTACATCAATATTAATACTCTGTGTTCTAATCTTCGTTCATGAGCTTGGTCATTTTTTAGTAGCCAAGTGGAATAACGTTGGAGTTCTGGCATTCTCAATCGGATTCGGGCCCGTATTGTGGAAGAAGCAGGTCGGCGAAACTACTTACACCCTAAGACTACTCCCTTTAGGTGGATTTGTAAGAATGGTTGGAGATGATCCAAGAGCCTCTGATCCAAATTTCAAAGTGGAGGAGTCTGAGGATAAGGCTAGCCCAGAGAATTTAAAGGCTGAGGAGTTTACCCCAGAGCAGAGAGCCATGATGGAGGATCGTGCTAGATGGTTCATGCTGAAAGGCTTCTGGTCCAAATTTTGGATAGTTTTTGCTGGTCCCGCCTTCAATTTTATCTTTGCAATTGTTTTAGGTTCAATGATGGTCGGCATCTATGGATCGGGTAAGCCAATTACGGCTCCTCAGATCGGAGACGTGGTGCCCGGACATGCGGCTGACAAAGCAGGCCTTAAACCGGATGATATGGTTTTGATGATCAACGGAGCTCCTATTGAGAGCTGGGAATCTCTGGCTAAAACCATCAGAGGATCTGGGGGCAAGAACGTAGAGATGTTGGTCGAGCGGCAGGGCGAGAAGGGAATTGAAAAGGTAACCCTAACGGTTGTTCCAGAGGTCGACCGTTCTGGTCTTGTGACGGACGAGGAGAGGAAAACCGGAGATGTTTACAGAATTGGAATAACTCCTGCTATTGAAAGAATTCCAGCATCATTTTCAGAGGCGCTACTAGCAGGGCCGAGAATCACCTGGCATTTGACCACACAGACTGTTATCGGCCTTAAAGGCCTTATTTTGGGCCATATCTCCTCAGATAATATTGCAGGGCCCATTCGCATATTTGAGGAAGCTGGCAAAAGCGCCAAGCGCGGGTTCGAATATGTGCTCTCTTTTATGATCTTTTTAAATGTCAGCCTGGCAGTTTTGAATCTCTTACCAGTACCAGTGCTAGACGGAGGCCACATCATTTTCTTTATCATAGAGGCCCTTAAGGGCGGCCCCATCAGTATTAAGGTCCGCGAGGTAGCCACTCAGATCGGAATGTTCCTTTTGCTTGCGTTAATGATTTTTGCTTTGGGCAACGATCTTTTTAGGTCTTAAGATTAGGATCCTTTGTGTATTTAGCCATAGAGACAAGTGGGCCAGTATCTTTTGTAGCTGTTGGCGATGATAAGAAAACATCAGAGGTCTCGCGCCGGAATGATGGCTCTGTTGAAGCTCGTGGTAGTGAGAGCATACATTTGATGGCGAGAGAGGCTTTGCAGCAGTCAAACTCATCCTGGCGAGAGATAGAGGGTATTGTGGTTGGCGAAGGGCCCGGCTCTTTTACAGGATTGAGAATTGGATTTGGATTTGCGCAAGGAGTGGCATCTGCTTTAAAGGTGCCGTGTCTTCAGATATCTTCATTCGAAGCATGGATAAAAGAATTTGAAGGGCAGGGGTCAGCCATCGTCGCCATCGCCGATGCGCAGAGAGGCGAATATTTCTGCCAGACTTTTAGCGCTCAAGGTCACTCACTGGGGGAGATAGTTATTGTCCCAGGAGTCGATCTAGTTAGCCATGTGCAGGCACTTGTGGGCGATAAGGTTATCTGGGTGGGTTTTTGTGATGTTAGTCAGCATGGGATCTCTGCAAACCCACCCTTGAAGGCAGGTTCCAGCCTGATTGCGAGGGCCCGTAAACTGCCTAAAGGTGGCTATTCACCCCTTAAAATCGCTGAATTATCGCCAAATTATATAAGAGCCGTGAGCGCTCGAACCTTGGCTGATAGGGGTAAAAAGATAATTTTATAAATTCTTTATAGTTGACGATATAGGGGTTAGAGGGTAGTATCCTCTTATTCGATTCACGGTAACCCAAATTCCCCCACAATTGAAATCAGGACGACTTTATAGTCTTTGGGGAATTTAAGGCACGCCGAGAGTTAATCAACTAAAAGGAAATCTCAAAACTTCAATTCTGAAGTTTTAATCAAGTCGACAAGACATCACATTAAATAGGGAAGTTATATGCACCTAAACGATCTTAAAAAGTTGAAGCCTGCTGAGCTACAGAAGTTGGCTCAAGAGTTTAACATTGAAGGCTCAGCTGCTCTGAAGAGACAGGATCTCCTCTTTGCGATTCTTACCGCTCAAGCTGATGCCAGTGGAACAATTTATGGTGAAGGCGTTCTTGAGTGTCTACCAGATGGTTTTGGATTCTTGAGGGCTCCAGATTATAATTATCTTCCAGGTTCTGATGATATTTATGTGTCACCTGCACAGATTCGTCGTTTCGGTCTTCGCACTGGTGA
>Ga0172372_10001356_pt1 | contig 37965 bp, 33 predicted proteins | sample LakKiv5m_2_FD_114544 | JGI IMG/M metagenome (GOLD analysis project Ga0172372, IMG submission 114544) | Freshwater microbial communities from Kabuno Bay, South-Kivu, Congo - kab_092012_9.5m | ecosystem: Environmental > Aquatic > Freshwater > Lake | place: Democratic Republic of the Congo...
ACCTCCCCTACAACGTGCCCAGGGTCGACATCCGCCGGGTCGCGCTCGTGTTCCGGCGCTTCCTGGGTGGGGGTGAGGTGCAGGTGCGTCGGGCGCTCGGCGAGGACGCCGTCAGCCAGCTGGCCGAGGTCATGGCCTGGCCCGCGGTGGGTCGGCCGCGCGCGCTCGAGCGGCTCTCGGCCCGCGTCCAGCTGCTCGCCGAGTTCCTCTCGGTCGGAGGGGGCGGGGTGGTGCGGCTCCAGGCCGCCCAGTGGGCCTGGGTGGTGATCTCCGAGTGCTGGCCGGAGTTCCGCCGCTTCGTGACGCGGGGCGGGCGGGCCCGCTGGGAGGAGCTCCGGCAGGTGGTCGTCGCGCGGGCGCGGGACGAGCTCCGTGAGCCGTCGGAGGTGGACGGCTGGTTCGACCGCGACCCGGACCTGGCGGAGTTCCTCGGCGCGCACGCGGCGGCCTTCGAGGCCCAGGCCGACACGCTGGGGTGGATCGAGGACACCCTCGTCGCGGCGGGGCTGTAGCCCGTCGGCGCCCGGTCTCGGCCGTCGTGCGGAAAAGGCGACCGCTCCCGCTTGCCAGCCGGAGGGTGCGGGCATAACTGAATGACGCTTCATTCAGGAGCCCGAATGGCCGTCCGCAAGGTTGCCGTGCTCGGCGCCGGCGTCATGGGGCAGGGCATCGCCGCCCACCTCGCCAACGCCGGAATCGACTCGCTGCTCTACGACATCCCCCCCAAGGACGGCGGGGATCCCCGCGCCGTCGCCAAGGCTGGCATCGCGAACCTCGCGAAGCTCAAGCCCGCCCCGCTCTACCGCGCGACGGACAGCGGGCGCGTCTCGCCCTGCGAGTACACCGCCGACGCGGCCCGGCTCGGGGAGTGCGACCTGGTGATCGAGGCGGTGGCCGAGATCCTGACCATCAAGAAGAAGGTGTTCGCCTGGGTGGCCGAGCACCGGAAGCCCGGGGCGATCGTCGCGTCCAACACCTCGGGCATCCCCATCGCCGCCCTCACCGAGGGCTGGCCCGCCGAGCTGCGTCGGGACTTCCTGGTGATGCACTTCTTCAACCCCGTCCGCTACATGCGGCTCCTGGAGCTGGTGCGCGGGCCGGACACCTCGGACGCCACGGTGGCCACCGTGGCCGACTTCGGGGAGCGGGTGCTGGGCAAGGGGGTGGTGTACGGCAAGGACACCCCCGCCTTCATCGCCAACCGCATCGGGACCTACGGCATCGTCTCCATCTTCAAGCACATGGCGGCCATGGGCTTCACGGTGGAACAGGTGGACGCGATCTGGGGCAAGCCCATGGGTCGTCCCGCCTCGGCCGTGTTCCGCACCGCCGACCTCGTCGGGCTCGACACCCTCGCCCACGTCATCGACGGCATCCACGCCGGATGCCCTGGCGACGAGCGGCGGGCCGAGTTCGTGGTCCCCGACTACGTCAAGTCGCTCATCGCCAAGGGGGCGCTGGGGGAGAAGTCCGGCATCGGCTTCTACAAGAAGGTGAAGGGCGACTCCGGCAAGAGCGAGATCCTCGTGCTGGACCTCCAGACGGGCGAGTACCGGGCGCAGGAGAAGGTGCGCTTCGACGCCATCGGCGCCGCGCGGAAGGCCGAGACCCCCTCCGATTCCGCCCGGGCGATGGTGAACTCGCCGGACAAGGCCGGCCAGTTCGTGTGGGCCGTCACCGCCGACGTGCTGCTCTACGCCGCCAACCGGGTCGGGGAGATCGCCGACGACGTGGTGAACGTGGACCGCGCGATGCGCTGGGGCTTCGCCTGGGAGCAGGGCCCCTTCGAGACCTGGGACGCGCTCGGCGTGCCCGCCACCGTGGCCCGGATGGAGGCCGAAGGCCGCACCGTCCCCGCCTGGGTCAAGGCGATGCTGGCCAGCGGCCGGACGAGCTTCTACCAGCGCGAGGCGGGCGAGCGCACCTACTGGTCCGGGGCGTCGGTCCGGGTTCCCACCTCGTCGCGGCACCTCTTCCTCGACGACGTCCGCGCCCGCGGCGGCGAGCTCGAGCGCAACGCCAGCGCCTCGCTCCTGGACCTCGGGGACGGCGTCCTCTGCCTCGAGTTCCACTCGAAGATGAACGCGCTGGACACCGACATCTTCACCGCCTACCAGAAGGGCATGGACCTCCTGGACGGCGGGAGGTTCGACGCGCTGGTGGTCGGGAACCAGGGCGGGGCCAACGCGTTCTGCGCCGGCGCCAACATCTTCATGATCATGATCATGGCGCTGCAGCAGGACTGGGCCGGCATCGAGGCCGCGGTCAAGGGCATGCAGGACGGCCTCATGCGGGCCAAGTACAGCGAGAAGCCGGTCGTCACCGCACCCTGGGGCCTCACCCTGGGCGGCGGGGTCGAGGTCACCATGGCGTCGAGCGCCACGGTGGCGGGCGGCGAGCTCTACGCCGGCCTGGTCGAGGTGGGCGTGGGCCTCATCCCCGGCGGCGGCGGCTGCAAGGAGCTTCTCGCCCGCTTCCTCGGCGACATCCCCCCGGGCGTGGCCTACGACCCCAACCCCTTCGTCCAGAAGGCCTTCGAGTACATCGCCACCGCCAAGGTCGCGACCTCCTGCGAGGAAGCTCGCGACCAGGGCTTCCTCCGCGCCACGGACCGGGTGGTCACCGACCCGGACGCGCTCATCGGGGAGGCCAAGCGCACCGCGCTGGGGCTCGTCGCGCAGGGCTACGTGCCCGGGCGTCGGCGCAGCTTCCGGCTCCCCGGCGCCCAGGGCCGGGCCGCCATCGAGCTCTTCCTCTACCAGATGAACCAGGGTGGCTTCGCCACCAACTACGACGTGGTGGTGGGCAAGAAGCTCGCCTACGTCATGACCGGCGGGGACATCCCCTCGGGCGCCGTGCGCACCGAGCAGGACATCCTCGACCTCGAGCGCGAGGCCTTCCTCTCGCTCTGCGGCAACCCCGAGACCCAGGCCCGGATCCAGCACATGCTGGAGAAGGGCAAGCCCCTCCGCAACTAGGAGCGCCCATGCGTGAAGTCGTCGTCTGTTCCGCGGTACGCACCGCCGTCGGTCGCAGCGGGCGTGGGAGCCTGAAGGACACCCGTCCCGACGAGCTCCTCGGCCAGGTCCTCAAGGGCGCCATGGCCCGGCTCCCCGGCCTCGATCCGGCCCGGGTCGAGGACGTGGTGGTGGGCACCGCCATGCCCGAGGCCGAGCAGGGCATGAACGTGGCGCGGATCGGCAGCTTCCTCGCCGGTCTGCCCGACAGCGTCCCCGCCATCACCATCAACCGGTTCTGCTCGTCCGGCGTGCAGTCCATCGCCCAGGCCGCGTCGGCGATCACCGCCGGCTGGCAGGACGTGGCCCTGGCCGGCGGGGTCGAGTCCATGAGCCAGATCGCGATGGGCGGCCAGAAGCCGTCCCCGGATCCGGGGCTCATGGCGAGCCGGCCCGAGGCCTACACGCCGATGGGGATCACCGCGGAGATCGTGGCCGAGCGCTTCGGGGTCACCCGGGCCCAGCAGGACGAGTTCGCGCTGGCGTCGCACCAGAAGGCGATCGCGGCCATCGCGGCCGGGCGCTTCGTGGACGAGATCGTCCCCGTGCACACGCGCGTCGCGACCGACTCGGGCTGGAAGGAGATCACCTTCGCGGTGGACGAGGGGCCCCGCGCCGACACCTCGTTCGAGGGCCTCGCGAAGCTCCGTCCCGCCTTCAAGCAGAACGGAACCGTGACCGCAGGCAACGCCTCGCAGACCTCCGACGGCGCGGCCGCCGTGGTGATCGCCTCCCGCGAGAGCGCGCAGGAGCTGGGCCTGCCCATCCTCGGCGTGCTGCGGGCGTACCAGGTGGCCGGCGTGCCCCCCGAGATCATGGGCATCGGGCCGGTGGCGGCCATCCCCAAGGCGCTCGGCAAGCTCGGCCTCACCGTGGCCGACATCGACCTCTTCGAGATCAACGAGGCCTTTGCCGCCCAGGCGGTCTACTGCGTGCGCGAGCTGGGCATCGACCCGGCCCGGGTGAACGTCAACGGCGGCGCCATCGCCCTGGGCCACCCACTCGGGTGCACCGGCGCCAAGCTCACCGCCACCTTGCTGCACGAGATGGGCCGCCGGAAGAGCCGGTGGGGCGTGGTCAGCATGTGCATCGGCGGCGGGATGGGTGCCGCGGCGGTGTTCGAGCGGGTCTGAGCCTCTGGGGCTCGCCCCCGGCGCGGCGGACCCGGGAGCGGGCCGCCGGGCTACGGCCGAGACGGATGCGCATCGTCGGCTGGAACATCAACGGGGTCCGCTCGGCCATCGAGCGCGGCTTCCTCGAGTGGCTCGCGTCCGAGACGGCCGACCTGGTGTGCCTCCAGGAGGTGAAGGCCGCGACGGCCGACCTCCCGGCCTCGCTCCGGGACCACCCCCGCTACGCGGCGCACTGGCACCCCGCCGCCCGTCCCGGCTACTCGGGGGTCGCCCTCCTGGTGCGGCGAGGCTCGCCGGCCGAGCCCTTCTGGGTGGACCGGGGCTTCGGCCACGCCGCGTACGAGGAGGAGGGGCGGACGCTGGTGGCCGAGCTGGGGGACCTGCTGCTGGTGGGGGCCTACTTCCCCAAGGGCTACGCCGACCGCCCCGACCGCCTGGCCTTCAAGCTCGCCTACACCCGCGACCTGCTCGCGTGGATCCGGGCCCGGCACGCCGAAGGACGCGGCGTGGTCCTGTGCGGCGACCTCAACGTGGCCCGGACCGAGCTGGACCTCGCCCACCCGCGCGAGAACCGCCGGACGAGCGGCTTCCTGCCCGAGGAGCGCGCGGCGGTGGAGGACTACCTCGCCGCCGGCATGTTCGACCCCTTCCGCGAGCGCCACCCGGAGTCGGGCCACTACACCTGGTGGACCCACCACGCCGACGCGCGGGCCCGGAACCTCGGCTGGCGCATCGACGCCTTCCTGGTGAGCGAGGTCCTGCGCGCGCGGGTGCGCGACGCGACGATCCACCCGGAGGTGCACGGCTCGGACCACTGCCCGGTGGCCCTGGAGCTCGCCTGAGCCTCCGTTCGGTGACGGCGTGGGACCCGTCGCCGCCGGGCCGGGCGGGCTGTACACTGAAGTCGTGATCCTCCTCGCCGCCCTCGCGCACGCCGTCTGCCCGGAGGCGCCGCGGTTCGTCGATCAGGACGACCAGGTGGTGGTCCTCGGTCAGAACCTGAAGTTCATCGTCACCGGCGGTCAGCGTGGCGAGCGCTCCGACGCGCTCGCCGAGTGGCTCGGGGGCGAGGGCGCCGCGGTGGACCTGCTGCTGCTCTCCGAGGCCCGGCTCACCGCCTCCCTGGAGGAGTCCCTCGTCGGGTGGTGCCTCTACACGCCCGACGGCTCCCGCGACGGCTACGTCTGGGCGCCCATCCACGCCGGCCGTCCTCCGGGCGGGCTCGCGCTGGGCGTCCGCTCGCGGGTGGACGGGGTGGAGCGCACGGTGTCGCGCAGCGCCGGGCGGGCGTTCCGCGCTCGTCCCACCACCTTCGCGGAGGGCGTGATCGGCCGGCTCGGCGCCTACCTGAAGGGGTGGGCGGAGGTCACGGTGGACGGCACGCGCCTGGTGTGGAGCCACATGCAGGCGAGCTACGCCCGCCGCCCCGATCGCGGCGCGGGTGGACCCGGTCGGGGCCGGTCGGGGCAGGTGGACGAGCTCGCCAGCGACCTCGTCGGCCCGGGGGCCACCCTCCTCACCGGGGATCTCAACCTCCTGGACCGGCACGAGGTCGCCGACCTCCCGGAGGCGGCGCGCCTGGCCCGGGCGGTGGACAGCGCCTCGGTGGCGCGCCTCGAGGCGAAGAGCGGCATCCGGCTCCAGCGGCCGTCCGGCGGGACCTTCTGGGGCTCGCTCTGGCACGACCGCCCCGCCAGCGGCTGGGACGTCGGCGCCCCCTACGACCGGGTGGGCGTCAACGCCGCGTTCGAGCGCAGGCACCCCGGGTCGAGCGTGGAGCGCGTGGTGATCCGGCGCGGGCCGCTGCGGGTGTCCGACCACGACGGGCTCCGCATCGTGATCCCCTACCGACGCCACCCCTGACGGGATCGGCGAGGCGGCCGCACCTTGCGGGTGCTCCGAGCGCGGCCTACGATAGGCAGATGCGCGCTTCGGGGCTACTCCTTCTCCTGCTCTGCACGGCCTGCAAGCGCCCTCCCGAGGCCCCGCTCGAGCTGGACGCGCTGGTGGGCTACCTCTTCGAGCACGTCCCGACCGACGATCCCGCGTACCTCGAAGCCGGTGCCGCCAACCTCGACGGGTGGATGGGGGGTCACCTCGACGAGACCCTGAGCGGGTACTCGGTCAACAACCTCACGGACGACGCGGTGGTGCAGCTCGGAGAGGGCGAGCAGGACCTCCAGCACCTCGCCGGCGCCGCTGTCGGCGCGGAGAGCCCCCATCCCGTGGAGGACCTCGGCATCGCCATCACGGTGGACGACCCGACCGAGATGTACCCGGGGACCTACCTGGGCTTCGAGCGTACCTTCGAGGGAGACCCCGACTGCTTCGTGTCCGGGGAGTGCGACTTCCTCCAGGCGGAGACCCGGGGCGAGCTCTCGTACCCGCTCGGGCTGCGGGTCTCGACCCACAGCATGGTCCAGTGGCGCTGGGTCGAGACCGAGCTGGGCCGGGCGCTGGTGCAGCGCACCTGGCTGCGCGAGCCCGCGGAGATCAGCCTGGACTTCCTCTCGGTGGAGCAGCAGTACTACGTGTGGATGTTCATCCCCACGGAGAACGGGGCGCGGAGCATGCAGGCCACCTGGGTGGTGGCCACGCTCACCGGCGCCTCCGTTCCCGAGAGCCTGGCGTTGGACCTCGTGATTGACTCGATGTCCAAGGGGGCCGAGGATCTCGACGCCTGGGTGTCGGCCAAGTAGTCAGGCCTCCAGCTCCTGGACCCGGGCCCCCGGGGTCTGGGTGGCGAGGTCCCGGATGTAGCGGTGGTGGGTGAGCAGGATCACCTGCTGGCCGCGGGCCACCTCCGCGAGCACCTCGAGCGCGAGGGCGGCGCGCTCGGCGTCGAAGGCGGAGAGGACGTCGTCCAGGACGAAGGGGAGCGGCTCCGCGCGTGCGTTGTGGGCCTCCGCCCAGGCCAGGCGGGCCGCGAGGTAGAGCTGGTGTCGCGTTCCGTCGGAGAGCTGGGCGGGGGAGAGGCGCTCGGGCGCCCGCTGCGCTCCCTGGAAGCGCAACGCGACCAGGTCCGCGCCCACGCCGTCCACCCCGACGTACCGACCGCCGGTGAGCCGCGCGAAGAGCCCGCCGATCCGCTTCTCGACCGCCGGCAGCTGGTCCTGTTCGACCCGTCGCGTGGCTTCGTCCACGAGTCGACGGGCCAGCCGCAGGGTGAGCCACTCGCGGACCCCCTCCTGGAGCTCGCGCCGGGCCTGGATCAGGAGCTCGTTGGCCGCTGCGGCGGCGCCGGCCCCGCTCGCGGCTCCGAGGGCCTGCTCGGCCTCCCAACGTGCCCGCTGGGCCCGCGCCCGCGCTTCGTCGGCCGCGGCGCGCTGGTGCTCCAGGTCGGCGATGCGGGCCCGGAGGTCTTCTTCCGGGGTGGACAGGGCCTCGGCGTCGAAGGTGGGGTCCGGCGCGCCCCGCCGGCGCGCGAGATCCAGGTCCAGCGCGGCGATCTGCTCGTCCAGGGTTGCGGCCAGGACGGCGGCCTGGGCGCCCCGCGCGGCGGTGTCCTCGTCGATGCCCCCTGCGTCCAGGAGCAGGCCGTCGACCTCGGCGCCCAGCGCGTCGAAGCGGAGCCGGCCGGTGGCGAGGGCCGCGTTGGCCCGGTCGAGCGCCGCCTGGCGCTCGGCGCGGGCCTGCCGCTGCTCCCGGGCCTGCGCGAGGATCTGGTCGAGCTGCCGGGTGCGCTCGAAGGGGTTGGATCCGCCCTCCTCGGTGGGGATGGGGCAGCCTTCCACTTCGGCCACCCAGGCCGCGTAGCCCCGCTCGTCCTCCGCGAGGCTGGCCTCCTCGCGAGCCGCGGTCTCGGCCGCCGCGCCGGCCTGGGCCACCCCCTCCAACCAGCTCGGGGCCTGCTCCGGCGGGAGGCCCTCGGGGCCGCCGTACTGGGCCAGGAGCTCCGCCCACCGCACCGAGTCCTGGGCCAGATCCGCCTGGAGGCGCGCCCGTTCCGCCTCGGCCTGCGCGGCCCGCCGGCGCTGCTCGGCTTCGGCCTGCAGCGTCGCCTCGCGTTCGATGGCCGCGTCCCGGCATCGGCGCACCCACGCCTCGGCCTCCGCCTGGAGCTGCGCCCACGGGCCCGTGGCGGGGCGCCCCGCGGCGACGAGGGCCTGGCGCAGGTCCGCCTCGGCGCCGGCCACCTTCGCCTCCCGACCCGCCACCTCGGCCGCCAGGGCCGCCTGGGCGGCGGACTCGCGGTCCCACTCAGTCAGGGAGCGCAGCCAGTCGCGCATCGCGGTGGGCTCGTCCGGCGCGGAGCCGAGGGCCGACCAGCGGGCCGTCCACGCCGCGGTCCAGGCGTCCAGGCGATCCTGGGCGTCGGCGTGCGCGCGCCGAGCCTCGTCCTCCTCCCCCTGTCGGACCCGCAGCTGGGCCTGCCGTTGCCGATGCTGGGAGATGCTGAGCGCCTCGGTGCGCAGGGCGTCCCCGAGCCGGTCGGCTTCGGTGGCGAGCGTCTCGAAGCGCTCCACCGCCGAGACGAGCTCCAGCTTCATCAGGCTGCCCGGTTCGAGCAGCCCGCGGCGCAGGCGCGCCCAGGCGCCCTCCCGCTCCACCCGCACGCGGGCGAGCTCGGCCTCGGAGGGGAGCTCGCGGCCGCCTTCCCCCTCCGCGAGGTGGGCCCGCAGGTCGCCCACCGTCTTTCGGGCCTTGGCGAGCTCGGACTCGGCGGCGTCCCGGGCGGCGCGGAGGCGCACCAGCTCCGCCTCGGCCTCCGCGACCTGGGCGTCGCGCGGCACCTCGGCGATCGGCCTCGGACCCCACCCTCGCAGCTCGCGGGCGAGCCGCGCCACCGCCTCCTGCTGTCGCGCCAGGGCCACCCGCCCCGCCTCGATCGCCCCGCGTTCGCCCTCCATTGCCTTGGCCGCCTGGAGCGCCGCGGTGAGCGCCGGATGGACGACCGGGACGGGTTCGGACTCCCCCGCTTGGGGCAGGGCGGGGGGATGCCGCTCCTGCTCGAGGCGGCTCGACGCCGCCACCCAGCGCCGGTGGAGCTCGGCCACTTCGGCGCGGACCTGGGCCGGGAGCGCGGAGGCGGCGCCGGCGCGGGGGAGCCACTCGGCGGCGAGTCGGGTGGCCGCAGCGCGGTGTTCCCGCGCCAGGGCCCGCCGGTGGGGAAGCTGGGCCGCCACGGGCTCCCAGCGGTGGCCGCCCTGCGCCAGGCGACGGACCAGGGGCTCGGCGGCGAGCACCTCCTCCCGGACCTCCACCTGGGCGAGCCGATCGGCGGCGGCCGCCCCCTCGAGCGCCAGGTGCTCCACCTGCTGACACGCCGAGTCACGCTGCTCGCGGACCGCGGCGAGGCGGCGACCCAGTGCGGGGGTGACCCGCGGATCCACCGGAACGAGCTCCCTCTGGCGCAGCCGGTCGGCGCGCTCCAGCAGCGCGGGGCGTGCGTCGGACAGTCGCCGCGCCCGGTCGAGCTCGCGCACGCGGGCCGCCTGCTGCTGGCGCGCGGCCTCCTCGCGGGACGTCGCCTCCCGCACGCTCTCCTCGCGCTGCGCGTAGACCTGCGGGAGGAGCACCGCCTCGCGCAGCCGGCCCTCCAGCTCGGAGATGCGGGTGGCGGACATGTTCAAGGTGCGCTTGGTGGAGCGCGGGGTGTAGAGCAGCTCGGCCGCCTGGTCCAGCACCTCCCTGGCGCGGGTGGGCTGGACGTGGGTGTCCAGGGCGTGGGCGAGGGGCAGATCCCGCAGGCGCTCGGCCCCGCGATCCAGGTCCGTGTCCGCGAAGCCGAACAGGGAGGTCCAGCGCTCGCGGTCGGCGCCGGCGAGCAGCGCGCGCACCGGTTCGGGCAGGGGGGCGGGGACGCGGCGGGTGGAGGGCAGCTGCTGCCACGCCACCTCGGCCCCGTCGCGCCCGCGGGCCTCCGCCGCGACGGCCCGGCAGCGCTCGGCGTCCTTCGCATCCACCCCGAACATCGCCGCGGTGAAGGCGCGGAGCAGGGTGGACTTGCCCGCCTCGTTCCGGCCCAGGAGCACGTGCAGATCCGGGGTGCCCCCCGGGAACACCAGGCGGAGCCCCGGCGGGAGGCTGCCCCACTCTTCGAGGATCAGCGTCTCGAACCTCACCGGAGGGGCTCCCCGAGCAGCGAGCGGTGAGCGAGCTCCCGGGCGGCGTGGAGCAGGGCGGCGAGGTGCTCGGGCGCGGTCGGATCCTCGGCGTCCTCCTCCCCGTCGCCCAGGCCCTGGAGGGAGTGGGGGAGGCGCTTGAGCGCCGCCAGGTCCTCCGAGAGCAGCTCGGTCAGCTCCTCGCGATTCTTCGTGAGCCGAGCCACGAGGTCCTCCACCTCCTGGGGCACGCCGAAGGGGGCGGGCGCCGCGCGCGCCCCCCGGGTGGCGATCTCCATGCGCTCGATCCAGGCCCGACTGGCGTCCAGGCGCAGCTCCTCCTCCAGGGCGCGGGCGTGGCGGGTCACCACCTCGTGCCCGGGGCCCTCGCCCACCAGGCGAAGGCGGCACCCGAGGATCCGGCTCCCGGCCGCCTCGTGGGCGCGGGCCATCGCCGCCGCCACCCGCTCGCGCACCTCGTCCACCGTGCCGGCCTCCCCGACGTCCACCTCGACGCGCTCCCAGCGGACCACGTCCGTGACCACGAAGCGGACCTCGCGCACGGCGAGGGTGGCCTCGTCCACCTCCACCCGCAGGCAGCCCCGGGGGCCGGGCTCACGCGGGTGACGGCCCTGCGGGTTGCCCGGGTAGGCCACCCAGCGGGGGTGCTCGGCGAGGGTCTGCCGCGTGTGGACGTGGCCGAGCGCCCAGTAGTCGAAGCCGTGGGCCACGAGCTCCGGGACGCTGGTGGGGGCGTAGGCGGCGTGCGCCGAGGTGCCCACCGCGTTGGTGTGGAGGAGCCCGACGTTGAACAGGTCGCGGCGGGGCGGCCCGAACAGGGGCAGCAGCGAGCTCCGCACCTCGCGGGTGGGGTAGGAGACGCCGTGGACCGCGAGCCCGCGCGCCTCGTCCACCACGGGCGCCGACCCGAGGTGCTCGAACATGTGGACGTGGGACTCGCGCCACCGGTAGCCCCGGTTGATGGGGTGGTCCGCGTGGTCGTGGTTGCCCTGCACCAGGTACACCTGGGTGCCGGCCTCCTGGAGCCGCGCCAGCTGTTGCGTGAAGAAGATCCCGGTGTTGACGTCCTTCCAGTCGCCGTCGAACACGTCGCCGGCCACCAGGAGCGCTGCCGCCCCGTCCGCGAGGCAGAGGTCCACGATGGCGGCGAAGGCCCGACGGGTGGCGCCGCGCAGCGCGTGCGCCGCCTCGCGCTCGTGCGCGTGCGCCGAGACGTCGGCCGCGCGCTCCAGGCCCCGGAGGGGGCTGTCGAGGTGCAGATCGGCGGCGTGGACCAGGACCATGGCCGGCACCCTAACGCCGGCGGTGGCCAGAAAATGTCCGCCCCGCGGGGGGCGCGGCGCTCACCGCGCCGCGTGCGCCCGGATCAGCTGCTCCATCTCCGACCACCCGCCTTCTTCCTCGGAGAATCCCGTCCCTCCCCCGATCAGGGTCCCGTCCGGGGCCAGCACCACCCACGAGGGCATGCTCATCCCACCGCTCTGCCCGAAGTAGGGCGGGAAGAGCGCGTAACCGAGGCCCTCGTCGCCGAGCACCGGGGCGTCGAGGTCGAAGGCGAGGGCCCACTCCTGCCGGTCCTCCAGGGCCGCGGGCAGGTTCACGGCCGACAGGTCCTCGGTCAGCAGGGTGAGCGTCTGCACCGGGAGGCACTCGGCGGCCATGCGGCGCTCGAAGTCCGAAGCGGCGGCGGCCATCAGCTGGCAGGGCCCGCAGTCGGGAGAGGCCGCGTCGACGACCACGTACCGACCCCGCAGGTCCCACAGCGACAGCGGCTCGCCGCACTGGTCCTCGAGCTGGAAGTTGGGGAACACCTGCCCGTCCGCGAGCTCCCAGGAGCTGTTGGGCCCCCCGGGGTTCATCCGGGGCCACCCGCAGGCGTAGGGGGTGTCGCGGGGATCCTGCGGGTCGCCCACCTCGGCGGTGGCGCTGTCCGTCGCGTCGAAGCGGCCCGCCGCCCCGAGGGTGATCATCCCGAGCTCGAGGAGGCCGGACTGCGCCCATTCGACCTCCACCACCGCGTCGGTCGGGAGGGCCGCCACCGTCGCCATCTCGCCCAGCGTCACGTTCTGGGTGCCGGAGCGGAACAGCCGGCTTCCGCCCTCCACCGCGGCGAGCCCCCAGCTCTCCACCCGCACGGCGTCGCCGTCGGAGAGCTGCGCGTAGCAGTCCTCGTAGCCGCTCACCACCTCGCCCTCGCCCATGAGGAGGAGGTCGCATTCGGGGCAGAGCCAGCCGTGGCGGGTGGTCTCCACCAGCGCGTCGTAGCGGCGGGTGTAGGTGCAGTCCTGGAAGCCGGCGCGTTCGGCGAGCAGCGACGCGTCGAGCGTCCAGGTCACGCTCCCGCTCCAGACCCGGGCCGGGCGCGGGGCCGCGCCCTCGATGGGGTCCTCCGGGGGCGCGGGCGACTCGGCGCAGTCCGTGGTTCCCGAGCTGTCGGTGGTGCCGCCGTCCGGCCCTCCCGTCTCGTCCGGGCCGTCCGGGGCGGGGCCGCCGCAGCCGCACAGGAGGAGGAGGAGGGTCACGCCGTCAGCGTAGCCCGAGGGCGCGGATGGCGTGGCCACCGGAGAGCGCCGCGAGGGGCACGCCGCCGCCCGGATGGACACCCCCGCCGGCGAAGCCGAGGTTGTCCAGGGTGGGGTGACGGTTGGGGCGCCGGAAGAGCGCGTCCCGGAAGCCGTCCGCCGACTCCCCGTAGATCGCCCCGCCCAACGCGCCGGTGCGGCGGGCCAGGTCCGCCGGGCCCAGGCAGATCCGGACCTGCTCGTCGGCGGGGTCCCAGTCCAGGCCGTGCTCGGCGAGGCGGGCGCGGACCTGCGCCCAGCCGCGCGCGGCGAGCGCGTCCCAGTCCTGCCCCCGGTCCACCGGGGCGTTGAGCATGATGAACAGGTTCTCCCCGCCGGGCGGGGCCCCGGAGGGGTCGGTGCGGGTGCTGGCGCAGAGGTAGACAGTCGGGTCCGCCCAGCTCGGCTCCGGCTGGGCCAGGTCCACGAACTCCCGGGGGTAGTCGCGGGAGAAGAGCAGGGTGTGGTGCAGCACGCCCGGGAGCGTGGCGCGCAGGCCCACGAGCCAGACGAGGCCGGAGAGGGAGCGCGGCCTCGCCGTGGACGGGACGTCGGGGAGCAGTCGGGTGTGGGTCTCCTCCCACCCCAGCGTGCTGACGACGGCGTCGCAGGCGATGCGCTCGGGCGTGTCGGCTCCGGCGGCCAGGTGCACCGCGACGACCTTGCCCCCGTCGCGCTCGAGCCCGCGCGCCGCCCGCCGGTCGAGGGTCACCCCCATGCGCAGCGCCACGCCCAGGAGCGCCTCCGCGATCCGGTGCATCCCGCCGCGGGGGTGCCACGCGCCCAGCCCGGCCTCCACGTAGGGCATCATCGCGAAGGGGGAGGGGGTGTGCGCCGGGGAGCCGCCCACGTAGGTCGCGTAGCGCCCTACCCACTGCACGAGCCGCGGGTCGGTGAAGAAGCTGCGGGCGACGGACTCGACCGTGGAGAGGGGAGCGATGCCCATCGCGGCCGGACCCGGCGCCACCGCGAGGATGCGCCGGGTCAGCGCGAGGAGGCCGTCCGAGGGGTGGGCCAGGAACGGGGGGCCCCCCCATTCGTACCGGCGCGAGGAGTCGGCCAGGAAGGAGAGGAACCCCGGGATCTGCCCGGGGGCCAGCTCCCGGAGCCCGGCCAGGGTCGTGGCCAGGTCCGAGGCGAAGTCCCACCGGCCGCCGTCCGGCCAGAGGTAGCGGCAGATGGGGTCCACCCGGAGGAGCTCCAGCTCGGCCGCCAGGGTGGTGCCCCCCACCCGGAACAGGTCCTCGAAGACCCAGGGGAGGGTGAGCAGGCTCGGCCCGGTGTCGAAGGTGTACCCGTCGCGGGTGATGCGCCCGAGCTTGCCCCCGACCTCGCCCGCCTCGACGAGGACCACGCGCGCGCCGGTGCTCGCGGCGTGGATCGCGGCGGAGAGGCCGGCCACGCCGGCGCCGAGGACGACGACCGTCACACCCGACTACTTCACCACGCAGCAGTCCCGGAGGCCCGCCAGCGTGGCCGCGCCGATGCCGGTGACGTTGTCCAGCTCGTCGCAGCTGCCGAACTTGCCGCTGTCGGTGCGGTACTGGACGATCGCCGCCGCCTTCGAGGGCCCGATACCCGGGAGCGATTCGAGCGCTCCGGCGTCGGCGGTGTTGATGTTCACCGGGGTGCACGCGCTGGACGTCGACGCGGGGGGCGCCGTGGTGGGGGTCGCGGTCGCGGTGGGCGCCGCAGGTGCCGAACCGCCCGCCGCGGGCGCCGTGCCGCCGCCGACCGTCACGAGGTCGCGGAGGCTCGCCAGGGTGGAGGGGCCGATGCCGCTCACGTTGTCGAGCTCGTCCACCGTCTTGAAGGGGCCGTGGTCGGTCCGGTACTGGATGATCGCCGCCGCCTTGGAGGAGCCGATGCCGGGGAGGGTCTCCAGCTCGGCCTGATCGGCGGTGTTGAGGTTCACCGCGGCCCAGGCCGGGAGCGAGAAGAGGAGGAGGAAGAGGGAGAAGAGGCGGCGCATGGGGTCTCCGGGGGCGGGGTCCGTGGTCAGAGGTCGAAGGTACCGGGGCCCTGAGGCGTCTTCGCCCGGAGCCGGGCGAGTCGGGCCTCCGCCTCGGCCGGGTCGGGCGCGCGGACGGAGAGGTCCAGGACGTCTCCCTCCTTCACACCCGCCGGCAGGGCGGCGAGGGGGACGTCCAGGGACTCCCCGCCGAACTCCAACACGGCCCGGGCTCCTTCGATGCGATCGACGACGATCATGGATGACAACACCCGGCGGGTCGTTTTCCTCCCGCCAGCGCCGCCTCTCGACTGGGGAAGCACACGAGGTTCTCCTGCTTGATGCGGGCCACGTTGCCGCAGGCGGCCTCGTGGAAGACCTCGCTGGAGCTGCTCGCGTAGTAGGGGCAGGTGACCGGCTCGCTGGCCTCGACCACGGGGGCGCCGCTGGCCGAGACCATCGGGATGCTCGGGGGAGCCGGACGGGCCACGACCGCGGCGGGGGCGTCCGGCGGAGGCGGTGGGGCCGGGTCGGGCACAGGCGGGTCGGCCGGCGGCGCGACCGTCGTGCCGGGTGCCGCCGGGCCCGGTCGCACGGGGAGGCGCCCCGCCGCTCCGGGCAGGGGCCGGGCGACGAGCGCCGTGGGCGGTGCGGCCCCCGCGGTGGCCAGCTGCGTGGACTCGACCCGCACCGACTTCCCGGTGGACCACACCGTGAGGGTGCCTTCGAGATCGGTGCGGTGCACGTCCACCCCGGCCGCCTCCAGGCGGGCCAGGGTCTCCGGTCCCGGATGGCCGTAGCGGTTGCCCGCACCCGTGGAGATGAGCGCGATCTTCGGCTCCACCGCCCGAAGGAAGGCCGCGGAGGTGGAGTGGTCCGAGCCGTGGTGGGCCACCTTCAGGACCTCGCAGGACTCGAGCCCGCCGCTCATCAGCGCGCGCTCGGTCGGCTCCTCCGCGTCGCCCATGAACAGCATGCAGACGTCACCGTGCTCCAGGCGGGTGACGACCGAGTTGGAGTTGAGGTCCGAGCGCGTGCCGGTGAGCCGGGTCGCGGTCGGGAAGAGGACCTCCAGCCGGGCGCCGTCGTCGAGGTTGTAGACCTGCCCGGCCTCCGCGGTCCGGTAGGCCACCCCCCGCTCCTCGACCGTCGCCATGGTGGTGGCGTAGGTCTGGGTGGTGTGGGTCAGGCCGTTGTCGGTGTAGACCTTGGCGGGGAAGGCCTGGACCACGAGCGCCATCTCGCCGATGTGGTCGGCGTGGGGGTGGGTGGCCACCACGAGGTCCAGGTGGTCCACGCCCAGCTCCCGGAGCTTGGGCACGACGGCGGAGCCTCGGTCTCCCGCGTCGATGAGGATCGTCTTCTGCGCGGGGGTCCGGATGAGGATGCTGTCCCCCTGTCCGACGTCGAGCACGTCGACCCGCACCTCGCCGGCGATGGCGAGGCCGGTCAGGAACGCGAGGACGGCGACCATCAGCTGGCGGAGGCGAACCAGATGGAGCGGTGCGTGTAGTCGTAGCAGGCCACGTACCGGACCCCGCCGATGGTGACCGTCTCGTTGTGGTAGCCCAGCGCGCCCTCGTCCCCGGCCACGCGGGCGGAGGACCAGTCCCCCCCCAGGTTGCCGCGCTTGAGGTCGTTGTCCACCCCGTCGAAGTAGAAGGCCCCGACGGCGCCGGAGTCCACGTAGACCGCGGCGTCGGCGCCGACGTAGTCGCCGCTGTCCAGCGTGCGCACGCTGAAGGCGCCGGGGCTGCCCGAGGCGAGCTTCAGGTCCTGGTTGCCGACGTCCTGGTAGGCGATGTGCATCGTGCTGCCGTCCAGCACGAGGTCGGGCCAGGCGCCGACGTCGCCGCTGTCGTCCACCGTCTCCACCGACCAGCTCCCGCCCGAGCCGTTCGCGAGGCGGAGCGCGCCCCAGGCCCGGTCGTAGAAGGCCACGTACTCACTGCCTTCGGAGGTGATGAGGAGCTTGGCGTACTCGCCGGCGTTTCCGTCCGCGGAGGGGGTGGCGGTGTCCGTGGCCACGTAGTCCTCGCCCGAGTAGGCGACGCTGCCGGAGAAGGCCGTGCCGTTCCAGCGCGCCACGCGGAGGTCGCCCTCGCCCTTGTCGTAGTGGGCGATCACCGGGGCGTCCCCGGGGGCCAGGGCGATGCTGGCCCAGTACCCCGCGTCGGAGCTCCGACCGCCGCCGATGTCCGCCACGCCGACGGTCCACGCCGCGGTGGCCGGGTCCCGCCGGGCGTACTTGAGCGTGCCGTTCGAGGTGTCCTGGTAGGCGATCCACGCCGTCCCGTCCGCGGCGATGGCGAGGGAGGCGTACTTCCCGGCGTCCCCGGGGTTCAGGCCGTTCTCGTCCTTGAAGCTGTCCACCTTCTCCTTGGCCCAGCTCACCGAGCCGCCGGAGATGGTGCCGACCGCGTAGGCGAGCGCGTCCTCGGTGCGGTTGTAGTAGGCGATCGCGGGCTTGCCGTCCGGGGTCACCTTCATGGACAGCCAGGCGCCCACGTCGTCGTCGGCCCCGGTGTCCGGGTCCGTGCCGACGGGGGTTTCGGTGTCGTCTGCCTTGGGGTCGTCCTTCTTGCACGCGCCGAGCGGCAGCAGGACGACGAGGAGGGTGGGAGCCAACAGCCGCATGGCGCTCTCCGAGCCCAGCAGGCTACCAGCGGGGGGAGGGGGTGTCAATCGGCCTGGAACGGGCCCGCGCGCTCACTCGACGCGGAACGCGTTGGAGTAGAGCCAGGGGGTGGGGCGGACCAGCGCGTCGGCCTGGTCGTCCAGGAAGGGGCGCAGGTGGTGGGGGGTGATGGTCGCCACGGCGCGGTACACGCCCGGCTCGCCGAGCGTCCAGCTCCCGCAGCCCTCCTCCCAGGCCGCGCCGTCCTTGTAGATCGTCACCTCCACCTCGGGGCTGACCGGGCCCCGGGGGGAGCTCGGCGCCAGGGTGGGGCAGCTGACCGAGAGCTCCTCTCCCACCGTCCCCGCGCCGCCCATCTCGAGCTCGCCGTACCGGACCTGCCAGTCCCCGGGCACGCCCAGGGCGTCGAAGGCGATGAACGAGCGGCCCGCCGCCAGGGCCTCCTGCGCTGAGGCGGGGGTGTCGGCGTCCACGAGCAGCACGTTGGAGAACCAGGACATCATCCGGCGGTAGGAGTCGACCCGCTCCCCGTCCGACATCGGGCTGGGGATGGCGTTCTCGTGCGCGTCGGTCCCCGCGGTGGCCACGGTGGGCGCGACGGCCGCGAGCGCATCCCAGCGTTCGATCGAGGGATCCTGCTGTTGGTAGAAGGCGAGGAACACGAGGTCGGGCTCGGCGTCGGTGGTCCCGGTGACCCAGGGTGAGATGGCGGCGAGCCAGTCGTAGCCGTCGAGTCCCAGGCCTTCTTCGCGCAGGTCGGGGTCCACCATGGCGTGGAGGTTGAACATCTCCACGCCGGCGAGCCCGCGCGCCTGGCGTTCCAGCAGCCGGTCCAGGCTCTGGCTCTCGGTGTGGGCCTGGAGCACCAGCCCCCCGGCGGCGATCTCGGCGTCGATGCTCTCGGCGCCGTCGTCGTTGTAGAGGCGGTCGTTCTCCTCCGGGGCGTCGTCCCCGGCCGCGTGCCGGTCCAGCCCGACCGGCATCAGCACGTCCTCGATGCCCGGTAGCCAGGTGACGGTGGTGCCGTCGGCGCAGCCGAGCTGGCTGGCCCCGTCCATGCGCACGTCGCCGTCGCGCTGCAGGAGGAGCGCTTCCCAGGGCTGGTAGGCGGCGTGGGCCGGGTGGTCGGTCAGGAAGGCGACGTCGATCGCCGCGTCACAGAGCGCGTTCCGCAGGCTCGCGAGGCAGTCCTCGCGCGGCACGCCGTCCACCAGCGGCTCCCCGTCGCAGGCGTCGTGGGACCACGGCGAGTGCAGGTGCACGATCGCCCTCCGCCAGTCCCGCCCCCCGTCCGAGCGCCCGTCCAGGCGCGCCCGCACCGCGGACCACGCGACCTCCTCGGCCGCGGGGGCGGCGGAGTCCTTCGAGGCGCCGGGGTTCGGCGGCGCGACGCACGCGACGGCAAGCAGGAGCATGCGGGCAACATACGCCTTCCGCGGCGGCTCGGGTTGGCCGCCGGGGCCCCGGGAGGCTAGGAGCGCGCAGCCAACCCCCCGGGAGTCCCGTGAAGCTCGCTCTTCCCGTCGCCACCATCGCGATCGCCTCTGGCACCTGTTGTTGCTGCGGTGGAGACTTCTTCCAGGGGATGCAGTCGGGCTTCGAAGAGGCCATGCAGGGCCAGGACGGCACCGAAGTGACCGTCACCGCCGACGGAGGCGACGACGCTCCCGCCGGTGGCGGCGGCGGGGTCGTCTCGGCGGGCGGAACCGCGCTCGAGGGCGCGTGCGGCCGCTTCAAGGAGATGGGCATCACCGCGCCGGCGGGCACCAAGGTCACCATCTGCACCACGGATCCGGGCTCGGGGGACTCGCTCATCGCCACCACCGAGGTGGGCCCCGAGGACGCCTGCAAGCACTTCGCCGCCTGGGGCACCTCGCAGGGCTTCAGCACGGACACCGAGAGCACCTTCGGGGGCTCCCACTCCGTGCTCCAGTCCAAGGGCAGTGACCAGCTCGTCATCGCCTGCCTGACCATCATGGGCAAGAACAACGCGACGATGACGCTGTCGCCGCGCCTCTGAGCCCACTCGCACCGCTCCCGTAGCTCAGTTGGATAGAGCACAAGTTTCCTAAACTTGGGGTCACCGGTTCGATCCCGGTCGGGGGCACCACTTCGCGCTCGAGGGGTCCCCCCGCGGAGGCTCACTCGGCGAGCGCGTCGCCCACGGCGTAGGGCACCCACCAGTGCTCCCCCGAGGGGTTCACCGGCGCCGACGAGAGGCGGACGCGCGTCCCGTTCGGGAGCACACAGCGCTCGGGCGTACGCGCGTCGTGGCCGTTGGCGGCGCTGGGGTACTCGGCGCGCACGCGTGCATCCCGGGGGAGGGCCACCACGTCCCCGACGGCGCCCGGGCGGGCCGTTCCGGCGTACCACCAGCCCACCACACCCGAGCCGAGCCCGTCACAGCCGATCACGCGGGTGGGGGCGCCCACCGCGGCCAGGGCCGGGGTCGGGGCGGTCGGCGCGGGGGCCGGCTCGGCGGCTGGAGCGGCCGCGGCGGCCGGGGGCGGCGCGGTGGCCGGGGGCTCGGGCGTCTCCGCGGGCGTGGGCGCGGCGGGCGACGGGGCCGCGGGGGCCGTCGCGGAGGTCGGCGCCGCGGGGGGGGCCGGGCTCGGGGTGGCGACGGCGAGCGCCTCGGAGCGGGCACTCACCTCGGGGGCGGGCCAGAGCGCCCATCCGCCGACCCCCACCACCACGATCGCGGCGGCGACGATCGGCCCCAGCCGGCCCATCGAGCGGGCGGGGGTCAGGAGACGGACCGCCTCCTGGAGGTTCCGGTCCGACGGGGCCGCGGCGGCGAGGACCTGGCCGAGTCGGGCCATGGCGTGCTCCCGCTGCGCCTCCTCCAACAGGTGGGTCCAGGCTTCGATCGCGTCGCCGGGATGGGCGTCGAGCTGGGCACGGGCGGCGAGCTGGGCGCGCTCGTCCACGCCGGGGAATCGCTTCGCCAGGAAGGCCGCGAGCTCCTTTCGATCGCCGGCGTCGAGCTGCATGCCCTCACGTAGCCCGCTTGCGCCCTCCGACCACCCTCGGCGTGCCGGCGAGATCGGGCCAGACCTCGGTGGTGAAGCCCGCCGCCTCCATCAGGCCGGCCACGAGCCCCGACTGGCCACGGCCCACCTCCAGGAGGAGGCCCTGTCGGGCGCGCGACGCCGCCTCGTCCACCAGGCGGCGGATCGTGTCCAGACCGTCCGGCCCCCCGTCCAGCGCCAGCCGGGGCTCCACGTGGAGCTCGGGGGCCAGCCCGGCGATCTCTCCCGCCGGGATGTAGGGCGGGTTGGACACCACCCAGTCCAGGGGGCGCGCCGCGGGGACGCCGGAGAGGAGGTCGCTCGGCCGGACCGCCACCCGCGCCCCGAGCCCGAACCGCTCCACGTTGGCGCGCGTGTTGGCGAGCGCGGCCTCGCTGCGGTCGAGCGCGTACAGGCGAAGCTCGGGACGGGCCAGGGCGAGGGAGAGGCCCACGCAGCCGGTCCCGCAGCCCACGTCGGCCACGAAGCAGGGGGAGGTGTCGATCCACGCCAGCGCCCGCTCGACCAGGGTCTCGGTGTCCGGCCGGGGCACGAGGGTGTGCGGGTGGACGAGGAAGGTGTGGTCGAGGAAGTCCTTCTCCCCCAGCACCCAGGCGAGCGGCTCGCGGGCGCCGCGGCGCCGGACCAGGACCCGGATGCGCTCCAGCTCCTCGTCGGAGAGCGGACGGTCGAAGTTCAGGTAGACCTTGACCCGGTCCAGCCCCAGCACGTGCCCCACGATCAGCTCGGCGTCGAGGCGGGCCGAGGGGATCCCGCGTCCCCGGAACCACTCCGAGGTGGAGGTCAGGACCTCCCCGAGCGGCTTCACGCCCGCCTGCCCGCGCTCACCGGCCTTCCTGGGCCCGGAGCTGCTCGGCCTGGAAGTAGGAGGTGACGCCGGTGATCAGCTCGTCCATGTCCCCGAGGATGATCGAGTCCAGGCGGTAGAGCGTGAAGGTGGAGCCGTCGTCGGCGACCACCCGGTGGTCGGTGCAGCGGTTCTGCGGGAAGTTGTAGGTACGGATGCGCTCGGACCGGTCCCCCGAGCCCACCTGGGCCTTCCGGTCGGCAGCCTCGGCGGCGGCCTGCGCCTCGCGCTCGCGCTCGAGGAGCCGCGCGGCGAGGACCTTCATGGCCTTGGCCTTGTTCTTGGTCTGCGACTTCTCGTCCTGGCACTGCACGACGAGGCCGGAGGGCAGATGCGTGATGCGGACCGCGGAGTCCGTCGTGTTCACGCTCTGGCCGCCGGGACCGCCGGCGCGGAACACGTCGATGCGGAGGTCCTTGTCCGCGATCTTCACCTCCACCTCGTCCGCCTCGGGGAGGATCGCGACCGTGGCGGCCGAGGTGTGGATGCGTCCCTGCGCCTCGGTGGCCGGCACCCGCTGGACCCGGTGCACACCCGACTCGTACTTGAGGTGGGCGTAGACGTCGGAGCCGGTGAGCGCGGCGATGATCTCCTTGTACCCCGACTGCGCCCCCGCCACCGTGACCTCGGAGGAGGAGAGGATCTCGAGCTTCCAGCCCTTCTTGTCCGCGTAGCGCGCGTACATGCGGAAGAGGTCCCCGGCGAAGAGGGCGGCCTCGTCGCCGCCGGTGCCGGCCCGGATCTCCAGGAGGAGGTTCCGCCCCTCGTAGGGGTCCTTCGGGAGCATCAGGATGCGGAGCTGCTTCTCCAGGGCCGGGATCGCGGCGTCCAGCCGCTCGGCGTCCGCCTGGGCCATCTCCCGCATGTCCGGGTCCTGCAGCAGCTCGGTCAGGTCGTCGCGCTCGGCCTGCGCCGCCCGCAGCTGCCGGACGACGTCCACCATCCGGGAGACCTCGGCGTGCTCCCGGGTGACCTGCCGGAACCGCTCCCGCTGCCCGGCCAGCCCGGGGTCCATGAGCTGGCGGTCCAGCTCGTCGAGACGGGCTTCGATCTCTTCGGTGCGGAGGAACATCGCGGACTCCGGGCCAGACACACGAAACCCCCGGTCGGCGGGTGCCGGCCCGGGGGTCCCGAGCGGGCTTCAGCCCTGGGAGATGTTGTACTTCTTGTTGAAGCGCTCGACGCGGCCGGCGGTGGTCGTGGCGCGCTGACGGCCCGTGTAGAACGGGTGCGAGGCCGACGAGATGTCGATCTGGATCACGTAGTGATCCACGCCGTCGATGCTGCGGGTGTTCTTCGACGTCATCGTGGAGCGGGAGATGAACTCCGCGCCGGCGCCGGTGTCGACGAAGACGACGGGGTGGAGGGCGGGGTGGATGTCGGGCTTCATGAGCGACTCACAGACGAGCCCGCCGTTTCACCCGGGACGGAGGCGTTGTCAAGGGGTCCAGATGGCGCCCGGATCCTCGGCCACGCGGCGCCGCCAGGTGGCCACCTCGGCGGCGGCGGCCGCGTCGAGGAAGCGGCCCTCGGTGCGCAGCGCCTCGAGGTCCACCCGGGGGAGCTCGGCCCCGCCCGGCAGGAGCGGCAGGAGCCAGTTCTCGTAGCCGGCGAGCTCGGCGGCCAGCGCCTCGTCGCCCACCGAGCCGGTCTGGAGGCCGGCGAGCACGGTGACCGAGCCGCCGCTGGGGATGGCCCGGGCGGTCGCGAGGAGGCGACGCACCCTGGCGAGGGCGGCGACGTCGAGCCCGCCCGGCAGGGTGTGGCCGGTGGCGGGGGTGGTGGCGTTCCCGGCCCGGGCGACGGCGTTGAGGGTGTCCACCACCAGGACCACGTCCCGCTGGTGCTCGGCGAGGCGCCGGGCGCGCTCGGTGGCCATGTCCACCACCTGCACGTGGCGCGTCTCCGGCTCGTCGAAGGTGGTGGCGAGGACCGCGTGCGGCGCCTCCGTCTCGAGCTCGTGCGCCTCTTCCGGGCGACCGGCGATGAGCAGGTAGCTCACGTCCAGGCCCGCCCCCGAGGTGTGCAGCGCCCGGGCCAGCTCCCGCAGCACCGCGCTCTTCCCGGCGCGGGACTGGCCGCGCACCAGGGCCCGCTGCCCGCGCCCGAGCGGCGCCAGGCGGTCCACCAGGCGGGCGAGCGGCCCTCCGGGCAGCGCGAGGCGGCGGTCGGGCCAGCCGGCGGGCAGGTTCTCGAAGACCATCCGGTCCCGCGCGACCTCGGGGTCCACCCCGTTCACCGTGCCCACCTTCACCAGCGCGAAGTAGCGCTCGTTCTCCTTGGGGGCGCGCACCTGGCCGGAGACGGCATCGCCGCTACGCAGGTTGAACCTTCGAATCTGCGACGGCGACACGTAGACGTCGTCGGGGCCCTGGAGGTAGGCGTACTCCGGGGCCCGGAGGAAGCCGAAGCCGTCGGGAAGGATCTCCAGCACGCCCGCCCCCTCCGCGGGCGCGTTCCCGACGCGGAGGATCGCGGCGACCAGCTCGGGCTTGCGCAGCCCGGCCGGGTTCTCGATGTTGAGGGACCGGGCGGTCTGGACGAGCTCCGGGAGGGAGCGCGACCGCAGGGTGGCGTGGTCGGGCATGGCAGGCGGGGGGAGGGGAGGGGGGCCGGTGGGGCCCGGACGGCCCCGCCGGGACGCAGGGTCAGGCGGGGCGGAACGCGTCCTTCAGCAGGCTCAAGAGGCCGACGTCGCTCGTCTTGAAGCGACCGCGCGCGATGTCCAGCGCGCCGGGGGCCTGGCCGTGGACCACGAGCTTCTCGAACACCGCGGGGTCGGCCTTCACCACGCAGTCGGCGTTTCCGGCGTTGCCCGGCACGACCTCGCACCGCTGCGGGCCGAGCCGCAAGGTGACCTTCTGGTCGCCGATCGAGAAGTAGTAGGAGACCTCCCGGGTGAGCTTCCCGGGGATGAACCGGCCGGGGAGCGCGGCGAGGATGGCCTGGGCGGACGACATCGTCGAGGACTTAGCCCGGCCGAAGGGCCTCCGCCATCACCGCGTGGGCGCGCCGGCGTACCAGCGGCGGTCGATCCCGTCGATGTCGACGTGGGCCCGACCGTCCGCCGCGGTGGACACCGAGCCGAGGCCGGTGAGGTGTACGCCCGCGGTGGCGGCGGACGGGTTGTCGCCGACCCGGACGCCGTCCAGGCGCACCGCCCCGCCCGCGGAGAAGAGCGCGCCCCCGGCGAGCACCGCCTCGTTGGCCTGCCAGGCGCCGTCGCTCGCCTCGAGGTCCCCTACGCTGTAGATCGCGCCGCCCACGGCGTCGTCGGCGCCGTGCGCACGGTTGCGCTCGAGCCGGCTGTCGCGGAGGGTCAGGGCCCCGGCGTTGTAGATCGCCCCGCCGGCGGCGCGCCCGCCGTCCGCCTCGGCGGAGTTGTCGTGGAGGTAGACGTTGGCGAGCGCGAGCGACCCGCGGAGGTTCGCGATGGCCCCCCCCACCGCGTCGGCCTGGGCGCTCCCCACCGCGGTGCCCCCGGCGATCTCGACGTCGGCGAGGAAGACGTCCCCCTCGCCAAGGTAGAGGCCGCAGCCGGCGGCGCAGGTGCCGCGCACCAGCACCGTCAGCCCGGAGACGGCCACCACGGGCGGCTGGACGCCGTCCACCGTGAGCACCGAGCCGGTCCCGCCGCCGAGCACCACGGAGCGGCCCCGCCCGGCGCCGATGAGCGTGACGTCCGTCGAGACGTGGAGCCCGGTGCGGAGCGCGTAGGTCCCCGCCGGCAGGAGGACGGTGTCCGGGTCTTCCGACCAGCCCGCCTCCTCGAGCGCGGCCCGCAGCGTGCAGTGTCCGCGCGCGTCCGCGCACTGGCCGTCGCCGCGGCGCGCGTCCGGTGCGTCCGCCTCGATGTCCACCGTGAAGCTGGCCGCGAGGGCGAAGGACGTGAGCAGCATGGGCTTCCATCGGCCCCGCCGCGCCGGCGCTGTCCGCCTATTTCTTGCGTTTTTGTGGCGGTCGCAGGACCCAAAAGCGCGATCCCCGCCGGGGTCGCCGGCGGGGTCGGGGGGGAGAAGGTCAGGCGGACGCTCCGGCCTGATAAACAGGACCAGGACCATGCAACTCCCATTGGTTCGTCCGGGAGTCCGCCTTCCGAGACTCTCTTCGGTTAGGCGCGAGGGCGGTTTGAGGGAAAAGTGACCGACACCCCCGTGCGCATGCGGGAGCTCGTCGACGAGCTCAACCGCCACAACCGGCTCTACCACGAGCTGAACGCGCCGGAGATCTCCGACTGGGAGTACGACGCCCTCTTCCGCGAGCTGGAGGAGCTGGAGGCCACCCACCCCGCGCTCGTGCTGCCCGACAGCCCCACCCGCAGGGTCGGAGGCGGCGCGATCGACGAGCTGCCCACCTTCGTCCACGAGATCCCGATGCTCTCCCTCCAGAACGGGCTCCGGCGCACCGAGCCCGGGGTGGAGCCCTTCCTGGACCTGCACGAGTTCGAGAAGCGGATGCGGCGGGTGCTGGGCGAGGACGCTCCCGCGCGCTTCACCTACGTGGTGGAGCCCAAGCTCGACGGCCTCGCGATGGAGCTCGTCTACGACGACGGCCGGTTCGTGAAGGGCGGCACCCGCGGCGACGGGGTGACCGGCGAGGAGGTCACCCACAACCTCCTGCACATCGCCAACCTGCCGCGGCGCCTGGAGGGCGCGCCGGCGGGACGCCTCACCGTCCGCGGGGAGGTCCTGTTCGAGCTTTCGGGGTTCGAGCGGATGAACGCCGACCGCGAGGCGGCGGGCGAGCGTCGGTTCGAGAACCCGCGGAACTCGGCCGCGGGCATCATGCGGTCGCTGGAGACGAAGCTCGTCGCCAAGGCGCCCCTGCAGTTCTACGCCCACTCGGCCGGCCTGCACCCAGCCCCGCCGCCCACCCACTCCGCGCTCCTCGCCGAGTTCGAGCGTTGGGGGCTCGCCGTGAACCCGCTGAACCGGGTCTGCGACGGGCTCGACGCGGTGATCGCGGCGGTCAGCGCCATCGAGGCCGAGCGGCCCACCCTCCCGTACGAGATCGACGGCGCCGTGGTGAAGGTGGACAGCGTACGCATCCAGGACGCCCTGGGCTTCGTGACCCGCTCCCCGCGCTGGGCCCTGGCCTTCAAGTACCCCCCCGCCCAGGTGAGCACGCGGCTGGAGGGGGTGCTGTTCTCGGTGGGCCGTACCGGGGCCGTCACCCCGGTGGCCCAGCTCGAGGGCGCCCGGGTCGGCGGGGTCACGGTCCGTAACGCGTCGCTCCACAACGAGCACCAGATGCGCCGGGTGCTGGGGCTCCGGCACGGCGACCGGGTGGTGATCCAGCGGGCCGGGGACGTCATTCCCGAGGTCGTGCAGGCGGTCGAGGAGCCCGGCCGGGCCGAGCGTCCGTTCTGGGAGTACCCGGCCACCTGCCCGGACTGCGGCACCCACCTCGTCCGCGAGCCCAACCCGAAGAGCCCCGACAACGTGCTCATCCGGTGCCCGAACGGGCTCGGCTGCCCTTCGCAGGTCCGGGGGGCCATGCGCCACTACGGGGCCCGGCTGTGCATGGACATCGAGGGCCTGGGCGAGAAGATCGTGGACCAGCTCGTGGCTGGCGGCCTGGCCCGACGGCCGTCCGAGCTCTACCGCCTCACGCTGGAGCCCCTCGCCGCGCTCGAGCGCATGGGCGAGCTCTCCGCGAAGAACCTCCTGGACGGCATCGCCGCGTCCAAGGGCCGGCCGCTCGACCGTTGCATCCTCGCGCTCGGGGTTCCGCAGGTCGGGGAGTCCACCGCGCGGGACCTCGCCCGTCACTTCGGGAGCCTCGACGCGCTGCTGGCGGCCTCGGAGGAGGACCTCTCCCGGATCTCGGGCGTGGGGCCGGTGGTCGCCGCGTCGGTCCACAGCTTCTTCCACGAGCCCGCGAACCTCGAGGAGATCGAGGCCCTGCGCGCGGTGGGGGTGGAGTTCCGCGCGGTGGCCCGGCCGGCGGCGGCGGCCGCGAACCCCCGGGTGGTGGGGAAGAGCTTCGTGCTCACCGGGACGCTCCCCACGATGTCGCGCGACGAGGCGAAGCGCCGCATCGAGGCGGCGGGGGGCAAGGTGGCCGGGTCGGTGTCGAAGAAGACCGATTATGTTGTGGCGGGCGCCGAGGCGGGCAGCAAGCTCGACAAGGCGCAGGAACTGGGTGTGCCGGTCCTCGACGAGGGCGGCATGACGGCGCTGCTCGAAGGAAGCGAATGACCTTTCTCCCCCTGCTCGTCGGCTGCTTCAACCCCGGGCTCGTGGACCCCGTGGAGGCCCAGCTCGCGTCGGGCATCCTCGACCGGGCCGAGACCCCCGTGCGGCTCTTCGTGGCCATCTCCGGCCTGGTGGCCGAGGGCTGCGGGGTCCCCACGGACGAAGACTTCGACATGGAGGACTACACCTTCGTGGGCGGGGCGGCGACCGCGCTCAACGCCACCCAGATGACCTTGACGGTGGGGGACTCCTCCCAGGAGTGGCTCTTCCCGGCGGCCGGCCTCTCGGACATCGGCGCCGGCGAGCTCCGGCTCACCACCACCGCGGATCGCGGCAGCTTCGAGGTCATCTACTACGCGCCCTCGGACATCGTCGTCACCGGCACCATCCCGGTCTACGAGTGCGACGTGACCAACGCCTCCTCCACGGGGATCGACCTCCGGGGCGAGGTCGCCACCGGCGGCTCGCTCGAGTACACCAGCGAGACGGTCACCACCAAGGTCGCGGCCCTCGGGGTCAAGCCCTTCGCCGGGCTGCACTACAACCCGCCCACCGCGGCCGCGCCCACCTCGGGCTGGGCCAAGTGGTCGGACGAAGGCAGCGAGCGGGAGGACGGCGACGTGCTGGAGCTCGAGGGCGCCCTGGACATCGACCTCGACGAGGGGGTCTGGCCGGCCGAGGCCAGCGGCACCACCGTGACCGGGCAGACCTGGTCCCGAGGCGTCTCCGTCGGCTTTCCGTAAGTTGGTCGAGGGGAGGACCCCTGCAGGTCCTCCCCTGCATTTCTTGGCGGAAGACCGCCAAGAAAAGCACCCCTCCCCGGCGTCTCAGCACGACCCGTGAAGGGCGGGGAGGCGGTTCGGGCGCGCGAGGGGGGCGGGGGCGGGGGCGGCCGAGCCGTTGCTGAGGGGAGGACCCGAGCCGGTCCTCCCTGCGCCTTCACATCGCGACGAGGAGCCAGCCGGTGACGCCGGTACGGAAGCCGGCGGTGGCGGTGACGCCGGCGCCGATGCGTCCCCGCTCGGCCCACGGGCCGGACAGCGGCTCGCTCATGGCCTGGATCCCGAGGACCGCCGACACGGGGAATTGCGGGCGCAGCTGGACCGGGAGGGTGGCGTCGAGGACCAGGGTGCGGCCGGCGGAGATGGGGGTGACCTCGGCGCCGGCCCAGCCCATGAAGCCGTCCCGCGCCGTCCCCCAGCGCACGTCCCCCCCGAGGGTGACCTGGGTGCGGTTGGAGGTGTCCGGGGCTTCCCCCTCTTCCGGGAAGGGATCCCGGGTGGAGCGGACCGCGACGGCGCCCCACCCGTCCACCCCGAAGCCGGACTTCAGCTCGGCCCCGCCCTTGATCCCGCCGCCCACGCCCCATCCCACCCCTTCGTAGGTGGCGGCGGCGGTGCGTTCGATGACCCTCCCGCCCTGGACGTAGAGGCCGAAGTGCTTGGAGAGCCGGAGATCGACCTCGGCGCCCTGGAGGACCTCAGCACGGACGGCGCGACACGCGTCGCCGTCGCAGTCCGGCACCACCAGGCTCTCGCGCTCGGTGGCGACCACCCCGGCGATCTCCAGCCCGACCCCCACGGCCTGGGCCGCGGCCGGGGACAGGGGGCCGGCAAGCGCGGCGGCGACGAGCGGGAGCATCGGCGCCATATAGCGTCCCGGCGCGCGTGGGCGCCAGCGCAGGGGCCCGGTCCCGAGTTGTCAGCGCGGTTGCGGTGCAGGGGTCCCGGCGGTAGGGTGCGCGGTCTTTTCGGGTAGGTCGTGCTGCTCTTCCTCCTCGCGTGTACTGGCTCCAAGGACGGGGGTGCCGCCACCGCCGGCGGCGCGCTCGTCGAGCCCCTCGGGTACCGGCCCGACATCGTGCTGGTCACGCTGGACACCACCCGGGCCGACCGCCTGGGCGCGTACGGCTACGCCCAGGCGAAGACCGACACGATCGACGCGCTGGCGGCAAAGGGGATCCGGTTCGACCAGGCCATCTCGCCCCTGCCGCTCACCATCCCCTCGCACGCCACGATGTTCACGGGGCTGCACCCCTACCACCACGGCGTCCGCGCCAACGGCGACAACGTCCTGGCCCGCGAGTACGTGACCCTCGCCGAGCGCCTGAAGGACGCCGGGTACGTGACGGCCGCCAGCGTGGCGGCGTTCGTGACCACCCGGCAATGGGGGCTCGCGCAGGGCTTCGACGCCTACTTCGACTCGCTGCCCGAGGAGGAGCCGGCCGAGGGGGCGCCGCCCGCCATGGGGCACAACGCCTGGCACGACGAGCGCTCGGGGGACCTCGTCGTCGACGACGCCCTGAACTGGCTCGCCTCGCAGCCCGTGGACAAGCCGGTGTTCCTCTGGGTCCACCTCTACGACGCGCATTTCCCGTACGTCCCCCGCGACCCCTACACCGAGGCGTTCAAGGACCGCCCCTACGACGGCGAGCTCGCGTTCGTCGACGACCAGGTGGGCCGGCTGGTGGAGGCCTTCGAGGGCCGCAAGGTGCTCTGGTCGCTCATCGGCGACCACGGGGAGTCGCTGGGTGAGCACGGCGAGACGACGCACGGCCTCTACGCCTACCAGGCCACGCAGCACATCCCCTGGATCCTCTCCGGCGCCGGGGTGAAGCCCGGGGTCGTCACGGAGCCGGTGGCGTCCGCGGACTTGATGCCCACCCTGCTGCGGATCGTCGGCCTTCCCGTCCCCGAGGACGTCGACGGTCGCCCCCAGCCGGGCACCGCCACGGTGCCCTACGCGGAGAGCTACCAGCTCTCGGACCGCTTCCGCATCGCCCCGCACCGGGTGGTGGTGGACGGCTCCCTCAAGCTCATCGACACCCCCCGACCCGAGCTCTACGACCTCGTGGCGGACCCGCGGGAGACGACGGACCTCGCGGCCACTCGTCCCGACGACGTGAAGCGGCTCCAGGGTCTGCTCGCGGCCAAGAACGCCACGCCCCCTTCGAAGGAGCGCGCCGTCCTGGACGCCGAGACCGTCGGGCAGCTCGCGGCTCTGGGCTACGTCAGCGGGGACGTCGCGGACGTCGACTACGCGACGCTGCCGGATCCCAAGGACTTCAAGGAGTTCATCGCCAAGGTGAACCGGGTCGACCTCGTGCAACGGCAGAAGGGTCCTTCCGGGGCCTTGGAGCTGCTCGACGAGCTGATCGCCCAGAAGCCCGACGCCTTCGAGCTGCGCATGCGCAAGCTGCCCCTCCTGGTGCGGACCGAACGCGCCGCGGAGGTCAAGCCGTTCATGGAGGAGACCGCCGCGCTCTTCCCCGACCGCTCCCGCGTGTGGGTGGTGATGGCCGGGATGGCGCTGAAGGAAGGAGACACGGCGCGCGCCCTGGAGCTCGCCAGGCGCGGGCTGCAGTCCGATCCGTCGGACCCGGCCGCGCAGGAGAGCGAGGTCGAGTGCCTCATGCGCCTCGAGAAGTTCGAGGAGGCGGAGAAGATCGGGCTCGCGCACATGGAGAAGAACCCCGCCAACTACGGCGTCGCGGCGCTGCTCGGGCGCTACTACCTGTCGAAGCGGAACCTCGAGGGCGCCGAGAAGTTCCTGCGGATCGCGGTGACGGGACCGAACCCTCGCCGGGCGGCGCGCTCGCAGCTGGCCATGCTCGCGGTGGCGGCCGGGGCCCGGCAGGACGCGTACACCCTCCTCGAGGCCGAGGTGAAGGACTACCCGGGGAACCAGCTGGCTCGCCGGATGCTGTCGAGGATGTACGCCGAGGACGGACGCTGGCTCGATCAGAAGGGCCACGCGGAGTTCCTGGCCCGGGCCCGTCCGAAGGAGGCGGGGCCGCAGCTCGCCGTGGCGCAGTGCCTTTTCAACCTCTCCGACTTCGCCGGCGCCCGGAAGGCGCTGGACGCGGCGCTCGCGCTCGCCGCGAACGACCCCGACGTGCTGCTCCTCCACGCCAACCTCCTCGCCAAGGAAGGCAAGCGGGACGAAGGCCTCGCCGTCTTCCAGCGGGCCCGGGCGCTCAACGACGCCCGCGTGGCCGAGGCGCAGAAGAAGGGCGCGAAGGTGGTGGTGAACCCGAACTACAAGGAGCCGTCCCTGGAGGTGGAGGCCCCGTCCGCGCCACCTGCGGCTCCGCCCGCGCCGGCCTCCGGGGGTCGTTGATGCCGCGCATCCGGCCCGCGGTGGTGGTCCTGGTGCTCGCCGGGCTGGTGGGCGGGACGCTCGACGCGGCCGCCCAACAACCCGCGCCGGCCTCCGAGCGCCGCCCCGGCCCGAAGCTCGGGGCGAAGGGGCGGGAGGGCGTGGTGGCGCCGCGGCCCCGCCCGGGTGGAAAGGCCGGAGCCGACAAGGCGGGGCAGCACCGCGCCGGAGGGATAGGGGAGTCCTTCCTGAAGCAGGGGAACTACCGGGCGGCGCTCTCCGCCTTCGAGCAGGACATCGCCGAGTCGCCGGACGCGGTCGCGGCCCACGTGGGTCGCGGGAAGGCCCTGGCGCGGCTGGGGCGATGCGAGGAGTCGCTGGACGAGCTGTGGCAGTGGATCGGGACGAAGCCCTTCGGCGACGAGGCCGCGTTGCTCGCCTCGGTCTGCTCCTCCCGTCTCGGTCTGCACGACGACGGTCTCTTCTTCTCCGCGATGGCGGCGGAGATGGACCCGGACAACGCCCGCGCGCTCACCCAGTACGCCCTGGACCTCGCCACGGTGGGCGACCTCTACACGATGGACCGGGTGCTGGGGCAGCTCGTGGTGGTCCGCCCCGACCGGGACGCGTCCCTGTACGCCCGGGCGGTCCTCGCGCTGCGAGCGGGCGACATCGACGAGTTCGATGCGCTGACCTTCTTCTGGCCCGACGACCGCAACGCCCAGCGGGACTTGGCGCGGCTGGAGGCCCAGGCCTGGCTCGACCTGGACGACCCCATCCAGGTCATCTCCTCGATCAAGCAGATCAAGCGCATCCGGCGCGGCAAGACCGCGACCTGGCTGCGAGCCGAGGCGGTGCGCCGGTTGGACCTGCCCGACGAGGGGCTGGAGTACCTGGACAGTCGGAACGCAGGATCCGCCGACACGAGCGACGCGGACGCGGTGCGCGCCCGGATCCTCGCCGACCTCGGGGACCTCGACGCCGCGTTCGCGCTCGCGGAGCGCTACGGGAAGGACGTGGACCCCGACATCGTGGCCACCCTCTGGTACCTGAACCGCAAGCGCGGGGACGCGAAGGGCATGGCGGACTACGCCGCGTTGTACGAGCAGGTTCGGGTCAGCCCCCTGCGCGACCTCGAGCAGCTCCTCCCCTGGTCGGAGCGGAAGTAGCCGACGGCACCCGGCTTCCGCGGCCAAGCGCCGGGGAGCCCGGAGCCCAAAACGGAAGCAGCCGCCGGGAAGGCCCGGCGGCTGCTGCATCCGGCCGAGGCCGAACCGCTAGGGGTAGAAGTAGTACGCCCCGTAGTACCGGTGGAACTCGAGGTCCTCGGCGCTGCCGGTGTTGTAGCCGTAGCCGCCGTAGTTGTAGGCCAGGAAGCCCCAGCCGCTCCCGCTGAAGTAGTAGAAGAGCACGAGCTCGAGCGGGAAGGTGTACGACCCGTAGGTGTACAGGTAGTAGTCCGACGCGCCCCAGGAGCCGGCGAAGTCGTCCCACTCACCGCCGTAGCGGCCGAACTGGTCGCAGTACGGGCCCTCGGCCACGGTGTTGCCGACGGTCAGGTGGAAGGACCAGGCGCAGTCGGGGCAGCCGGCGGTCGCGTCGCCCGTCTGGGTCCACTCGCCCACGTTGTAGCAGACCGACTCGGCGGGGTTGAAGCCGTTCGCGAGATTCGCGAGGTCGGTGATGTCCGTGCCGAAGTGGCCGGAGGTGAAGCCGCCCGAGGTGGCCACGGCGTCGCCCGCGTACCAGAGCAGCGCGATGCCGGTCTCGTAGGTGGGGGTGGTGTCCGCGTCGGTGTCGCTGTCGGCGTCCGCGTCGGCGTCCGCATCGGCGTCCGCGTCCGCGTCCGTCTCGGTGGTGCCGGTGGTGCCGCACCCCTCGCCGGTGGCGGTGTCGCACTTGGCGCCGCCGTCGCAGGCGGTGAGGGTCATGGCGGAAGCCACGAACAGAGAGAGCTTCAGGCTCCGGTCGAGAAGGCTCATACGGTCTCCAGGGAGAGGGGGGTCAAGCGTCGCCTCGCAGGCGAGACGGCGCAGATTACTCGGTCACGAAATTTCACGCAAGCGTCTTTTTTGGTGGAGACGCCGACGGGGACGGGCACATCGGTGGGGTCAGCGGGGGGGACGGCGGCCGCACGCTGGACTACACGCGCGCATGCGCCTCGCGTTCACGAGCGACATCCACATCGACATCAACGGACCGAACGTCCTGGAGGCGCTGGTGGCCCGGGTTCGGGACGTCCGCCCCGACGTGCTGCTCGTGGCGGGAGACATCGCCACGGGGGCGCCCACCCTGCTCGCCACGTTGCTGGCGTTGAAGGCGGAGGTCCCGCACCTGCTCCTCACCGCGGGGAACCACGACGTGTGGAGCGGCAAGCAGGCCCTGGCCAAGGGGATCGACGCCTGGGCCTGGCTGGACAAGCTCCTCCCCGCGCTCGCCGCCGAGGCCGGCGCCGTCCTGTTGGACGCTGGTCCGGTGCGTATCGGGGACCTCGGCTTCGCCGGCTCCCTCGGGTGGTACGACCTCTCCACCCGGGAGCACACGTTGGATGCCCCGGAGGAGGCCTACCGGACCGGTCGATGGGGGGGGCTCCGCTGGAACGACTTCGAGTACGCCGTCTGGAACGGGCCGAACGGGCAAGCCATGGAGTACCCCGACGTCGCCGCGGTGCTGCGGGAGCGCCTGGGGGCGCACATGGCGGCGCTGGACGCCCCTCGGCTGGTGGTCGCGACCCACGTGCTGGCCTTCGAGGAGCAGATCCAGCGGCGCGCCCACCCCGGCTGGCGCTTCGTGAACGCCTTCATGGGGTCCTTCGCGCTGGGCCGGCTGGTCCGCTCCGACCCGCGGGTCGTGCTCCACGTGGCGGGGCACACCCACCACGGCAGCGACCACCGCTTCGGCTCGTTGCGCAGCGTGGTGAGCCCGCTGGGCTACCGCGGGGAGTGGAAGGGAGGCACGCCGGCCGAGGCGGTGCGCCGGGCGCTCACGGTGCTGGAGCTCCCGGGCTGAGCGCCTCCTCCTTCACGTCGCCCCACAGGACCTGCGCCGCCTCCGGGACGTCGGGGACGTACACCCAGGCGGCGACGGCGGTGCCCACCACTCCGAGCAGGAACAGCAGGAGCTTGATCCGCGGACGGGGAGGGGCCATGGGGCGGGACTCCTACAGGTCGAAGGTGATGCCCTGCGCGAGCGGGAGGTCCTTGGACCAGTTGAGCGTACAGGTCTGGCGCCGCATGTAGGCCTTCCACGAGTCCGAGCCGGACTCGCGCCCGCCGCCCGTCTCCTTCTCCCCGCCGAAGGCCCCCCCGATCTCCGCGCCCGAGGTGCCGATGTTCACGTTGGCGATGCCGCAGTCGCTGCCTTCGGTGGAGAGGAACCGCTCCGACGCCGGGAAGCCCCGGGTGAAGATCGAGCTCGACAGGCCCTGGGGCACGTCGTTCTGGAGGCGGATGGCCTCGTCCAGGTCGGTGTAGGTGTAGACGTAGAGGATCGGCGCGAAGGTCTCGTGCCGGCAGATGGCCATGTCGGCGTGCGCGCGGATGAGCGTGGGCTCCACGAAGTTCCCGGGCCGGTCCAGGCGCCGGCCGCCCGCGAGCAGCTCCCCGCCCTGGGCCGCCGCCGTCTCGATCGCCCGCTCGTACTGGGCCACCGCGTCCGCGTCGATGAGCGGGCCGCACAGCGTCCCCTCGGCGAGGGGATCGCCGATCCGGACCTGGCGGTAGGCCGCCACCAGCCGCTCGGTGAAGCGGGCGGCGATGTCGGCGTGCAGGAACACCCGCCGGGTGGTGGTGCAGCGCTGCCCGGCGGTGCCCACCGCCCCGAACAGGATGCCGCGCAGGGCGAGGTCCAGGTCCGCGTCCGGCTCGACGATGATCGCGTTGTTCCCGCCCAGCTCGAGGAGCGAACGTCCCAGCCGGTCGGCCACCACGGTGCCGACGTGTCGGCCCATCCGCGTGGAGCCCGTGGCGCTGATCAGCGGGAAGCGCGGGTCGCGGATCATCCGTTCCCCCACCTCGCGGTCGGCGCCGATCACGAGCCCGAAGATCCCGGAGAAGCCGTGGGCGGCCAGGACCTTCTCGCAGATCCGATGGGTGGCGATGGCGGTGAGCGGAGCCTTCAGCGAGGGCTTCCAGACCACCCCGTCGCCGCACACCGCGGCGAGCATGGCGTTCCAGGCCCACACCGCGTTGGGGAAGTTGAAGGCGGTGATCACCCCGACGAGGCCGAGAGGGTGCCACTGCTCGTACATGCGGTGCCCGGGGCGCTCCGAGTGCATGGACAGGCCGTAGAGCTGGCGCGACAGGCCGACGGCGAAGTCGGCGATGTCGATGGACTCCTGGACCTCGCCGGCGCCCTCGGACCGGATCTTCCCGACCTCCAGGCTCACCAGCATGCCCAGGTCGGCCTTCGCCGCCCGGAGGGCCTCGCCCATCTGGCGCACCACCTCGCCGCGCTTGGGGGCCGGCAGGGTCCGCCAGCGCCGGCAGGCCGCGTCGGCCGCCGCGACCACCACCTCGTAGTCCTCAGCGGTGGCCAGGGCGACCGCCGCGAGGGGCTCGTTGGTGGCCGGGTTCAGGCTCTCGACCCGCTCGGCCCTCGCCGGGAGGGCGGGGCCGGCCCAGGCGCCGGAGTTGACGGGTTCGATGCCCAGGCGATGGAGGAGCTCACGCATGCGTACCTCGGAAGGGGGGCCTGCCTAACCGGGTTCCTCCTGGTCCGGGGCTCGACCCTGCCCCCGGTGCTCACCTCGATACAAGGCAACCCATGCTCCTCCTGCTCCCGCTCCTGACGGCCGCGCACGCCCAGGACGCCGTCTCCCTCCAGGTGGTCCGCTTCGGGCAGGTCGGCACGGCCACCCCGGGGCTCACGCTCACCCCCAACATGAACGCCTCGTCGCTGGACATCCGGATCGACTGCGGCGGGAAGAGCGGCAACCACGCCGGCCCCGCCCCCAAGGGCGTCCCCATCGAGTTCCGCTTCGACGTCCCGGCCGGGACCTACACGTGCAAGGGCACCCTGGCGGGGGACTTCGAGGACGGCACCTCGGGCGAGATGCCCATCTCGTTCTCCATCACCCAGCTGCCCCCGCTCCAGATCCGCCTCGTACCGGGCTCCGTGGACCTGGAGGCGCGGCGCGTGGCGGTCACGCTCGATCGCCCCGCCGGGAAGATCGAGGTCACCGCCCTGGGCCCCCGGGGCGCGGAGGTGGGCCAGGGGCTCCTGCCCAGCAGCGCCGCCCCCGGCACCGCGATCGCGGCCGAGTGGGGCAAGCCCACGGGCGAGGTCATCAAGGTTCGGGTCAAGGCCTACGACGACAAGGGGTTCTGGTCGGAGCTGGTGGTGAGCGTGTGGTCCTACGCGATCCCGCACGAGGAGGTGGTGTTCGCGACCAACTCCGCGGCCATCGAGGAGAGCCAGCTCTACAAGCTCGAGAGCGCGCTCGTGGAGGCCCGCAAGGTCTACGACAAGTACGAGGGCGAGGTGAAGGTGCGCCTGCAGGTGGCCGGGCACACCGACTCGGTGGGCGACGCCGCGCACAACCAGCAGCTCTCCGAGGCCCGCGCCCGCTCGCTCGCGGACTGGTTCAAGGACGCGGGCTTCCCCGGCGAGGTCTGGTACCAGGGCTTCGGGGAGAGCCAGCTCGCGGTGAAGACGGGGGACCAGGTGGACGAGCCCCGCAACCGGCGCGCCGACTACGTGCTGTCGGGGACCGCGCCGGGCGGGGACTGGACCGAGATGAAGTGAACGAGGTCCGGGCGGGCCCGGACCGGCGCTTCACTTGCCCGTCGCGACCTCGGTGACCGCACGCCCGTCCACGAGGACGCGGCGCCCGTCCAGCGTCACGACGCCGCCGGCGTGGTCCGGATCCAGGTGCACCACGCGGCCGTCCACCTCGGCGAGCCCGTCCAGCCCGACGAAGCCCTTGAGCGTGCCGCGCCGCCACTGCTGGTAGTGGGCCGAGCAGAACCCCTTGGAGCGCACCGGCTGCTTGCAGCCGGGGACCTTGCAGGTGCCGCGGGGCTCGGCCGTGAGCCCGGGCCGGACGGCGGAACCGGCCGCCGCGAGCTTCACCGCCTCCAGCTCGGCGGCCAGGGCCTCCAACTGGCCTGCCAGCTGGGCCACGCGCGGATCCTCGGCGGGCGCCGCCGGCGCGACCACCCGGGTGTCCAGCTCCTTCACGCGGCCTTCGACGGCCTCCACCCGCGCCCGGAGGGCGCGAGCCTCGTCGCGCAGCGCCTGCAGCTCCGCCGGGCTCGCGTAGCCCTGCTCCTTGAGCACCTCGTGCACGATGGCCCGCAGGGGGGCCTCCACCGTCTTGCCGGCGGAACCGCCGAACTTGCCGAGCAGATCTCCGAGTCGCATTCGAACGCTCCTGATGATGTGTCGATGTATCGACACACTCTGGCATCGTCAAGACATAATCGA